>ERZ1066127.1073-NODE-1073-length-11434-cov-10.367959_pt1 | contig 11434 bp, 10 predicted proteins | sample MGYA00382774_ERZ1066127 | MGnify/ENA primary metagenome ERZ1066127 (study PRJEB33369, sample SAMEA5778357) | biofilm metagenome | biome: Industrial cooling water; feature: Water cooling tower basin; material: Biofilm | place: United Arab Emirates | collected... | reverse complement strand
GAGTTATGCGCCAAGATTCATGAGTATGAACATACCTATGAATTTGTTCCCGCTCATGCTTATGCTCTTTTGGCTCAGTACAATCATGCACAGAACCGACTTATCCTGGTGGATTTCAAAACGACTTATTCCGCGGTAGCGTGAAGTACATCCCCTCCCCTATTCCCCTTCAATACCAAGTGGCCTATACCGCCACGGCCAATAAATCCGGCCGGATGCAATATCACCGCATCCGTCCCGGGCATAGTAAGCTCCGCATCAGCCGGCAGGAGTTTATCAAGGCGTACAACGACTCCCCCATTTTAGCGATGCGACCGCTTCAACACCGAGGCCAGGAGGCCGTGTTTGAACTGGAATTCTTTGTCTGATCGATCAGACCTGAAAGACGATTTTACCCACGCGATTGGGACGTGTGATATCGGCAAAAGACTCTACGATTTTAGAGAATGGCCGGATGGAATCGACCACCGGCCGTATCTGATTCTTGCTGACAAACGCCAGCATTTCGTTGAACTCGTGGTCATTACCCATCGTAGTTCCCTGTAGCGTCAGCTGGTTCCAGAACAACCTGTACAAATCTACTTTTGACGGCAACCCGTTGGTCGCACCATAAATCACAATTCGCCCGTTGGGGCGCAGGACCTTGATGAAGTTATTGATCTGATCGCCCCCTGCGCTGTCAATGACAATGTCAAACCCACCTTTCGTTCGCCAGAGGTCGGGCATGCTGTTCTCCTTTCGATAGTTATAGGCGCCCTTGGCTCCCAATTTCAACGCTCGCTGAATTTTATCATCACTGCCCGAGGTGACATACACATTGGCTCCTGCCGCCTGGGCAAACAGGAAGGCAAACTGAGCTACACCTCCACCAAAACCGCTGATCAGCACGTTATGATTACTCCGCAACACACCCCTTCGGAAAAGCGCCCTGAACGCGGTAAGGCCCCCCAAGGGCAAGGTTGACGCCTGCAGAAAATCCAAATGGAACGGCTTGTGTTGCAAACGATCAACGCCTACCACCATATATTCCGCAAAGGTGCCGTTGACGGGCATACCCAGTATGGAGTACTTGCCCGATTGCACCTCGGGATCATTGCCCCAGTCGATATTCGGGTTAATCACAACCTCCTGGCCCACCCAGGGTTGGTCACCTTCGTCATGCACCGCTTCCACAACCCCGGCACCATCGGATCCCAATATCCCCCCATAACGGATGTTGGGATATTTTCCCTCCCGAATCCAATCGTCACGCCTGTTCAAGGACACCGCCTTGATCTTCACCAGCGCCTGGCCAGGCGATAATTCGGGACGGGGCACATCAGTCAACTCGACACGCCCGGGAGCAACCAAAACTAAAGCTCTCATATCTTGATAAATATAAAGCGTTGATGGCAAAATTGTAGCAACTCAGCTCCAGTTTGGAAACATTTTCGGTAAAGCGAGCTTTACCAAGTCAAACAAAGACCAAATAAGCCATTAGGACTTGTTCGGAGATGAACACTTTTAAAACCTTATTTTACAATGAATTATAGTGTCATCAATAAAGTATCATTTTATGGAATGATGCTGTTTTATTTTGGGGCCGGGGTTAACCATTTCATTAATCCTGAATTCTACCTGCCGCTCATACCCGACTATTTACCCGAACCCCAAATCATTAATCTCATCAGCGGGCTGACCGAAATGGCATTCGCAGTAATGCTACTGTTTCAGGCTACGCGGAGATGGGCTGCGTTGGGTATTGTCCTGATGTTAGTGGCATTCGTGCCGGCACACGTTCACTTCATTATGGCCGGCCATTGCCTGGGCACACTTTGTGTGCCGCCCTGGTTGGGCTGGGCGCGTCTGTTGATCATGCACCCCGTGCTGATCTGGTGGGCTTGGAAAGCCCGCGGATTTACCGGGGCAGCGTAAAGATGATGGATAGGCCTCCGCCTGTGGCCGGTTCTACAGTTACTTTACCGGCATTTCTCCGCACCATTTCATCGGCCAGCCAAAGCTTGTTGTGATCTGCCGATTTAAGGTTGAAATCGCTAACCGGACGGCTGCACGAATGGCTGGTTACACCCACCGTGACGAGTTCATCTTTATCGCCAGCAAAAACGGTCAAAACCTGCTGTGTAGGCGTATGAAAAATCAATTCCGAAATCACATTCTCTAACGCGATCAATAACGTAGCGCGATCGCCATACACGGTGACGCCCTCGGGCACCAGCAACTCAACCCTTTGGCTGCGCTCCTCCCAACCTGCCCGGCAATTTTCAACCGCTTCCCGTGCCCATAAGGCCGCCATCAGGCGCTCGCGATGGAGGCTCACCTGCCCGGTTTGCAGAAACGTCCACTGCAGAGCCCCATGAAGCGTTTGAACAACCAGTTGCCCCTGATCGCGCAGGCGGTCGAGGTACTCGGGGTTGTTTGCCTCAGACGAGCTGTTCAGGCTTCGGACCAGATTGGCAAACGCCTGGGTGGGCGCGGCCAAATCGCGCGCCAGGATGTTAAACAACCGTTGATGCGTGGAGTTAAGTGACTCGGCTGCATGTTTCAGTTGTTGAATTTCCTCTTCGTGACGTTTTTGTCTTCGCTGCCGGTCAATCAGCAGGAAGAGAATGATTCCGGTCAAGCCCCCAAACATGATCAAACCGTACAACCAATTGGCTTGGCGCGCCTGTTCGGCCTGCATTTCAATCTCTTGCCGCAAAGTGAGCTCCAACTCACTTCTGGCTTGCAGCGAATCAAGAGTAACTACGATGTCAGCCAGTTCGCGCTGGTGGGATTTCTGTTGAAGGCTATCGACCCGCAACGCTTCCCCCACGTAATACCCCACCCGGTCCGGGTCATCTCGCATGGTCTGTCGGATGGAATCCAGGTAGGGCGCAACCGTCTGCGCCATAACAACGGTCGGAAGAAGAGAGATAAACAGAAGAAGGTAGCGCATGTGCGGAGTAGCACAATACTACTCAATCCCACCCGAGTTTAAAACGGTGCGTCATCTTCGCCTCCCGGAGGCGGCAGCGGTGGCGGAGGCGCCTGATTCATCCGGCTTTCGCGGGTTATGCTGGCAAGTGGTGTAAACCCTTCGGGGGCATCGTAGTCGGCAAACTTGGTATACTTGCCAATGAACTTGAGCTTTACATTATCCAGCGAGCCATTCCGATGCTTGGCAATAATTACTTCAGCCATGCCCTGGGTCGGCATGTTATCTTCATCCACCGTAATCTTGTAGTACTCGGGACGATACAGGAACATCACAATGTCGGCATCTTGTTCAATGGAACCGGATTCACGCAAATCCGAAAGTTGAGGCCGCTTGTCGCCACCCCGGGTTTCCACACCGCGGCTTAACTGCGAAAGGGCAATCACCGGAACATTCAATTCTTTTGCAATTCCCTTCAACGCCCTTGAAATGGATGCAATCTCCTGCTCGCGATTACCACCGGCATCACCTTTCATTAACTGAAGGTAATCGATCACAATCAACTGAACATTGTGCTCCGCTTTCAACCGCCTGCACTTAGCCCGTAACTCCAGGATGGACAGAGCGGGCGTGTCATCAATAAAAATGGGCGCGGCCGACAACCGATTGGTTTTGTGAACCAACTGCTGCCATTCGAACTCCGCCAGGTTTCCCTTTTTGATTTTTTCAGACTCCAGTTCGGCCTCGGCTGAAATCAGACGATTAACCAGCTGGAGAGATGCCATTTCAAGCGAGAAGATGGCTACCGGGTAGTTGAAATCAACGGCTGCGTTGCGCAATGCCGATACAACAAATGCGGTTTTACCCATGCCGGGGCGTGCCGCAATGATAACCAAATCTGATTTTTGCCAGCCCGAGGTGATCCGGTCAAGCCGCGAAAAGCCTGTCGGGATACCGGTAAGGCCGTCCTTGTGATTCTTTTTCTCCTGCAGTTCCTGGATGGCCTGGAACATCAACGACTTCATCGTGTCGTAGTTTTTGCGCAGGTTAGAATCTGATATTTCGAAAATGGATTGCTCCGTTTTGTCCAGCAGGTCAAATACATCCGTGGTGTCCTCGTAGGCATCGTGATGAATCTGGGAAGCAATCTGGATCAGATTCCGCTTGATCGCCATTTCAATGATGATACGGGCGTGATACTCAATGTTGGCCGAAGAACTGACTTTGGAGGTAAGTTCGGCTATGTAATAAGCTCCTCCGATGAGGTCGAGTTTCGCGTTTTTACGAAGCTGGGCAACCACCGTGCGCATATCCACGGGTTCCGAGGATTTAAACAGGTCGATGATGGCATTGTAAATCTCCTGATGCTGTTCCGAATAGAAGTGCTCGGGTCGCAGGAATTCAACAACGGCCGTCAGGGCATTCTTCTCCAGCATGAGCGCCCCCAAAACGGCCTCCTCCAGATCAAGCGCCTGAGGCGGCAACTTGCCGAGACTTTCGGAGATATCGCGCACCAAAAGTTTCGACTTGCTGCCCGCCACGCCAGAAGCGAGGCTTGACCTCAAGGACGTTGATCGTTGCTCCATACAAGTGGTTGTTGTACGTATTGTTTCGTAGGGCAGCAAACGTACAGCATGATTTTTTTTTAGAATCTACACATTGTTCACATTCCACTAACGTTGGATTGTGAATAACAATTCCCCTCAAAATAGTGAAGAAGCCCATATGAATTTTAAGTTTCCCGATTAATTTTGATTTTTCGTTTGATTTGTATCAATGAACGCTTCGGAACTTCTGGCAAAAAGTGCTGACAAGCAACGGATTGTAATTACCGGCAGCCAGGGCGTGCCATTCGTCACCGCACTGATCGTTCACGTGCTGCGTTTCCATCAGCGAAAGGCAGACGTGGTGCGCACCTCCTTGCCGATGGCCGCAAGTACCCAACTTACCAACGCACCGGTGCTCCTGGTTGAAGGTATGGTGAAGCCAGAACCCGGGTGGTTGCCGTTCAACGAATGGAATCATCACGTGGCGGTGCTCACCGCTATGAAGTGGAGCCCCGACATGCCTTTTGCCACTGAGGACGAGTATCTTAAACAGTATGATGCGTTCACGGACCGAACACCCAAAGGCGGCATCATCCTCTTTAATGAGACCGATCGGCTATGCAGCGTGTTATGCAATAAGGAGCGGGCGGACGTACAGTACGTGAGTGCCAAAGCTCATCCTCATGAGGTCGCAGGCCACGAGCAGTTCCTGATCACATCTCAGAAAACACGAATTGGCTCCCGGATTTCGGGAAAGCATGAATGGGTTTGGGTATCGCTCGCAAAAGAATTATTAAAGAAAATTGGTATCACGTCTGAGCAGTTTTATCAGGCTTTTCCGTCCTTCGTGCCCTGACGGCACACCACCTCTCCCATGACCCTCAATCTCAAAATTCCGCTGTGTGTTTTCGATCTCGAAACCACAGGCACTAATGTCACGCAAGATCGCATACTCGAATTGGCGTTCATCAAGTTGATGCCGTCCGGAGAAGAAGTACGGAAGCACTATTTGGTTAACCCTGAGCGCCCCATCCCACGCGAGTCTTCGGCTATACATGGCATTACGGACGAGGATGTGGCCCAGAAACCAACCTTTCGGGAAATTGCCCGCGAACTGGCCAAGTTTTTGGAGGGCGCAGATTTGGCCGGATTCAACATCGTGAAATTCGATTTGCCCATGCTGGTGGAGGAGTTCCTCCGGGCCGGAGTCGAATTTGATTACTCCCGAAAGAAAATCGTGGATGCGCAACGCATTTTCCATCTTATGGAAAAACGAACACTTTCCGCTGCCTACCGCTTCTATTGTGCAAGAGAGCTAACGGGATCTCACACAGCCGAGGCCGACACCCAGGCCACGCTGGACGTACTGTTGGCCCAGGTGGCCCGATACGAAAATCAGGAAGTCACTGACGGGCTGGGCAAAAAAATTGGGATAATCAAAAACAACACCGAAGAGTTGGCGCGCTTAACCACGCAAGATGTCGTGGACCTGGCCGGTCGGATGATCCGCACCGAAACCGGGGATGTGGTTTTCAATTTCGGTAAACATAAAAACAAAGGCGTTCTCCAGGTTCTGAAAGATGAACCCTCTTACTACGATTGGATGATGAACGGAGATTTTCCGTTGGACACCAAAAGGAAATTGACAGAATTAAAACTTAGCGCGCTGAAGAAGTAAGCAGAGCCAGGCTCTTCGGAAAGGCCGCTCTCCCTTGTCACTTTTTGTAATAATGCAGGGCTTCCGGCATCCAGTTCTTCAAATCCGAAATGCGTGTTTCATGTGAGGGGTGCGTAGACATAAACTCCGGAGGTTGCTGGCCTCCGCCCAGGGAGCTCATGCGCTCCCAAAAAGCAGGCGCCTGGCTGGGATCGTACCCGGCCATGGCCATAAAAATCAATCCCATATGGTCTGCCTCCGATTCATGGTCACGGCTGAATTTCAGCATCCCCAGGCTGGTGCCCGCCCCAACCGCCTGCATCAGCAACTCCTGGCCGGCCGTGGGGTTTTGCCCCATTAACACACTGACGGCATTGAGCCCGAACTGGGCCGCCATCTGCTGACTCATGCGCTCACGCCCGTGGTTGGCAATCGCGTGCGCCACCTCATGGCCCATGACCACCGCTACACCCGTTTCATCTTTACACACCGGCAAGATAGCGGTATAAAATGCCACCTTCCCGCCCGGCATGCACCAGGCATTCACCGTCTTATCATCCTCGATCAGATTAAACTGCCAATTGAAACCCTCTAACTGAGCAGCAAGGCCTCGTTCCGTCATGTAGCGTTCTACCGCGCCCTGAATTCGCGTGCCTACGCGCTTAATCATGTTTACCTGCTCCTGGTTGTTCGAGAGCTTGCTTTCGCGCAACACCTGGTCATATTGCTGAGTCGACATTTGAATAATCTCGGCATTTGAAATCAGATTCATTTGCTTCCGCCCGGTTACGGGCACGGTAGCACATGCGTAAACCAGTGCAGCTACCAAAACAGACAAACCTACCTTGCGCATCATACCATTAGAATTTGCGCAAAAATACAAATACGCCCATGGATTGTTTATACCTTTGCCAAAACACAGGTTATGCGGATTTTCGCCATTGGTCGCAACTATGCCGAGCACATCAAGGAATTGAACAACGAGCGCCCCGATGAGCCGGTTATTTTCACCAAACCCGACACGGCCCTGCTGCGCCAAAACTCACCCTTTTATTATCCGGATTTTTCTAAAGATATCCACCACGAAGTAGAACTGGTATTGCGCATTTGCCGCGAGGGGAAAAACATCGAAGAAAAATTCGCTTCCAAATATTTTGATAGCATTGGCGTGGGCATAGACTTTACCGCGCGCGACCTTCAACAAAAGGCAAAAGACAAAGGCCTGCCCTGGGACATTGCAAAGGGGTTCAATGGTTCGGCTCCCCTTTCCGATACGTTCAAACCGGTTTCTGATTTTCCGGATTTGACCAACATCAACTTTAAACTGGAGGTCAACGGAAGTTTAAAGCAAAGCGGCAATACCAGCCTGATGTTATTTCCGTTCTCCTATATCATCGCGTATTTATCCAAATTTTTTACACTGAAGCCAGGTGACTTGATTTTTACGGGTACCCCGAAAGGCGTGGGCCCGGTGGCTGTCGGTGATAAACTTAGCGCCTATATTGAAAATGAAAAGTTGCTGGAATTCGAGGTTAAGTGAGTTGCTCAGGGTCGGTACGTTTTTAGCCGCGGTGGTTTGTGCCGCTCACCTGACGGCCTTCGCACAGTTTAGCCCGCCCGAGAAGACAGCCGGAGGCGGAGGCGATGACAGCTATTTGTTTCCCATCGGTCCGGGTATTCCGAATACCCTATCGGGCACCATGGGTGAGTTGCGGGCAACGCATTTTCATGCCGGCATCGACATACGCACCAACAACATGGTGGGCCTTCCCGTGGTAGCCGTACAGGATGGCTTCGTGTCGCGGGTGGTGATGTCGTCTTTCGGTTATGGAAAGGTGATTTACCTTACCCATACCGATGGTATGACCAGTGTATATGCCCATCTCGATGGCATTAAGGGAAAACTGGGCGAGTACGTGCGGCAAGAGCAGTACACGGCCCGCTCTTTTGAAAAAGACATACAGTTCAAACCCGGCCAGTTTCGCGTGAAGCGGGGCGACACCATTGCTATCTCAGGGAATACCGGAAGTTCAAACGGTCCCCACCTTCATTTTGAAATTCGCGATCCGCAGAACCGGGCAATCAACCCGCTGCGCATGGGTTTTAAAGAAATTTCCGATGATCTGGCCCCGATCGTTCAAAAAGTGGCCCTCCGTACCCTGTCCATCCATTCACGCGTCAATGATCGGTTTGGGCGCCACGAGTTTTATGTGGTCAGGAAATCATCCAACGAATATGTGTTGCCCGCGCCCATTTTTGCCCACGGCCGAATCGGGCTTGAGTTGCTGGCCTACGACAAACTGGTAAAAGATCACTACCGCTGCGGCATCAACTACATCGAAGTTTGGGCCGACAGTCAACGGGTGTTTAATCAAAAAATTGAGGAAGTTGATTTTGAAAACACCCGGGATATTGTGGCGCTGATGGATTTCAAGACGATGGTGACGCGTGGAAATCGATTCAATAAACTCTATATAGCCGATGGCAACCGGTTACCCTATTACGATCCCCAACTGGGCAATGGCGAAATAGTCATGAAAGATCGTGACATTCCCGTCAGCATACGCCTGACCGATTCCTTCGGCAACCGAACCACGGTGAGTCTGACCTTGCGCCCCGACCAACCGGTAAAAGAAGTTCCCCTTTTGGAAGCCATGAAAAAAGAGATCGAATACGATCTGATCGACAATACCTTGATGGTCGCGCAGAAGCCGTGCGGTAACCAAAACGCCCTCAAGGTATTCACCCGTCAGGGACAATTCGAGATCGCGCCCACATACTTTAATCAAAACCGCTGGGTCTACCTGATCAATCTGCAACAGCACCTTCCGGATTCGGTATCGGGCTGTGGCGGCAGTGTGGAATTGCTGCTGCGCGATCGCGTACCCTCCGGTTCATCGTATGATTACTACAGCGACAAGGTTGATATTCATTTTCCGGAACGGGCCCTCTATGATACGGTATTCCTGAAAGTCGACCACCGGTTAGCGGGCGGGCGCGAGATCTTCACCGTGGGCACACGGACTACACCCTTGAAGCGCTCAGCCCGGGTGTTGCTCAAGGCGGAGGTACCTGGAACCGATCGCGAGAAATATGCGGTGTATCGCGTGCAAGGCAATGGTTTAGACTATGAGGGTGGAACGTGGCTGGGAAATGGTATCCAATTCTTCACCCGTGAGTTGGGTGACTTCACGATTGCGCGCGATGATCTAAAGCCGGTAATCTTCAAAATCAGTATCAGCAACTCATCGGCCCGGCTGCGCATTCGCGACCGGCAGTCAGGAATTGCGAAATATGAGGCAACCATTAATGGGGAATGGTTGTTAATGAACTACGACTACAAAACCGGCATCTTACAAAGCGAACGGCTCGATCGGTCAAAACCCCTAAAAGGTGACTTCGTGCTGAACGTTACGGACAATTCCGGCAATGTGGCAACCTATCAACAACGAATACCCTAAAACAAATGGCACTTACCGCTGGAATCAAAGCCCCCTCTTTTTCCTCGAAGGATCAGGATGGCAAAGAAGTGAAGTTATCGGATTTCAAAGGCAAAAAAGTAGTCCTTTACTTTTATCCCAAAGACATGACTCCGGGTTGCACGGCCGAGGCTTGCAGCTTGCGCGACAATTACCAGGCGCTGATGAAAGCCGGATACGAAGTGCTCGGTGTAAGTACAGACAACGAGAAGAGCCACCAAAAATTTATTGCCAAAGAGAAACTCCCCTTTCGTTTGCTGGCCGACACCGACCGAAAACTTCACGAAGCTTATGGCACCTGGGTTAAGAAGTCAATGTATGGCCGGGAGTACATGGGAACCGCGCGCGTCACCTACGTTATTAATGAAGATGGAGTTATTGCAGAAGTGATTGAGAAGGTGGACACCAAAAATCATGCACAGCAGATTTTGGGCGGAGTCCCCGCGGCTAAAGCAAAGCCGGCCAAAAAAGCAGCGAAGAAACCTTCTCCGAAAGCCGTGAAAAAGCCGGCAGCCAAAAAAGCGCCAGCCAAGAAAAATACGAAAAAGCGGGCGAAATAGCCCAATCACTGGAAAGCCCCACTCATGAGCGGGGCTTTTTTGTTGTTTTCCCGTTCAATAAAAATCCGCCATATTTCAGAACGAATTAAATCCAGCTATGAAACGATTTTACGCACTCCTCCTGTTCATTTCTCTGAGCCTTGGGGTTTGGGGTCAGTCGCCATTTAACCCGGACACGGTTAAGGCCGGCCGGTTCGACAACGGCAAAATGTGGACGTTCGACTTCCCGCCTGTGGATTACTTCCAACAGACCTATGGTTTTAAACCTACCCAACAATGGCTGGACGATGTGCGCATGAGTGCGCTACGGTTCGCGAGTTGGTGCAGTGCCTCGTTTGTTTCGCCTGACGGATTGGTGATGACCAACCACCACTGTGCCCGCGAGTCTGGCACCAGTGTGCAACGCCCCGGTGAGGACTTCAACAACAATGGTTTTGTAGCGGCCAGCTACGATGAGGAACGTAAGGTACCCAATCTATATGTGGATCAACTGGTTAAGATGGAGGACATCACCGCCCGGGTACAAAAGGCCATGGAAAAAGGAACTACAGATGAGGAAAAAGTAAAGGCAAGAACTGATGAGTTTGCTGCCATTCGAAAAGAGTATGCTGACAAAGACGGCTGGAAAGGGCTGCAACTCCAAACCATCACCTTCTACTGGGGTGGAAAATATTCCCTGTACGGGTTCAAACGCTACAACGATGTTCGCCTCGTGGCCATGCCGGAACTGGCCCTTGGTTTTTTTGGCGGTGATTACGACAACTTCACCTACCCACGCTACTGCCTGGACTTTAGTTTCTTCCGCGTTTACGGAGACGATGGCAAGCCATTGAAGACCAACCACTATTTCAAGTTCAACCCGAAAGGTGCACAAGAGGGAGAACCCGTTTTTGTAATCGGTAATCCGGGCTCAACCAACCGCCAGGGTACCGTAGCGATTCTGGATTATTTCAAAACCACCCCCTGGCCCACTACGCTGAAACGGTTTGCCGCCCGATCCAAAATACTGCAGGAGTATAACAACACAGCCAAAAGCGATAGTATTCTCAATGAGATCTTTGGACTTGAGAACACCCTGAAAGCAATTGGCGGAATGAAGAAGGGTTTGGAGGATCCCTACATCTTTGCCCGCAGGGCAGCGTTTGAGCGCGAATTCAAGGCAGCTGTAGATAAAAATCCTAAACTGAAATCACAAGCCGGTATTTGGGATGAGATCAAAGCTACCCAGGGTGAAATCCAAAAGAACTACTACGAGGCGGCTTTGCTCGCCCCAGTAG
>ERZ1066127.1072-NODE-1072-length-11441-cov-8.032057_pt1 | contig 11441 bp, 8 predicted proteins | sample MGYA00382774_ERZ1066127 | MGnify/ENA primary metagenome ERZ1066127 (study PRJEB33369, sample SAMEA5778357) | biofilm metagenome | biome: Industrial cooling water; feature: Water cooling tower basin; material: Biofilm | place: United Arab Emirates | collected... | reverse complement strand
AAGGTCGCCAACGAGATTTGCCCGCACGGCCTGTTCGACCGGCTGGGCTATACCCACCGCGTGCTGAACGGCCAGCGCATGCACCATGGCGTCGCCACCATCGCGCGCGTGCCCATCGATGGCGCCTGGCGCTATGACTGGCAAGACAATGGCGAGGCCCGCCACATCGGCGTGCGCCTGCCCGGCGGCGTCCTTCTGGAAAATGTCTATGTGCCCGCCGGCGGCGACGTGCCCGACCGCGCGGTGAACCCGAAATTCGGCCAGAAACTGGACTTTGTCGAACGCATGACCCGCTGGTCGGAAGCGCTGAAGGAACCGGCGGTCATCGTGGGCGATTTCAACATCGCCCCGCTGGAATGCGATGTGTGGAACCACAAGGCCCTGCTCGATGTCGTCTCCCACACGCCGGTCGAGGTTGATCTGCTGGGCCGCCTGCAGGCCAGCCATGGCTGGGTCGATCTTGGCCGCCACTTCAACCCGGCGCCGGAAAAATTCTTCACCTGGTGGAGCTATCGCAACAATGACTGGCGCGCGTCGGACCGGGGCCGGCGCCTCGACCATATCTGGTGTTCGCCCGCCGTTGCCGGCACCGCCACCGCGTTCGAAGCCATCAAGGACGCGCGCGACTGGGGCAGGCCATCCGACCATATTCCCCAGATCGTGACGCTGAACCTGTGAGCATCGCACCCGATTTCCTGGCCGAGGCGGCAAGCGATGCGCTGCGCCGCGGCCGGATCATTGGGGTGGGCGGCCTGGCGGTGCTGTCGGCCGAACTGGCCGATGCCGATGCCCTGGCGGCGCTGGAGACCGGCACGCGCGCCGGCCTGATCATCACCGCCCGCAGGGCCGCGGTGCTCAACCTGGCCAACCAGATCGCCGCCGCCGCCCCCGATCCCGAACCGGTGTGGGTGGACCGGCCGGACTGGCTTGATCTGCCCGGCAGCCGCGCCGTCGCCGATCCGGTCCTCGATCTCGCCACCCCGTTCAAGGGCCCGTTCCGCACCCGGTCGCTGGCCGGCGCTGCGACGTCTGCCCGCGCCGCCATTCAACTGGCCAAGCATGCCGGGCTGATCCCGGCGGTCTATGCCGTCCCGCTCGCCGATGCGGCCGCCGCCATCGCCTGCCCGGCCGAAGCCGCGCTGGCACTGCCGCCGGCGCAGGCCTGCGTCCATGTTTCCAGCCGCGCCCGGCTGCCGCTGGTCAGCGCCGAAGACTGCCAGGTCGTCGCCTTCCGCCCGTCCGATGGCGGGCCGGAACATCTCGCCTTGATGATCGGTGATCCCGACGTGGCACAGCCGGTGCTGGCCCGCATTCACAGCAGCTGCCTCACCGGCGACGTGCTGGGCAGCCTGAAATGCGACTGCGGCCCGCAATTGCACGCCGCCATCGCCGCCATCGCCCGCAATCCCGGCGGCGGCATCCTGCTCTATCTGCAACAGGAAGGCCGCGGCATCGGCCTGTTGAACAAGCTGCGCGCCTATGCGCTGCAGGATCAGGGCTGGGACACGGTGGACGCCAACACCCGCCTCGGCTTCGAACCCGACGAGCGGGATTTCAGCCTGGCCGCCGCCATGCTGCGCGCGCTGGGCGTCGGCAGCGTCGCCCTGATGACCAACAATCCCCTCAAGGTCGATGGCCTCGCCGCCCACGGCTTCCGCGTTGCCCGTGTCGCTCACGACATGCCGCCCAACCCCCACAACGCCGCCTATCTCGCCACCAAGCGCGACCGGCAGGGCCATATGCTGTGACCCTCTTCCACGCCGACCCCGCTGCCGGCACGGTCAGCGCCCTTGGCGAAACCCACCCCGCCAGCTTCGGCAAGGGCGGATACTGCCCCGCCGACCAGAAGCGCGAAGGCGACGGCAAGACCCCGCTCGGCCTCTGGCCGATCCGCGCCGCCCTGCTCCGCCCCGATCGCCTGCCGGCCCCGAAAACGGCGCTGCCCTGGCGCTGGCTGCGCCCGTGGGATGGCTGGTCCGACGGCGCCGACGACCCGGCCTACAACCGCCCCATCACCATCCCCCACCTCTTCAGCCACGAAGCCCTGTGGCGCGACGATCACGCCTACGACCTCATCCTGGTGCTGGCCCACAATGATGCACCGCCGGTGCCGGGCCTGGGCAGCGCCATCTTCTGGCACGTCCGCCAGCCCGATGGCCGCGCGACTGAAGGCTGCATCGCGATGGACCGCGACGTGCTGGCCCGCTGGCTCGATGCGATGGCGCCAGGGGATGCGGTGGCGATTGCCGTGGCGTGACATCAGCTGTCGGGAATGGCAGCACACCGGCCGGCGAATTTCCTTTGGCACAGTGTCATTTTTCCGTCATGGAGTTTCATCGGCAGAACTGAGTGCAGGTCCGCAGGATTCAGATGTGTTTCTGCGCAAATTTGACGGAAGCACATTATTCTATGAGCGCGCAACCAGCAGAAAAACTAAAGGCTTGGAATTTTTCCAAAAAATTGCCTCGGCATGAGGTCTTTTCGATAATTCCGTTGGCAGAAATTACTTTGGCAACTACATTTTTGACTGTAGGCATTCTTATCTCATTTGCATTCGGTTTTGATTTCTCCTTTCCCTCGAGCAAGGCGCTGGATTTTACGGGCATGAGTTATTCCGTGCCGCTTTCACTCATATCTCTGCTCGGCTTCTATCTGATCTGGAAGAAGCAAACAATGCGGTTGGCCTACTATGTCACCGCCGCCGCCGCATATGCCATAATATTAACCACTCATTTCAATATAAAATTGTGGTCTAGTTTGATAAATCCCAATCTTTGGGACAGTTTTTATTGGAAATCAGACCAGATGTTTCGGCCATTAATCGAAACTTCTTTCTTTATTCATCGAGAGATCGAGAAATTATTTCAATCAGTTGATCATCTTTATCTGTTCGCATTCCTTGCGATGTTTGCAGGCAGCATCATTGTACATTCGATGCAGTGCTTCATGGTGTTTCGCAAGGTGCTGTTCTCTGCCATGCTCGTGCATGTCTTGGGCGGGCTCAGCTATCTTGCGATGCCAGCCGTCGGGCCCTTCATCTATGAACCTGGCGTCAATGCCCTCGAGACCGCGCGACAGGAACATATGTATGGCGGTTATCGGGCGCTTTTGGCTGGCGGACGTCCCTGGATTTCGAGCCAGGGCAGTCAGTTCATGTTCGCTGCCGTGGCTGCAATGCCGTCGCTGCATGTCGCCTCATCGGCCGTATTCGTCCACTATGCGTGGCAGCACGCTCGCTGGTTGGGCATGCTCTACCTGCCGCTGTTCACCTTCATCATGTTCGAAGCCATGGCGACGCGGTGGCACTACGCGATTGACCTGGCGGCCGGGCTGGCGCTGACCGCCGTTGCAATTGCCGTGACAGCCGCGGTGTTCCGGCCGATCGAGACGCATCAGACAATGCGCAACAATCGACGCGAAGCCCCTGCATCAGCGTGACAACCAGCAGCAAGGTTCCACCAGCATCAGCCCTGGTCCGATACCCGGCTATTTCAACGCCTCGTCATACCAGGCCGCCACATCGTCCTTCATCTTGGCCAGCTCGCTTTCGGCCAGATAGATCATGTGGCCCGACTGGTAATAGGTGAACTTGATGTTCCGGTTCAGCTCGGCCGGCAGCAGCATGTGGGCGGCGTCAAACTCCGCGCCGTAAAACGGCGTCGCCATGTCATAATAACCGTTGAGGAACAGGACCTTCAGCTTGGGGTTGGCCCGCATCGTGTAGGCCAGGTCGACCGCGGTGTTGGGCGTCGTCTGCACGCCGCCGCGCGGCGGCCGGTGCGACCAGTCCCAGTTCCAGCCCGGCTCGCGCGCCGACAGCTTGTAGGGCAGGTCGGTCTTCACCCCCAGCGTCTTCACCGCATAATCATGGAAGGCGGCGACATAGGCGCCGGTGATGGCGGTGGAGGCCGGGTCCTCATCCGGGCTGGCGGCATTCAGATCCGTGGGCGGCAGCGTGTAGCGCGCGTCCAGCCGGCCAACCGACAGCCCGCGCGGGCGCAGCAGTTCGGTCATGAAGTGGGGCAATTCCACCCGCAGCTGCGCCCGCTTGAGGAAATCAACCGGCAGGCCGGTGTAGGCGTGCATCTGCCTTGCCACAGCGTCCATTTCGGCGGCCGAAATCGCGCTGCCCTTGGCGAGGGCCGCAGCATAGGGCCCGCTGACCCAGGCGCGCACCTCGTTGACGAAGCCATCCAGATCGGCCGGCTTCTGCCCGGGCAACGTGCCATGATACCAGGCGGTGGCGGCATAGCCGGGGAACAGCGTTAGATAATTCTGGTCATACCCGGCCTGGCGCACGCCATAGTTCATGATGGTGGACAGCAGCGCGACGCCATGCAGCGACACGCCCCGTTCTTCCAGCATGCGGGCCACCACGCCGGACCGCAGCGTGCCATAGCTTTCGCCGAACAGGAATTTCGGCGATTTCCAGCGGTTGTTCTTCGCGACATAGCGGGTGATGGCGCGGGCAAAGGCGTCGCCATCCTGATCAACCCCGTTGAAATCCTTGGCCTGCTTGTCGCCAAGCGGCCGCGACCAGCCGGCACCCGGCGCATCGATGAACACGATGTCGGTCTTGTCGAGCAGCGTCCACGGGTTGGGCGTCACGGCATATTGGTCGGGCGTCACATAGACCGGCTTGTCGGTCTTCACCCGCACCGGGCCGAAACTGCCCATGTGCAGCCACACCGTCGCTGAACCTGGCCCACCGTTGTAGAAGAAGGTCACGGGCCGGTTGGCACCTTCGGCGGTATAGGCGGTGTAGAAGATGCTGCCGGTGGGGCGGCCATTGTCATCCCGGATGGTCAGCGTGCCGGCGGTGGCGGTGTAGCCGATGGCCTTGCCCTTCACCGTCACGCTGCCCTTGGAAACAGCCGCCTGCTCCTCCACTGGTGCCCGCGCCGTGGCGGCATCGGCGTCGGCGATCATGGCGTCCTTCGGGCTCTTGGCCGCCTGGGCCAAAGCCGGATGGGCAACAGCCAGCAGCAGGCCGGCGATCAACAGCTTGTTCACCTGATACTCCCCTCAAAACAGCGATGCCGTGATGGCATGGCCGTGCCCTGCCCTCAAGTCATGCGGTCATTTCGCCCAGCCCGCGCAGCAAGCTGCCATCGGGATCAACCAGCGCAAACATGAACAGGTCATCGGCGATGGGGCGAATGGGTTCCAGCCGCGGGATGCCATGGCCGGGCAGGCCGGCCACGCTGAAATTGTCAAAAAGCTCGGCCAGATCATCCACCCGGATGCAGGCGGAAAAGCTGCTGCTGGCCGGATCGAGATCGGGATAGGGGAAGAATTCCAGCTCCAGCGGCCCGCGCTCCAGGATCAGCCAGTGGGCATCGCGATAGGCCGGCACAAAGCCGAGCCGGCCATAAAAGGCGATGGTGGCATCAAAATCGCGGCTCGGCAGATTGGCAGTAATGCGGTCGCTCATCTGCGCCCCCGCCGCACCCCCGGCGGCACGCGCGACTTGCCCGGTCGCGGCTGGAACCCGCGTGGCCCACCACCCGGCCGCGTGCGATCGCGGCGCTGGGCCGGCGGGCTGCCGCCTTCCGGCAGTTCATAGCGCAGGGCGCCGGTGATCGGATTGGCTTCGGCCAGCCGCAGCTCCAGCCGCTGGCCGACCTCATAACGGGTGCCGGTGGCAACGCCCTCCAGCACCCGTGCATCCTCGTCAAACACGAAGCGTTCCGCCCCCAGCGTGGACACGGGCACCAGGCCATCGCCGCCCAGCCCGTCGACCGTGGCAAAGAAACCAAACTTGGCCACCCCGGTGATGCGGGTCTTCACCACCTCGCCCACCATGGTCGAAAGATAGGCCGCGACATAGCGGTCGATCGTGTCGCGTTCGGCCTCCATGGCGCGGCGTTCGGTCATGCTGATATGATCGGCGGTCTTGGCGAGGCCCTTTTCCTCTTCCTTGTGCAGCCCGCCATCGCCCAGCCGATAGGCCGCGGCCAGGCTGCGGTGGACAACCAGATCGGCATAGCGGCGGATGGGCGAGGTGAAATGGGCGTAACTGCCCAGGCTCAGCCCGAAATGGCCCACATTGTCGGGGGTGTAATAGGCCTGGGTCTGGGTGCGCAGCACCTGTTCGGACACCTGCTGGTAATTCTCGCCATCCTTGGCGCGGGCCAGGATGCGGTTGAAGACGGCCGGGCGGACAACCTGGCCGAGCGCGATATTCTGGCCAAGGGTTTCGAGATAATCCCGCAGCGTGATCAGCTTCTCCCGGCTCGGCGCCTCGTGGCAGCGGAAGATGCAGGCGCCCTTCTTCTTTTCCAGCGCCTTGGCGGCCGCCACGTTGGCGGCGATCATGTAATCCTCGATCAGCTGGTGGGCGGGCAGATGTTCGCGCACGCTGATGCCGGCGATGCGCCCGGCCTCATCCAGCACGACGCGCTTTTCCGGCAGCTCCAGCGCCAGCGGTTCGCGCGCATCGCGGGCGGTCTTCAACGCCGCCCAACAGGCCCACAAGGGTTGCAGCACGGGCAGATAGTCGCCCTCGCCGGCATCCATCGTCGCCTGCGCCTGTTCATAGGCGATGTTGGCGACACAGCGGATGACCGCGCGGGTGAAGCGCCAATTGAGCAGCTTGCCATCGGGCGCGATGTGCAGATGGCAGGCCATCACCGCCCGGTCCTGCCCCTCCACCAGCGAACAGGCATCGGCCGACAGCACTTCGGGCAGCATCGGCACCACGCGATCGGGGAAATAGACGCTGTTGCCGCGGCTGCGCGCCGACCGGTCCAGTGCTGATCCGGGGCGGACATAGAAGGACACATCGGCAATGGCGACGATGGCGCGGAAATGGCCGTCATTGTCAGGGTCTGGCGCGGCCCACACCGCGTCGTCATGATCGCGCGCATCGGCCGGATCGATGGTGAGGAAGGGCAATGCGCGCAAATCCTCGCGCTCCCCCAGCGGCTGGCGGGCCATGCGCTCGGCCTCCTCCAGCACGCTGTCGTCAAAGCGGTGGGGAATGCCCTTGGCGTGGATGGCGATCAGGGAAAAGGCCCGCGGCTGGAACGGATCGCCCAGCACCTCGACCACCCGGCCACTGACACGCGGCGGCCGACCGGAGGGTTCGGCCAGCACCAGATCGCCGGGCTGGCCGTCGCCAGGATCACTGATCGCCAGATCGGTCCGCGCCTTCTTGTCCACCGGCACCAGCCGCCAGCCCAACGCCTCTCGGCGCAGGATGCCGAGCACGAACTCCGCCGATTTGGCCAGCGCCTTCATCGGGAAGGCCAGCATGCCGCCACCCTGTTCCTCGATGCGGGCCAGCACGCGGTCGCCCAGGGCAAAGGCGGCGCGCTTCCGGCTTTCGATCACGCGCAGGCGCGGCGGCGGCGTGGCATGATCCCAGCGATCGGGCACGGCAATGGCCACGCCATCGGCCACATCGACGATGCGCAGCACCGTCACCTTGGGCAGGCCGCCGCCCTTGTGCAGGGTGCGGCTGGGCCCGGCCTCCAGCTCGCCGGCCTCCATCATCTCCTTCAACAGGGATTTCAGCGCGATCTTGTCCTGCGCGTGCAGGCCGAAGGCCTTGGCGATCTCCCGCTTGCCCACGCTGCTTTTCTGGGTGGCAATGAAATCCAGGATGGCCTGGCGGTCGGGCAAACCGGGAACGGGGCGGCGGGGCGGTCTGGGCATGGCGGCACCATGGGCGTTTGCGCCAAACCCGGCAAGTCTCCGGCAAGTGTCCGACCAGTCTGGGGCAAAGCACGCCATTGTGCTGGCCGGCGCATCGGCCCATATGCGGCGGCGATGCAATCCCTGGCCACCCCCGCGCCCCCACCCGGCCCCAATGATGCCGATTTCGCGACCCTGAAGCGGTTCCTGCCCTATTTGTGGCCGGCCGACCGGTCTGATCTCAAGCTGCGGGTGGTGGCCGCCATCGCCCTGGTGCTGCTGGCCAAGGCGACGTCACTGGCCATGCCCTATGCCCTGAAACTGGCGCTGGACCGGATGGCGGCCCAAGTGCCCGATGGCGTCGGCATCGCCATGGCGCTGGTCGCCTCCTACGCGCTGGCGCGCTTTGGCGGGGTGTTGTTCGACAATCTGCGCAACGCCGTGTTCGAACGGGTCGGGCAGGAAGCCGCCCGGCGGCTGAGCCTGGATGTCTTCACCCATATCCACCGCCTGTCCCTGCGTTTCCATCTGGAACGGCGCACCGGGGCGCTCACCCGCCTGATCGAACGCGGCACCAAGAGCATCGACACCATGCTCTATTTCCTGCTGTTCAACATCTTCCCCACCGTGATCGAGTTGACGGCGGTGTGCATCCTGTTCGGCCGCGGCTTTGGCTGGGAACTGGTGGCGGCGACCCTGGTGATGGTGGTGGCCTACATCATCTACACCCAGCGCATCACCGATTGGCGGGCCGGCCTGCGCCGCCAGATGGTGGAAAGCGACCAGAAGGCGACCGCCCGCGCGGTGGACAGTCTGCTGAATTATGAAACGGTCAAATATTTCAACGCCGAAGCGCATGAGAACGAAAATTATGGCCGCGCCATCAAGCGCTACACCGATGCCGCCACCAAGTCCGAAGTCAGCCTGGCCTGGCTGAACATCGGGCAAAGCCTGATCACCAACCTGCTGATGGCCGGTGCGCTGGCCTATGTGGTGTGGGGCTGGAACCAGGGCCGGTTCACCATCGGGGACATCGCCTTCGTCAACGGCCTCCTGATGCAGTTGTTCCGCCCGCTCGACATGCTGGGCATGGTCTATCGCGAGATCCGCCAGGGCCTGATCGACATGGAGGCGATGTTCCGCCTGATCGACACCGAAACCGAAATCGCCGATGCGCCCGATGCGACGCCGCTGGCGCTTGCGGGCGCCGCCATCCGCTTTGATGCGGTGGATTTCGGCTATGACCCGCGCCGGCAGATCCTGCACGACGTGTCGTTCAACGTGCCGCCGGGGGCCAAGCTGGCCGTGGTCGGCCATTCCGGCGCGGGCAAATCCACCCTCAGCCGCATCCTCTACCGCTTCTATGACATCCAGGGCGGCCGCGTGACCATCGACGGCCAGGATATCGCCCGGGTCACGCAAGACAGTCTGCGCCGCGCCATCGGTATCGTCCCGCAAGACACCGTGCTGTTCAACGACAGCATCCGCTACAACATCGCCTATGGCCGGCCCGACGCCAGCGAGGCGGAGATCATCGCGGCGGCGCGCGGCGCGGCCATCCATGATTTCATCCTGGGCCTGCCCGACGGCTATGACACGCAGGTGGGCGAACGCGGCCTGAAACTTTCAGGCGGGGAAAAGCAGCGGGTGGCGATTGCGCGCACCATCCTCAAGAATCCGGCCATCCTGATCCTGGATGAGGCCACCAGTGCGCTCGATTCTGCCACCGAAGCCAGCATTCAGGACGCGTTGGGTGGCGTTTCGGCCGGCCGCACCACCATCGTGATCGCCCACCGCCTGTCCACCATCACCGATGCCGATGAAATCATCGTGCTCGAATCAGGCCGCATAGTAGAACGCGGCCAACATGAAGATTTATTGGTCCAAAATGGACATTACGCCCAGATGTGGGCGCTGCAACAGTCAGAGCATGAAGAAAATATTTCCGAAAAAGCCTGATTGCGACATATTTGGCAAATAACAATATTCGACTCGACGTCGAAATAGCACATCATTAGCCACCACTCCCGGTCGGGGGCGTCTCGAGGCGGATTTGAGCCTCAGTCGCAACCTCTGGGGGTATTGATGACCTGTTCCCGTCTGGCTGCCGCCACTGCCCTGGCGCTGGCCGCGCCCGCCGCTGCCACGCCCGACCTGATCACCGAAACCGGATCGTCCGGCGTGCCGATCGGCACCGCGCCGCTCAGGGCGCCCACCACGCTGACCGTCACCGCCAACGGCCTGACGGTCAATGCCCGCAAGCTGATCGTCGGCACCGGTTCCACCGGCACCGCTACCGCTAGCCCACCGGGCAACCCGATCTACAACCCGGCCATGCCGCGCCACAGCGGGGTGGCCCAGTTGTCGATGCGCTTTGCCGGTGGCGGCTTTGTCTGTTCGGGCGCGCTGATGCAGGATCGCATCCATGTGCTCACCGCCGCCCATTGCGTCAGCGACGGGGCCGGCACCCCCAATCCGCTGGCCACCACGGTGCGCTTTTACGGCGGCAGCGATCCCGACACGCTGGTGTCAGGCCTCTCCGGCAGCAGCAGCACGCATGCCACCCTCTCGGCGGCAGCCTATTTCGTCCATCCCGACTACACCGGCCAGGTCGTCGACCAGAATGACATCGCCATCATCCGCCTCACCGAAGCGGCGCCGAACTGGGTGCAAAGCTATCGCATCGCGCCCCTGGGCAATCTGGCCGGCGTCGGGTTCGAGTTGGCGGGCTATGGCGGGCGTTCCACCGGCGGCAATATTGGCGCCGTCTTTGGCACCGGGCGGCTGCGCACCGGAGAGAATGCATGGGATTTCCGGTTCGGCGACAACGTGTTCGACGGCTTCTGGGATCGCCCCAACCCGCGCCGGCCGGGCAGCACCAACTATTTCGGCACCGCCGAAATCGCCCACAGCTGGGTGTCGGATTTCGATGGCCCGAACGGCGCCAACAACACCAGCTGCCTGCTCACCAGCGGCTTCACCGGTTCGTTCAGCAGTCGCTGGTGCGATCCCGCCGTCGGCCTGCGCGAAGCCAGCACGGCCGGGGGCGATTCCGGTGGGCCCAGCTTCGTCAACGGCCGCCTGGCCGGCATCGCCTCCTATGGCATCAGCTTTGGCCCTGCCATCGGCGATGTCGATTCCCGCCTGAACAGCAGCTTCGGCGAACTGGCCGGGGTTGTCCCGCTTTACATCCACCGCGATTTCATCGCGGCGACCACCGGCCTTGCCGTGCCGGACCCCGCCAGCTGGGCGCTGCTCATCGCCGGCTTTGGCCTGGTGGGGGCCAGCCTGCGCCGCCGCCGCGCCCTTGGCCTGCAGGCCTGAAAAAGGGGGCTGGCGGCCATCGCCGCCAGCCCCCTTTGGTCACGCAACGCAACCGGCAGGATCAGGGCAGCACAACCGCATCCACCACGTGGATGACGCCGTTGGACTGGATCACGTCGCCCTGGCGAACATGGCTCATGCCGCCCTTGGCATCGCGCAGCATGATCATGTTGCCCATCATCGACGCGGTCAGCGTGCCGCCCTGCACGGTGGTGAGCACGGCCTTGCCGCCGCCCGCGTTGATGGCGGCCACGATGTCAGCCGCCGTCATGCGGCCCGGCACGACATGATAGGTCAGAACCGCCGTCAGGGTGGCCTTGTTTTCCGGCTTCAGCAGGGTTTCCACCGTGCCGGCCGGCAGCTTGCCAAAGGCGGCATTGGTGGGGGCAAACACGGTGAAGGGGCCCTTGCCCTTCAGCGTGTCAACCAGGCCAGCGGCCTTCACCGCGGCGACCAGTGTGGTGTGGTCGGCGCTGTTC
>ERZ1066127.1071-NODE-1071-length-11441-cov-8.465308_pt1 | contig 11441 bp, 8 predicted proteins | sample MGYA00382774_ERZ1066127 | MGnify/ENA primary metagenome ERZ1066127 (study PRJEB33369, sample SAMEA5778357) | biofilm metagenome | biome: Industrial cooling water; feature: Water cooling tower basin; material: Biofilm | place: United Arab Emirates | collected... | reverse complement strand
GTGGTGGAAGTTGTAATCCATTCGTTAAGATTATTGCTTCTTTCTACCCACAACTACAGTTCCAGGGTGGTCATAACTAGGTCATTAGCTTAGTTTTTTAGGGAAAGGGGTCAATTCCTTTCCCGCCCTTTTGTTATCTTGAATATTTTACCTTGTCTATGTTTATATTTTAAGGAGTCTTATAATGAAATTTGTATCTGTAAAAACCTCTGTGTTCGCCCTGGTTTTGGCTTGTGGGGCAGCTAATTTGGCTGCAGCCAGCGAAAACAACCCATTACTTGATGATTTAGCATCAGTGCAGGGGTCTTATCAACCTAAGATTAACTTTAGCGCTGATCTACCGCTGCCTGGTGCACAGGGGAACCAACAACGCCCCACCACCACCTTTTCGTGTGAGTCGGCCCTTCCTACCAACACATGGTTGCAAATTTTGGAAGAAAATGTTTTGCATGGAACTGATATTAAAACCAAAACCCAAGGAATGGCCGGCATTTATAAAATCTTGAATGATAAAAGTTCTTTCAATAATCAAATAGCTGCTGGAAATACAGTTCTAGATATTCTTAAGAAGACTAGCACAGTTTCAAAAAATTGCCAGCTACAGCAACCCTCTTCTAGTCAAAAAGCTACACCTTTAAGCTTAACAGGGGCAGTCGATATCAATTCATGCCAAATTGCGCAATTTTTACAAAGGTTATCTTGTGCTAGTAAGCAAATATCCAGGGATGGGTTTCTTTTTGGTTCCGTAAACCCTAATAGCTTTAGTCTTCCTAATAACTTTGGGGGCAGTTATGGCTCTGGCTCTGACTCTAATATTAATAGCCTTGAGTTTCTGCTTTTCCTGCTCGGAGTTGGTCTTGGTGGAGGCGACAAAGGATCCCCTCTTTTGGGTGGTTTAGAGAATGCCTTAGAAGTTGCCCATAAATCTGGTCTTAATATTGCCTTTAAGGGCGAAGGAACCTTGAAAATTATGTATGATCCTTGTGGCAATGCTTGTCCTAATGTGTGTGGTACCGATCTTTGTCATCCATGGTCTGCAAGTTGGACAGAAACAAAACCTGGATGTAACACTAATAGCTGCGCTAAAGATCGAGGAGCTATTGAAGCTGTTGGCCGTTTAATTGAGGCTTTTCAAGGGAAAATTGATGATTCCCGTGTACAGACCCTTTTAAACAGTGCAGCTAGCTATGGTACAGATACGCAACAACAACAAATTTACGCTTTATTAGGCAAGGCTTTTGGTAGTCATTAAATTTGGCTGTTTTTAATAAAAACTTAAAAACTGGGGTCTGTTTTAGGTCCCCAGTTTTTTTATGCCATTGCCCTTTGAACAGGGGTTAAGTAATGTGGTAAAAGTTATTAAAAAATAAAATAGTATGTATGCGTTTACCGACTTTTCCCTTAAAGGATAAAAATTTAAGTGACAACTTACTTTTGCCAAATCTGCTACGGCTTTTTCTCTCTGCCCTAGAATGGTTACAACAAAGGGCGATTTCCCCTGAAAAGATTTCTGTCTTACAACGCTGGCAATCTCAATACTTTTTAAAGCTATGGCGCATTTTTTCCGCTGCTGTTTTCTTTTTGGCCATCTTTATGCCCAGCTGTGGTGCAACCTTCCAAGGACCCTATATCGGTGCCCATATGGGGCTATTGTTGATGGATGGGGTTCATAAATATACGAATAATTCATCCAAAGAAGGCAAAATTTTACTAAGCGAATTTGGATATGCAGCTGGTGTCCAGGGCGGGTATATGCAGTATATCGGCGATTCTAAAACTATTATGGGTGCGGAAATAATGGCGACTATGGCAGGGATTAATAGTACGAAAGAACTACGTATTCCGGGAAATACGGCGGAAGGTAAATTTAATATCCGCCATCGTTATGCGCTAGGGTTAGGCATATTGGGGGGTGTGGTATTAAATCCCAAAGTCATGATGTATACCAAAATAAGTTTTGAAAGCAATCGCCTGGAGATAACCTATAGTGACTTAACGTTTCAAAGACCATCTACCCAGAAATTTTCCCTAACCTTGCGTAATCTTGTGCCTAGTTTAGGGGGTTATTACCGCTGGGGAACAGGGATTCTAGTGGGGGCAGAATATGGATACTCTATTATGCCCAAAAGAGAATTACGTTCAGCTGAAGTTACCATCAATGGGGCTAATCGTGGCTATACTTTTAATGCCAACGAACATCGCTTGGTGGCAAAAATGGTGTATGTCTTTTAATTTCCAACCCTGCTGCGGGCAAGGTTTTTATCGTTTGGGCTAGAGTAAAAGTTAATGATTTCTGTAATAGGATTATCAGTTTCAATTGACTTAACCGACGGGCGCAATACTAGACGCCACGTTCGTTGGGCAATAGGGTCGCCCCGATAGGCGGCAATTTTTAAATATTGATAGGCCCTATCATTATCGGTGGGATGAGGAGCGTGCATCCATAAAAGGATAGCATAACCAACTTGGGCTTGTACCAACCCTTTAAAAGCTGCTTGTTGATAATAGTAGCGGGATCCCTCCCAATCTCGTTGTTTATATAGTTCGTTCGCATAAAAAAATTGCGCCGTCGCCAGGCCTAAATCAGCAGATTTCTTTAAATAAAGGTTCGCAACTTGGCCATCAGAAAAAGCATCATAATGCAAGGCATGGCCCAGGAAAAGGGCTGCATTTTCATGGCGCTTTTCATGGGTGAGATACTGGATTGCATAGGGTTTATCTAAAACAGACAAAAGCTTATTAAATTTAGGGGGCAAAGGACGAGTCAAGTAGAAAGATAAAGGATCATGAGGCAAAAAGGGCGGCGGTGACTTAAGGTTGGCTGTATTAAAGGGTGGATAAAACCGATACACGATGCCCAAGTGGTTAGGTTGGAATTTTTCTTTGGGCAAAAGGCGGAAATAACATTGCCTATCGTCATTTAAGATAACCCCTGTACGGGTAGTGGGTTCAAGCAACCCAAAAGGATAGATGCCTATCTTACTTAAAAATCCCCTTTCATTTTTACTTAAATGGCTGACATCTTGCTTAAACCACTCAAGTATAGGTTCAAAATTGTGGACTTGCCATCCGTGTACTTGCCAGCTAGAACGCTTTTCCTTTGGCAGGCTTTGGTAGTCCAGCTGCAGTTGGTAAAGATTCAAGATAGGCGCCATAACAGAAACTTGTTGACTGACTTGGCTTAGCACATCTTGCCACATTAAAGGGGTTAATAAGTCTATAAAAGATAAAAACACTGGAGCGAATGTTTCTGTGTGCAGATAGTCGATAAAAGTGGCAATCTTTTTGATAAGAGAAGCAGGAACAAAAGAATCTTTAGAGGAATTAAGAATAGAGGCCCAAAAACTTTGATCATTATAAATACCAAAACCAATAGCATCGGTCAGGATTAATTTGGCCCAATATGGCCTTTCTAAAGAGGTTAAGCTTTCAAGGAAAATATTAGGGAACGTAGGTATGTAAAAATCAGCCAGTAAATTAACGCGTCCAGGATAATGGTAACGTGTCTTGAGGGTTGAGGAAATGATAGAGGGTTGCAGTTTACGTTTTAAAATTTCATTCCCATACTTACCGCCAAGGGTACGGCTAATTTCTTGGCTCAGTAATTCTATGCCCTCGGTATCATTATGCTGAAGGATTTCCTGGCGCCATTCTTCTAGCTCGTTAAGCCAATGCTTAATTTTTGTTTTATGCGGTTTCTCTAAAGCACCTGCAGCAGCTAGTTGACGAATAGAGGGACGTTCAAATAAGAAATCTAAGCCAAAAAAAGGGTTTTTGTCAGGGCGAATATCTTGCTGGGCTAAGGCAGGGCCATCCCCCATAGCTAAAAACAAAAAAAATTGCAAAGGAGCAAACAAGATTTTCTTGATAGTTGTCATTCTTACCCCCCACTCCTGTCAGATATTACGTGAAAGTGACTTGGGTGATAGGAGAATTAGAACGAAACTATTAAGAAAGCGTTAACGCCTCTTAAGTGTTCGTTAAAAAAGGCGTTAAAAAAAGCGACCCGGGTAGGGGCCGCTTTCTTAACGGAGGAAAAACGTTAAGGATTAATTCGTTGTCCCAGAATCTTTCGTATTTGATTCTGTTAAGGCTAAAAAGCGTTTGTTCAAGCCAAAAACCGAAAAAATCCATATTAAACAAATGACCAAAACAATAGGCCCTAAGATGAAAGATAGGCTGGCTAAAGAAACACTACCCCCAATCACCGCTAGCATTGTTGATTGGATAAAGGCTCCGCCTGACTTTCCTGCCCGTCCACCAATAACTTCTACAGCCGCCTGACCTTTGACTTTGGCTTCTGGATCAAGGGGGATATAGGCCATTTGCTTGGTTGAGTCAAACAAGGAATACTTTGTGCCTTTTGAGAGAACATTTTGGATTTGTCCCACAATAACAGCAACCATCACGACCGTTGTTCCTAACAGAGGGGTCATAGGATCGTGGGCCGTTCCTTCCCACACGACAAAAAAGAATATAGCTGAGGTTACAAGTACCATGACGGGGGTAATAACGGCAGCGCTACGCCAGCTAAGACGACGCAATATATTATTTCCTACAACCATCAACATAATCGTAATAACACCGGTCCACGTTGTGAACTGACCCATAAAGGCGTTATAGTCGTTTTTATCGGGGAAGGCGATTTTGATTTGGCCTTTCCATACGCCCTCTACCAGGTTAATAGCAACTCCATAGGACAGAACCAAAATGGCAATCAATCCAAGGTAAGGATTGCTGATAATATATTTAAAGCTTTCCCCAATTGAGAGCTTTGGTTTCTTCTTTTTACCGGACCCTTCGCCAGGTTGATAAAGACGGGGATCCGTTAAGACGTTTTTATTCATCCAACGATAAGTATAAGCAATGATAGCCCCAGCAACAACAACAGATGCCATCAAGAACTTAAGATTGATGCCAAACGTATCCACATCTTGCGGGAATGATTTAGCATATTGCGCACATAAAATAATGGTTGGACCGGCAACAACCAATCCCAAATTTCCGACCATGCCAAATAAACCATAGAAACGCTTGGCTTCGTGGATTTTCGTAATCTCGTTAGCGAACTGCCAAAACAACATGGATAAGATAACGCTGCCCCATAACTCTGACAAAATATAGAAAACGCTGAAGCTCCAATTGCCAATGACAGGAATAAACCAATGCAAATTCGGATAAGAAGCTTGAATTTCTTTAATAGTTTCCAAGCTCATATGTAACAAATCAATATTGGGGTAAATGACAAACGCAAAAGCGCCAAAGAAGATTAGGAAGGGAGTAAGAATAGTATAAAATAGCTTTTCCCGTTCCATCATATTAGCCAATTTAACGAAGATGACCATAAACAGAATGGCTGAGGGCGTAACACCGTACAATTTTAAGAAACTAAGGCACTCTGCGCCGCCACCTGGGGCATTGACGACCAAAGTATCTTTAGTATCGCGTACTATGTTGTACACAAACAAAATACACATCATCATAATGCCCATGGGCAGAAATTTTTTAATTTCAAAATTATAGATTGGGAAGAAAATACCACGCAGGCCAGTAAATTCATCCCCCGCTTTAGTTTTGTCAGGCGTACTCATTTTAAATCCTTAATACGTTAAAAATAAAATCACCTACTTTCTTCTTAAAACTAAGGAAGAAAGATGCAAATTTTGATAATTTGCAGTGAAGTGTTAAGTAAACATTATATTTATTTATATTGACTTTGTTCTAAAACTGCAACAGCCATTTTGTTTAAAGGATTCTACCCTTCTCCAATCATTCTCGTAAGGCATGTTAAAGCGTTGGGCTGGCTCTATCTTGTATTTATTGGAAGCCATGAGGGGAAGAGTACGATGCCACCTTAATGGTAAGAGAATTTTAATTTTTTAGGTTTAAAATCGTAAGGGTGGTTAGGGTGGGGGATGGTTGCCATCCCTAAGGCCCTTTAGAAGGGTTTTTAGGCTGGTTACAAGGGAATGTGAATAAGTTTATCCTTTCGCTTCTTAAGAAAGTATTAAGGTCTAGAAAATACTGAAAATTTCCTGTTTTTAAGGTGTTAAAGTTCCCCTCCCAAAGGGAAAGACAGGTTTACTTTTCTGCCAAGCGCGCGGCAATGGCTAATTCCCAGCGGTCCCCATTCGATAATAATTTTTCTTTAGTATAAATTAATTCAGGGCGTGTTAACGTGGCAAACTCAAAGTTAGGCCCTTCAACAATGGCATCGACAGGGCACGCTTCCTCGCACAGACCACAATAAATGCATTTTGTCATGTCAATGTCGTAGCGGGTAGTGCGTCGGCTGCCATCTGCGCGTGGTTCTGCTTCGATTGTAATGGCTTGTGCGGGGCATATCGCTTCGCATAATTTACAAGCGATACACCGTTCTTCACCATTAGGATACCGACGAAGAGCATGTTCCCCCCGAAAACGAGGACTCAAAGCCCCTTTTTCATACGGATAACGTAGGGTCACTTTGGCTTTAAAAAAATAACGCAAGGTAAGCCCTAAACCTTGAACAATTTCACCTAAAGCCCATGTTCTAAGCAATGTTTTTAAACGACGAATCCAAGGGATCATGCGGGCCTCCCATAAATAATCCAGGCTGAAATGATAACAACACCTGCTAAAGATAAAGGAAGGAATACTTTCCATCCTAACCGCATCAATTGGTCATAACGATAACGCGGTAGGGTGGCCCGAATCCATAAAAATAAAAACAAAAATAAACAAATTTTACCTATAAACCAAACAGGGGGTGGTACAGCTAAAAAGATAGGGGAATGAAAGGGTGGCAGCCATCCGCCAAAAAATAATAGGGTGTTCATGGCGCTCATCAGGATCATGTTGCTATATTCACTTAAGTAAAATAAGGCATAGCTAAAAGAGGAATACTCAACATTATAACCAGATACTAACTCTGCTTCAGCCTCTGGCAAGTCAAAAGGGGTCCGATTGGTTTCAGCTAGGGATGAAATAAAGAAAATAACAGCTAAGGGAAGAAGAGTTACAACAAACCAATGCTTGCTTTGGGCTAGAACAATTTTGTTAAGATTTAAAGAACCTACACATAATAGGACACAGACAATCACTAAGCCAATCGAAACTTCATAGGAAATCATTTGGGCTGCTGAGCGTAAAGCCCCCAAAAAAGCATATTTTGAATTGCTTGACCAGCCTGCAATAATAATGCCGTATACACCTAATGATGAAATGGCAAACAGATATAAAATCCCCACATTAATATTAGCGAAAACTAAATCCGGCCCAAAGGGGATCACTGCCCAGGCGGCTAAGCTTAAACTAAAGGTTAAAATAGGGGCAAAAATAAATAAAATTTTGTCAGCACTTTGCGGCAAAATGACTTCTTTGTGTAAAAGTTTAATGCCATCGGCAATTGGCTGCAGCAATCCAAAAGGACCTGTTTGAGAAGGCCCAATACGTAATTGCATATAGGCTAATACTTTCCGTTCTGCCAACGTTAAATAAGCAACACCTAAGATTAAAGCCAGCATAAAAACTAAAATTTTAAAGCCCATGACCAGGCCAATAACCATATAATCTACCAAAAGATCAAGCATTACACACTCTTCCCGGGTCTTCGCCCTTGAATAATTTCTTGTACACAGGCGGCCATTGTTGGTGAATGACGATTAATCGTATTGGCCATATAAAAATTGTCTAGGGGCAAGACAAAACTTTCTTGACTAAAAGTTAAAGATTCCACTTTAGGTAAGGGAGTCCAAGGGCTAACACTGACAAAGCCTAGATTCTGAAAGGCAAAGTGGGTCGTGCTTAAATCTTCTTGCGCATCTTGCACGGTTAGATAGGATAATGGCTGTTTTCCTAAGCTTTCTAGGTGTCTTTTTAAGCTATAAGAAAGGGCCGTGATAATTTTCCAGTCTTCTTTAGCTTGGCCTGGGGGGGACACAGCTTGTTGACTACGTTGGGCACGACCTTCAGTGTTGACATAGGTCGCGGTTTTCTCTGTATAGGCACAGCCAGGTAGAATCACATCAGCCCGTTGGGCGGCTGCATCTCCGTGATGGCCTTGATAAATAACAAAGCATTCTCCCAAGTCGGCCATAGGGATTTCATCAGCCCCCAGTAAATAGATGGCTTTTATCTCGCCTGTTTGACAAGATTTTAAAATTTGTTGGGTGGCATACCCGCCGGCTGAAGGCACAAAGCCGATATCTAATCCACCTACCCGTGCTGCAGCCGTATGAAGCACATTGTAACCATTCCAGCCTTTTTGGATAAATGGATATTGATCTAATAATGTTTGTACGCCGCTTAAAAGAGCCGCTGTATCTTGATGATTAAAAACTGCTTGTCCTAAAATAACAGCGGGTTTCCTGGCAGAGGCTAAAGTCTGGCTAAAAGGGTGCTGGCCTTTCACAATCTTGAGTAAATCATGGGGGTGTTCCCCAATGTGTTCATAGGGGTAAGTTAACTCAAGGTGGGGACCAATAAGTCCAAAAGACGTGTGATTCCTTAGATACGCTTTCCTTAACCGGGCATTAACCAACGGTGCTTCATGGCGGGGATGTGTGCCAATTAATAACACACAATCTGCTTGTTCTAAACCGGCAACTGTTGTGTTCATAATATAGTGGCAACGTTCCTTAAAGGGCAGATGTAAGCCATCTTGGCGACAATCTAAATGGGCGCTGCCTAAATTTTGCCATAACTTTTTTAATGCTAACATCGCTTCGCAGTCAGCTAAATCCCCAGCGAGAGCTGCTATTTCATGTCCTTGCAAGGACTCAAGGCGATAACGAATAGCTTCAAAAGCAGCTTCCCAGCTGCAAGGTTGTAGTTTTCCTTGGCTGCGAAGGTAAGGTTGGTCAAGACGTTGATATTTTAAACCATCATAAGAAAAACGACTGCGATCACTTAGCCATTCTTCATTAAGGGATTCATGCAGGCGGGGTTGTATACGCACTACTTCACGATTTCGGCTGTCAATCTGGATGGCACTGCCTAAAGCATCCATGATATCAATACTATCGGTTTTATGCCATTCCCAAGGTCTTCCTTTAAAAGCATAAGGCTTATCTGTTAAGGCGCCCACAGGGCAAATGTCAATCATATTACCTGACAGTTCAGATTGGATGGCGGTGTCCAAGGCGTTACTAATCTCCATTGTTTCTCCCCGCCCTAGGGCAACTAACTCAGAAACGCCCGCAATTTCATCTGCAAACCTTATGCAGCGTGTGCAGTGGATACATCGGGTCATCACAGTTTTGATAAGCGGTCCCATGTATTTGTCTGTCACCACCCGTTTATTAAGATCAAAACGACTATGGGATGGACCATAATTGACAGCTAAATCTTGTAAATCACATTCTCCGCCTTGGTCGCAAATAGGGCAATCTAGAGGGTGATTAATCAGCAGAAATTCTAAGACCCCTTGACGGGCTTTTTCAACCATAGGGCTATTTGTATAAATAACCATGTTCTCACTGACAGGCATCGCACAACTTGCAACGGGTTTTGGAATGGTTGCTATTTCTACCAGACACATCCGGCAATTTCCCGCTATAGAAAGCTTTGGATGATAGCAAAAGTGCGGAATTTCAATACCCTTTTGCTGACACACTTGTAAGATGGTCATCTCAGCTGGGACATCAAAGGTCTGGTCATTAAGTGTGATCGTTGGCATAGATATACTTTAGTTGGGAGATTAACACAGAACTAAGTTACAGTTTAGAACATGGCTTTAAAATAAACAAACCCTAGCTAATATTTTTCTCCTCTTCGTTTCCTTAGCCGGTAAAACCATTTAACGGCTAGCGGCAAAAGACAAAGTATCACAAGCTAAGCATGGCGACTTCGATGAATAATCAAGATATGAATGAACAAAAATATTAAAGCTACCCCGGTGCTAATACTGGTGTTAATAAGGCGAACTTTTTTTCTTGCTAAATCTAAGGTTTTATCCTCGCGGATTTCAGCTTGCCTAAGCGTTTCTATGTGATCGGGCGAGAGATGTTTAAGGCCAGGTCTGTTTGCATATTCAGATTTTGTTAAGTGATGACTGGTAATGTAAGTTTCTTCGAAATAGATTTTGTCAATAAGGGTTGAAATTAAACTTGTGCCGTTAAGAATTAAATAGATGACTAAGAATAAACACATAAGATAACAATAGATGATCTTAATCAGCTTAGGGGTTAAAGACATGGCATAACTCCATTAAGGGTTGGTTAAAAACTTGAGTTTTGTAAAATTCTAGCTTCGATTTCGGGGCGAAAATGTCGTATCAAACCTTGCACGGGCCAGGCAGCCGCTTCACCAAGACCACAAATTGTATGACCTTCAATTTGATGGGTTACAGATTCTAAAAGGTCAATATCTTGTATCTGACCTTGGCCTTTTGCTAATCTTTCCATCATCCGCCATACCCATCCAGTGCCTTCGCGACAGGGGCTGCATTGTCCACAACTTTCATGCATATAAAATTTACTTAATCGGGCAATAGCTTTGATTATATCTGTGGTTTGATCCATAACAATGATTGCAGCTGTACCCAGACCACTGTGTACATCTTTCAAACTATCAAAGTCCATTAATACGTCATCGCATACAGTTTTAGGTATCAAAGGCACAGAAGAGCCACCAGGAATAACAGCTTTCAGATTTTCCCAGCCGCCTCTTACTCCGCCTGCATGTTTTTCAATTAATTCCCGCAAAGGAATACCCAGTTCTTCCTCAATATTGCAGGGTTTATTAACATGACCAGAAATAGAAAATATTTTTGTGCCTGTATTATTAGGGCGCCCTAAGCTGGCAAACCAGGCGCCCCCCCTTCTTAAGATGCTGGGGACAACGGCGATCGTTTCTACGTTATTAACAGTGGTTGGGCATTGGTAAAGTCCCGCTTGGGCTGGAAAGGGTGGCTTTAAACGCGGCATACCCTTTTTCCCCTCTAAGCTTTCTAAAAGGGCTGATTCTTCACCACAGATATAGGCCCCTGCTCCTAAATGGATATAGACATCAAAATCCCATCCTGATTGGGCGGCATTTTTCCCTATAAGACCGGCTTGGTAAGCTTCATTAATAGCATTTTGCAGGCATAAACTTTCTGTATAATATTCACCCCGTACATAAATATAACAGGTGTGTGCCCTGATAGCGAAACTTGCTAGAAGAGCGCCTTCAATTAATTTGTGAGGCTCATAACGCAGAATATCTCGGTCTTTACAGGTTCCAGGCTCACTTTCATCGGCATTAATAACTAAGTATGAAGGACGGTCACGCGGATCTTGGGGCATGAAAGCCCATTTATTTCCTGTAGAAAAACCAGCTCCCCCACGCCCTCTTAGACCGGATATCTTTATCTCATTAATGATCCATGCTGGACCTTTATCTAGTAGATTCTTAGTTTGATCCCAATCGCCTCTTGCCTTTGCTGCTTTTAAATCGGCTGTCTGTTGACCCGCTAGGTT
>ERZ1066127.1069-NODE-1069-length-11475-cov-12.721366_pt1 | contig 11475 bp, 9 predicted proteins | sample MGYA00382774_ERZ1066127 | MGnify/ENA primary metagenome ERZ1066127 (study PRJEB33369, sample SAMEA5778357) | biofilm metagenome | biome: Industrial cooling water; feature: Water cooling tower basin; material: Biofilm | place: United Arab Emirates | collected... | reverse complement strand
CGCTTCGTCTACAAGGTCGCCGCCGTGTGCGACACCGACGCCGAATCACTGCAGATCCTGACGTTCAACGAGCAGGCTCGGCAGCGGCTCATCAACCTCCGCGCGGAACTCGGTCGCGAGTTCTACGTCCTCTTCGGAGATCGCAAGTGAAACGTGGAATCGTCGACCTCTCCAGCGTGCTCTGGACCAGCCTCCGCGTGGGCAAGGACAAGGAGCACGGCTACGAGGAGGAGTTCGAGGGCAAGAACCACTGGATCAACTCCGCGGCCTACGGCTACGCCAACGCGGTGAGCCACCTTCTGGCCTGCATGAAGGAGTTCTCGATGCAGCCGCGTCAGCTCATCTTCGTGCAGGAGGGCATGAACGCGAAGTCGGCCCGGCAGGCGATCTACCCCGCGTACAAGGCGGGCGCGGGCAAGGCGCCGGCCTGGTACACCGAGTTCAACAAGGCCAAGGAGATGCTGCTGAGCACCTTCCTCGGTCTGGGCTCGCAGCTCGTGTGGCAGGACGGCCTGGAGGCCGACGACGTCGTCGGCTACCTGGCGAAGAACCTCAAGGGTGAGCGATGGGTCTTCAGCAACGACAAGGACCTTGCCCAGGTCATCGACCCCGACAACGACGCCCACCTCTACCGCCTCGGCGTCCGCGACGAGAACCCCTTCGGGCCGTTCGATGTGCGCTACATCCCGGTGGCGATCGCGCTGCTCGGTGACACCTCCGATGGCATCCCCGGCGTCAAGGGCTTCGGCGAGAAGGCGTTCGAGAAGCTGCTGATCCTCTTCGGCGGCGACGACGGCCTGGCAGCCTTCCAGCAACTGCTGGAGCGCCGCGAGCTGAACCGCCTTGCCGAGGACGTCGGTGAGATGAAGGAGCTGCAGAAGGTCATCGACCAGGCCGACAACGCCTACCTGAGCTACCACCTTGCCAAGTTGCGCATCGACAAGGTCAACACGCTGCAGAACCCGCTGAAGTGGCAGGTCGGCATGGTCAAGCCGAAGGCCGAGTGCTTCGACCCTGCCCTGCGCCACTACGGCGGCCAGAGCACGCTGGTGCACGCCGGGAACTACGAGGAGGCGATGGCCTTCCTGCGCCGCCACCTGTGGTCGTCGCCGGAGTTCGCGTTCGACATCGAGACCTCGACGCCTCCCGAGAGCGACGAGTGGCTGGAGATGCAGGACAAGGAGGAAGGCGGTACGGTCGACGTGTTCGGTTCCGAGCTGACCGGCTTCTCGCTGACGTTCGGCCCGAATATGCAGTACACCTACTACGTGACGGTCGATCACGTCGAGGAAGACGACGTCAAGAACATCACTGTCGCCCAGGCCCGGGACATGGTCGGTGAGATCCCGCGCGAGAAGGTGACCTGGGTCCACAACGCCTCGTTCGAACTGCCGGTCTGCTACAACGCCTGGGGCGAGGACTGGAAGGACGACCCCGAGTACCACGGCTTCCTGCGCAACGTCCGCGACACCGCCATCGCCAGCAGCTACGTCGACGAGAACGAGAGCCGCGGGTTGAAGAAGCTCTCCTCGCGCCTCCTGGGCTACGAGCAGACGAGCTACGAGCAGGTGACGACCAAGGACGTGCCGAAGTCCGATTGGGACGGCACGGGCCGCCTCGTTGGCGAATACGACGAAGTCGAGGGCGCCCCGGCGACTGTCCGCGTCCAGTTCAAGATGAACCAGCTCAAGGCTCGCGAGGTGGTGGGCTACGGCGCGGACGACGCCATCGTCACGGCGGCGCTCGCGAACCACTTTGTGACGGTAATGGAGATCGAGAACACCTTCGACGTGTTCGAGCAGGTCGAGACCTTCCCCGCCTACGTCACGGCCCTGGGCTTCGTCCAGGGTGTGGACTTCGACCTCGAAGGCATGTTCGCCATGGAGCGCGAAGACGACGAGGCCTACGAGAAGGCCTGGGCCACGCTCCGCCAGTTCCTGATGGACATCGGCTACGACGGCACGAAGCCGCCGGTCTTCGAGGAGATGACGCCGGCCGCGATCAAGGAGGCCCACCTGGTCTGCCTGGGCCAGGAGCTGAAGACGCTGGTGAAGACGCCGTCGAAGTTGGCGAAGCTGATCCTGCAGAGCGCCGACGCCGGGGAGTATGAAGACGAGGAGCGCGCCCGAACCCTTGCCACGGTCATCGAGGCCGGCGACCCGCAGCGCCTGACCGCCTTCACCCAGCAGTACTTCGTCGGCGAGCCAGTGCTCGACCTGAACTCGCCGAAGCAGATGAAACGGTTCCTGTACGACATCATCGGCATGCCGGTCGAGATGACGAACGACCTGACGCCGCTGGAGCGCAAGCACAACCCGGCGCTGAAGGAGGCGATCTACCGCCACCGCAAGGTGCGCCAGGGCAAGGCGCCGGCTTCGAGCCTGAGCGCGGAGGACATCAAGCTCCTTCGGACCAAGGCCAAGACCGACGAGAAGGCGATCAACTTCGCCTTGGCCTTCCACGCCGAGCAGATCGAGCCGGCCGCTCGCACCGCGCTGAAAGCGCTGCAGGCCATGAAGAAGGTCATGACCCGGCGCAGCCTGTTCTACAACAAGTACCGGCGCATCCGACACTGGAAGGACGGCAAGATCCACGCGCAGATGAACCAGTGCGCGGCGGTGACGCGGCGCTACTCCAGCAGCGACCCGAACCTGCAGCAGCTCCCGAAGAAGGGCGAGGCCGTGAGGTTCCGGGCGTTCATCCTGCCCCACCACAAGGACGCCGTCGTCTGCTCGATCGACTTCGCCGGCCAGGAGCTGCGGCTGGCAGCCGAGCGCAGCCAGGACGCGAACATGCTTGCCTGCTACGTGGGCGACAAGCTCAAGGACATTCACTCCATCACCGCTGCCGGCGCGATGAAGCTGAAGTGGGGCGCAGCGGCGGTGAAGGAACTTTACGGTCGCTGGGGCCAGGATCTGCAGGAGGGCATGGACTACGACCTGTTCATGCGCCTGCGTTCGCTGGAGAAGAAGGAGCCGATGAAGAAGCAGGCCGACGACCTGCGCAAGGACTCCAAGAACGTGAACTTCGCGGCTCAGTTCGGCGGCCAGGCTGTGAAGCTGAGCGAGACGCTGATCATGCCGGTGTCCGACGCTCAGCTCTTCCTCGACGCCCGCAGCGCGATGTTCCCGGACGTCGACAAGGCGGCCAAGCGTGCGGCGGACTTCGCCGAGCGCCACGGCTACGCCCTGACGCTGATGGGTGCACGTCGTCATCTGCGCAACTCGATCATGTCCGAGGACCGGTCGGAGGTCTCCGCGGCGCTGCGCCAGGCCTGGAACATGGAGATCCAGGGCTCGGCCGGCGAGATGACGAAGATGGGCATGACGCGGATCTGGAAGAGCGGCGCCCTGCACCGCTTTGACGTCCGCTTCATCGCGCCGATCCACGACGAGCTGGTGACCTCGGTCCACCGCGACCACGCCGCCGAGTTCATCCGCATCAAGCACGAGGCCATGACCCAGCCCTACGCCACGATGAAGGTGCCGGTCGTCGGCTCGATCTCCCTCGGCCGCAACTTCGCCGAGCAGATCGAGTGCGGGGAGGAGTTCGACGCCAAGGTTATCGCCGAGGCCGTCAATGACGCTTTTGGCATGAAGGAAGCTGCATGACCCGCGACAGCCACCAGGACGGCACCTGGGCCGAGAACCAGGTCCGCAACTGGCTTGAGGCCAGGTCCACGGCGGAGAAGGGGTTCGCCTACCACCGCTACCCGGACACCAAGGCGGCCCGGCTGATGAAGCTGCCGCCGCAGCCCTCGGACTACCTCGCCAGCCGAATGTTCAGGGTCGGCGAGAAGTCCAGGCGCATCGTGGCCCACGTGGAGGTGAAGGAGACTGCTCAGCCCCGCCGGCTGCCCAAGGACAAGGTCCGGCAGTACGGAAAGCTGAAGATGTTCTGGTGGGCCGGCATCGACCCTGTCGTGATCGTCTTCCGCAGCGCCACCAAGGACTGGGTGATGCTCCGGGCGCCGGATCTTTTCCCTGTCACCGACGAGCCTCCTGCCTCTTTCCTCATCGTCGACCTGCCGGCCTTCCGCACGGCTGGCGATGCCCTCGCAACCATCTTCTACCCCAAATGAACTTCAAACCTCTGCTCGCCGACGACGCCGACCTCAACAACATCGAGTTCGGCAACGTCTACGGTTCCCCCAAGCTCGACGGCATCCGCGCCATCGTCCGCGACGGCGTCGTCTACAGCCGCAGCCTGAAGCGCATTCCCAACCGCCACGTGCAGTCCATGTTCGGTCACCTGGAGCATTACGACGGTGAGCTGATCGTCGGCCCGCCCAACGGCGATGACGTCTACAACGTCACCTACAGCGGGGTGATGTCGGCCGACGGTCAGCCGGAGGCGATGTTCTACGCCTTCGATCACATCCAGTACCCGGAGCTGGACTACGTCAAGCGCCTTGGCATCCTGCTGGAGACGCACAACGTCCGCGTCCTGCCCCAGACCCCTCTGCTCAACCTGGAGCACCTCCTGGACTTCGAGGCCCAGTGCCTGAACGCCGGCTACGAGGGGATCATGATCCGCAAGGGCGTCGGCCCGCAGAGCCGGTACAAGTTCGGTCGCTCTACCGCGAAGCAGGGCACCTTGCTGAAGCTGAAGAGGATGAAGACATCCGAGGCTGTAGTCATTGGCGTAGAGGAGGAGATGCACAACGGCAATGAAGCCGCTCTCAATGAACTCGGCCATACGAAGCGCAGCAGCCATAAGGAGAACCTGGTCGGCAAGGGGCGCCTTGGCGCCTTGGTCTGCCGTAGGCCTGACGGCGTCGAATTCCGGATCGGCACAGGGTTCACTCAGCAGCAACGAATCGACTTCTGGAAAGAGGATCTACTGGGGCGCCTCGTCAGCTACAACCACTTCCCGATCGGAGAACTCGTGGCACCTCGGTTCCCTTCATTCAAGGGGTGGCGTTCAACGATTGACGTATCTGGCGACTAGGAAGTACACTGGGTCATGATCCATAAGAGGTTTGGGCGTCTGACGGTGTTGTCGCGGGAGCCCAGTGTCAGGTCGAAGTCGGCTTGGCGTTGCCTGTGTGACTGTGGCAACTACAAGGTGACCCTCGGTGACTACCTGAGGCAGGGGGTCGTCCGGTCCTGCGGATGTCTCCAACGCGAGAGCAGGCGGCTGTCGTCACTCACGCACGGTCTCTCTACGCAGCCGGGGAGACCATCACCCACCTATAGGTCCTGGCAAGAAATGAAAGCGCGCTGTGACAATCCGAGTCACACCAGCTTCAAGAACTACGGTGCACGGGGCGTGGGGTACGAGCCCACGTGGGCTGTCTTCGAGAACTTTCTGAAGGACATGGGTGAAAGGCCAACAGGAAAGTCGCTCGACAGGATCGACAACGCAAAGGGGTACTCCAAGGGCAACTGTCGATGGGCCTCTAGGCAGCAGCAGAACCGGAACAAGAGGTCCAACGTCATGGTGACCTACATGGGGCAGACAAAGTGCCTGTCGCAGTGGTGTGAAGAGCTTGGCCTGCCCTACCCAAGGACATACAACCGCCTCGTGACTCGCGGCCTCGACCCAGAGTCGGCATTCAGACGTTGACGTCTAGCCCCGTTTTTGTCACATTACCAAACTAGGAACGCCCGCAGGGGCGTTCTGTCATCTGGAAGGAAGAAATGCTCATCATCAACGACGTCCACATCGGCTTCGACCGCAAGGGCGGAACCACCCCCAAGTCCCGCGAGACCCTGCGGGACTACCTTTTTCTAAGCCTGGAGACTCTACTCAGAGAGACGAACGACGCGGACGTCATGATCCTCGGTGACCTGTTTGACCAGTTTGAAGTACCAAACAGGGACTTTGTCCAGACCCTGACACTGCTTGTCGATCAGGTCATCGCTCGCGATCGCCGTTTGATCCTGGTTGCAGGAAATCACGACGTCTCCATGAAGGCGCTCAAAGTCAGTAGCTTCAGCATGCTATGCAGTGTCCTGAGCGCGGTGAACTCTCGGCTCGTCAAGGTCGTCGCAATTGACGAAGTCGCCCAGGTCCCCGGCGGCCTGGCAGTTGCCCATTGCTCGAACCAGGACGTTTTCAACCTTAGATTGAAAGAGGTTACGGAGTCTTTGGAAGACGGGCAGATCGTCTTCCTGCACGCGAACCTGGACAACAAGTTCGCCGTCGAGTCTGACCACAGCCTCAACGTCAGCGAAGACATGGCGAAAAGCCTCATCTCGCGCGGAGCAACTCTCGTGTTCGCTCACGAGCATCAGGCGAGGAGACTCTACGGGGGCCGGGCCGTCGTCCTTGGCAACCAATTCTGCACCTCCATTGCGGACTGTCTGAACAACTCAGAGAAGTTTGCGCACCGGCTACACAGCGACGGCACGCTGGAGAAGATCAGGACGTGGAGCCGCGACGGCGACGTCGGCGGCTACCGCGAGATCGACTGGCGCGAGTTGACCGAGAGCAACGCCGACTTCATCAAGGTCGTCGGCGAGGCGGCCTCCAACGAGGCCAGCGAGGTCATCAACAAGCTGGCCGACTTCCGCAAGCGTTCCGAGGCTTTCGTAGTCACCAACGCAGTCAAGATCGAAGGCGTTGCCGCTGTCGAGTCTCTGCCCGAGACCTTCGAGGCGGCGAAGGCGTTCGACGTCATGGAGTTCCTGGCCCGTCAGCTCAGCCAGGAGCAGATGGTGGCCGTCAACAAGCTGCTGGAGAAGGTCTGATGCTGATCACGCTGTCGATGAAGCACTTTCGGCGCCACGAGGCGCTGGAGATCAACTTCGTGCAGGGCCTCAACGCGCTGCGCGGAAGCAACGAGGCGGGCAAGTCCACCGTCATCGAGGCCGCGCTGTATGCCCTGTACGGCTCAAAGGCACTTCGGGACACGCTCGCCGAAACCGTCACCTGGGGACATCCGGAGAAGGACCTTGCCGTCAAGCTCGTTCTGCGTGTTCGTGGCACGCTCTACTCTTTCACTCGCTCTAAGGGCGGGGCCGAGTGCCGCGGCGACGACGGCGTGGTCGTCACCGGACAGGCTGAAGTCTCCGCCTACGCTGCCGAACTGCTCGGCGCCGACGCGAAGACTGCCTCCCTTCTCATGCTGGCATCGCAGTCTGGTCTGCGGGGTGCCCTTGACGACGGTCCTGCGGCTGTTTCGGGGCTGATGGCGAAGCTGGCGGACTTCGACGTGATCGACAAGATCCTGAAGGCCGGCGAGGAGAACCTGCAGCTCGGCTCGACCGCACCGCTGGCCGACCGCATCACCCAGGCCGAGCAGCGCGCCCAATCACTGCTGGAGTCGGCGCCGTCGCCGGAGCAGGAGTCGGTGCTTCGCGCCGCCGCGGACGCCTATGCCGAGGGCGTCACCAAGCTGACGCAACTGGAGGAAGAGAAGCTGCAGCCGGCACTGGCCGCCGCCCAGCTCGACCTGGAGGCCGCCAGGCGGCACAACGACGCGCTGCTGGATGAGCAGGACCGGCTGGCCCAGATGCGTCAGCGGATCGCCAACCTCGACGGTCAGCGTAAGGCGGCGCTGGCGGAGGTCACCGCTGCCCCCGGCAAGGCGGTGATCGAAGCACTGCGCAAGGACGCGCAGGGCGAGATCGACCACGACAAGGTCCTGGCCGCCTACCGGAAGTTCCTCTCCGTCAGCTACCCCGACAACTACTGGGAAGGCGACATGGCCTCCTTCGAGGCCGACCTCGCAGAGGCGAAGCGCCACCTGGAGGCGTGCCAGGCCGAGATCTCGCGGCTGGAGGGCGAGCGCCGGTCCCTCCAGGGCCAGAAGATCACCAACGGGAAGTGCCCGACCTGCGGCCACGCGGCCCGGAGCGACGAGCATGTCGCTGCCCACAACGCCGAGGTCGACGAGAAGATCGCCGCGGTCAATGCCAAGCTGGTGGCCGCCGGCCCGGGGCTTCAGGCCGCCCGTGTCGGCGTCGAGGCTCGCGAGAGGATCGCCCGCCAGCACCGCGAGATGCAGTCGGCCCTGGCCCCCATCCTGCAGCACCTGGAGCAGGACCAGAACCAGGTTCCGTGGAAGCCGACCTGGCGTGGCGAGCCACCGGCCCAGGAAGCCTCCACGAAGGCCCGTACGGCTCTGCAGCATGCCGAGGCGAAGCAACGTGCAGCCGACCAGGCCAACGGCCGGCTGGAGACGCTGGTGGCCCAAGTCGAGGCACTTGAGAGGGACGCCGCCGCGCTCGAAGAGCGGCTGAAGGCCACCGAGCGCAAGGACCTTTCGATGCTGCAGCAGGCCCTCGACGCCGCCTACGCCGCCTACTCCGCCAACGCCGCCGCCCTGCGCGAGGCGAAGCAGCACAAGGTCGCCGCGGACGCGGCCTTGGTCCAGCACCAGGCCACGGTCAAGGCGGTGCAGGAGGGCGTGGCCCAGGCCCGCCAGCAGGTCCAGGAGTACCAGTTGATGATCCGCGAGATCGACTTCAACAACGCACTGATGGCCGCGCTGAAGAAGATCAAGCCGGCGATCACCGACCACCTGTGGAACACGGTGCTGTCGGCGGTCTCGACCTTCTTCAGCCAGATGCGCGGCGAGCCCAGCCTGGTCACCAAGGACAAGGACGGCTTCAAGGTCAACGAGAAGAGCGTCGACAGTCTCAGCGGCTCGACCATCGACGTGCTGGCCCTTGCGGTGCGCGTCGCGCTGACGAAGACCTTCATCCCGCACGCCAGCTTCATGGTTCTTGACGAGCCTTTCTCAGCTTGCGATAATGACAGAACCGGTTCGGGCCTTGCGTTCGTCGCCGGCTGCGGCTTCGATCAGTTGATCATGGCGAGCCATGACCCGATCAGCGAGGCAGTCTCAGATCACGTGATCTCCATCGGAGCGTAGTTGAAGAGGGTAGACCTCACCGGCCTCAGGTACGGCCGCCTCACCGTGACCTCACGCGCGTCGAAAGACGGCGGCCCATACCTCAGCGGTCGGTCGTACTGGAGGTGCGCGTGTGACTGCGGATCAACAACCGTGGTTGCTCACGGCAATCTCAGATCCGGGTCCGTGAAGTCGTGCGGGTGTTTGAGGGCAGAGACCCTTGACAGGACCACCCACGGACTGTCCTCGTTGTCGGAATACAGCGTCTGGTCAAAGATGATCAGACGCTGTACGGACCCTAAGTCACCTAATTGGCGCCACTACGGCGGGCGAGGCATACGTGTCGACAAGCGGTGGCTGGACCTAAAAACATTCCTGGAAGACATGGGTCCGCGGCCGGAAGGAACGACATTGGGTCGAATCGACAACGAAGGAGACTACGCCCCGGGTAACTGCAGATGGGAGACTCCCGAGCAACAGGCAAACAATAAAAGGACCACGAGAAGACTTACCTTCAATGGAAGAACTCAGAGCCTGAGCCAATGGGCCAGAGATGCGGGCATGCCGGTCGAAACACTATTCGCTCGGCTGAAGAAGATGCCCATCGAAGATGCCATACGGGGCATTGTTGAAAAGTAAGTAGCCAAAGACGAGCTCAGCGAGGCGGTCGCTGACAACGTCATCTCACTGACCGCCTGACCCACCACTGGAGAATGACATGAGTGCACAAAAGGAACCCACTTTCGAACTCGAAGCCGGCAACGTCAAGGAGGCCATGAAGGGCGTCAAGTCCGGTGACCTGTGGCAGGTCCCCTACGACGACCTCTACGTCATCCCGGGCTTCAACGTCCGCGAGCACGACGACGAGTACGAGGCCCACATCGAGAACATCACGGCCTCGATGGTCGCCAACGGCTACGACCGCACCAAGCCGCTCTCGGGCTACGTCGTGGTCATCGAGGGCCGCAACCGCGTCGCCATCACCGACGGCCACACCCGCTACATCGCCGCCGGCCGCGCCCGCGAGCGTGGCCGCGAGATCGAGACGCTGCCGCTGGTCACTGCGACGCGCGGCACCTCGACCGAGGACCTGATCGTTGGTCTGGTGACCTCCAACAGCGGCCGGCAGCTCAAGCCCTACGAGGTCGGCACGGTGTGCAAGCGCCTGATCCAGGCCGGGCTCGACGAGGCCGAGATCGCCCGCCGCCTGAGCATCACCCAGACCTACGTCAACGACCTGCTCTACCTGCACTCCCTGCCGAAGAGCACGCAGGACCTGGTGAAGAAGGGCCAGATCTCCGCCACGCTGGCGATCGAGACCAGCCGCAAGCATGGCCCGGCCGCGGTCAAGATGCTGCAGGAGGCGGTCAAGCAGGCCGTCGAGAGCGGCAAGAAGAAGGCCACCGGCAAGAACATCGCGCCGACCTGGTCGGCGTCGGTGAAGAAGACGGCGCCGCGCATGTACGACGTGCTGCAGGAGATCACCGGCGACTCCGCCTTCAAGAAGCTGGCGCCCGCGATCCAGGCCACGATCAGGGGCCTCCTGGAGGACCTGCCGGCCAAGCCCGAGGAGAAGTCGAAGTGAACGACGTCACCGTAGGCTACGGTCGCTTCGACCCGTTCGATCGGCGGGAGCCGACCGCGCCCGTGGGTATTCCAGGTGGGGTCGACCCGCTGTACCCTCTGAGGGCGCTGGCAGAGCCCGAAGGGACGCAGGCACTGGAGCACCGTGGCATGCCCGTGCCGGTCCGTCTGCCCGAGGAACCGCTGCAGGCCTTCATGCAGCGCGTGAACGATCAGCGCAGAGCCGAGGCAGCCATCGGCCGCTACAAGCGCTTCATGCCCATCGCAGTGAGCTTCGCCGCCATGTCCAAGTACCCTGGCACCAAGGTCGGCGCCCTGGTGCTTGGGCCGGGCTGGGAGGTGCGCAGCAGCGGCTGGAACGGCGCCCCGCGGGGCAGCGACGCCGACGTCGACGACCGCAGCAAGGATCGCAGCGTACTGCTCGACTGGATCGCCCACGCCGAGGCCAACGCGATCACCAACGCTGCCCGCTGCGGCACACCACTGGAGCACTGCACGCTGATCTGCACACATGCCCCGTGCATGTCGTGCGCGAAGCTGATCGTGCAGGCGGGCATCCGCACGGTGGTCTTCAACAAGCCTGACGGTGTCTTCCTGGAGCGCTGGCAGTCCGAATTCAACAAGGCGCTCGCCCTCTTCGCCGAGGTCGGTGTCGCTGTCGTGGAGATCTGAATGGACAACATGCAATACGGCGAGCGGTTCATGAACGAGACCGTTCGTGCGGCCGAGATCATCTACCTGGCGGGCGCTCTGTGCGAGCTGGACGCGCTCCCGGACGTGCTCGAAGAGAAGTTCATCGACTACCTCGCCGTCGAGGACATCGTCGAGGTCTTTTCCGGTATGCCCGGGTACGTGCTGGAGGCCCTGGAGCAGGGCAACAGGGGGTGTGCAGAGGTATTTGCAGAGTGGCTAGTGGACTCCAGGAAGTTCGGCTTCCTCGTGCACATGGAGACGCCGGTCATGCAGCCCCACCCCGGCGGGTCGTGCAGCTACACCTGGGGCAGATTCACCAGCCGCTGGTTCTACGCCGACACGCTGGACCAGGCGTTCGAGAAGGGCTTCGCCTGGGTCGAGTCTGTGCGAAGCCG
>ERZ1066127.1067-NODE-1067-length-11497-cov-9.786226_pt1 | contig 11497 bp, 6 predicted proteins | sample MGYA00382774_ERZ1066127 | MGnify/ENA primary metagenome ERZ1066127 (study PRJEB33369, sample SAMEA5778357) | biofilm metagenome | biome: Industrial cooling water; feature: Water cooling tower basin; material: Biofilm | place: United Arab Emirates | collected... | reverse complement strand
CGCCTCGCTGAGATTCACCCTCGGTTCCCCCGTCACTTCGAGTTCATCGCTCAATGTGTCAGCCGGCACCATCGACATCACCGGCTCTGCCACGCAGGACAGCCACACCCTGATGTCTGCCACCGGCGGGATCACAGGCACTCCGGTGCTCGCATCACCGATTCCGGGCTACTCGCTCTTGGTGCAAGGCAACGAACTGAAATTGATGAAACGCAGCCTCCTCATGCCGGTCTGGACTTCCAACCCGGTGAACGGAGTGAACGCCGCGGAAAACAGCAACTATTCCGCAACACTGGCAAATCATGTCACCGACCCCGATGGCAGTCCCCTCACGTTCGCGAAAACCAGCGGTCCCGCCTGGCTGAACGTTGCCGCAAACGGCACACTCAGCGGCACCCCAACATTCAGTCATGTGGGGCTCAACAGTTTCATTGTGAGCGTGACCGATGGCAATTCCGCCCCCGTTTCAGCGACTCTGAACATCACCGTCGTGGCCACAACCACTTTGGTGCCCAATGTCGTCGGGCTCTCTCAGTCATCCGCCACCAGCAGCCTCGCCAGTGCCAACCTCGCCGTCGGCGCGGTGACCCAGCAATACAGTGGCACGGTTCCCGCAGGTTCTGTTATCAGCCAGGCAGTAGCCGCCGGTTCGCGAGTCGTTCTCAACTCCGCAGTCAACCTCGTGGTCTCACTGGGCATCGACCCGGCACCCAAGCTATTCCGAACATCCTTGGCCTCCGTGAGCAGCAGCGCTTGGACGACCGTAAGTTTGGGACAAAACTACATATCCCCAGTCATAGTCGCTACTCCGGTGCAACCGAGCAACACCTCACCTCCCGTGGTCACGAGGATCAGAAACGTCACTTCTAACAGCTTTGAGCTCAAGCTCGACCGAGTCGATACCAGCGCTGTGGCAGTGAGCATGCCGGTCAGGCTGCTCGTCGTCGAAGAAGGGGTCTATACCCTCGCAACCTACGGCGTGAAGATGGAAGCGGTGAAATTCACCTCCACCGTCACGGCCAGGAAGTCGAGTTGGGTCGCGCAGCCCCGGACTTTCCAAAACAGCTACACCAATCCAGTCGTCTTGGGCCAAGTGATGAGTGCCAATGATCCGAAATGGTCGGTATTCTGGAGCATGGGGGCAAGCGCGACACTGCCTGTGAGTGCCACAAGCCTGAATATCGGCAAGCATGTGGGCGAAGACCCGGTCACCACCCGGGCTGACGAGACGATAGGCTACATTGTCATCGAGGCGGGCACGGGAAACATTAACGGCATCGCCTATGAGGCGGGTCTTGGAAGCAACACAGTTCAGGGCCCCGCCAGCTCGGCCACCCCCTACACCTACACCCTCAGCGGCCAACTCCAGAGTGTGGGCGCCGGTGTGTTGTCCCAGTCGGGAATGCTCGGCATCGATGGCTCCTGGGCGGTGTTCGTGGGTGCTACGCCCATCACTCCCGCCGCGATCCGCCTCTATGTAATGGAGGACGAAGTTATGGATAGCGAACGCTCACATACCGGCGAGCGTGTTGGCTACCTTATCTTTGAGTAATTCGTGATGTTAGTAGTCATGAAAAAAAATACCATCTACACTACAGGCGTCGGCCTCGTGGGACTTCTCATCGGAGTGCTCTTGCCGGGTACATTCCACGAAACGGGAGTCCCGACAGACTCCCGGCCTTCCACAACTACTGCTCCGCACAGAGACCGAATGGTCTCAGCGGACAAGGAGCGGAAAGCCAATCATCGACTTGCAAGAACCGAGCGATCAAGCACACAGGAGCCGAGCTGGGAAAGCGAGGTGGGCGAGACTTTTGTCCGTGTGCCATTGAGCTTGATCCGCGAGCTGGGAGCTTCTACCGGCGAACGCATCGTGGGTGATCGGCTCTTCAACGATTCATCCGCAGAGCGCTCCTTTGGCTTGGGCGCAGAAGAAAAAACGCAGCTCCAAGCAGCGTGGGCGATTGCCCGACAATCCATGAAATCGTCTGAAGTCTCCTCGATGACATCCACGGAATCGGCAGACGGCACCGTTACCATGGTGCTGCCATCACTGCCAAGCGGCTACCGACTGGTCGGCGTACGTTTCCGCAGGGAAGTCCTCAAGGTAATGGGAGCTGAGCGTGGTGAATCCTTCCTTGCGCTTAAGCAAGTGGACAGCCTCTTCCAGCCCCACGATGGCGAGCAGACCATCGAAGTGAAAACGGAATCAACTGGCGACGGAGCCTGGAGATTTCACATGACCTCCCATGGGCCACAAGGTCGGAAAGTCTGGGTCAGTGACACCGTCCCCGAAGAAATCAGTCACTTGACCGATGCCGCTGGCATCCTCCGGACTCTCTCGCACTGAGCCGCCTTGGGACGATGCCAACTATCCGTGCGCTGCGATCATGGTTTCCTGCGTGAGATACTCAGCCAGATGCGTTTGTGCCACCATGGCCTTGAGTTAGCACAGAACCATCGGGGCGCAAATCGGAGGGGGGGCGGTCGGATCTGTCATCGGGGTCTCATCCACGATTCACCGGCCTTGGGCGGCAGTTGACAAAAGATTTCTGACAAATAGGCAAGGTATCCATGCATGTTTGGATTCCATAATGAGCGAAGGGCACAAGCGGAGCGATCACCGATTCGGATCGTAAGCTCTGATCCCGCCTTCCACGAACCTTGTCGACGCGAAGGTCTGTTTATGGTCAGGTTTATCCCGCTGCAGATTTTTGAGCCACCTGAGGATTCTCCGTGCGGTTGATCGGTGATTCCAAGAAAAATGCGGCACGGGCGGATCGCACCAATCCATATGAGGATGGTAATCGGTGGAAATCAGCACGACCTTTTTAGACCATCCGGACCCGCTGTTCCTGAGAATGTTCTGCACTGCGAGGAAAAGCACGGAGTCCCCCACGAAGATGGCGGTGGGAGGCGTGAGACTGGATAGCATATCGATGCAGCGCCGCAGCCCGGAAGCGGTCTCCGCCCAGTCAGGAATGTTGTAGGGTCCCGTCTTGATTCCGTATTCTTCGAGACGGTTGAGGAAGGCCACCTCAATGTCGCCCATGGTAGGCTTCCGGCGTTCCTCGCGCACCAGAAGCACAATCTTCCTGTGTCCAAGTCCGATGAGCGTCTTCAGCGCCTCGTTCATCGCGATCTGCTTGTCCGGTTTGATTCCCGGAATGGCAATACCGTGCATTCGTCCGAACAGCGCGAAGGCGGGGATTGAAGATTCGGCGAACCACTCCAGAATCGGTCGTGAGCCGGAACAGATCACCCATGCGTCCGCCGGATGGTTCCGTACCATCTTCCCTACCTTCCCGGGATTGTGATCGAGCTCGATCAGAGTCTTCGGCGACAGTTCGAGGCTGAAACCCGAGGCAAGCAGCAATTGCCGGATCTCGGGCACATATTGGTTCGCAGCATCAGACGGTTCATAGAGGATCAGGCAGACTCTCATCGGCTTGGGTTCGTCCGGCGTGTCCGCCGCAAGGATGCGGCGCCGCTTTCTTTCTCCCGCTGGGGCCAGGAGGCCTTCCGCCTCCAGGATGTCGAGGGCAGCGTCCGCCGTGGTCCGGCCGATCCCCAGCCCACGGGCGAGCACCGCACCGCCCGGCATGAAGCCGCTCAGCTCGCCATGGGCAATGCGCTCTTTCAGATGGCGCGCCACCTGTTCGGCCGCCGAGAGAATACAGATGGATTTCACAAAGGAATTGTGCCAGAAAGACAGGCAGGTGCGAGCCTTAAGTTCAGAGCGCGCGGGATATCGCTGGATACCGGTGAAACGCCGAACACTGGGCGACGGGCTGTCACAGCCGCCCAGCGTATGGCATAACTTCCCGAGGATTGCAGCATTCTGGCATCCCGTTGATCCGGGTTGCCTGCGGCAGCAATTCCGCTTGAGGCTTCGGGAGGCCGGAGGGAGCAGAACACTAGCGATTCTGCCCGCCATTGATGCCAGTGTGATTCGTTCATTTCCCTAGCTGAATACTGCGCTCCGTCTACGGTTAGCTGCGTAACACTGGATGGCGATTCAACTCGATATGCCTCGCCGCAACAGCCGCCAGTGGGCAATCAATCCAATCACGAATCATGAAACCGAAAAAAAATCTCCGCAATCTCCTACTCATCGCTTCCTGCACCCAGTTCATTGCCTCACCCGCGCTGCTCGCACAGACATCGTGGAACGTAGACGCCTCTGGAAATTGGTCGAACGCTACAAACTGGGATCCCGCAACCGTGCCTGGTGGTGTAGGGGCGACCGTCAATTTCACGAACAATATCACGACAGCCGCCCGTACCATCATCATCGATGACGCCAGTCGCACCGTCGGCATCATCAATATCGGGGATTCCAACAACACCCACAGGTTCATCATCGAGAGAACCTCTCCGAATACATTGACTTTCAACAATGACGGGCTCGACGCGCAACTCAACGAAACCGGATTCATCAACAACAACAATCCGGATGCGATCAATGTCCCGGTGATCCTGGCCAGCAATCTCCTGGTTGATGCCGCTGGCGAGATCCGTTTGCTTGCTGCAGTGAGCGAAACCGGCGGAGCCAAAACCATTACCAAGACCGGAAGCGGCATTTTACGTCTCAACGTGGCGAACAGCTACACCGGCGCAACCAACGTCAACGCAGGTACAATCAACATTAGCAACAATACGTCACTCGGAACAACCGCCGGCAACACCATCGTGGCCAGTGGTGCGACGGTTTACAGTGTATCCAATGCCGTCACAGCGCTTGCCGAGGCATTCAATATTTCCGGCACGGGTGTAGGCGGAAACGGCGCTCTGCGCATTGGCGGCGGAACCACCATGACCCTCTCAGGAGCCGTGACCCTCGGCGCGGATGCCCGCATTCAAACCGACGGCGGGGTCACGCTATCCTTTACGGGCGGGATCGACATCGCAGGTTACACGGTCACCCTCGCACCGAACGGAGCAGCATTCAACATCGACACCGTCGGCATCACCGGTGCGGGATCAGTCATCAAAAGCAATGCGGGTCCTGTGACATTTAACGCCGCGAACAGCCACAGCGTCTCCACCACGCTCAATCAAGGGACAATCACCGTTGGTGCCACCGGCAATCTCAGCGGCACTACCGCTACACTCACTGTCAACAACACCAACACCACGGCTGCGGGTACCAATGTTGTCCTCAATCTCTCGCCGGGATCCGACACCACGGTTGGAACATTGGGCGGCAATATCCAGACTCCTCTGAGCGGAACCAACACCGCCACCATCAACACCCAGTCCGGGCGCACTCTCTTGGTCAATCAGACTTCGAACGCGGCCTACGCGGGTGTCATCGCAGGGGACGGCAGTTTCACGCTCGGCTCCTCAAGTAGTGCGATTCTTACCCTCTCGGGAGCAAACACCTATACCGGCGCTACCAAAATAGATGCGGGCACTCTGAAACTAGGCAGCACCGGCTCTTTATCCAATGCCACCAGCGTCAGCATCGCCGCAGGTGCCACCTTGGACCTCACCGACAAAACCGCAGCATCCGACACTTACACCTGGAACACCGCCTCCCTCAGCGCCAGCGGAGCCGCCACACCCGCCGCCATCACCGGCACCGCAGGCGGAACCATCGACATGGGAACCAAACCCATCTCCCTCACCACCGACGCCACCAACCCCAGCCTCACTGTCACCGGTGCCGCCCTCGCTCTCGATGCAACTACCTTCACCGTCGTCGTCCCCGGCACGGCTTTGACGCCCGGCGTTTACACGCTTGTTTCCGCCCCTTCCATCACCGGCACCGTCAACCCCACCGCCTCATACACCGGTGGCAATGGGCTGGCCAGTGGCGCAACCGGAGTGGTGTCCATCAGCGGCAACAACATCATCCTCACCGTGACCAGCTCCGCTTCCCCCTACGGCACCTGGGCCACCGGCGGCGAAGGCTTCACCGACGATGCCAATAACGACGGAGTGGACAACGGACTGGCCTGGTTCCTTGGAGCCTCCGACCCAGCAGTCAACGCCCTCGACAAATTGCCGGTGCCCAGCACCCCGGCCGGTTTTCTTCAGCTCAACTTCACCCGCCGGAATCCCTACGCCCCCTCCAAACTCTTCCTCGAATACGGCGACAACCTCACCGGCTGGACCAAATTGGAAATCCCCGCCACCACCAGCACCATCGGCGGCGACATCGAGGTCACCGTCACCGCCGGCCCACCCGATACCATCCAAATCAAGATTCCCGCCACCCACGCCGTAAACGGCAAACTCTTCGCCCGCCTCAGCGCCAACGAAAACTGAAAACCACATCGCCTCATCCTGCCTCAGATCTGTATTCTCAAATCACTATTCCCCCAACATATGAAACCGAAATACAACCTCCGCCCATTCCTTCTCGCTGCCGCCAGCAGCCAACTATTCGCCTCACCCGCGCTGCTCGCACAGACATCGTGGAACGTGGATAATGCTGGCAATTGGTCGGTCGCTGGGAACTGGAGTCCGGCAACGGTGCCGGATGGTTCCGGCGTTACGGTCAATTTCACGAACAACATCTCCGCCGAGCGCACCGTAACCATCAATACTACCAGCCGCACCGTCGGAATCATCAATATCGGGGATTCCAACAACTCCCACCGATTCATCATCGGGAGTTCAGGTGGGGCAACGCTGACATTAAACAATGGTTCCAACGCTGCCGAAATCAACGAGGTCGGTCCCATTGGAGGCCCAACCAACAATACCCCCGACCAAATCAATGCAGCGGTGGTTCTCGCAAGTAATTTGATCATCACGACAGGAGGCCGCCTCAATTTCACTACCGGCGGTATTTCCGAAACCGGTGGTGCCAAGAGCATCACGAAGAAGGGAACCGGAGTCCTTTCTCTTGGGGTGGCAAGCACCTACACAGGGCAAACCCTCATCGAGGCAGGCCAGGTGAACATCGGCCATAACAACGCTCTAGGCACGACGGCAGGCAACACGGTTGTCTCTGCCGGCGGCACCGCCTATATCACGTCAAACAGCGTGACATCCGTCGCGGAGAGTATCGAGATCAACGGCATCGGTAGCGATCAGACCAATGCGAACGGCTCCATTCCCGCCTCTCCCTTTAAACAGGGAGCTCTCCGCTTCGGAGGTGGTGCCACTACGGATTGGTCTGGATTGATCACACTTGGCAGCGATTCAAGAATCCGCACCGATGGTGGCACTACGACGACGCTCAGCGGTGGTATCTCTTTGGGAAGCAATCAGCTGGAGTTAGTGCTCGGTGGCAATTCTTTCACTATCTCGACTGCGATTACCGGAACCGGCGGTTCCATGTTGATTAACGCCGTTGCCCCCAACACCAATCCGATCAACTTCAACGCCGTGAATACCTACACCGGCGGCACCACCATCAACCAAGGCACGGTCAACGTCGGAGCATCCGGTGCATTGAGCGGCTCCACCGCCACTCTCGCGGTCAATAACAACAACACGACGGCCGCCGGAAACGCAGTAACGCTCAACCTCACCACTGGCGCGGACACCACCGTCGGCAGCTTGAGCGGCACCATCGCCACCCCCACCAGCGGCACCAACACCGCCACCATCAACACCCAGACCGGCCGCACCTTCACGGTGAATCAGACCACCGCCGGCACCTACGAGGGCGTCATCGCCGGAGCAGGCGGCTTCACCCTTGGGTCCTTGAGCACCAACACCCTCACCCTCTCCGGCACCAACACCTACACCGGCGCGACCAACGTCAACGCCGGCACGCTGATCATCAATGGCAATATTTCCACGAGCACCCTCACCACAGTCGCCTCGGGCGGCACGTTGGGCGGCAGCGGCACTGTGGGTGATCTCACTGTGCTCGGCGGCGGCACTCTCGCCCCCGGCACCTCGCCTGGCACGCTGAACACCGGCACTTTATCACTCGCCAATCTCAGCATTCTCAACTTCGAGCTCGATCCCCTCTCAACCATCATCGGAGGGGGCGTGAATGATCTCATCAGCGTCACCGGAAACCTTACTCTCGACGGCATCCTCAACCTTACCCCCACGAGCGGAGATTTCCTATCGGTCACAAATGGTACTACATGGCGCCTGTTCAATTACACCGGAACTCTCACCAATAATACACTGGACTTTGGCACCATGCCTTCGCTCGGTTCCGGTCTTTCATGGAGCATCAACACCGCCACCTCAGGCCAAGTCAATCTGGCTGTCATCCCCGAGCCCTCCGCGGCTTTGCTCGGCGGAATCGGTCTTCTCGTCCTGCTCCGCCGCCGCAGGGCGTGAACCCCGCGCTATGCTTGGTCGATCACCGGCACACGATCCGCAGGGGTCGTGTGCTTTTTTTCCCGGCAGCGAAAATGAATGCCAGGCAATCCGGGCGTGATGTGCATTGCTGCCTATCCGCATAGCGATTCCGATCTGCGGGTAGCATACGCGCCCCGCGTGTCGGTTCCGGAGCCATCGCCGGAACCGGCTCCGGACACGATGCCGTGCGGAGCTTCATTTCGTTTCCCCGAACACCGCTCGAATGGCTTCCAGCATCATCGTGCCGGAGCCTTTGGTGGGGGCGACGATACCGCCTTCTCCGAACTCGTTCCATGCGTAAATCGAGAAGGCTTTCTGGGTAGTGCCGTCTTTTCTAGGGAGGCCGAGGGTTGGATGTTGGGCGAAGGATTGCTTGAGGTTGCGCAGCTCGGCGGTGAATTCCTCGCGGGTGGGGTAAGTGAAGAAACGTTGGTAATGGTGAGGTGCGTCGGCGTAAGTCCATGGGCGCGGGTTCCAGCCAGCTGCGAGGTGTGGCATCCAGGGCAGGGGATCTCCGGAGCGTCTTTGGAGCGTCTCGCGGGCTTCTTGGGCGAGGGTGGCGTAGGGGTGCTCGGCAGGGCGTTCTTCCACTTCCGGCACGCTCATGTAGGTTCCGGTGAAATCGAAAACCTTCGCCGACGGCCATTTCCCGTCCAGCCTCGGGGTTTTTCCGGATACCCCGACGCCGATGATCATTTCCCCGAGGCCTGCGGTGCGGACGGCGGCGCGCAGGGTGTCGAGGCGTTGGCGGCAGCGGTCGATGTTGTTGTCGTTCGCACGGAGGAATGAGCCGACGTCATGCACCTTGAACACCAGCCGGTCATCCACGCGCAAGTAGCTGGGGTGTTTCATGGCCTCGACCCAGACGCGGATGCACTGGGCCCATTGTTCATCGTTGTCGGCGGAGAAGCGCAGGGGGTTGCAGTATTCGACGAAAAATTTCATCCGATGCGCTTCGGGCGACGCGATGAATTGTTCCAAACCGCGGTTGAGCTTGGGGGCGTTCTTGGCTTCCTCGCCATCAGGCTTGGCAAAATACCAAAGGATGGCGAAGAAATCCACGCCGTGGCCGGACGCGGCGATGATCTCGCGATTCATGGTGGCCTGCTCGTTGTATTCGCCCAAGATCGGAACGCGTTCCGGATATTCCAAGCGCCAGTCGGATTGGCCGATTTTCCAGCCCTGGCCGTGCCATTTGTTGGGAAGTTCCGGCCACCAGCCGGCGAAGTAGTTCACTCCGACGAGGATCCCCTTTTCGCAAGCTGGGGGAGCCGACCGTTCCGCCAGATCCGCGGGTGTCGCCCTTGCCATCAGACAGCCGATTACGAATGCCACAATCAACGCGGACGGTCTGCGATTCCTCATCTTGTCATGCCCAGGGTTTGTCATCTTCATCGTGGCTCTTTGTCAGGGAATTTGCGGGCAATCATTTTTCCTTGGCCACTACGGCGAGCCAGTCGTTGGCAGCGGGGGCTTCCAGTTTTTCCATTTTGCCACCTGAGATTTTCCCGGCGGTCGCGAGCGGACCACCCGTGCGCGGGTTGAACCAGCTTACGGTGAACCCGTCTTGTTCCTCGGAGAGATCGAGATCGCAAGTGCCTCCATTGGGAAGATAGACGAGGTAGAGTTCGCCGGGCTTGGCGAAACAGTAGCGGGAGTTTTCGTTTTTGGAATTGCCGATGAGGGCGTTGGCGTTGGTCATTTCCTGGAAGGGGATTTTTTCGCGGTGGAAAAATTCGAGGGCGATGCGGCAGTAGTCCCAGCTATGGTCGCGGCTGCGGAGGTCTTCACAGAGGAGATCGTTTTGCGGAAGTGAGTAACCGAAGTAGTATTCGACGCCCGCGCCGCCGGCCATGAGTGTGCCCCAGAGGGTGTGTTTGCGGACGTCGTGGGCGGTGTAGGATTTTGTTTTGATATCGCCGACAGCGGCGTTCTCGTTTTTTTTTGCCGGGCTCGATGGCTATGCCGTCGTGGCCCGCGTAGCCTGCATCGGGCGGGACGCCGAGGCCTGCGGGGCCTTGCTCGTCTTGTGCCACGACCCACGGGTGGCCCTTTTCGGCGGAGGCTCGCAGCCACTTGAGTGTGCGCCGGTGCGAGTCGCTCCAGAGGTTCTGCAGCGAGACGCCGGTGATCGCCTGTTTATCGCCGAGCAGCGGTGAATAGATCTTGTCCTGCTCCTGCGGAAAGGTATGCAACACGACGAGATGGCCGTAAGGGTCGGTGGCGCGGAGGAAAGCGGCCATGTCGCGGACTTCGGCGGTGGTCTGGGTGTTTTCTTCGCCGATGTTCCAATTGAGTGCCAGCGCATGACCGAAGCGGGCGATCATTTCCCGGCAGTAGAGTTTGCGTTCGGGGCCGAGCTTTCCGGCATCGAGGGCGGCGGGGATGGGGCGGGGCTTGCGCTCGTGTCCGGCGCGGTGGTCGTCCATTTCGTTTTCCTGCAATTTGAAATGCAGGTAGAGACCGTGTGCCGTGGCATGATCGAAGACGATGCCCCATTGGTCGAGTTTCGAGCAATCGTAGTGGAGCTTCGTGTCGCGTTCGATGAAGGGCCAGACGTTGTCGCCATCGCCGCTGGTGTTGTAGGTGAGGAAGGAAAACGAGTTCACGCCTTTGCCTGCGAGGTAGTTGAGCGCGCCGATGAGCCCCTTGCCTTTGCCGCGCTGCCATTGCGGATCGCCATCGCGCCAATCGCGGAGGTGCGCTTGCCAGGTTTTGAGAGGGACGTTTTTCTTGTGGGCCTGGGTGCCATCGAAGTCCGCATAGGCGAGCATCGTTTCCGGAGAGTCAGCACCAGCTTTGAGGAAATACTCACCGCTGCCGCCAAATTGAAGGTAATGTTTGCCGACGTAGCGCAGCCTGCTGTGAGCGCGGAAATCGCGACCGGTTTTGTCCGTCGGCGCGATTGTGAACTCGCCGGATTTGCCATTGAATGGTGTGACGGGTTGCGCGGCGTTACCAACGGCGGCATTCGGGCCGCGCGAGAATGTCACGCGCCATGTCCACTTGCCAGGCTTGTCCGGCGAGAGATGCGCGCGCCATTTCGTGCCCGCCTCCGCGCCTGATTCGGCGGCATTTCCATCAGCGGCGAAATAACCGGGAACAAGATAGGAAGGCGATCCGCTCTCATGGGTGAAGGTCACATCAATGCGGCAGTCGGTGAAGGGATTAGGCTGGGTGTCCCGTTCGTCGGCGAAGGGGCCGTCGAGCGTGAGGG
>ERZ1066127.1065-NODE-1065-length-11508-cov-10.949096_pt1 | contig 11508 bp, 11 predicted proteins | sample MGYA00382774_ERZ1066127 | MGnify/ENA primary metagenome ERZ1066127 (study PRJEB33369, sample SAMEA5778357) | biofilm metagenome | biome: Industrial cooling water; feature: Water cooling tower basin; material: Biofilm | place: United Arab Emirates | collected... | reverse complement strand
ATGCGACTGCGGTGAAACGATTGCTCCAACAAGCCGATGTCAGTGAATCCGCGCTCTTTTCCCAAGAACACGGCATCCTCACTGTGCTGCCTCTCGTGCGGCACTACTTTCCCCGCACGCCGGTCGTCGCCATCGCCCTGAACGCCCGCACGAACCTGGCCGAATGGCAGCGCATGGCCGCGGCCATCGAGCCGATCATCAGCGATCAAACCCTGTTGCTGCAATCCACCGATTTCTCCCACTACCTGCCCTGGCCGGAGGCCAAACTCCGCGACCAACAGACCCTTCACGTGCTCGCCACCGGCGACCGCGACTTGATCGCCACCTTGCAACAACCCGCGCACCTCGACTCGAAATGCTGCCAATGGGTGCAGGCCTGCCTGCAAAAAAAACGCTTCGGCGTGAAGGCACCGGTGGTCATCGATAACCGCAATGTCTGCGAATATGGCGCGTCACCCCGCGAGCCGCGCACCACTTCCTACATCACCCAACTGTGGTCAGCGCAGCCCGTTGCCACGGCACAACTTCCCGGCGACGCCTGGTTTTTCGGCGGAGACGTGTTTTTCGGACGATCCGTTGCGCGGAAAATGCAGTCCGGCACATTTCGCCAGGCCATCACTGCGAAAATCCACGACATCACCGCCGGAAGGCCCTTGATCGTCAATCTCGAAGGCGTGCTGTTTCCCGGTGCCCCTTCAGCCCACGCCCCTCCGCTCATGCTCGGCATGGATGCTCAGATCGCCTTGCCCGCCTTGAAGTCCTGGAACGTCAAGGCCGTGGTCCTCGCCAACAATCACAGCGCGGACTTCGGCCAGAAACAAAAGCGCTTCACCATCGAACAACTGCGCCTCCACGGCATCGTGCCGCTCGATGCCGGCGCATCCCACGATCTCGGCCCCTTCCGTTTCGCCTGTGCCACCGATCTCGCCAACCAACCCCGCCAGCGGCAGCGATTGATCGAAGAAACCGAGATACTCGCGTGGCGTGATCCCTCCCCAGCCAAGCCCCTGCTCGCCTGGTTCCATGCCGGCATCGAAGGCTCCCGCACCGCCGATCCCCGCAGCCAGCAGCTTGCTGACTGGGCCGAACAGGCCGGGGCCAGTTTCATAAGCGGCTGCCACCCGCACGTTTCCTCGCTGACCTGGGATCACCGCCCGCGCTCCCTGCGTTGGTATTCCACCGGGAATCTGCTCTTTGATCAGGCCAACACAGAAGGCACACTTCTCGAGCTACGGTTTTTCCCCCAAGGCACCTACGCCGCCAGCGTTCACCCCATCGGCAATCTGTACAATGCGCGCTGAGAAGGCTTAAATCCACTCCAGCGCATCAACCACGATCCAGGCCGACATCACCACTCCCACGGCGACCTTGACAACAATCCCCGCCATGGTGCCCAGCACGCTGCCCACGCCCGAGGAAATGGCCGGCTTGTTTTCCATTTTGGCGAAACATTTTTCAAACAGCAATGCCCCGATCAAAGGGCCGAGCAGCAATCCGAAGGGGAAAAAGAACATGCCCACAACGCCGCCAAGAATCGCGCCCCACGCTCCCCACTTGCTGCCACCAAACCACTTGGCCCCCGCGGCCCCACTGAAAAATTCAAACGCCTGCGACGCTGCCAGCAAGACCACCAACACCGCGAACGACCACCAGTGCAAGCCCGACGTCTCTCCCAACATCACGCGGTGGGATACTGCGGCGAGCAGCAAAATCACATGGCCAGGCAGAATCGGAATCACGCATCCGGCCAGGCCCGCCAGAAGCAAAATCACCGTAACCGTCCATGCCAGTGCAACCCCGCTCCACTGCCAGGAAATCTCGGACAAAAACACCGAGCACAACGTTTCTGGGTCATTCCACACACCCGAAACGCTAGCGATTTCCGGCATCGGGTCAAGCAGGCGCGAAAATTTTCAAAAAATCACAAACAAAAATAATCGTTTGCACCATTATCAAATGAGGGGTAAGTTACTCACAGCCCTCGGCAACACAACAACAACACTACCAATCAATTATGAAAAAACTAGTATGGACCACGCTCGGACTGTTCGCTCTCGCAGGCTTTGCCTTCGCAGGTGACTGCAAAAAGTGCAAAAAAGACGGCGAAGAAGCCAAAGAAGAGACCGTAGCTCACTGCGGCAAGTGCGACAAGAAGCACGATGAAGAGAAGAAAGAAGAGAAAAAAGAAGGCACCGTAGCCGGCAAGTGCAAGAAAGAAGCCAAAGACGGCGAAGAAGCCAAAGAGGAAACCGTGATCGCCGGTGACTGCAAGAAGTGCAAAAAAGACGGCGAAGAGAAAGAGGAAACTCTCGCCGGCAAGTGCAAGAAAGAAGCCAAAGACGGTGAAGAAGCCAAAGAAGAAACCGTGATCGCCGGTGATTGCAAGAAGTGCAAAAAAGACGGCGAAGAGAAAGAGGAAACCCTCGCTTAATCTTACGACTTTGTTTCTGACCAAAGCTGCCAGTGTTCGCACTGGCGGCTTTTTTTATGCCAGAATGTCGCCCGCTATGCCAAACTGTTGCCGCAGTTACTTACTGAGTCCCAGATAATCCCTAGTCTCCGCAGCCAATTCTGTGGCGATCTCCGCCATCAAGGGCGTTTCTTTCCGCTTGCCTTTCACCCCCACATCGATGGTAGCAAGAACTTCCTGCGTCATCGGATGGCGGAACTCGCCCAAACGCACGAACATCGATTGCTTGAGTCGCTCCACCGCCTCGGCTTCGCTATTCATGTCCCAGCGCTGCACCAGCGACAACTTGGTGACCATCGATCGCAACACATTGTCTCTTCGCAGATAGCCATCGATCTGCTCTTGCAGTCGGGTGCGCTGCTCCATGCTGGTAGCCGGATTCACCGGCATAGGAACCCATTGTTGCTCAGGGCGGTTTTGCTTCATCCACCAATACCCACCCGCTGCTGCCACCATCAGGGCGAATGCCCCCAAAAGGCCTAGAAAAATCAAGCGTTGCATGCGCTTGCATAATATCGCATCAACTCAGTCCGCCAAGCATATTTTCCCCGCATGAAATTTCCTCGCAGTACCGCCCGCATTCATACACGACCCAACGGCCTCACCATCATCCTCGATCCCCACCACGATCACCCGGTCGTCAGCGCCCAGCTTTTTGTCGCCACCGGCTCGATCCACGAGGACCACCTGCTGGGCTGCGGGCTGTCGCATTTCCTCGAACACATGGTTTTCAAAGGCACAGCACATTTCAGCGGTGAACGCCTCGCCTCCGTCGTGCAAGGTGCTGGCGGCCACTGGAATGCCTACACCAGCTTCGATCGCACCGTGTATTACATCGATGGACCGTCCTCAGGACTGGAAATTTTCCTGCGCGTGTTGACCGATATGGTCTATCGCCCGACACTGCCTGCCACCGAGTTCGCGCTGGAAAAGGACGTGATCCGTCGCGAAATCGACATCGGCCAGGACGATCCCCATCACGCCAGCATGCGCTTGTTGTTAGAAACGGCATTTCGCGAGGATCCGCGCCGTCTTCCTGTCATCGGCCACCGCAGTCTCTTCGACACCATCACCCACGAAGACCTGGTCGATTATCACCGCCGCCGCTACACCCCGGACCGTTCCTTTCTCGTGATCTCGGGCGATTTTGCCGAGGAGGAAACACTGGCTCTCATCGATGAGTTGACCGGTGACCTCGCACGCGGCACAGCCCACGAGCCCTTCATCGGCTACGATGCCCCCCAATGCAGCCTGCGCGAAGCGGAACAAACATTTGCCATTCCGCACAGCAAAGTGGTCCTCGCCTGGAAAATTCCGCCGCAAGGGCATCCGGACCTCCCGGCCTATGAAATGCTCTCCATGATGCTGGGCACGGGGCAGTCATCCCACCTTTACCGCGAGCTGCGCGAAAAAAGGGAACTGGTCTATGAAATTGGAGCTTTCACCTGGAGCAATCCTAACAGCGAGGGGCTGATCGGCGTCGGAGCCGAATGCGCAACGGAGCATCGCGATGAAGTGGTAGCCGCCGTCATGGAAGAAGTGTCCCGCTACCGGCATGAGGATTTTTCCGCTGCTCTGGCCCGTGCCAAACGCCTGACCATGGTGTCGCAGTTCCGCACGCTCACCTCCGCTTCCGGTCGCGCCTCAGATCTCGCGTCGAATTGGCATGAAACCCGTGACCTGCACTACACCAGCCGATTCCTCGAAGCCCTTGATCGTGTCACGGAAAAGGACATCATCCGCTGCCTCGACACCCTCACAGAGCGCTGCCTCACCATCACCCGACTCAACCCCGCTGATGCGCCCGCAGCCACCACTAGCCACGCACAGCGTGCCACATCAGCGCAAGTGAAACAGATCGTGCTCAGCAATGGTCTGGAAGTCGCCCTGTTTCCGGATGCCCGACTGCCACTGCTGAGCATCCAAACGGCTTTCCGCGGCGGGCTATCGACCGTGGACCCGCAGCAAAGCGGCATCACCAGCTTGCTGGCCGCCACCCTCACGGAGGGCACCAGCAGCCGCAGTTCCTGGGAAATCGCCTCCACGCTCGAAGGGCTCGGAGCCTCGTTGCGCGCCTCGACCGGTAACAACAGTGTCATCGTCAGTGCCAGCGGGCTTGCCGAGGATAGGGAAACACTTCTCGAAATCTGGGCGGATGTATTGTTGCACCCCGCCTTTCCCGAAGATGCGCTCCAGCGGAACCGTAACTCCCAGATCAGCTCGCTGCGGGAATCACTGGAAGACCCGCTCAGCACGTGCATTGTCAATTTGCGCGAGCAGCTTTTCGGACCACAGTCCTACGGCTTGCCCTCGCAGGGTACGGTCGAGTCCTTGCAAAGTCTCCGTCGCGAGGATCTCATCGCCTACCACCAGGCCCACTTCTGCGCCCACAATGCCAAGGTCGCCATCGCCGGTGACTTCGACCCGGAGGAAATCACCGCTCTGCTGGAAAAACACATCGCGCCCATGCCCGCGGGCCAGGCCATCCACCCCGCCCCCACTTTGTTCCCCGGCCCTTGTGTAAAAACCACATCGCGTGAGAAGAAGCAAGCCGTGCTGGCCATTGCCTATCCCGGACTCTCGGCCCTCGATGATCGCCGCTTCGCTTCAATGATGCTCATGGAATACTGTGCCGACATGGCAGGCCCGCTGTTCACCCGCATCCGCGAGGAACTCGGACTGGCCTATCAGGTCGGTGCCTTCGAGTTCCACGGCCACGATGCCGGCATGGTGGCCTTTTACCTCTCCACTTCCCCCGAGCAACTGGAACTCGCCCACCGTGAATTGCAACAGCAAATCCGCCACATCGCCGAGCAAGGCATCCCTGACGAAAGCTTTGAAAACGTACGCGCCACCGTGCTTTCCGGCCTGGTGCTGCAACAACAAAGCCCCGGCTCCACCGCCCGCTTGGCCGCTGTCGATCTGCTCTTCGGCCTCCCGGCTACGCATCATCGCGAAGTCCATCACAGCATCCGTGCCTTGCAACCCGCCGATGTGCGCGCCCTCGCCAGCGCCCTGCTGAAGGAAAACACCGCCGTCACCTCCATCGTGCGCCCCGATTGACCCTTCGCGACACGATGAGGATCAGCTCTATCGGCAAAAAATTTTGAACAATTGCCTGGGCTCATACGTTTCACCCTCATGCGAAATTTCCCCTTTGCTCTGTTGTTATGTCCCGTTCTGGCCTTCGCGCAGGAAGCGCAAGACCCGTTTGATTCTGTACCAGAGGATCGGGATGAACTTGCTGAATTCTCCGAAAAACCGAACACCTCCTTGAGCATCGCCCTCTATGAGGTCCGTGCGGAGGATCTGGCGCGCGTGATGTTTGAGGAGGGATTGATCCAACAGCAGGAGAAACTTCACCAACGCGTGGATGGCTGGGTGCGCGAGAAAACGGCAAAGCTCTGCGATGTCTATTTCCTCACTGGCGCACTGGGCGAAAAACTGCGACACGAGGAAATCCGCGAAATGATTTACCCCACGGAATTCGAACCGGAAGACGTGCCGAATACCATTCTGGTGGATAAAACGATCGATCTCAGCAAGGACTTGGTGGCTGCCTTTGCCAGCTTGAGAACACCGGCCACGCCAACGGCATTCGAGCCACGCAACCTGGGATGCGAGATCGGAGCCCTGATGCAACCGCACCCGCATGCCCCGGCCACCTATCAATTCAGCATACGGATCGAACATGTGAAACATGCCGGATGGTCCACGTTCGGTAATCCCGAGGAGAACAAGCTCTCCAAGTCGGACATCAGGATGCCGGTTTTCACCGTGGACCACATCAACACACAACTCCTCATCAAGCCGGATGTGCCATACCTCATCGCCACCATGCCGTCACGCGATGAAGCGGGACAAGTGATCGAGGACAAAAAAATCCTGGTGTTTGCCAAAGCAGCCATCGCGAAAGAAGAGAAGAAATGAAACGTCTGATCCTGGCTCTTGGGCTGCTCACTTCCCTTCTGGGAGCGCAGAACGTCGCCATCACCTGCCAGCAATGGGAAATCCCCCGGGGCAGTGAAGCGGACTGGGTGACGCTCATGCAAGATCAACCTGACTCCGTGGCGGCATCGCTTCGCAAACAGGCCACGCAAGGAAAAGCGAAGTTTGCCGGCATGTCCTTGATTCAGGGACGCGCGGACATTTCCCTGAGCATGGAACAGATCAGAGAATTGATCTTCGTATCGGATTACGAACCGCCCGAGCTACCGCCACAAGCACTCACTCCTCCCGCTAACAACACGCAGTCCCCGGCCCCCACCTGGGAGAAACTTATGCTCCAAGGCTATCAGCAAGTCAGGATCCCGCCCAGCTATCAATCGGTTCCCACCGCATTTGAAGTGAGAAATACCGGAACGACCGTGCAATTCCGCGCTACGGTCAGCGAACAGCAAAACCTATCGCTACAAGTGGCATGGGAACACGTTCGTCTGGTCGGTATCACGGATTACACGATAAAGCTCGCTGGAGCCAAGGACCTCGCCCACCAGTTTCCGCTGTTTGCCGTGGAGAGAACCATGCGCAAGCTGACGATGAAACCCGGCCAGTGGCAACCATTCGTCATGTGGAAGCGGAATCAACCCGACATCAGCATCATCTTGCTGATGCGAGTGGATGTCACTCCCTGATTGCGATGTTCATCCGATACACAGGGGATTTGCACCCTTTTTGGTTTGAGTGCATGCTACGCACTCCCGAACCTGTATTGGCAACAGATCGGACGTAATGTTTTTTGTTGTCGGTGCCTAAACAAAACTAGACACAAACGGTTCAAAACTAGACTTTTCCATATCCATGCGGTTTTGACTGACAATGAGCGGCCTAAGTTCAAATGATTCACAAGAGACTTGCACCTGTTTGAGTTTTAGTCCATGTCAGGAGGACACTAAACGCGTAGTAAATGAAAGCAATTTGGGCCATAGCCATCTGCATCCTTGCGGGATGCTCACCCACAAAAGTAGAGCCGCTAGCACTTCTTCAAGGGCAAAAGACGGCAACAATACGATCGAATCGAGATTTGCCGAATCATGCAGATACCGAGGTATTTGTTGATGATCTCACTTACATATTAGCAAGGGCAACGTGGGTTGATAGTAGTCCATTTCATAAGAGCGGGCATTGGATTACGTTCAGATGTGGCAAAGAAGTTTTGATTCCGTATGCCTACGAATTTGTGATAGTTCGCGACACAAAAGGTCATTTTGTGATTCGTGACGAAGACACCAAGCGATATAAGGAACTTGCACAAAGAATACATAACAAAGCGAATCGAGTAGGCGAGAGGTTCTAACTCCCGCCCCCCACCCCACCGGCCAGCCGGATGAATCCGCAGCGAGGCAGCGCCCCATCGTCACCTGTTACCCTGGGGTCTTTTCGGTCCTCGGAGTAACGAATGGAACAGCACGGGTTTTCCTGGTCAGCAGGCATCGCTCGCGCCATGGATTGCTCATCGATAGCAGGCGAACTGTGCTACCACGCTCCTGTTCTTCGCTTGCTTTTTCGATGTTCACTCGATTCACAAGGGATTTGCCCTTTTTTGGTTCCAGTGCATGATACGCACGCATAAACTGTGCGTGGCAATGCCGATCCAGCCATCCGATTGATTCGTGCTTCACTCCGGCGTGCCACCACTTCACCGTTCGCCATGAAATCGTCTATCTACGTCCTTGCTCTACTTGCGGTCGGACTCTCCAGTTGCGACAATAAGAAGACCTCTTCATCTCTTGATGCTGAGCAATTAGCATACTCATTAGGTGGTCAGCAGTATTTCATTCAAATCCCGGCAGATTTTGATGCACAGAATGACCTGCTTGGACTCTCTCTTGAGTTTGGTGACGGGACTCGTGAGTCATTGGGTGGAATCGGATATCCTAACCCGGGTGATGAGGTTCGCGCGGTATGTTTGCCTAACGGTGAGCACAGTTGGCTCTTCAGCGTTTTCTCCGAAAAATTTCGGGGACGTATTCCGATTGCGTTACCCTCACAATATCGTTCCCAAGTAGTCAGCACATATACCAACACCACTCCCCACTTATCGATAGGAGATCCAATGATCGAATTTAGCTCGGACCGGAAGGCTGAGAACGGTATCTTTCCTCAAGGTGAAAAAATCCGGATCATTCTAACAATTCATCCGAAAACCACACAAAGCGAACAAATCGGCAAAGGCAAATCATGAAACTACATCATCAATCGGCACATCACCAGAGATTGCATTTGTTTTGTGCCGCGATGAGCTGCATCACTGTCTTTTCCGGATGCCGAGAGAACATCCGGAGCGGACAAACAATTACCAGCCAAGAATTGGACACCGTCATCAAGGCAACAGACCGTGCAGACAGCCTGAGAAGTGCTTTGGAGCAAGAATTCGGACATCGCGGCTACCGATTCAGCATCGCCTTCTCTGGCGGTCCGGAATCGAATACGGTCAAGACTCTGTCGGCTGGTCCCACCAGTCTGTCGGTGTACGGAGCGCGGAATTTCGATGAAGCGATTAGGTTGGATCGGGAGTTGCATGATCGCTTCGATCAGCAAGGGTTGGCCGGGATGGAGATTCTGTACGAACTGCATCCTGAGTGGCACCACGGAATGCCTATCATGTATCCAGCAGATGCTCTTGCTGAAAAGGCTAAATCCGAAGCCGATACCAAAGAGCGCCTGCAAGACGGCACTGGGCAAGCTGCTGCCCACCCCGACTTGAAGTCTGAGGGTGGAGACAAACCTCAACCAGAAGCGGAAGGGCGCTCCCGATAGCGGGTTGCCAGGCCGATTCGTTGTGCACAAAAATGAGTGCGAATCTCCAGCGTGATAAGGCGACTGCGCTTGCGAAGACGAATCCGAAGCAAGCTCTCGCGATGGCTAAGGATATCAGCGAGCCATGGTTCAGAGCTCAAGCCTTGGCATGGGTCGCACGTTACACAGATGCCGATCCAGTCGCCATCGCTAAGCTCGCAGCTAAGGCGGCATCGGAGTGTGACGATGATTACAAGAGATCCGCGGTGCGAGCTTGGGAGGTGGCGGCACTTGCTGAGAGGGACGCACCGAATCACGCAGAGCGATCCCTGAAGACCGCCGTTGCGGTGGCGGAAGGAGTCCAACCGATTTCGTCGAGGAGTGAAGCGTTGTTTCTTCTGTTCCAGGCAGCAATCCTTATCGGACGTAAGCAAGCTGAATGGGTCTGCGGACGTCTTGACTCCACATGTGCCGGAGGGGAGCATTGGCGTTGCAGAAGATCACGCAGAGACGCTCATCTTATCCTCGCAGGTAAGTCCAATGCACGACCGTTCTTTTCGTAACAATCCAAACACCACAAGTCTGCACATCAGACGACGGGTAACGTCTCAGTTTGAATTTGGGCTTCCTTTCCCGACGTGGCTGGCCTATTCGTTCTGTTAGCAATGATCGCTCTGAAAACATCAATCAACGGACAGCAAATTTGCCTAGCCGGCGCGGAGGATCTTTGCGTGCTGAATTCTATCGTGAACGCCGTCGGGAAGCTCGGAGACCTATCCCATACGAGAAGAAACCCAAATGAGCCACCAGATCTATTTCTCTGTGTAGGCGGATTGACAGGCCGAGAGAGCGCGGATGATGAACACCTCCGTTGGACGGAGCATCACGAGTTGAGTATTGGAGACGAAATTCTCATTACGGTTGTAGAAGTGGCCGAAGCCGATCACCCAACCTCGAGAATGTCCGCACGTTCTATCATGAAGGACAACGATAAGAAAAGATACGAGAATGCCATGAATACCTTCCTAGAGTTGAAGGACAAGTATGGCGACGCATTTCCCGCCTGTCTGGAAATTGAAGAGACAGCACAGGACATTTATGGCATCAGCAACTAGCCCCTCTGTTCTCTATGTTTCCACCTGATTCCAATCCTATCCCCGCAATCAACGTTGGCTCCCGCTAGGGCGGTGCGCCATCACTTTGACGTTCTTTCAACATATGAAATTTACCCCACTCATCATCATCTGCATCACGATGATTTGTCTCGTTGCTTGTGATCGAAAAATTAATACAGAATCATACACCAAAACTGAGGTGGAATGGCAGGGAGCCACAGCAGAGAGTATTGCCGAATCAGTTCGCACAATAATACCTGCTCCCGATCTCGCGGTGATATACGACGGTAAGGCCACCTTGTATTACCGAGAATCGGTTACAGAGACACATTTGCATTTGGATGCTTCTGTTGATAGACTGCCTAAAGCTTTCGTATTATCCTCTCCGATCGCCAGAGAGGGCAATTTTCCCGAAGCCCCCAAACCGGAAGAACAGGTTATGATCAGTTTTGTGGTGGATCGTGCTCGAGCCGCTTCGCACGGAATTCCTGTGACCGATATTTCCTCATACCTGAACGGATTAGATCTGAAACAGGATGAAGATACAGTGACCCAAGCACTTCGTGGCAAGACTCTCACAACGTCATCAGGTGATGCAGTTGCTTTGGACTCAGTGGTAGCCACGAAGGCTACTACAGTCAATCGTCCGATAATCCTAAGCAAATGAAGAGACGAACCAATCGCGGCATGAAAACATCACCCACCGCTGTGCTCGATACAGTTTTTCCCTAATGCGATATTCCACCGAGTGTGCTTCTTCCGCCCTCGCGGGCAGCGTCGCATTCGCATGACGTTAGCCAAATGAAACTTCACCTTCTGGCAATCCTCCTAATCGCATCGAATCTTTACTGTCTTGATGCCAGCTCAGTAAGAAAGATCGCGGATGAACCTCACAGTCGGAAGAACCTCGTGCCCGAGTTGAAGATCTGCCCCGAGGTGCGTGAGTTTCGGGGACCGAAGTAGCGATTTGACCACAAATGAAAAAGAATTCACACAGGAAGAAAATTCTTAAGATATGCTCAAGCCCAGCCATCTGCGAACTCTTCAACATCCGTGCTATCCGTGCAATCCGTGCCATCCGTCACGGCGATCAAGCCAGGGAGTCGATCTACAACCATGATCCTCGCTTATTTACCACTGATACAGTAGAGTAGAGAGCAACGGGCGGCTTGTGCCCTACCCGTT
>ERZ1066127.1060-NODE-1060-length-11527-cov-11.601639_pt1 | contig 11527 bp, 9 predicted proteins | sample MGYA00382774_ERZ1066127 | MGnify/ENA primary metagenome ERZ1066127 (study PRJEB33369, sample SAMEA5778357) | biofilm metagenome | biome: Industrial cooling water; feature: Water cooling tower basin; material: Biofilm | place: United Arab Emirates | collected... | reverse complement strand
CGCGTGGCGAGTTACACGGTCAAAGGAGCGGCAGGAGAAACGGCGGATGTCTCGGTGATTCCTCTGCCCGGCAACTCCGGCAGCATCTTGGAAAATGTGAATCGCTGGCGTGGTCAGGTGCAACTGCCGCCACTTTCCTCGGCGGATGACCCCGCGCTGGGCAGCGAGATGGAAGGTGAGGCCGGTCGGTGGTTTGTCACGCACATGGTCAGCTACGAGGCGATTCTCGATGGCAAAAAAGTGGCCATTTCTGCCGCGATTCTCAAGGCCGGGGGTATGACCTGGTTTTTCAAAATGACGGGTGATGCCGTGGTGGTGGGCGAACATCGCGCCGCGTTCCTCGAATTCGTTCGCTCAGCGACACTCCCATGAATCTCCGTCGCGCCGCCAACGTGTTCAGCTCGCTGCGACTCACTGTCGTGTTGCTCGGCTATGCGATGGTCTTGATCTTCATCGCCACGATCTCCCAGGTTCACATGGGGATTCATGAGGTGGTGCAGCAGTTTTTCCGTTCGTGGATCGCCTGGTGGGATGTGATGCCGGGCGAGCGCCGATGGGACCTCCCTCTGCCGGGCGGTGCCTTGCTCGGATGTATGCTCATCATCAACCTGCTCGCGGCGCACGGCATGCGTTTTCACAAACGCAAGGGCAAGGCGGGCATGATGCTCATCCACCTAGGTATCCTCATCATGTTGCTGGGTGAAGTCTTTACCGGACTGCTGGGCAAGGAGGCGCAGATGACACTGGATGAAGGGCAAATTTCCCATTACTCGATCTATCCGCGTGATGTGGAATTGGCGCTCATCGAGCCGATGGCCGATGGCATGCAAACCGTTCACGCCATTCCGCAAAGTCGTCTCAAGAATGGCGCGGAATTTTCGTTTCCGGGGCTCACGCTGCGTGTCGATCGCTACCTCCCGAACAGTGAAATTCTGGAGGAGCGGATCGCCGGAAAGGACTTTGAGCCTTTGCGCGCCACAGCGGGTGCAGGCTTGGGCTATGCGGTGCGGTCGCTGCCGCGTGAGACGGCGATGGATCGCCGGGATCTGAGCAGCGCGTTTGTGAGCATCATTGCCGATGGGGGCGGAGAGGCGCCGCGTTTGCTGTTATCGAATGTCATGCGCGGCACGCAGGCCTTCAACGTCGCCGGCAAGGAGTGGAACATCGCGCTGCGCCAGGCCCGACTGTATCACCCGTTTTCGATCAAGCTGCTGGACTTCAGCCACGACCGCTATCTGGGAACAAACGTGCCCAAAAACTTTTCCAGTAAAATCCGCTTGCTCAATCCGGAAACGGGCGAAGACCGCGAGGATCTCATCTACATGAATCATCCGTTGCGTTACCAGGGTCTGACATTTTACCAGGCGGGGTTCGCCAATGATGACAAGACCACGATTTTGCAGGTCGTGAAAAATCCCGCGTGGATCCTGCCCTACGTTTCCTGTGTGATGGTGTCCGCCGGATTGTTGTGGGTCTTTTCCTCGCACCTTCTGAAGGCGATCGCACGACGCAAAAACTCTGTCAGCTCATGAATGCCCCACCGAAATCTTTTCTGGCCTGGTTGCCGCCCGTGTTGTGCGTGGTCTATCTGGTGGCAAGTGTCATGATGGCCCATCGTTCACCGGCGGGCTTTGACTTCCAGGGGTTTGGCCGATTGCCGGTGGTGGCGAATGGGCGTGTGCAGCCGCTCGATTCCCTCGCGCGCAATCATTTGCTGGCGATGCAGGCGAAACAAGCGGTGCCTGGTGAAGGCTCGCCAGCGTCGCCAGCGGCATGGCTCGCGGAACTTGCTTTCCAGCCGGCCTTGGCGGATACGCGGAAGATTTTCCAGATTCATCACGATGAGGTGCTGGGCTTGACCGGACTGTCACGAGGAAAACAAAAAAGCTTTTCTTTTCACGAATTGCAGCCGGCGTTTCCCGCGCTGCAAAGGGAAGCCGCTCGCATCGAGCAGATCGATGCCCAGGCCCGCAGTTCCTATGAAAAGGCACTGATGCGGCTGACACGCAATCTAACCGCCTACAACCAGCTCAAGCACGCGCTGGCTCTGCCGCGTATGGAAAACATCGAGGCGGAGATGTTGCAGTTGGTGGATCGGGTCGCAGCCGCGCTGGCCGCTGCGGAAAAAAAGGAAGCCCCTGATGCCGCGCTGATGGACGATGCCTCCGCGCGCATGCGCGAGATGCTGGCATGGGAGCCGATGTGTGAGGTCTATGCCGTTCCCACTGGCAAGGGTGCGGATTCCTGGCGCAAGCTTCCGGATGCCGTGATCGATGCGGTCGAGACACGGACATTGCCCGCTGCCGCAGTGGCGTATGCCAGGATGGGGGATGCCTATCGCGCGGGAAATGTCGCCGCCTTTGACGCGGCGATCACTGATTACCAGCAGTGGCTGGCAAAGCAACAGCCCTCGCATGCCAACAAGTCGCGTGCGGAGTCGTTGTTCAATCGATGCGCACCATTTTATCTGACGATGGTGGTGTATGTCGCGGCATTCCTGGTCGCGGTTCTGTCCTGGTTGCGGATGGGTTCCACCCTGAGAAAAGCGGCATTCCGCATGTTGCTGATCGGATTCGCGGTTCACACGGCGGGATTGCTGACCAGGATGTTGCTGGAAGGGCGGCCACCGGTCACGAATTTGTATTCATCGGCGATTTTCATCGGCTGGGGTGTGCTGGTCTTGAGTATTTTGTTAGAGTGTTATCATCGCAATGCCATCGGAACCGCGGTGGCGGCTGTGGTGGGCTTCGTGACTTTGTTGATCGCCCACCATCTCTCGCTGTCCGGCGACACCCTGGAAATGATGCGGGCGGTGCTCGATACGAATGTCTGGTTGGCGACGCATGTGGTGATCATCACCCTGGGGTATTCCGCGAACTTTCTGGCGGGTGGGATTGCGATCGCATGGATTCTGGGCCGAAGGTTCGCGAGCATTTCCGAATCATCATCGGCCTCCATGCGTGGCATGGTGTATGGCATCATCTGCTTTGCCACGCTGGCGAGTTTTGTGGGAACCGTGCTGGGAGGGATCTGGGCGGATCAGTCGTGGGGCAGATTCTGGGGCTGGGACCCGAAGGAAAATGGTGCCCTGCTGATCGTGTTGTGGAATGCCATCATTCTTCACGCCCGCTGGGGCGGCATGGTGCGGGATCGCGGCATCATGGTGATGGCGGTGATGGGAAATGTGATCACCTCCTGGTCGTGGTTCGGCACCAACATGTTAGGCATCGGCCTGCATTCCTACGGCTTCACGGATGCGGCGTTTGTTTGGTTGATCATCTTCATCGCCTCACAACTCGGCATCATGAGTCTCGCTTGGCTTCGGGTGCCGCACGGGACAGATTGAACATTCAGGGTATCCTGATAGTGAAAGGGTTGCCCGTGGCTCCCTGTTGGATCACTTGTGGTCTGGTCCCGCCGCCCAGGACGGATGATGCCTGCTCGTTCGATGTGCGGGCACCGGGGCCGGTGACAAGTTGATTGGTGGGCTGCAAGAGACCTTGGCGCTTGGCCACGGTTTGCTTGTGCACGGTATCATGGATGAGAGCAAGAGCAGGTGCCGGCAATGGGGCAAAGCCGTCGTTTTGGATGAGTTGCGATGTTTTCACCAGCTTGGCAACATCGATGTCCACAGGGGGCGGGATGACTTTGGCATCCGGATGCATGATGATCATTTTTCCCGCGGGGAGAAGCACGCTGACTTTGGAGCCGTTGATGGTGAGCTTTTGTGTGCCCTCCAACGTGATGAGTTTGATCCAATTTTTGGGGTTGTATTCAAACATGCTGGTGGTTCCTGTGATGGCGCAGGTCACGGTAGCCGTGCGGATGGTAGCACCACCTGCGGTTTTGGGCACCTGCATGAGAACAGAGCCTTGCTTGAGTTCCACATTGCGACCGCCTTCGCGGAAGCTGAAGACGGAATTTTGGCCGAGCCGCGTGATCGTCTTGTCGGTGAATGTGAGTTCCGCCCGTGATTTGCGGCCCGTTTGCAACGACGACGGCAGAGAGAGTTTGTCACCGATGGCCGCTTTGCGGGCTGTGCCGCTGGCGGGATAGATTTGCACATCCTGAATGGCGGCCGTGACTGTGGCGGAGCGCAGGGATTCCGCTGCCAAAGGCGATGCGGACAAAGCGAGAATCGTGAAGGCAATCAGTGGTTTCATAGGTTCAGAAGGAGTAGTGGATGCCAATGCCAAGGCCCGCTTGCAGAGCCTCGAAATCATTGAAGCCCAATATGGTGTTGGAATCGTGATGAGTGTAGGTGATGTTGGTGAAGACCGTGAGATGTTGCGTGGGCATCCACAACAACTCGCAGCCGAAGAGATGGTTCCAATCCTCGCGGGCGGTGTTGCGGAAGTTCCAGTAGGAACCGCTCCAGAAAACCGATAGGCTCGTTTTGTCGGTCAGCAGGTAGGAGTATTTGACGTCCGCTGTGTAAAAATCCCGCTCCCTGCGATCCACCTCGGCACTGATGTCAAATGCGGCGTCGATGCCGGCCGACAGTTGATAGCGGGGTCGGAGGAATATGGTTTTGCGCAGCCCGGTGCGGATGCGGCTGGCCAGATAGTTGCTTTCCGAGATCTGGTCCGAAGTCAGGCGCTGGTATTCGAAGCGGACGAAAAATTGCAGGTCATCGAGATCCGGCAATGATTTCACCAAACCGAGGCGTGCTTCAAAGTTTTCGAAGTCCGAGGGAATGCTGCCTTCGTAGCGGAACACCGATTGGCTCAGTCCGGCATCGACATACCAACCATTCGCCAGCATGGGCATCCAACTGACGTCCACCAGACCCGACCACAGCCAGCCGGAGTCCGAGGTTCTGGGATCGAAGTCGGGAGCGTTGTCGGTGTAGCTGAGGCTGTTGCGGAATTGGAACTGCACGGGGGGCAGGCCGTCGTAGCTGCTGAGAATTTGTTGCACCCCGAGGTCCGAATCCGCGGGCGAGAACGGTGCATACTGCGGACCCATGTCCGAGGTGTCATTTTTGAACACCGCCGGGTCATAGTCCGGTCGTGAAAAGCTGAGATACGGGCTGAAGTTGGACAGGATGTCCGCCTGAAGCCCCGATACCGATAGCAGACACACAGAGCCGAAGATTGCGCTTTTCATTTCCATACGTTTTAGATAAGCCCGCTGAACATGGCAATGAAAAAATCAGGCATGCTGAAAAACGGGCGCAAGGGTGTGGCATGCCTGGTGGGAGTGATGGTCGTGGTGTTGACGTGCGGGATTTTTCCTTTTCGTCCGGCCATCGATGCCATGGATCGTAAGCTCGGTGATTACATCATTCGTGTGACGGGTGGTCCGCCGGAAAAGAAGGAGTTGGTGTTATTGGGCATCGATGAGCCGAGTTTGTCATTGGACGCGATAGATCCCGCCGAAGTGGCAGCAAGCCCCACCTTGAAACGCATGAGCGAGGGTTTCCCATGGGACCGCAGAGTGTGGGCGGATGCGATAGATCGTTTGATGGGCGCGGGCGTGAAAGTTTTGGTCTTTGACTTGATTTTCACCCAGGAGAGCAACTTGGAAGCGGATGCCGCGCTGGCGGATGCCGTACAGAAATATCCCGGGCGCATCGTTCTGGTATCCGTGTTCAGCGATGCCGGTCAGGCCGTTGACGGTGATCAATACACCTTGGTGGAACCCATGGATCTTTTCTATGACGGGGAGACGGAGCCACTGGTGGGCTTTTGCAATTTTAACGTTGATGCGCGTGATGGACTGGTGCGCAGTGCCCGTTACAGCACGACAAAAAGCATGATGAACGAGGGCATCCGGCGGGCTGGTGAAACGGAGTATCTTTCACTCGCCGCCCAAGTGATCCAGGCCATGGGATATGCTCCACCGCGCGGCGATAAAGAGTTGCGATTCTCGGGCAGAACGGAAACGGGCGCCTTGGATGTCTATAAGCCGATCAGTATCTATCAGATTTTTTCGGAAAAAGAATGGCAACACAACTATCAGAACGGAGAGTTTTTTCGTGACAAGGTGGTGATGATTGGACCCGTGGCCCCACGGTTTCAAGATATGCATTTGACACCGATGGGAACGATTTCCGGTCCGCAATTGCACATGCAGGCCATCGCCTGTGGGCTGGACAGGGCATTCATCCATCGTGTGGGCAATCCCTTGCCGATCATGTCGGTCATGGGTTTGTTCGCATTGTTGTGGTCGATGTGGGTGACGCGCCCGATGGTCTCCGTGTTTGGTATCCTGGCGATGCTTGCGGCGGCCTTGGTCATCACGGTACTGCTGGGTGCCAACCGGTCGATCCTGCTGCCGGTGTCGGGAGGTTTGTTGACACTGCTGGTCGGATGGGCGGTGGCGCAGTCCTATGAAATTGTCACTGAGCGCTTAGAAAAAAGCCGATTGCGCAAGGACTTCCGGCGTTTTGTTTCCCGCGATGTGGCGGATGCCATGATCGACGCGCAGGACGATTGGAAAGTGACCGCATCCGGTGTGAAGCGCCGGGTTGTGGTGTTGTTCTCCGATGTGCGCGGTTTCACCGAGCGATCGGAACAGACGGATCCCGGTGATTTGGTGAAACAACTCAACGAGTATCTCACTGCCATGGTCGAGGTGATTTTCCGTCACGGCGGAACGCTCGATAAATTCATCGGCGATGCCGTCATGGCGCACTGGGGAGCGCTGGGAATGGGCGAGGAAAAAGACAATGCGCGCCGGGCGATTTTCGCGGCCAAAGATATGATTTCTGTGCTGAAAGAGATGAACGCAAGATGGCAGTCCGAAGGAAAAGCGCCGTTTATAATCGGCGTCGGGCTGCATTTGGGTGAGGCCATTGCCGGTGAAATTGGATCCCCCGATCGCACAGAATTCGGCGTCATCGGCGATACCGTGAATCTTGCCTCGCGACTCGAAGGCCTGACCAAGGAATTCCATTGCGAGGTGATTTATTCCGAAGAGGTCAAGGACGCCGCCGGCATCGCAGAAGAGGCAGTGGATCTTGGAGGGGTCAGAGTCAAGGGCCGGAAAAACCCGGTGAGGTTATTCGGCATCGGCGAAGAGAGGGATGTGAAAGATCGGCTTGCAACCTTCGAAAGAGACGCGGAAGGATGCATCGTGATGACGGTGAAGTGACGGTGTAATTGAGGTGAAAAGGATCGGGAATTCATTCGCTCGGTAATCAAGTCATGGCATTGATACACACACGAGACGCATGTCATTTGACCACTGATATGCTGACTCCTGCTAGGCATCTTCCATGGCTTGCTCATGAGCTGTTTTCGTTTACTCTTCATTTCGACAATTTTTCCATTCAGCTTCATTATGAACCGTATATTCCCAGTCATACAAATTTCATTGTTTCTCGTATTTTGTTCTTCGCGTGGAATCGCCCAAGAGGAGTCTAGCCCATCGGTTGCGATTTCTTACCAAGACATAGGACCGAAATTTCACATTGATGGACGATTTGGGCCTCTCTTCAAAGAGTGCAAGGTGAAAGGGATTGTTGTTTCTCCGCCGGATAAAAGAGATAGAAGCGAGGATGCAAAATCGGTGTGGCTTGAGATTAAGTCTGTTGATGGAAAGGACTATCCGCATGTGGTTAGCGAACATGTTTATACGGATGATAAGTTCGTCGTAGGTGCTGAGGTGGAATTGATCATTACGGAAAAAGCGACGCTCGTTGCAGGTGACGATATTAGCTATCTCATGAGCCAAAGCAACCGGCCTAAGGGAAAGATGCTTTGTATCTTGTCACTTCACCACAGGCGCACCGTGAGTAATCATCCACCCAAAAAATAGCAAATGGAAGGTCATTGATGAAGAGCAAAACAGTAGTTTCCCCCATTGGTATAATTTTGATTCTCGATCTGTTGGGCACAAATGGCTTGGCTCGCAAAGAGCAGTCTGGTAGAGACAGTTATGCAGGATGCAGCCCCTATTTCTGAATTGTTGCATCTGCTCAAGGATTCGCTGTATGAAGTCCGTGGGGCTGAGCTTGATGGAAAGCGATTGGCCACGCTCGAAGCGGCGGGGCAGTTGGTGTATCGGGCGATGACGCAGGAGTCGCGTTGTTACCATGATCTTGACCATCTTTTTGCGGTGGCTCGGGAAGTTCCGGCATTGGCGAGACTGGCGGTCATCTACCATGATGTGGTCTATCTGTCGGTGGACGGGGGCATGACACCGGAAATTTCCGAGAAGATCGGTGACGTGGTGTCTAGGTGTGAGGGGCGTGTTTGGTTGACCGCGGTTCCGGATGAACTGGTGTCTGGAGTGGCGACGATTTTCGGATTTTCCGCAGGGCAGGAATTGCCGCTAGATGCGGGGCTGAACGAGTTTTTGAGTGCGGTGCTGGCGGTGCGGGAGTTGCGAGCGTTTTTGCAAGATCACGATCTGTGGGCGATCGCGGCTTGTATTGAGGCTACGATTCCATTCCGTGCTCCGGTGGATGGCAAATCGCCTGACGATCTGTTAGGCGATCGTATTCGCGCGCTGAACCTGCCCAGCGAGAAAATCGAGTCGATCCAAGTGCTGGCGGTGAAGGTGGCGAATGCGGATGTGCAGAGTTTTGGCAAACCGGATTTTGGACAATTCATCGACAACACGTGGGAAATTCTCGCGGAAACGAATCGGGATTTCCAGGGTGGGGCGTATACGATCTGGACCTATCGCGAGGCTCTGTGTCGTATGGAAAGGTTTTTCCATGATCTCGATCCGGGAGTGATTTGGCGTCGGCACGGGAATGTGCCTGACGATGAAGCTTATCGGATACTGGATGAATGCAGTCGGGCGAATTTGCGCGATGCGTTGATCTACCTGAAATCATACATCGCAGCGCTTTCGATTGTGGAGGCACTGGCGGTGCTCACGGGCGGCGATGGGCCGATTTCCGATTTGTTCGGCAATGCCGCGATGCTGGCGCATGTGGATGTTTCCGCGTGGCACGGAAGTGGGCGGCGATTTGATCGTGCGCTTTTGCCTTTGGTGGCATCGGTTGATGAAATGTTAGGTCGTGACGGCGCTGTGGAGTTGAGGTTGCGCGTGCAAGAGGTGCATGCGGGGCATCGCGATTGGCAATGGTTTTTGGATGCTGCGCCGAAGGATGTGTTGCGACACGTAGGTCTCGTGATGGTGCAAGGAGACGTTAGACGAAGAGAACGCATCGGAGCATTGATTCGTTAGCGAATGTTTGCATCGTCTTTTTTCGGTGCTGGCGTCAGGGGCTCGAAGGGGCTGCTCTTGTGGTAGCTGTGGCAGGTGGTGCAGTCGTGGCGGATGCCGCCTTGCGGGCTGTGGCAGTCGATGCACGACTTGATCGACGGGAGATTGAGATCGCTGGTGAGCTTGCTATCCATGACCTTGTGACAATCGACACAACTGAGACCTTTCTGGTGGAGCGAGTGATCGAATTTTCCGAGCGTCATCCATCGGGTGGGGACGCCGACGTTTTTGATCAAGGGCGTGGCGTTGGCGGCTTCGGCCGGCTTCACTTCATGGCAGACGGCGCAACCGGTGAAGGCGGCGCGCTGGCCATCGGCGAACTTGGTGCCTTTGTCGGAGAAGAAGACCATGTGCTCGAGGTCTTCGCCGGTTTGGTATTGGCTCTCGATGCTGCTGCGTTTCTCGGTGATGTAGCGGATGAGGTCATCACGCCGGGTGATGCCCTCGACATCGCGACCGAACTCTTCGTATTGGATATTCAGGCTGCGGAGAAAGGCGCGGACGTAGTAGGGATCGCCGTGCGGCAAGGTGAGGCCGGGCGTTTTTTCATCGAACTGAAGGGTGTGGCATTCCTTGCAATGCTCGGCATAAGTAATGGGAAGTTGGTATTCGCCACGGGAATCCTGCTTGTGGCATTCCACGCATTTCAGCTCGCGCGGAATGTTCCCTTTGCCCATGTGGACGGCGTGATTGAACTTGAGGGTGTTGGTGTCCTTGATGCCTTCGCGGATCTGGCGGAACTCGGGATGGTCTGTGAAAAAGGCGGTGATGACATCGGTGTAGCCGCCCTCGGGTCGTTGGCGTGGCTGGATTTTCGTTCCGCTTGTTGCGGGAATGGCCACGTTGCCGTGAGGGTTGGTGTGGGGACCGAGACTGCGGGCTTTGGCCATGAGATCGGCGGCGCCATGGCAGGCGATGCAGTAGGCATTGTCGGCGGGGGGCATGACGCCCGCATGTTCCTTATGGCACTCATGGCAGGCAAAATCGGCCGGCATGTTCGGTGCGTGAAGCTCTTTCCCCTGATGACAGGCGAGGCATTTCTGGTCCATGGGGCCCGCTCCGATCGGCCCCCGCTGGAGCAGTTCGCCGGGGCTCAGTCCTTGCTGTGATGCGGCGAATGCCTTGCGATGCCATGAGTCCGCTCCTGACATCGCCCCCTCGTGACAGGCCGCGCAGGTGCTCACCTCACCGGACTTGCTGTGGTGGATGCGCGAAAAATGATCGCTGGCATGGATCGAGGAAACCGGTCCCGGACTGATGAAATCATCGCGCAGGCTGTGACTGATGCCGATGCACAGGAGCAATACCGTGGCGATGCAGGTCAACACAATCGCCCGCTGGCGGAGGGACCGGAGAGTGCGGCGCGGTTGGCATTTCGGTATGGCACGGCAGCAAGTGCCATCGGGAAGCGGGCCATTCTCGCATTTGCCGCCGCCGGATTTCGGTCGAGTGCAAAGCCATTGTCCCTTGCTCTCTCCCGGTTTTGTTTGCAAGCGTGGGGAGCATTCGTATGAGGCGCGGCATTCGCCGCGGGGTGAGGGACCGATGCGACACGGGCAACCGTCACACGCGTGACCGCATTCCCAATTCACTTGGGGGCGGATGTATTCGTGCGACGCGAAGTCCGGCGATGGTCGGTCATGATTCATGGGGTGGATCCGGAGAAAGAATAAACGATGAAGATGTGCGCGATGCTGAGAATCAGCAGGGAATAACTCAGAGGGATGTGAGCGAAGAGCCAGACGCGCAGGGTGAGTTGGAGGGAGTATTGGTAATCCAGCAGATGTTTTTGTTCGACGAGTTCGGCGAGTTTTTTCAGCAGTTCCTGTTCATTCTTGCGGGCGTAGCGTTGAATTTCATCGAACTGCGCGGCATGGGCGGCTTGCGCTGTGCGCGAGCGCTGGAGGTGGGCGAAAAAGTTTTCATGACTGGTGAAAAAAAGGCCGAGTTTGTGAGTATAGAAATCCGCGATGAGCGAGGATGCGGGGCCTTCCGCACCTTGCAGGATCATGGATTCGGCTGATTGTCGTAATTGACGACGCACCTGCGGCATGCGTTCGAAGGGGGTCTCGAAGCCGGCGACGGTGAGGCGCCGGGGGAATTCACGGCTGATCCACAAGCCGATCACGCCGGTGATAAAAACGATGATGAAACACAGTGCGATGAGTTGATTGAGCCAGCCATGGGGCCAGCCAAAGCCCGTGTGCATGAGAAAGAGGGCACCGGAGACGAGGCCGACGTAGATGTGGATTTGCAACCACAGGCCGGTGCTGCCGAGGCGGAGGAAGGGGACTTTTTTGCGCAGGTTGAAAAAAGTGAGCAGCAGCATGATGGCGAAAAG
>ERZ1066127.1057-NODE-1057-length-11594-cov-8.131554_pt1 | contig 11594 bp, 9 predicted proteins | sample MGYA00382774_ERZ1066127 | MGnify/ENA primary metagenome ERZ1066127 (study PRJEB33369, sample SAMEA5778357) | biofilm metagenome | biome: Industrial cooling water; feature: Water cooling tower basin; material: Biofilm | place: United Arab Emirates | collected... | reverse complement strand
TTTATTAAAATTTTCGAAGGAAGGGGTCATTATTCGTATGACCCCCGATGGCCCACGAGGACCGGTTCATACCGTATCAAAAGGTACGGTAGCTTTAGCTAAGTGGTTGCAAGCTGATTTGATACCCGTCAGTTATGCTACAAGACAACGACGGTTATTAAAAACATGGGATAATTTTCATTGGCCGCTGCCTTTTACACGGGGTGCTTTTATTATTGGTCAACCAGTTCCTTATCCTCTTAATGATCAAGGGTTAGAACAAGCATCTTATCAGTTAAAAGAAACTTTGGATGCCATCACCCAGCAAGTTGATACCCTTCTATAACTTTGATAGCCCCTATCTTCAATAAAGGGGGCTTCAACAAACGGGGCAAGGTTTGTCTGCATTTTCTGATCTTATCTTTTAAGTGCGATACAGGTCTTTTGTTAACGTTCTAAAGGTCTATATTTGAGGCGGTGGGGCTGGTCAGCAGCTACGCCCAGCCGTTTTTTACGATCAGCTTCATAGGCCTGGTAATTGCCTTCAAACCATATTACCTGGCTATCGCCTTCAAACGCCAAGATATGGGTGGCAATACGGTCTAAAAACCACCGGTCATGACTGATAACAATTGCGCAACCGGCAAAGTCCAGCAATCCTTCTTCTAACGAACGTAAAGTTTCAATATCAAGGTCATTGGTGGGTTCATCCAGCATAAGAACGTTGGCGCCTGATTTTAAAATCTTAGCCAAATGGACGCGGTTACGTTCGCCCCCTGAAAGTTGTCCTACTTTTTTCTGTTGATCAGGGCCGCGAAAATTAAACAACGCACAATAGGCGCGGCTGGGCATGGATTTCTTGCCAAGCAGTACGTCATCTAAACCCCCTGAAATTTCTTGCCAAACTGTTTTAGAAGGGTCTAAGGTATCACGGGATTGATCAACATAGCCTAGGACCACAGTTTCGCCCATTTCAAGACTGCCTTCATCAGGTTGTTCCTGGCCAGCTAATAAACGAAATAGGGTGGTTTTCCCCGCTCCATTAGCCCCAATAATGCCAACGATCCCACCGCGGGGTAGGCAAAAATCTAAGTTGCTGATTAATAGCCGGTCGCCAAACCCCTTTTTAAGGTTGTGGGCTTCGATAACCTTATCTCCCAATCGTTGACCCGCCGGAATATGGATAGCGCCATCACCTTGTCCTTGGTCATGAGTTTGGTTTAATAGGTCTTCATAAGCTTGGATACGTGCTTTACTTTTGCTTTGGCGCGCTTTTGGCGATTGACGAATCCATTCTAGCTCGCGGGCCAACTGTTTTTGGCGTGAGTTTTCTTGCTTTTGTTCTTGCATCAAACGCTTTTGTTTTTGTTCAAGCCAATTTGAATAATTTCCTTCATAAGGGATGCCTTGCCCGCGGTCCAATTCCAAAATCCAACTTACAACATTGTCTAAGAAATAACGATCATGGGTAATTAAAACGACGGTTCCTGTGTAATCTTTTAAATAACGTTCTAACCAGGCCACAGATTCAGCATCTAAATGGTTGGTAGGCTCGTCTAACAACAGCATATCGGGTTTTTGTAAAAGGAGGCGGCATAAAGCCACGCGTCGTTTTTCTCCGCCTGATAATTGGTCAACTTTGGCATCACCGGGGGGGCACCGTAAGGCATCCATAGCAATGTCAATTTTACGATCTAGGTCCCACGCGTCTAGGGCATCAATCTGTTCTTGCAGTTCACCTTGTTCTGTGATTAGGGCTGCCATTTCATCTTCGCTAAGAGGCTCGCCAAATCTAAGATTGACAGCTTCAAATCGGTCCATCAGGTTTTTGATATGGGATAAGCCCGCCATAACATTCCCCGCTACATCTAACGTGGGGTCAAGTTGCGGTTCTTGTGGCAAATATCCCACTTTTACCCCCTCCGCTGCCCAAGCCTCACCTTGATAATCATGATCAAGGCCCGCCATGATTTTCAATAAGGTTGATTTTCCTGCCCCGTTAGGACCAATGATGCCAATTTTCGCCCCTGGGAAAAAAGACAGCCACAAATCTTTGATGACTTCACGTCCCCCAGGGTACACCTTGGACAGATTTTTCATGACATAAATGTATTGGTAGTTGGCCATTTTTTATTTTTTACAGAATTGATTTTTAAATATTCGCTATCCTGCCTGATTCAGAAGTCTTTGGCAAATGCTAGATTTTAAAATGATCACAGGCTATAACCAAAGCAGGTTTTTAGAAAAGTTATTGATATGGCATTATATTCTGCTACCTCCTCCACAGGCAGCCAGCTGGCAAAGCGCTTATTAAAAGAACATGTCAGCCCTTACAAGTTGCTGTTTGCTTTGGCATGTTTTTTTATGATTGTTGCTGCTGCCTCCACCGCAGCTTTACCTTATTTATTGCAACCCGTTTTTGATCGTGTGTTTACGGCGGTTGATATGCGCTTGCTTCTTACTTTTTGTGGGGCTGTCTTTTTATCTTTTTTTATCAAGGGGGCCGCTTCCTACGGCGAGGCGGTAGTGATGACCTATGTGGGGCAGAAAATTATTTCGGATATTCAAAAGCGTGTTTTTCGCCATTTGATGGTCGCTGATCTTGCCTTTTTTCATAACATTGCTAGTGGTGAATTGCTGTCCCGTTTTACCAATGATGTGAACATGATGCGCAATGCGATTGCGACCACCGTGATTGGTTTGGGTAAAGATTCATTTACTTTATTTTTTCTTATTACCGTCATGTTCTATCGTGATTTTACGTTGGCTTTGATTGCCTTTGTGGTTTTTCCAACAGCGGTTGTGCCCATCACTAAAATTGGCCGAAAAATGCGCAAGGTCACAGACCGAACCCAAACAGAATTGGGTGCCTTCACAACGCAATTAACCCAGCTTTTTCAGGCTATGCGGGTGGTAAAAGCCTATGACATGGAACACGCAGAGGCGGAACGCGCCGATCAAGCCATTGATAAAATTTTCAAACTTATCTATAAAACGGCCCGTGTTCGATCAGCCTCTCACCCTGTAGTGGAAACATTGGGGGGAATTGCGATTATTATGGTCATTGCTTATGGCGGATGGCAAGTCATGCACCATAACCGTACGACCGGTGAATTTATATCCTTTATGGGGGCCATGTTATTGGTGTATGAACCTTTAAAGCGCCTTAGCAATTTAAATGCTAATGTACAAGAGGGGTTAGCCGGTGCCGCACGTGTTTTTGAAATATTGGACACTCCTGCATCGATTGTCGACCCTGTTAACCCCCTGCCTTTAGCAAGGTCCCAAGGTCGTCTTGTCTTTGATCAAGTAAGCTTTTCTTATACCCCAGAAAAAAAGGCACTTCTCAATTTAAGTTTTACAGTAGAACCTGGCCAAACAGTGGCGTTTGTAGGGGCTAGTGGGGCTGGCAAATCCACCATTATTAACTTAATTCCCAGATTCTATGATGTCACTGAAGGATGTATTTTATTGGATAACATCGATATACGTCATGTAAGGTTGTCTGATTTAAGACACCAAATTTCTTTGGTTAGTCAAGAAATTGCTTTATTTGATCTAACGATTGCTGAAAATATTGCGTATGGGTGTCCAAAAGCGACTTTTGCCGATATTATGGCGGCTGCTCAGGCTGCCGCAGCTACCGAATTCATTACTAAATTACCCCAGGGGTATGACACTTTTGTGGGGGAAAATGGGGTAAAATTATCAGGGGGTCAGCGTCAACGTCTGGCTATTGCGCGGGCTATGCTAAAGAATGCCCCTGTTTTATTGCTGGATGAAGCCACATCGGCCTTAGATACAGATTCGGAACGCCAAGTTCAAATGGCCTTAAAAACTCTGATGCAAGGCCGCACCACCATCATGGTAGCCCACCGTTTGTCCACTGTTGTGGAAGCTGATCATATTTACGTTTTAGACCAAGGACAAATTCAAGAACAAGGGAATCACCAAAATTTATTAAGTCAGGGGGGGATTTATGCCCGTCTATGGCAAGCGCAATCTCAGGCAGGCTCACCTGGATAATTTTAAGTTATTGTATGCAACCAACAGTTCTTATTACAAGACCCACTGTAGCGGCGCTTGAAACAGCGAAGGCGTGGCAATTGGCTGGTTTTAAAACAGCTATCACACCGTTATTAGAGGTTGATTTTATGCCTATTACCCTTCCTCCTATAAGAAATTATCAAGCGATTATCACGACCTCCGCCATGGCTGTGCGCGCGCTGGCAAGACTGACCCCTTGCCGTACGCTAGCCTTATGGTGTGTCGGGGATGCTTCTAAAACAGTTGCAAAAGACCTAGGATTTCAGGCTGTCTTTTCGCCACCTGGACAAAAGGAAAGCGCTGTCTCATTAGCAAACACTCTTTCTCAGGAAATCAACCCCAACAAGGGTCCCTTATTATATTGTAGAGGAGCCATCATTAATGTAAATTTAGCGGCTGTATTGGCCTGCCATAATCTTCAGATGGATGAAGTGGTGGTTTATCAAACCTTACCTAACCATAAGACCTGGCCCACCCTTGAGCGTTTGCTAAAAGACATAGAAACAGGTGGTATAAGCTTTTATTCTGCACGAACAGCCCATATATTTAGCCAATTTGCCAATCAGTCACAGTTTGTGCAAGGTCGATCAGGGTGCTACCCCTTGGCGTTAAGTTCTGCAATTGCCTGCAAGGTACAACCTTTTTTTACGTCTTTACCGATTATCAGATCGACAACCCTTGCATTAATCGCTACTTTAAAAGAACAGCTTTCCTATGCACAAGGGAGATAAAGGTGCTTACAGATGACAATGATCAAACCCAAATTGTCAATGGAAGAAGTTTTTGGCAGTATCAACATTTCTTCCACCATTTGTTCCTGCATATTCTGATTAGTTTAGTCTTGGTGTTAGGGACGATTGTCTGGTTATTCTATTCTGCGTCTTTATGGGAAGGCGCTTTATTCCCTGGCATGCGTAAAATTGATCCTATACAGCGTGATTTAGTCATTGTACAAGCTAAAGTGGAGCAAATCCAACAGTCTATCCAGCAATTGCATGACAAAGGGGCAGATATTGAAACCTTAAAAGGGCAGATATCTTCTTTACAGCAAGCTGTCTTAGCCTTAGAAAAAGAAAAACCAAGCAACCCATCATCTTTTGAACCTGGAATAGTAGAAAAAAGCCCCCTCTCTGCAGACTTAAAAGAACATTGGCAAAAAGCTAAAATTTGTTTGCAAACAGGCGAGCCATGTACAGAGACTCTGACAGACTTTAAATCAAAGTTGCCTAACAACCCCTTGTTACAGGAGTCTTTGAATAAGGTATTTTCCTCTGCCCACAGGAGCGTTAAAACGCTGGAGCTATTGCAAGGTGATCTGGAAAAAATCTACCAAACCTTTAAAGACTCAGCCGCAGGACAGGAAGTCGTAACAGTTGCCCAACCTGTAAGTTGGGGGCAGGCCTTATGGCGATATTTTTCCACTTGGATACAGGTTCGTCGTCTCGATACACCCTCTGCGACAGAGCAAGTTTCCGTGGTTGCCCTTCTAGAACAAGCTTTGAATGCCTTGAAGAAAGGTTCTTTACAAGCTGCGATTGATCATTTGCAAGCCTTAAACCATCTAGATTCCATAAAACTTTGGTTAGCCGAAGCTCACCTACGCCAGCAACGTGACCAAGCAGCTGAGGAGTTTGGGAAAATATTCAATCTTAGTTTGAGGGAGGAGAAGCCCTTATGATGCTTTGGTATCGTGGTGCTCGTTTCTTTTTTAAGCTTGCCATAGTGGCTATTTTTGCCGTTTTTTTAAGCTTAAACCCAGGTTCAGTATCTGTCAGTTGGTTTGGTTATCATATTGAGATGCCTGTCTCTCTTTTGTTAGTTGGGCTATTTTTAATCTTAGCTTTCAGCTTAGTGATGCATGGTTTATGGCGTAAGCTATGGCAAATTCCTGAACGATACTGGGAATATTTAAAGAAAAGACGGGAAATTAAAGGGGAAAAACTCTTGATTGAAGCGCTGACTGCCATCTCTGCCCAACAACCAGAGGAAGCCCAGCATTCTGTAGAATTGGCAAAAGTTTTGTTACCTGACCACCCTTTAACTTTTTTTGTCGCTGCTCAATCAGCCCATATGAATCAAGATCATGCCAAAGCCAAGCTTCACTTTGAAGCCATGAGCAAGCATCCTAACTTACGTTTTTTGGGGTTGCGCGGACTGATTTTACAGGCTCAAGAACAAAAAGATTGGCTACGGGCTGAAAATCTTTTAAAGCAAGCTTTGAAATTAAGGCCTGACTCTCCCTGGGTTCAAGAGCAAATTAAGAATAATCAACTGACCCTTATCAATGCTGGACAAGCTCAACATATTGCCACCCAATCTATTGAAAGGGTCCTTACCCCTGAGCAAACTCAGGCGCATCAAGCAATGAGTTACTGGCTTAAAGCCCAGCATGAAAAAGAAGATACGCAGGAATATTTAACCTTGTTACAGAAAGCTAACGCTTTAAGTCCTAGCAATGTTGCCATTGCTTGTGCCTTAGCGCTAGCTTATCAGCAACTGAACAACGGCTCTAAAGCTCAAAAAGTTTTACTTAATACTTATAAAATCTCCCCCCATAGAGAGATTGCTGCTTGCTGGTTAAAAATTAATCCTACCTTGAAACCGTTAGAGACTTATCAGGCGTTAGAGAAACTAGCGCACCTACATCCCCATCACCCAGAAACCCTGTGGATGATGGCTCAAGCTGCTTTTGAAGCTCACTTATGGGGTCAATCCTATAAATTTTTACAAGAACTGCAGAAAGACTATGGCGATACCAAAGAGGTTTGCCATCTAATGGCTCAATTAGAGGAAGTCCAACACCCCCACCGCCATGATGTTGTACGCCAGTGGTGGAAGCGGGCAGTGGGGGCAGCGGTTGACCCAAGCTGGATATGTCAAAAGTGCTCTCAGCCGCAAGAAAGCTGGCAGGCTATTTGCCAAAGCTGTGGGGCTGTGGACCAAAGTCAGTGGCAAGGATTCCAACCATTGCCTAAACAAGCCTTGCTAGAGGGACCGAAAAGCTAAATTTTCTGGCTGGTTGTTGAAGTTTAGAAAAAAAGTTATCCCGCTGCAAACGTGGGAGCAGAGGTTATAAGTTTAGCCTATTGCCCGTATTTTTGTGACGGTGTTGGTGGTGCTGTGTCCTTGCTGAAGATCAACCAAGACAACCTGTCCCCCCCGGGCTTGGACAAAATCCCCTCCAACCACTCGATCTAGGGTATAGTCTGCCCCTTTAATAAGCACATCTGGATGAATGCCTTTAATCAATTCAATAGGCGTTTCAGCCTCAAATAAGATAACCGCATCCACCATGCTTAAGGCGGCCAATACCATGGCGCGGGTCTCTTGGTTTTGAATGGGTCTGTTATCGCCTTTTAAACACTTAATAGAAAGATCAGTATTAAGGCCCACTACCAATTTATCACATTTCTTCGCCGCTTCTTGAAGAATATGCAAATGACCCAGATGAAGTAGGTCAAAACACCCATTCGTGAAACCAATTTTTAGTCCCTGATAACGCCATCGTTTGACACTGTCTTGGACTTGGGAAAGCGTCATAATCTTTTGCGAATGATGGATGGGATGATGTTGGTTTAAGCTATTTTCTAGTTCAGTTTGAGTGATGGTAGCAGTCCCTACTTTACCTACGACAATTCCAGCGGCTTCATTGGCTAGATAGCATCCCTCTTTTAAGGAATAATCGGTGGCAAGGGCCAGGGCTAGGGTGGCAACGACAGTATCTCCTGCTCCTGATACATCATAAACTTCCCGGGCTTTGGCGGCAAAAGAGCAGGGTTCTGCATCTTTTTCAATTAACGTCATTCCCTGAGATCCCTGCGTTACCAACAGCGATTCTATATTTAATTCACCCTTCAAACGCCGACTTTCCTGCACAATCTGGGGTTGGGTATTTAAGGGATGGCCAATAACTTCGCTTAACTCTTTCAAATTGGGTGTTAAAATGGTTGCGCCTTGATAACGTTGATAATGTCGACCTTTTGGATCAACAATGATGGGGATGTGGGCCGCCTGCAGGCGGATACGCTGAATTAAATTCAAGCTTAAATTTTTGTTGAAAAGGCCTTTGTGGTAATCTGATAAAATAACTGCCTGGCAGGTTGGTAAAAAGTGCTCTACGCAGTTTATAATTTCTGCTTCTATTTGAGGGGCAACGGGCAAAATGGCTTCCTCATCCACGCGCAAAAGTTGTTGTCCTTGGGCGATAAAGCGGGTTTTTTGAATGGTTTGGCGGTTGTTTTCCTTAAAAAGGTGAGCTTGAACGGTATTAAGACTCTGCAGCTGTTGCTCAACAACATGCCCGGCGTGATCATGACCCAGGACACTTACAAACACCACATGTCCCCCTAAGGCTGTAATATTTCGAATAACGTTTCCAGCGCCACCCAACATACTAAATTGGTGTTGTTGATGCAAAATGGGTATAGGAGATTCAGGGGAGATGCGTTCTACTTGGCCATAGACAAAATGATCCAACATAACATCGCCAACGCATAAAACAGTTGCACGAGAAAATTTAAGGGGAGGATGAACCAACATTAGTATTTTAAAACAAAGCTAAATTTTTAAACGAAGAAAGGGACTGCCTTATGCAGTCCCCCTGACCACTTACCGTCGGTCACCAAAAAGACGCAATAACGAGAGGAACAAGTTAATAAAATCAAGATATAAGTTCAAAGCACCTATAATGGCTTTCTTGCCTGACACCTCTCTACTATCGCTTTCATAGTACAATTCTTTAATGACTTGAGTGTCATAGGCGGTTAAACCCGTAAATACGACCACGCCTATACAAGACAGCATAAATTGTAGACCTGTACTTTGCAGAAAGAGATTAACAAGCGAAGCAATCACTAATCCCAATAAGCCCATCATTAAGAACGAACCAAAGGCGGTTAAATCCTTTTTAGTGGTATAACCATATAGACTCATACCACCAAAAACGCTGGCCGAAACAAAGAATAGACGGGCAATACTTTGGCCGGTATAAACATAAAATATCGTTGATAACGACAATCCCATCACAGCTGCATAGGTCCAAAACAAAGTTTGGGCTGTACTGAAGGTAATGCTATGAATGCGAAAGCTTAAGAACATGGCCATTCCTAAAGGGGCAAGCATAACCAACCAAGCAAGCGGCGTGCCAAAAATAGCGTTAAAAAAAGCTGGGTTGCTTGCAGTGAAGAAAGAAACTAAACCTGTTAGCCCTAGACCCATGGCCATATAGCTGTAAACCCGTACCATATAGGTACGCAACCCTTGGTCAATATCCCAGATTTCAGCTCCCGTGGTGCTGCGATAAATGGGTTGATTATCAAATTTATCTGACATTATTTTCTCCTTAACTGTTACCCTTGTCGTGAGAGTGAGAACGGCATTGACTGCATTATATCATTTTACAGCATTTTTGCCACCTTATTCAGACAGAGGAAGGACTCTAGTTTTGGTCATACCTATAAAATGATCGACGGAATAATGATGTTTCTTAACAAGTTCGCCTGATAAATCTTTTTGAAAACCGATTTTTTCATACGCTTTAATAGCCCTGGTATTTAAAACCCTAGTTAATAAATTGTAGCGTTTTGCCTTAAGTGCATAGGTTGGTATGATGGTATTGATTACATAAGAGACTGCCCCTTTGCCCCAAAGGTCTGGGGCCAGACAGCCTTGGGTTAGATAGACCGTGTTGCCATCATCTTCTAAAACCATTGATACATAACCTACTATTTGGAAATCTTGAAAAAACAACAGTCTATAGGTTTTTTCTAAAGGGCTGGTGGGGTTGGTTTCTTTTTCCCATTCTTCATAGGCTACTTTAGTTAAGAAGTGCTCTAGGTTTGGGTGGTCTGCTTTACCTAGTTGTTCTAGGGTTAATCCTTCGTAACCCTTCGTAAAACATTCTACAAAAAAATCTTTAAAGGATTCTTTAGAAACACCGGCCAGGGAACGAACCTGCAAGCTTGTAAAGGCATCTATTTCCTGGTCATGGGATAGGCTGGGGAGAATAGTAGCCCAAACACAAACAGTCAGCAGAACTAATTTTTTAATCATTAAGAATCCCCTTTAAGATAATTTACAAAATACTTTGTCCTGTGTTCTGCCAATCTTTAGTGAAAATTTCCACCCCTTTTTCTGTTAGGGGGTGCTTTAACAATTGATGAAGGATTTTGGGGGGGATGGTGGCAATATCGGCACCACATTGCGCAACTTGTATCACATGTAAGGGATGACGAATGGAAGCTGCTAGGACTTGCGTGGTGATCTCAGGGTATTGCCCATAAATTTGGCAGATTTCTTGAATCAAATGAACGCCATCATGGCCCGTATCATCCAAACGCCCCACAAACGGGGAAATAAATGTCGCGCCCGCTTTGGCGGCTAGCAAGGCTTGGCCGCTTGAAAAGCATAAAGTTACATTAACCATAATGTCTTCTTGGCTAAGGGCATAACAAGTTTTCAGGCCATCGAAGGTTAAGGGCACTTTAATGGTGACATTTTTGGCAATCTTGGCTAAATGTCGACCCTCCGCCAGCATGGTTTTATAATCTGTAGCGACGACCTCAGCACTGACGGGGCCATCGACCAGGCTGCATAATTCTTGAATGATATCCGTAAAACGGCGACCGCTAGCGGCCACAAGGGTGGGATTCGTGGTAATCCCATCTACCCATCCTGTATCTAACAGGTCTTTAACCTCTTGCACATCAGCAGTATCTAGAAAAAATTTCATCCTTGTTTTCCAATTTCCTTGTATGGTTAAGGCAAATGACAGCGGATTCTAACTAAAAATGCAAGTACAAGTTTTAACCGTAGGGCCTTTTGATCAAACTTTTACCTATGAGTATGATGAAAATTCTGTGAGCCTTTCGTTGGGGCAAGTTGTCCTTGTACCGTTAGGACGGCGTTTGGTTTGGGGGGTGGTGTGGTCAACAGATCCCTTGTCTGAGTTTGCAGGACCCTTAAAATCGATTCATACGGTAAGTTTGTTTATTTTGCCTGCCCAGAGTGTACGTTTTATCCAATGGGTTGCTAACTATACCTTAATACCCTTGGGCATGGTTTTGAAAATGGTATTAGCCCTACCAGGGGGGGAGTTTTCTAAAATTTTAAAAAAGCCCCAGGTTATGGCAAAACCTCTTTATACTTTTGATCATACGGTTCAGCTTTCTGAGGATCAGCATCAAGCCAGTCAGTCTGTTGCCGCTTCTTTTGGCTCTTTTCAACCTTTTGTGTTGGATGGTGTGACCGGCTCTGGCAAGACAGAAGTTTATTTAGACGCTATTGAGCAAGTTTTGCAAAATCAGGGCCAAGTATTGGTGTTATTGCCTGAGATTTCCCTAACGACCCAATGGTTGGATCGTTTTAAACGGCGTTTTCATGGTCCGCCCGTTTTATGGCATTCGGGGGTTGCTTTAAAGGATAAACGCCAGGCATGGCAGCAAGTTATTATGGGCCACGCTTGTGTCGTGGTGGGCGCTCGCTCTGCCTTGTTTTTGCCGTTCAAGAATTTGCACCTGATTATTATTGATGAAGAGCATGACGATTCTTATAAACAACATGAACAAAGT
>ERZ1066127.1056-NODE-1056-length-11604-cov-8.058187_pt1 | contig 11604 bp, 10 predicted proteins | sample MGYA00382774_ERZ1066127 | MGnify/ENA primary metagenome ERZ1066127 (study PRJEB33369, sample SAMEA5778357) | biofilm metagenome | biome: Industrial cooling water; feature: Water cooling tower basin; material: Biofilm | place: United Arab Emirates | collected... | reverse complement strand
GTACGGTACACCTGCAACCTTTCAAACGAATCGATACCCAGGCTATCAAAGGTCCTTTTAGTAACCTAGAAAGTTATTGGCTTTTTCATCCTGTTAAGGATGGTCAACATACTGACCTCTATTTCCATGTTAATTTTAGTTTTAAAAACAAACTGCTGCAAAAAATTGCCAGCCCTGTCTTTGACAAATTAACACAAACCATGATACAAGCCTTCGAAAGTCGCGCGCGCCTTATTTACGGAAACCAACGTTAGTCAATCCCCTCATCGATTAAATCCTTGTCATCAAAATTATAAGGATCATCACTTAATAAAAGGTTTTCCTCTTGATCAACCCAAACGGTAAAATAAGTAAAATAGACAGGGATAGGGCGCGGCAGGCTTAGTTTCTGGGTTTTATGTTGATCAATCTTCTTTTTAATATCTTCTAAACAGGTTGGCCCTTTATTCTCTAACGCCCAAACAGCCAATTCTAACGGTTTCGACAAACGTACACATCCTGATGAAAAGGCACGGGGAATTTTTTGAAACAGCTCGGGCTGTGATGTATCATGTAAATAAATTGCCTCTTTATCATCTAAATAAAACTTAATCACTCCCAGGGCATTATGGGGACCTGGTAATTGGTGAATACGATAGGGTAAATATCCTGATGACACATGGTGCCAATCAACAGATTCAACATTGACAGGTGTCCCCTCAGCATCGCTGACCATAAAGTGATTGCGCGTCAAGTAATTAGGGTCAGACTGAATTTTCTTTAACTTATCTTTTAAAAAAATTGTGTCAGGCACATACCAAGCAGGGTTTAGAATAATGTGGGTCATATGGGTTGTAAAAAGGGGGGTTGGGCGGCTTTTCATGCCAACAATTACATCTTGTGTATGGGCACTGGTCACATCTTCCATGGCATCCAGGTGATAGGTTGGAATATTGACCAAAATGTAACGCCCATTAAGCAAGGATGAAAGTTTCTGCCATCGGCTTAGATTTAATTTTATTTTACGTATAATGTCAGCAGGTGTTAAGTTTAAGGCTTTGCATGTATTTGGACCAATAACCCCGTCTGGCTTTAAAAAATGCTGCTTTTGAAAGCGGATAACAGCTTGTTCTAACCCTTCGTCAAAGACAAGGGTGCCTATAAGTGTTGGGTCTTGTAATTGTTTTTTAACTGTCATAATAACTGGGTCCTGGTCACCCTTTTTGAAAACATGTTTTGTGCATGTCCATTGGGGCCAACACGGACTTTTCTTTTGGTACTCTGCTAATCGTTTTTGCAATTTCTGTACTTGGGGTAACAAGGATGTTGGCGGACATACACCTTGTTCTTTCATAACCGGCGTTACAGGAATGCTGACAGGATCAGCCCTTAGGAAAGGCAATTCTGCAAACAAGAAAACCATACTAAAAATAAAAGACAGCCAGAATTCTTTATGCCAATACTTCATGGTTTCCATGGATCTTTATCCTTTTTATTGAAACAGTACATCACAAAACGCTTTAAGAAAGGATGAATAATTAAATTAAAACTACAAAGTTTAAAAATAGGGTTGTAAAAAATATGGCAATTTCATAGCCGTCCTTCTGCTATTTATGTTAAAGTTCATCTTTCAGATACTTGTAAGGAACTGTGTTTTCATGAATTTTTTGCCCACAAAAAAAGATTTTTGGTTCTTACCATTAGGGGGAGCAGGCGAAATTGGCATGAATTTAAATTTATTTGGCCATGATCAAGAATGGTTGATGGTTGATCTGGGAGTCACCTTTCATGATCGGTGGGGCATAGAAATTATCACCCCTGATCCTTCTTTTATTTTGCCTTATCAAAAGAATTTAAAGGGCCTAGTGTTAACCCACGCGCATGAAGATCATGTAGGGGCGGTTCCCCATTTATGGCCATTTTTACGGTGTCCAATTTATGCTACCCCCTTTACCGCAGCCATTGTTAGACAAAAAATAGCTGACCAACTGTGGGCTGAGCAGGTGGAAATCATTGAGATTCCCTTATCAGGAAAAGCTACTATTGGAACTTTCGATATTGAATTTATTACTTTAACCCATTCTATTCCCGAACCCAATGCCCTGGCCATTACAACGCCCTTAGGAACTGTACTGCACACCGGTGATTGGAAAATTGACCCCCAGCCCCTTGTCGGGGAACCCACTAATTTTACGCGCCTGCAGGAACTGGGGGAACAAGGCATTTTGGCGATGATTTGCGATTCTACCAATGCTTTAAGTGAAGGTACGTCCGGTTCTGAACAAGATGTGCGTCAGGAATTAAACCGTTTAATTGGCGATTTTCCTAATCAGCGTATTACGGTGGCCTGTTTTGCCTCTAACATTGCGCGTTTAGAAACCGCAGCTTTAGCAGCTGCTGATTATGGTCGTAAAGTTTGTTTGTTAGGGCGTTCTCTTTATCGCATGGTTGCCGCTGCCCAGTATGCTGGCTATTTAAAGAATCTTGCCCCTTTTATCAGTGATAAAGAGGCCATGCTGTTACCCCGCGATCAAGTTTTATTCATTGCAACCGGTTCCCAAGGTGAGGCTAAAGCGGCTTTAGCCCGTATTGCCTATCAACAGCATCCGATCGTCAAATTTGGCAAGCATGACGTTGTCTTTTTTTCCTCGCGCGTTATACCGGGCAATGAACGCAGCATTGGTCTTTTACAAAATCACCTTATTCAGGAAGGTGTAAAGGTTATTACCTCCCATGAAAAAGATATCCACGTTTCAGGGCATCCAGCCCGGGAGGAGTTAAAGCAAATGTACGAATGGGTGCGCCCGCAATTGGCAATCCCTGTCCATGGCGAGGCACGGCATTTGCAAGAGCATGCCAACCTAGCAAAAGCGCAAGGTGTGCCCCAGGTTATTGTTCCGCAAAATGGCAGTCTTATCCAAATGTCCCCCCCGACAGCAGAGATTATTGCCCAGGTAGAAGTAGGACGTTGGGGGTTAGATGGCGATCGTATGGTACCCATGAACAGTTTAATGTTGAAAGAGCGGGGCAAACTTGCCGTTCAAGGCATCGTTTTTATAACCCTGATGATCGACTATGCGGGACAATTAACGCGGTTACCCCAATTTAACATGCTGGGTGTTGCCCAAGCAGGCCCAGAATATGAAATTTTAGAACGTGAGTTGAACCGTTTAGTCCGTGATATCCAACTCCCCGATTTTAAAGACGAGGCTGCCTATAAAGATGGTCTAAAGGCTGCCGTACGCCAGTGTATCAATCAACATATTGGCAAAAAACCCCTTATCGAACTACATATTTTAAAGGGATGAAGGTTGTCGCTTTAAAGACGGCTGGTATCTATCACCATTTCTAATGCTACCCCTATCGCCATAAAATCCATACCAGGTAGAGGCGAAAAAACATCCCAACCCTTCTGGGTAAAATCAAATTTCCCCTGTATCAAAGGATAATCACACCCAGGAAGTTTTCGTAAAATAATTTCCCGTACAAAAGATTTAGGTTCACCCAAAGGTTGCAAGGTTAGAGTATCCTTATAAACAAAAGAGGTTTGCTCAAACGACAAGAGGTTACCCTTAAGGGTAAGGTTAGAACCTTCTTGGCCAACCAACCCATACTTATCGTTATAGATATTTATTGCAAGATGCTCAGTGATTACAATTCCCCGTTGGCTTTCCTTCTTTTGCTTGGCTAGATCATTGATATCTAAGTCCAACTTACCCCATAAAGGTTGTAAGGTTCGCCCCTTTACGGTCAATACAAATGCCGTATCATCACTATCCGGACTTAAAGTCAGCGACTGAAGTATAGGCGAAGTTGGTAATATGCGTTTAAGAGATGCCTCGTTTATAGAATACTCACCTGCTTCAACAGCAACCAAGAAACCAAACCCCATTATGCAAAAACGAAATAGATTGCGCATAAAAACTACGTTCACATGTCAATATCTTTAAAACCTTCATAATCTATTTAAAATAAATTATCCATTTAATTTTCACAAATTCCCTCCTACGGCATTTTTTATTTGCACCGACAAGTAAAAACCTTATATAAATCGCACTATTATTATTTTTAAAGCGTATTCGTTGTGAGTTATAAATATACATCCCTCTTTCTAAGTTTTTTCTATTTAACTTACTGTTGCGGCGGCACTGAAGTTTTAGAGACAAGTCATGAGGTTAACTTTCATGCTATTTCTTCCTCTTTTACACCTGAACGTAAAAGACCCCTTGTAGAGGATGGGGAAGACAAAGAAAACCTATTTCAAACACCCCTTAAAAAAAGTTTGAAATTTGCTAAGGGTGAAGAAATTTCGCCTAATTGCCAATCAAAGAAGAAAGATGGATGCCTAGACCCCCGGGTTTTAAAAAACAGTCTAAACTATGCTTATGGAGAGGCAGCCTTTAATGACCAGTGCGATGCATGGCATGAGGAGCACTTGAAGATTTTAGAAGAGATTATGGGGAAGAATAGTAGAAGCCTTCACAAAAAAAATATTGCTCTGGCAGGTCTTCATTTTGTTTATGAGCATGAGGGAAAAATATTATTTTCAAAAAATCTTGATTTGGATATTTTGTTTCTCAGCGGTAAGAAAAGAAGTAACCTCGTTTTGCGTACTTCCAGCCTTAAAAAACGAACCTTAAAAGCCAAAACAATTTATGATTTTTTTGCAGCTGACTATACGGGCAAGGGGGTAACCCAAAAAATGCGGGCTGACCTGCAGCAATACTTTTTGGCGGAAGCCCCCACCAAGTTGAATCCTCAAAGCTTTTTAGCACGCCATAAAGAATGTCTTTCGCCGCAAAAAACAACACCCTTAGCTGGAAAAAAGATAGCCGTTCGTTCGGATTCTTTTTTCCAGCAGCACTATTTTCACAGCGAGCAAGTTTTATTACTGTACCTAACTCGGCAAATTAGCCTGTTAGCCCCTTTGCTACAGGAAATACCTGCGGGGGCAACCTTTCACCAATTAACCCTGCAAATTGCGTCCCGCAACCAAATGTGTCGTCATTGTGGGGCAACTTATTATCGACTAAGCGAAGGGGCCGGCCCCTTTGAAAGTATTTTACTAGACTATATTAAAAATTTTCCACATAAACATTTTAATCTTAAAGAAAATAAGGTAGATATATTTGCACAGGTTTCGGGAATAAAAACTTTTGATGGAGTCCACATTGAACACCGCACTAAGCAGGTTCAAAACGCAGGTGAACTTATCAATGTTCCCTCCTTTCTGCCCCATGTGGCCCAAAAATGTTTACCCAACCAACTTAACCAAACACAGAAGAAAAAAAATGAAGATCAAAAACAAAAGAAAATTACCGATTTTAAAGAGTTTAGAATGTTGGATGATGGCAGTGATGATGACTCTGATCATGGGGGGGACCCCTACAGCGACTGAGGACAATGACCTTTCGCTGCAGGATCGTAAAGCTGCCTTAATTTCTGATATTGATGTTATTGTAAGGGGTATACCTATTACAGAGCATGAAATAGACAAAGCCGCCGACATCCTTCTTAAAAGCAAAGAAGAGCTTAAACAATTAACAAAGGAAGATATCGAAGCTATTAGCCTAAATTCTGCGTACTGTATTTACTGTTTGGGGTATGGCGAAACGGACATTGAAGATGAAGACCTGCAAAGAGAGTTCCTGCGGATTGCCGCTGAAGCCGGTTATAGTGAGGCTTTAGGGGAATATGCTGGCCTTTTTTATGGAGGTCATGGGGTGCCGGAAGATGAAAGCAAAGCCCTGAATCTTTATGCCAAGGCCTCCTATGCCGGAGACGAAGAGTCTTACAACTTTCTTCTCCAATTAGCAGAAGAAGGCAACAAGCAAGCAAAAAGCCTGCTTAAGCAGTACGAATATTTCCCCCAATATGGCCGTAGCGAACAAGAACAAAGCAACCATCAAAGTGACAACGAAGATTCGCCCCAGGCAGATTAGTCGCTACCCCCTTAGTTTATTTCCTTATTGTCTTGGGTGTGACTTTTATGCCATGCTAATAAAGAATAAAGTTTGAATTCCCTACCCTTAATTTAATGATTGCAAAATTAACAGGCATCCTTGACAGCGTTACCCATACGCACCTGATTCTAGATGTGCAGGGGGTGGGGTATTGGGTGCAAGTTTCCGCCAAAACGATTGCTAAGCTGCCCGAAGTAGGGCAAAAAACCATCTTATGGATTGAACACGTGATCCGCCAGGACCATCAGCACTTGTGTGGGTTTTTCGATCAAGATGAACGGCATTGCTTCCAAGCCCTTTTAACAGTCCAAGGGGTTGGCACCAGGGTGGCTTTGGCCATTTTATCTGCTTTAACCCCTGATGAATTAAGAGCCGTTATTGGCCGGCAAGACCGTCTTGCTTTAACCCAAGCTGAAGGGGTGGGAGCGAAAATTGCCGGTCGTATCGTGTTGGAATTAAAAGACAAAATTTTTAACTCGACCTCTGTCCATCCTGCTGAATTTAAATCCCCCCATACAAACACCCAAGATGTATTATCGGGGTTGATAAGCTTAGGATATTCTAAGGCAGAAGCCAGCGCAGCCTTAAGTAAAACTTTGCAAGATAACTCTATTCAAACTACCCCTGAAACTTTGCTTCGTCTCTCGCTCCAAAAATTAGCCAAGGCGTCTTAAATCTATGCAAAATCCCCGTCTTATTGATGCTAACCCCCATCTTGAAGAGGAATTAGAGCCTGCCTTACGCCCCCAAACCTTGGCAGAATTTACAGGCCAGGCAGCCGTACGCAGCAACCTAAGTGTTTTTATCCAGGCGGCTAGAAACCGCAAAGAATCCCTTGACCATGTTTTACTGTTTGGTCCGCCAGGCCTGGGGAAAACAACCCTAGCTCAAATTATAGCAAAAGAAATGAATGTAGGCTTTCGCGCTACCTCTGGTCCCATTATTGCTAAGGCTGGGGATTTAGCAGCCTTATTAACCAATCTACAACCCCACGACGTTTTATTTATTGACGAAATTCATCGTTTAAATCCCACCATTGAGGAGGTTTTATACCCCGCGATGGAGGATTTTAAGCTTGATATTATGATTGGTGAAGGGCCAGCAGCCCGTTCTATACGTTTAGATTTACCGCCCTTTACCTTAATTGGGGCCACGACTCGCTCAGGGCTTTTAACCCAGCCCTTAAGGGAACGTTTTGGTATCCCGCTGCGCCTGCAATTTTATGAATTACAAGAGTTGATATTAATTGTGCGGCGTGCTGCTAAAATTTTAGCATTAGACATCCATGAAGAAGGAGCCTGTGAAATTGCCCGGCGGTCACGGGGAACCCCCCGTGTGGCTGGCCGCTTGCTGCGCCGCGTACGTGATTTTGCCAACGTGCTGGGGCATACCAGCATTGATCAGGAAATTGCCAACCAAGCTTTAAACCAATTAGAAGTCGACCCGTTAGGTCTTGATGCCCAAGATGGACGCTATTTGCGTATTATTGCTGAGTATTATAAAGGGGGACCGGTAGGTATTGAAACTTTAGCAGCGGCGCTTTCAGAACAACGAGATACGTTAGAAGAAGTCATCGAACCTTATTTAATTCAGCAAGGTTTTATCCAGCGTACACCCCGGGGGCGTATTTTAACAGAACATGCTTACCATCATTTAGGACTGCCTTCTTTCAATAGCCACAGCCAACCTCCCTTACCCTTTACGGAGCCATAATGTACTCGTTGGATACTTACTCCCGACTTTTTATTGACCTGACAGCGATTCAAAATAACTATCGTTATTTACAACGCATGGCGGGGGCTGCCCATTGTGCTGCTGTTTTAAAAGCCGATGCTTATGGACTAGGAGCAGCGGCTATTGCTCCGGTTTTATATCAAGAGGGATGCCGACATTTCTTTGTGGCTTATACAGAGGAAGCCCTGACTTTAAAACAGGTTTTAAAGAGCAGTGCTGCTAAGATCTATGTATTAAATGGCCCTTATACATCTGCTAGTTGGCCAGCCTTATATGAACAAGAAAAGCTTATTCCAGTTTTGAACACTTTAGCTGACTTGCAAGTTTGGCATGCCCATTGTACCGCTGTTAAGCAGGCTCTGCCAGCAGCATTACATATTAACACCAACATGCACCGTCTAGGTCTGCCATGGTCAGAGTATGAAACCTTGCAGCTTTGTGATTATCCCTATTTGAATTTATGCCTTGTTATGAGCCATCTTTCTTGTGCAGAAGATAGTAATCATGCTGCCAATCTCAAACAGCTTCGTCAGATTCGCGAAATACGCAAAGCCTATCCAACTGTACCCATCAGTTTGGGAAGTTCAGGGGGAATATTTTTAAGCCCTGCCTATCATTTTGATATGGTACGTCCTGGCATTGCTCTTTATGGGTTGGCTGGAACACCAGGCGCTTTATCTTCCTGTCTTCATTTACAAGCCAAAATTTTACAAATTCAAGACGTTGAAGCAGGCAGCCCTATAGGATATGGAGAAACTTTTATTGCTGATCGCCCGATGCGAGTAGCATGCCTATCGATTGGGTATGGGGATGGTGTTCCCTGGCGCCTAACCCAACACCCAGATGCCCATGTTTTAATCAACGGGCAAAAAGCGCCTATTGTAGGCCGCATTTCAATGGATTTAATGACCATTGACGTTACAACAATCCCTAACGTGCAAACAGGAAATTGGGCTACCTTATTAGATGATACTCTTACAGCCCAAACTTGGGCAGAATGGGCACAAATGATCAGTTATGAAATGTCTTTAAATCTTGGGAAACGTATCCAACGTGTTTATACTCAGCCAAAGTCCCTTTTAACCGCAGAGACTGCGTCGTGTTAACACTTTTAATCAAAATTGGCCAAGCCACTTTAGCTATTCTTTACCAATGTGGGCATATTGCTTTATTTTTGGGCGATGCTTTGCGTCATGCTATCCGTCCCCCTTGGTATGGTCGGCAACTTATCAATCAGTTTATACAAATTGGATATTTTTCTTTACCGGTAGTGGGTCTGACGGCCATTTTTACCGGCATGGTGCTAGCCCTGCAAAGTTATACTGGTTTTTCACGCTTCTCTGCTGAAAGTGCTGTCGCCACAGTAGTGGTGTTATCTATGACCCGTGAATTAGGGCCGGTACTGGCTGGCTTAATGGTAGCGGGACGTATCGGCGCTGCCATGGCTGCGGAAATTGGGACTATGCGGGTTACCGAACAAATTGATGCCTTAAGCATGCTTTCCACAAACCCCATCAAATATCTGGTTGTACCCCGTATCATTGCTGGAATGACCATGCTGCCCTTATTAGTGATTGTTGCGGATATTATCGGCGTTATGGGGGGATATAGTGTTGGTGTTTATAAATTGGGATTTAATGCGGCCAATTATTTAGATCAAACCTGGCGGTATTTAGAAGTCAAAGATATTCTTTCTGGTCTGATCAAAGCCACCTGTTTTGGTCTGATTATTAGCCTAATGGGGTGCTATCATGGGTATCATTCTAACCGGGGAGCCGAAGGGGTGGGCCGCGCCACCACCAATGCCGTGGTTTCAGCGTCTATTTTAATTTTATTTGTCAACTATGCTTTGACGATTCTTTTGTTTGAGAAATAATTATGTCTTCAACCCCGGTAATTCAGGTAAAAAATTTAAAAAAGCAGTTTGGCAATAAAATTGTTCTAGATGAATTGGATATTGAAGTTTCTGCCGGTGAATCTTGTGTGATCATTGGCAGCTCGGGCAGTGGGAAATCTGTTTTAATCAAATCCATTTTAGGGATGTTACCCTTTGATAGCGGAAAAATTTGGATTAATGGCGAAGATACAAGCCTGTTATCTTTAAATCAACGCCAAGAATTATTAAATCAAGTGGGGATGTTATTTCAGGGCGGGGCTTTGTTTGATAGCATGACTGTTGCTGAAAATGTCGCCTTTGGTTTGGTGCAGGGAATAGGCATGGCCAAGAATAAAGCCAGAGAAATTGCCCTGGAAAAATTAAAAGCAGTCGATTTATCGCCCGCGGTAGCAGATATTTTCCCTGCCGAACTATCAGGAGGAATGCAAAAACGCGTTGCTTTGGCCCGGGCTATTGCTACCAACCCTAAGATTATTTTTTTCGACGAACCCACCACGGGGCTTGATCCCATCGTTAGCGGCACCATTAATGATTTAATTATCCGCTGTGTCCGCGACTTAGGTGCTAGCGCCATAACCATTACCCATGATATTAATAGTCTACGTAAAATTGCTGATAAAGTAGGGTTATTGTTTAAAGGCAAGCTTGTCTGGACAGGCAGTGTGGCCGATATGGATAAAACGAATAATCCCTATGTTCATCAATTTATCAATGGTTTACCGAACGGGCCTTTCACGGAAGTTTTATAAATCTAACAGGCGCAGGTATGAGTCATTTTAAGTCGATGGATATGTTTCTAAATTCTGATACGGTAGACACACAAGGTGCCCAAAGTCATAATGCCTTGGGCTATTTACAATCGTTGCTAACAACATTACCGCTTTTTCAACACTTACAGGATGATTTAAGCGCTGTTGAATACCAAGCCCAGCGGTATCAACGCTTTGAAGATATCCTTATCTTAGGCACAGGGGGATCAAGCTTGGGTGGTCAGGCCATCACTGTCTTACAAAACTCTGCCAGCCCCCGATTGCATTTCTTAGACAACATTGATGCTTATACCTTTACCAATGTGTTAAACAAGATTTCCCCCTCTAAAACAGGGGTCATTGCTATTTCAAAATCTGGCAACACTGCCGAAACCCTGATGCAATTGTTAACCTGTTTCAAAGTTTGGCAAGGATTAAACCTAACTGACCATTTTTTAGTTGTCAGTGAAGCAGGTAATAATGCCATTCGTGAAGTTAGTGCGGCCTTTGCTTTACCCACCTTAGATCATCCTTCCTCCATCGGCGGAAGATATTCTGCTTTTACCGTGGTAGGCATGCTACCTGGTTTAATCGCAGGCATTGATGTACACAGCATTCGCCAAGGTGCTGCTGAGGTTTTAACAAACTTACGCCAAGCCACCATTCAAGATTGTGCGCCCTTGCTAGGGGCCTTGATGCATGTTTCCCTTCAAAAACAAGGGGTCACTCAATCAGTATTACTTACCTATTGCGATCGTTTGAAACTATTAGCCAGCTGGTATTGTCAATTATGGGCTGAGAGTTTAGGCAAAAAAGATGCTAAAGGGCAACCGCAGGGAACCACCCCTATTCAAGCGACAGGCGCTACTGATCAGCATTCGCAGCTGCAACTTTATCTTGATGGTCCCCGGGATAAATTTTTTACCGTTTTAACGCTGGCCCAGCAACAGCCTTTACCCGTAGTACAGACTTTAGCTTTCCGTCATCCTGCTTTAACGACTTTACAGGGAAAAACAATGGGTGATTTGATGATGGCTGAACAACGCGCTACCATTGATACGCTGCGCCTGCACAAATGTGCTGTTCGTGAACTGCAAATTAAGCAGTTAACCCCTAAAAATTTAGGGGCGTTGATGATGCACTTTATTTTAGAAACCCTAGCAGCAGCTTATCTGTTAGAGGTAAATCCCTTTGATCAACCCGCCGTAGAAGGGGGGAAAATATTAGCCCTTGATAAAACGAGTTTCCGCTTGCCACAGTTCGATAAAAACCCTGCCGCGCC
>ERZ1066127.1051-NODE-1051-length-11668-cov-12.535865_pt1 | contig 11668 bp, 14 predicted proteins | sample MGYA00382774_ERZ1066127 | MGnify/ENA primary metagenome ERZ1066127 (study PRJEB33369, sample SAMEA5778357) | biofilm metagenome | biome: Industrial cooling water; feature: Water cooling tower basin; material: Biofilm | place: United Arab Emirates | collected... | reverse complement strand
TCAAAAGCGCTGAGGATGGGCTGGTATTCGGCCTGGCTGCTGGCAATGTTGCTGCCTTGCTTCAAGGCGGCATGCACCAATACGGCACGTTTGCCATTGAGGCGGGTGATGTGCTTTTGTTCGGCATTTTGCAGCTCAATGCGGGCCACATCGCGCAGGTAAACGGGCTTGCCGGCTGCTTGGTACACCACGGTGGCACCAATGTCGTCGATGCCTGTGAACGGACCGCTGGTTTTGACGCTGAACGTTTTTTCGCCCGCCCGCAGCGAACCACCGGGTATGTTCACGGCCTCGCTTTGCAAACTGCCCAAAACCGCAAGCAGGGGAATTTGCTTTTGTGCCAGCAATTCGGTTTGCAAACTGATGCGCACCTCCTCCTCGGGCAGCCCGCTGATCTTTACTTTTTTGAGGCTTTTCACCTTTTCGAGGCGGTTTTGCAGCGCTTCGGCCTGTTTGCGCAGGGCGGCATACGATGCATTTTCACTCACCAGGGCCAACTGCAAGATGTTCACATCCGATGGGTCGACCTTGCGGATGTCGATGGCGGCTATGTCGGCAGGCAGGCTGCTGCGCAAAGCATTCACCTCGCGGATGACCTCTTGGTATTTGGCCTCCACATCCTCGCCATAGCGGAACTCCACGCGCAGAATGGCCAAACCATCGTCGATGCTCGTTACCAGTTTATCGATGTTTTCGAGTTCGTACAGCTTGTTTTCAAGGGGCTTCACCACGAGCTCCTCCATGTCGGCCGGACTCGTACCCGGATACACCACCACAATGGGGTAAGTTGGCGGATTGATTTGCGGATCTTCGGCCCTTGGCATGGTGAGCAAGGTTACCGCACCCAGCACGACCACCAGTACAAACATCACCAAGGTGAAGGCGTAGTTTTTTACGGCAAATTGGGTCAAATTCATGGCTTATTGGCTGATGCGGATGCGTGATTGTTCATTTAAAAAAGGTACATTGCCCACCAATACCTGGCTCACTCCTTCGAGTTGCGCAGCTACCCATACTTCGTTGGTTTGCAGGGCCACCACCTCAACGGCCCGTTTTTCAACCCCTTCGCCCTTGGGCACAAATACAAAACCTTGCGTGCCATCGGCTTCAATGAGGGCTTCGTAAGGCAAGCGGTACACACTTTTGCCGGTGGAGAGCGGTATGCTTACTCTGCCAAAGAGTCCTGCCGCCAGCGGTAAATTGCCGGGCAGCACCTTGATTTCGGCCGTTAATGCCCCGCTGAAAGCTTGCAAACTGCGTTGTTTTCGCAGCACCTTGCCGGGCAGCATTTGGTTCGGATGGGCATCGAGCTGTACGGTAGCCTGGTCGCCAATTTGAAGGCGCACCCAATCGCGGTCGCTCAGCGCCACCTTCAGCACCCAATCGGCTGCCCCGGTATGTTGCAGCAGCAGCACGGGCTGACCTGCAGCCACCACTTCGCCCACATTGGCCAGGCGCATGGCCACAAACCCATCGGCTTCGGCACGTATTTCGGCCAGTGAACGGTTAAAACGTACCGCATCGAGCTGACGTTGTGCCAAATCGCGGGCGGTGGTGGCGTTTTGCAGCTGTTCGCGGGTGGCAACGCTGTCGGCATAGAGGCGTTCTACCCGCTGCAAATCGCGTTGGGCTTTGTCGAAACCCAGCTGGGCCTGACCGAGACCTGCCTCTATTTCGTCGGGCCGCACCCGGGCCAACAACTGGCCGCGCCGCACTGCATCGCCATTTTCTACCAAAAGTTCGGCCAGCACACCGCCGGTTTTGAAGCTGTAACGGGCTTCGCTGCTGGTGCTCAGGCTTCCCGAAGCGTGCAGCGTATCGGGCAGGGTGTCGGCCTGCAGGGCAATGGCGCGTACTGCGATGCGTTCGTCGTCGTGCGGCAAAGCATTTTTGGGTTGTTGGCTGCAGGCCAGCATAAAAGCGGCTGTGGCAGCCAGGTAAAGGGGCAAGGGAATTTTCATGGTTGTTGCATTATTTGACGGTTAAACTGAATGCGGCCCTTTCGGCTTGCACTTGTGCCATGCGACAGTCGAACAAGCGCAGGTTTTGTTGCAATTGGGCCTGGATGTATTGATTTTGGGCATCGAGCAGTTCGACGAGCAGCAACTGCCCTTCGCGGAAAAGCTTTTGTGCATCGGCCAAGCTGCGTTCGGCACTGGCAGTGAGGGCTTGGCTGGCGGAATAGCGCTCTTTGCTGGCTTGTAACTGCAACAAGCTGTTTTCGCGCCGCAATTGCATTTGCTGTTCGAGCTCTTGCAAGCGGCTGTCGAGCTGCTGGGCCTCTACCCGAGCGGTTTGCACTTTGTGCCGATTTTGTCCACCCGCAAAAAGGTCCCATTGAAAGGCCAAGCCGGCGAAATAGTAGCGCGATTGGTTATTGTACTGCCAATCGAAAGCTTGCGAGCCCAAATCAACAAAGGCATTCAGCCGCGGAATGCGGTAAGCGGCAGTGAGGTTTATTTTTTGGTTTTGGAGGTTGCGCGCGGCTTGCAGTTGTTGCCATTCGGCACTGGCTTGCAGGGCGGGTTGGGCCGCCAGCGGAAGTTGCAACAGGCCACTATCAACCAAAATGCTTTCGTTCAAGGGCCTGTTGAGCAGAAAATTGAAGTACAAGGCCGCCTGCTGCTGCTGGTTTTGAGCTGCCTCGCGTTCGGCGGCATACCGCAGGTATTCGCTCTGTGCCCGGCTTACACTGGCTTGGTTGGCTTTGTCGACCGACAGCAAGGCCTTTTGCACCCGCTCTCCTTCGGCCGCTAATACCAGGGCGTTTTCGTAGATGGCGAGGGCCGTACCTGCTTGCAGCCAGCGCAGGTAGGCCAGGCTGATTTCTTGTACCAATTCTTGCCGGTAGACCTCCAAAGCCGCTTGTTGCACCGGAATGGCCTGTTTGCGGATGCGCTGCAGGTAATTCAACTCGGCATTCAAAAGCGGAATGGTGGTGTGCAAGCGCACATCGTAAAAGTTGTTCGGATTGAGTAGGATGCTGGCGTTTTGCAATGGCGGAAAAGCATTGCTGCCCGTGAGTTGGTTGAGGGTGCTGTAAACCGGGTTCAGCAGGTCGCCCGCCGGAAAATCGACCGTACGACCACCCCCGGCCAAAAAGTAATTGCCTTGTAAGCTCATGGCCGGTGCAAAGCGGGCACGCGCCTCACGCAAAGCCAGCAAGGCCGTTTCGAGCTGCAGTTGCTGTTGCCGCAAGCCTTCGTTCGAGGCGAGTCCGGCCGCCACATAACCTTGCAATACGCCCTGTGCAGCCGATGGTAGCGACAGCCAGGCGAGAAGGAAGAAAAAAACGTATTTCATTGAATATTGATTATTTATTGAACGTTGTTCATATTTAAAGCAAAAAAAATCAGCCTGTGGCCAACATCACAACGAATGACTCAAAAGCACCGTCTAAAAGTTGTTTGGGTTCGGCTGCACTGGCGCCCTGAATGCGTTCGCGGATGTACAGCGAACACATGCCATGCACCGCACTCCAAATGACAAACGACAAAGCTTCTACCTCATGGCCCTTGAAATAGCCAGCGGCCATGCAATCGGCAATGGTTTGTCGAAGCACCCCAAAGGTGGCCATGCCTTCGCGCCATTTTTCTTCCTGGTTCATGCGCACGGCATGCATGGGTGCTTTCATGATGAACATGAGGTCGTACATCAACTGGTTTTCGAGTGCAAAGGCAATGTAGGCCCTGCCAATGGCTTTGAGCCGCTCAAAAGGGTGACTCACATGCTGCAAAGCCGCCATAGAGGCACCCAGGGTCATAAATCCCCGGCGGTGCAAGTCGTGCAGGATTTCGTTTTTGTCGCGGTAATACACATAAACGGTCCCCACACTGTACTCAATTTCGGTGGCGATGTTGCGGATGGTGGTATGCTCTACCCCTCTTTCCACAAACAGCTTTTGGGCCGCCTGCAGGATCAGCTCCTTCAGCTCTTCTTTTTCTTTCGCTTTGCGCTCGGCGGTTCCCATACGTGTTTGTTCTGATTGCAAAGAAATTGAACGTTGTTCATTTTTCCAAAAAAAATTTTCTACATGCCCTTCTCCGTGCTCTCGGTGACCTCCGTGTTTTATTTTTCAATACTTTTTTATTGTTTTTCAATAATTTATTTCCGTATTTCGCCACATCAAACCTTTTAAACTTTCGCCATGAAAACAGAAAACATTTTTATTGCGCTCACCGTACTTGCCTGGATCATGTTTGTGGGTTTTTGCATCGAAGCAGGCGTACTGGCCTTCAATGTGGTGTGGAGCTGGTTCATCGAACACGGCATGAACATCAAAAGCATGGGCATTGAATTGCGTGAACTCCTCTCCTTTTCGGCCTGGCACCATACCGTTTTTGGCAGTTTGCTCACCGCAGTAGCCATTTTCAAAGCACTGCTGTTGTACGAAGGCATCAAACTCACCGGCAAACTCAGCTTGCAGCAGCCATTTAGTGAATGGGTTACTGAACGCCTCAAGCGCATGGCCGATTATGCCTGGCAAGCGGCCGTTGCATCTATATGCGTTGAAATTTATGCCGAATGGCTTAAAAAGCAGACAATCACCTTGGGCATCAGTTTCGACAACGATTGGTCGGGATTCCTGTTGCTCGCCGGGGTACTTTACGTCATTGCCAGCATCTTTCAGCGGGGCATTCAAATGCAGCAAGAAAATGAACTTACCGTTTAACATGCCACTGATTGTTAACTTAGACGTGATGATGGCCAAGCGCAAAATGTCGCTCAATGAGCTGTCGGAAAAGGTGGGCATTACCCTTTCCAATCTTTCCATCCTCAAAACCGGCAAGGCCAAAGCCATCCGCTTTAGTACGTTGGAAGCCATTTGCGAAGCGCTCGATTGTCAGCCAGGCGACATTCTGGCCTTTGAGCCCGAGCGTGGTGTATAAATTGACAGTATGCAATGCATTTGGTTGCTTACCCCTGCCTGCATGCGCTTGCCACCTTACAGTGCCTGCTTATGGCTATGCCCGAATGAATTGGTGAATCCCAAAAAGGCTAACCTACCCAACGTTCGCTTCTAAGAGCCTCTCATCCTGAATCGGCTGAAGCCTCTCGCGATTTCGCTGCGCTCAGCTGGAAAGGCCTCACCCCCCTTCCCCTCTCCAGAGGCGAGGGGCGGTTTAGATAGGCCCGCAGATGTTTTTGCATAGTTACGCTCTTGGTCCGCACGAACATTTCTGATTGCGGCTACAGCCATTAAATGATTCGCCACACCTCAATAACCTTGTAGGTCGCATCCTGAATCGGCTGAAGCCTCTCGCGATTTCGCTGCGCTCAGCTGGAAAGGCCTCACCCCCCTTCCCCTCTCCAGAGGCGAGGGGCGGTTTAGATAGGCCCGCAGATGTTTTTGCATAGTTACGCTCTTGGTCCGCACGAACATTTCTGATTGCGGCTACAGCCATTAAATGATTCGCCACACCTCAATAACCTTGTAGGTCGCGTCCTGAATCGGCTGAAGCCTCTCGCGATTTCGCTGCGCTCAACCATAAATATCACCCAAACCAGCGCTGTTGTATGGCTGCTGATTCGGCTTTCAAATAGTCTAAAAAGGCCGCAGTAGCCGGCAATAAGCGCTTTCCGCGGGCATATACCAAGCGCCATTGGCTGAACAGGGGCAGTCCCGGCGCTTCAATTACCTCCATCTCGCCACGCTCCAGCTCGCCCTTGATGCCCAGCAGGGGCATGACCGAAATGCCCAACCCCGCTAAAACGGCCTGTTTTACCGCTTCGTTCGAAGCCAACTCAAAACGCTGCGGCTTCGACCAACCCCGGCTGATTAGCCATTCTTCCATCAATTGCCGGGTGCCCGATCCTGCTTCTCTGAAAAGCAAGGGCTGAAACCGCAGCAACTCTTCCCAATTGCGTGTTTGGGCACGCTCTAGCAGCACTTTGCTGGCAACCAAACGTAATTCATTGGGCACCAATTCCATGGTCTCGAGCGCTAAATGGGCAGGCACCAACGATACCAAAGCCAAATCGATGCTGTTTTGCTCGAGCGCGGCAAGTACCTGCTGCTTGTTGGTGACCTGGTACTGCAATTCGATGCCCGGGTGTCGGTACAAAAAATCGCTGAGTAAATAAGGCATGATGTATTTGCCGGTAGATACCGACATGATGCGCAGTTGTCCGGTTAACTGCCCCTGGTACGCCAGCGTTTTGTAATTGATGGCATGCACTTGCTCTAAAATTGGCAGGGCAGCTGCAGCTATTTCACGTCCAAAATCGGTTAGAAACAGCTGCCGGCCCACTATTTCGGTGAGCGGCAAGGCAAATTGCTCTTGCAGTTTGCGCAACTGCATGCTCACAGCTGGTTGGGTAAGGTGCAGGGCATCGGCTGCTTTGCTCACGCTGCCCAATTCGGCAACTTTTAAAAAAACCTGGAGTTGATGTAGGGTATAATGCATCAGAAACGCTTATGATTCGTATCAAATATATCAATACAAATATATGCTTCTGCTACTTCAAATTTGCAGCACCTAAAATGTAACCCCATGACACGCATTACCGTAGCCAAAGGCGATGGCATAGGCCCCGAAATCATGGATGCCACCCTGCGCATCCTCCAGGCGGCCGGCGCCCAAATTGAAATCGACGAAATTGAAGTCGGTGAACAAGTGTACCTCTCGGGCAACACCTCGGGCATAGCGCCCGAAAGCTGGGACGTGATCCGCCGCAACAAAGTATTCCTCAAAGCGCCTATCACCACACCCCAGGGTGGCGGTTACAAAAGCCTGAACGTAACTACCCGCAAGTTTTTGGGCTTGTATGCCAACGTACGCCCTTGCATGAGCCTGCACCCCTATGTGCGCACCAAACACCCGGTAATGGATGTGGTGATTGTGCGTGAGAACGAAGAGGATCTGTATGCCGGCATTGAGCACCAGCAAACCGACGAGGTGGTACAGTGCCTCAAGCTGATCAGCCGTCCGGGCTGTGAAAAAATTGTGCGTTACGCCTTTGAATATGCACGCGCTTATGGCCGCAAAAAGGTGACTTGTTTCACCAAAGACAACATCATGAAGCAAACCGATGGTCTGTTCCACCAGGTGTTTGATGAAATAGCCGCCGAATACCCCGACATTGAAAACGAGCACTGGATTGTAGACATTGGTGCCGCCAAATTGGCCGACACCCCCGAGGCTTTCGACGTGGTGGTGATGCCCAATTTGTATGGCGATGTGCTGAGCGATGTGGCCGCCCAAATTGCAGGTTCGGTAGGCCTGGCAGGATCGGCCAACATCGGCGAAAGCTGCGCTATGTTTGAAGCCATCCACGGATCGGCACCACGCCGCGCCGGACAAGATTTGGCCAATCCGAGCGGTTTGCTGCAAGGCGCCATCATGATGCTCAACCACATTGGTCAGGGCGAAGTGGCCAGCCGCATCCAAAACGCTTGGTTACGCACCATGGAAGACGGGGTGCATACCTACGACATATACAAAGAAGGGGTGAGCAGCGAAAAAGTGGGTACCCGTGCCTTCGCCGATGCGGTGATTGCACGTTTGGGACAACAGCCTACCACCCTGCCGGCAGTGAACTACCAGGCTTCGGGCGCCATGAACCTGCCCCGTTACCAGCGCAAAGCACCGCTTAAAAAGCAATTGCAAGGGGTTGATTTGTTTGTACATTGGCACGGCACCGATGCCAACGAATTGGCCAAAATCATCCAGCAACTCAATACCGATACCGCCAGTTTGAGCATGATTACCAACCGCGGCATCAAAGTATGGCCCGAAGGTTTCGAAGAAACTTTCTGCACCGACCACTGGCGCTGTCGCTTCAAGGCACACACCTTCCCAATGACCAAGCAGCAAATCATTTTCTTGCTCAGCAGGGCCGAGGCTTTGGGCATTGACGTGGTGAAGACCGAGAACCTCTACAGCTTTGAAGGCAAGGCGGCATATTCACTCGGACAAGGACAATAAAAACTACGGCCATGCAAATGAACCTCATCCAGGGGCAGTTCGAAAAAAACGATGCCCTGCACCTGATTACCCAATTTGTGCATGCCAAAATCAGGTACCACGAAGACAAAATTGCCCAATCGGCCAACGAGGAAGACATCAAAATGCGCGAAAACCGGATCAAGGAGTTGCAGCGCGATTTGTATGAACTGCGCCAATCGTTGCAGCACCAAGACCGCGCCCTTTCGTTGCAAGCCAAAATTGATATCGACGGTATTTGAAGATGAATCTCCCTTTGTTTGAAGGAAAAAGTTTATTAATCGCGACCCGGCACCACAAAGAAAAGGTGCTGGGTCCTTTGTTTGAAGGCCTGGGTTTTAGGCTGTTGCCCATTCCCCCCATAGACACCGACCGTTTGGGCACCTTCAGCGGAGAGGTAGAAAGGCCCGGCGATATGCTCGAAACTGCCGAAATGAAAGCCGCCCTCGGATTAGCCGCCCAAGATGCCGACTATGTGTTGGTGAGCGAAGGCAGTTTTGGTCCGCACCCCGCCATTCCCTTTGTGGCTGCCGACCTGGAGCTGTTGTACCTGACCGAGGCCGAAACCGGTCGCTTTTGGCGCAGCGATTACCTCAGCACCGACACCAATTTTGCTGCGCGCCGCATAGAAAGTTTGGCCGCCTTGCGCGACTTTGCCCGCGAAGCAGGCTTTCCGGAACATGCCCTCATTTTGCGCGCTGGCCAGCACGACCACAGCCAACAATTCAAAGCATTGCAACGTGAGGAAGCTTTAGAGGAAGCCGCACGCAGCCTTTTTGCTGCTCATGGCAGTTTGTGGGCCGAGACTGATATGCGTGCACACCTCAACCCCACCCGCATGCAGGTGTTAGACAAAGCCGGCCAAAAAATGGTGGAGATGTTGCGGCAAGCCTGTCCCTACTGTCAGGCACCGGGCTTTGCAGTGACCGAAACCGTAGCTGGTTTGCCTTGCGACTGGTGCCGCCGGCCCACGCGCCTACCGTTGTACCTGTTACATCGCTGTGGATTTTGCGGGCACGAAGTGCGGCAATATCATCCGCAGGGCGAGGCAGCCGATCCGGGGCAGTGCGTGTTTTGCAATCCGTAGAGGAGGCGGAAGGAAGCGGAAGGATGACAGGCGAGGCGGTTTGGGGCGGGGTGCAGGGGGCGTGGGGCATGGTGGCCTCCGTGTTTTTCAGGCACGGAAGGAGGCGGGAGGATGAACGGCGAGGCGGTTAGAGCGAGGTGCAAGGGGCGGGGCGCACGGTAAATAGGATTCTCCGTGGCTTCCGTGGCCTCCGTGTTTTTCAGGCATGGAAGGAGGCGAGAGGATGATAGAAGAGGCGGAAGAGAGGCGTGGGTATAGGTGCACGGCACGAGAGGCATTGAGCGTGTCAAACGAAACGTTGCTGCGCTTTGCTGAAAAGGCCTCACCCTCTTATCCCTCTCCAGAGGAGAGGGACGATAGATTTCGATCCGCAGCTATTTTTTGGGAAATGAAATGCTCGGTCCGCACGCTATTTACAAGCTCGTTTGGTGGGTTGAGCGCAGCGAAACCCCTCTTTTGAATTTTGAACCTTGAACTTTGAACCTTTAACCTTTCGTGTTCCTCAGTTACACTTACACGCTTCGCACTCGGCTTGGGTGGCAAAACCTTTGGCATTGCAGCCCGAATATCCGATTTGTTCGCAGCGGTTGTTGGCAGCATTATAAAACCAACGTTGAAAGGCGGCTTGACACAGCTCATTGGTGGGCACCACATCGGCGCAGGCCCCTTGGGGCGCAGCGCAATCTTTAGAGCAGGCTACCAGCACGGCAGCGGCGAAGAGCAAGAGGCGTAAAGCTTTCATAAAATAGGGTTTATCCAAATTTAAAACTATTTCACCAAAAGGCAAGTCAAGGCTGTGTGATTTTGCTGTATGTTGGTAGCTGTATGAAAAACCAACAATTCGACAGCTTGCCTACAGCCGCTTTGGAAGCCGCTGGTTACCGCGAGGCTGCCCGCATGGGTTACAACGATCTGGTGACTTTTTTGCAACCACAGCTGCGCAGCCGAAGCCGGGTGATGCTGCTCTTTTGGACATTGAATCTGCTATTGTTGGCGGTCTTGATTTTGCGCGCTTTGCAGCTCCCGGCAGGTAGCGACTGGTTAGGGGCCATTGGGTTGGGCTTTGCTGCTTCTTTTTTACTCATTCCGCTACACGAATGGATACACGCCCTCGCCTTCCGCAGTTTGGGGGCCACCCGCATTTTTTACGGGGCCAACTGGAAGAAGCTATACTTTTATGCCGGTGCCGATTTTTTCGTGTTGGGCGCAACTGGCTTTACCCGCGTGGCCCTGGCACCCTGCTTGCTCATAGGCAGCTTGCTTTTGCTGCCAGCCATTTACGTAACTCCCTATGGGCAACTCCTGCTGTTGGCCACGGCCCTGTTACACACCGCCATGTGCGCTGGCGATTTTGCCCTCCTCTCTTGGTTTGATGCGCACCGCCACCAAAAACCTTTGACCTTCGACGACCATGCCGCGGGGGTGAGTTATTTTTATGTGCGCATGGCTTGATGGACTGGTGACGCTCCCGCAGGTGCGGGACTGTTGATGCCTGCGGCTGTTAATGAAGCTACGCTTCTGTATGCGGGCCTTAAGGCTGGGGCGGATTGGCCTATTCGCGCTTCAAATAAACCGCTTGGCGTTTGGGGGGCAAATCGCTGAAAACCAGCTCGGCGATGTAAGTGCCGCTGGGCAGGCCCTCGCCACCCCAATCGTTTGTATAGTTTTCGCTAAAATACACACGCTGGCCCCAGCGGTTGTAAATGGCTACCGAGGTAGCGGGGGGCAGGTGTTTGATTACCCAATAATCGTTCTGGCCATCGGCATTGGGGGTAAACACATTGGGCACCACCGGTTCAGGCGCTGGCGGTGGCGTGGTATCGTCGGGTATTTCGGTGAGTACAAAGTCGTCGTAGAGGTAGTAAATTCCATTACTGAATGGGGAACTAGGCCCAGTACCAATGAGTGTATCTATATTTTCAGTACGCAGCCACTTAAAACATCCCACTGTAAAAAAACACTCATCTCCTCTGGCAAAAAATTCTAATTCTAGTTTATGCCAAATACCACTTTCAATGATTGGTTCAGAAACGGGCATTCGAAGTGCTTGCTGCGCCACCTCATTAAATCTTCTTGATACTCCTAGATTTTGACCATCAAGAGCAAATTCATTGGAATGAAAAAGTACCTCAAAACAATCGTAGCCTAACCATTTTTGCAGTAGATTGTCAGGTGGACTTACCCAGAATACCAATCTGTATCGTTTGTTGGCCTCTAAGCAGCGTACTAATTTACCACTTGCGAATTCCCGTACTGTTGGAACTGTTGAGTCTAAATTACCTAGACTGTTACCAGCTCCAAAAAAGGCCTTGCCATGAAATGGATATTGATGCCAATTGCTTCCTGCCTGAGGCACAGTTCCTGCACATTCATGATAATAGTCAGTTGATGAGTTTCCCCCAGGAACTCCAGCGGACCAGCCTTTTACATTAAGAATCCCATTATTAAATGGACAGTTTATAAATTCTTCTAATGAACCATTAAAAATGAAATTTTCCTGTTGACCCCAAGTAATTGGGGCCAACAGGAAAATCTGAATGATGGCTATGGTAAACCGCTTTTTCATCAGGGTTTAACTATCACCAGCTTGGTTTGGTGCAGGGCATTGTTGGCTTGCACCTGCAATACATACACG
>ERZ1066127.1046-NODE-1046-length-11728-cov-8.182472_pt1 | contig 11728 bp, 13 predicted proteins | sample MGYA00382774_ERZ1066127 | MGnify/ENA primary metagenome ERZ1066127 (study PRJEB33369, sample SAMEA5778357) | biofilm metagenome | biome: Industrial cooling water; feature: Water cooling tower basin; material: Biofilm | place: United Arab Emirates | collected... | reverse complement strand
ATCTAAGACGGTGATTTGGCCGTCATTATGTTCTACTTCGCTAAAATCATAGTATCTAAATTTAATTAATCTTAACCTTTCTAAGGGGATAGGGCATTTTGCTTGCCATACTTTCTTAGCTAGCATTTCTGCTTTCATCAAAGGGGGTAGGGGTTGAATTATAGCGCTATTAGTCATCCTCTTCCCCCTTTTAACTTTAGCCATAAAACTATTAAGGTTTAAAAATGTTTTAGCATTTCTTAGACCTTTAAAACTATATTATTTTTCCTAAAGGACCTAGAATTGCAAAGAGTTTAAGGTATCTCTTAAATATTTTTAATGCATCCGGGGTTGTTTTTTTATACTGTTAACCCTAAGTAAGCAATTAACGGTTAGCAAAACCTTTTTATAAATTCATACTATAGGATAATTTACAACATGCGGCACAATTTAATTGAAGCCATTGTCGGTGCTATTGTTTTAGCTGTTGCAGGATTCTTTTTCTTGTCAGCCTATTCTTCTAGCCAGAAGAATATGCCTGATGGTTATACAGTTTATGCTTTATTTGAAAGAATTGACGGTTTGACAATAGGCAGCGACATTAAAATGAGTGGTGTTAAAATTGGCATTATTCATAACGTTGAAATTAATCCGAAAACTTACCAAGCAAAGGTAACCATGATGCTACGCCGGGATATTCAAATTCCAGAAGATTCCTCTGCTGAAGTAGCCAGTGAAAGTTTACTTGGTGGAAAATATATTGCCCTTATTCCAGGGGGTAGTGAACAATTTTTAAAACCTAATGGGGAAATTATATATACCCAATCGTCTATTAGTTTTGAAGGTTTAATCAGTAAGTTTTTGTTTTCTCAATCCCATGACCCAAAAAGTGATTCCAAATTAGAAACTAAGCCAGCCACTTAAAGATTGAATAGTATTTTATCTTTTTGATAATTTGCAGTTAATATAGCTGAAAGCCTGCTGAACTTAGAAAACGAAGATGACCAAGATCCCTGCTAAAAGCATACAGTTGCAATACCAAGGTAAAAGTGTAAGCTTGCCTGTTCTTTCAGGGAGTGATGGCCCTGACGTTATTGATATTTCCAGTCTTTATAAAGAACTAGGGCTATTTACTTATGATCCAGGATTTGTGGTAACGGCTAGTTGCCGCTCTAATATTACCTTTATTGATGGGGAAGCTGGCCGTTTATTATATCGGGGTTATCCTGTGCAATCCTTGGCGCAGCATTGTGACTTTTTAGAAGTTGCTTATTTATTGTGGCACGGGGAATTACCAACCGAACCTGAGAAAAAGGAATTTGTTGACCAGATCAACCATCATACCTTAGTCCATGAACAAATAAGCAGTTTTTATAAGGGTTTTCGGCGAGATGCTCACCCTATGGCCATTATGGTAGGTGTGGTGGGAGCGCTATCAGCATTTTACCATGATAGCTTAGATATTCATGACAGGGATCAACGTGAATTAGCTTCTATGCGGCTTGTTGCAAAAATGCCTACCTTGGCAGCCATGGCTTATAAATATTCTTTGGGACAGCCATTTTTATATCCTAAAAACAATTTATGTTATTCAAGTAATTTTTTACGCATGATGTTTGGTCTGCCTTGTGAGGAATATCGTATCAATCCTATCCTGGTAAAAGCCATGGACCGTATTCTTATCTTACATGCCGACCATGAACAGAATGCTTCGACCTCAACTGTGCGGCTAGCAGGTTCAAGTGGGGCAAACCCCTTTGCATGTATTGCCTCTGGGATTGCAGCTTTGTGGGGGCCAGCCCATGGCGGTGCTAATGAGGCTGTTTTAAATATGTTAAAGCAGATTGGTGATAAAAGCCGGATTCCTGACTTTATTAAACGCGCCAAAGATAAAGATGACTCTTTCCGCTTAATGGGGTTTGGTCATCGGGTCTATAAAAACTATGACCCACGTGCCCTTGTTGTGCGTCAAACTTGTCATGAAGTTTTAGATGAACTGGGGATAAAGAACGACCCCTTGCTAGAGGTAGCGATAGAGTTAGAAAAATTAGCCTTACAAGATGATTACTTTATTGAAAAACAACTATACCCTAATGTAGATTTTTATTCCGGAATTATTTTCCGCGCCATGGGGATTCCTCCTTCCATGTTTACAGTTTTATTTGCGATAGCGCGAACAGTGGGGTGGGTGGCACAATGGCAAGAGATGATTACGGATCCTACGCAAAAAATAGGACGCCCCCGTCAATTATATTGCGGAGAAAGAGAGCGTCCTTTTGTTCCTATCAATCAACGGGCTAGGGCATGAACCAATCTTTTAATCAGCATGATATAAGTTTTATCAATACCTATCAATCAAGGACAGTTATAGGGCGGGCTGCTAATAGTAACAGTCCCCCTAAAACTTTTATGTTAAAACGTTTATTAAAAATCAGCTTGATTGTTGGGCCTATTTTAGCTTGGTTGTTATGGCTGTCTTGAAACAAGATACCTTTCAGGCAAAGGATATAATCGTACCTTTTTACCTTGATCACGCCCACGTCAAGGGCCGCTTGGTTCGTTTAGGAAATGAAGGCAAAAAGGTAGTAGCTAATCACGGTTATCCTGATTTGGTCAATCAATATATAAGTGAAGTCATTGTTTTAGCGGCGGTATTATCCATTGATATTAAATACGATGGCATTTTTACATTACAAATTTCAAGGCAGCCAGACCACCAAAGTCTTATTCGTCTCATTACGGTGGACATCAATACCCAGGGCCATATCCGGGCTTATGCGCAATGGGATGAACAGGCTTTAAAAGATTATAATACTATGACCTCGGCGCAGCCCTCTTTACAGGAAGTGTTTGGCCAGGCTTATATAGTTTTTACAGCTGACTTGGCCCAGCAAGGAGAGCGCTATCAGGCGATCGTTGAATTGCAGGGCAGAACTTTGTCTGATTCTATGCATCATTTCTTTCGTCAATCTGATCAGGTGCCGACGGGATTGGTTTTGTACAGCCAACCGGCATCACCAGCTCAATTCATAGCAGGGGCAGTGATTTTGCAGCGTTTACCTGTTTCCCTTGAGCAAAATCCTGAACAACAAGAGGATGATTGGCTAGCAAACCTCAGCTTATTAGGTACCTTAAGCAAACATGAATTGTTGGATACTGATTTAAGCCATGAGCAGTTATTATATCGTTTGTTTCATGAACGCAATTTAAGGATTTTAGAACCTAAGCTTTTAAAAGCACAATGTTCGTGTTCGTTAGAGCGTATACAGAAGATGCTGGCAAGTTTTTCTTTGGAAGATCAGAAAAAGATGGCAACTGAAGGGAAGATTGAAATCGTGTGTGAGTTTTGTAATACCCCTTATACGGTTGTCATTTAAAAACTTATACAAAACAGATGGGTAGATAAATGATTAGCTACAATCCAAAGCAATAGGGAATTGGACAAGTTCTCTAAATTTTTCTAAGTGAATATAAGCGGTTATATGAATTTCTAAAGATTGTTTGGCAGCTTTAAACCCCTCAACATGCACGCTGACATCGCTAAGGCGGGGTTCGAAATTTATAATAGCTTGTTGGCAAAGTTGGGCAATTTTGGGCCACTCACTATGGTTGCTGGCGTCAAAAGATTGAAAATCCTGGAATCCAAACAGCGATGGTAAACCAAAGCTTAAGGGGTCTTGGATAAGATCTTCATAGTCTTGATTTTTGGCCGTGGCTCGCGTGTTTAAAATCTGCGTAACTTCCTTTTCAATAGAAGCAATCAATTGCTGGCGAGTTAATGTTAGAGTGTGGGGTGCATCGCTTGTTTGGTCGGGATGCTCATCAATTAAACGATCAAACAAAGGTGGCTTTGCGCCCCATTGGTTTTTAGGCTCGTTATAAACTTGTTGAATGGCACGCATATTCTAAGTCTCCTTTAAAAATAGTGCTTACCTTTCACCCTTTTTACAACATAATTATAGTAAAATTTTAATAAAAAGTATAGTTAGTGCAGAATGGGTTATAGTAAATTTTCCAGGCAAAAACCGCGAGGGGAAATCTATTTATTCAGCTGTATTTTTAGCATAGTCGACTTTGCTGACCATTTGTCCTTTGTTATTACCATTGGCATCATACACAAACACAGTATTGGTTTTGGTAGAAATGCTTAAGAATAAAACCAAACGGTCTAATTGCTGCTGAAAAGATTGAATCCAGCACCCTGTATAGTCGATAACCTGTAATTTAACCTTAGTGCTTTTAATGTTTCCTAACCGAACGACTTGTACAAAATTTAAGGGAATTCCTAAATTCATTTTAGATTCTAACTGGGCACCATGGCTGCCATTGGGGATAACCACCACCAAATCCGAATGCTTTAGGGTCGCGGACGTGAATAATTGATTACTAATATCGCCTGTCGTAAGACGGCTGGATTCGCCATACCACCCAAATAGCTCACAATAATCATTAAAATTTTCAACTTCGGACTGCAACATGTCATCAATCTTAATCATCCATTCAGGAGACTTTACCCCGCGATCTTCAGGTGTGCTAACGTCTGTCGTGGCAATACGCAGCTTGGTTTTTCCTGGAAGTTCAGTGATTGTATAGTTTTGTGGCATGGGGTGATCTCCTTAAACGATACCAGGGTTTACTTGGCTGGTGGCGGTAAAGTGGCAACCAACCGAATAGAGGCTGTCAACTCTTCCATTTGGAAATGGGGCCGTAGATAGACTACAGCTCGATAGGAGCCAGGCTTTCCTGGAATATCGAACACATCAATCCTGGCTTCACGCAAAGGATAACGGGCTTTAACATTTTGGGGGGCGTCATCATTTAGTAAGATATAATTTGCAATCCACGTGTTAAGGTATTGTTCTACGTTATCTTTTGTCATGAAACTGCCGATTTTGTCCCGCATGATAACTTTAATGTAATGGGCGAAACGGGATGCTGCTAATACATATGGCAACCGCGCAGATAGAGAAGCATTAGCATTGGCATCATCAAGATTATAAACTTTCGGTTTTTGGCTTGTTTGACCCCCAAAAAAGGCTGCGTAATCCGTACCTTTGCAATGGCATAAAGAGATGAATCCTAAATCACTTAATTCTTTTTCCCGGCGGTCTGTTATGGCCGTTTCGGTGGGGCACTTTAGGGCAATATCGCCATCTGTAGTCTTAAAAGTATAAGCAGGCAGCCCTTCAACAATACCACCACCTTCTACGCCGCGAATGGCCGCTGTCCACCCATACAAAGCAAAAGCGTTCGTTATGCGCTGCGCCAGGATATAGGCTGCATTTCCCCAACAAAAATGGCTGCTATTAGAGCCGGTAACATCTTCTTCAAAATTAAGGCCTTCTGCCGGCAGTGTGTTGGCACCATAAGGCAGTCTCATCAATACATGGGGCAGGACCAGAGCAATGTAACGGGAATCTTCACTGTTACGAAAAGAGGTCCATTTTACCAATTCAAGGCTTTCAAAAATTTTACTAAGGTCACGGGGAACCCCTAAATGTTCAAAACTATCTAAATCAAATAATTTGGCATGGGCGGCTGTAATCAAAGGTGTGTGCGCAGCCGCTGCTACATTAGAAAGTTTTTCTAACAATTCTAAATCTTGAGGGTGGCGGGTGAATTCGTAATCTCCCACCAAACAGGAGTAAGGATGTCCGCCAAAGGTACCATATTCTTCCTCGTAAATTTTCTTGAACAATTGACTTTGGTCAAATTCAATGGCTTTTTCCAAATCTTGTAAAAGTTCTGCTTTGGTAATGTTTAATAAACGAAGCTTTAAATGAGTGCTGGTTTCTGTATTCATCACTAAGTAATTAAGGCCGCGCCATGACCCTTCTAATTTTTGAAAATCTGGGTGATGCATCAATTCGTTAAGCTGCGCACCAATCAATTCGTCCATTTGCTGAATACGTTGATTAATGAAGGATACTACATGATTGGCGGTGGGGGCAGGTTGCTTACCCAATTGCAGCATAAATTCATTAACCATTTGCTGGGCAAAGGGATTTTGGCTTTCATCGCGTGCTAGTTTACCTGTTGATAAAAGCTCCGTTAGGACTGGAGTGGGAGCGGTGGCATCAGTGGTGGCTAGTTCTTTGCGTAAAGCATCTTGTTTGCCGCTGTCTGACATGATAGTGGCTAATAATTCTTCTAAAGTATCATTACCGTCTAATTTTGTGAGCAAATCTTTTAATAAAGAACGCGATTGGTAAAGTTCTGTTAAGGCAGGAACTTGTTTGACAATATTAAGAGGAGTGAAGTCATCAATTGCTTGGAAGAAAAGCTCAATGCTTGTTTCACTGTTATCGCTGGCCAATTTGTTGGCAACACGTAAAGCAAGACGTGGTTTGATAGAAGCCATAATTTCATTGAAGTTGTCCCGATCGATTTCAACGAACTTTCGATCTTTAACCTTTGGTAAAGGGTCGGTTATCATGCCCGACAAATCAGCCATAATGCCAACAACAAAAGGTAATTCTTTCATTTCAATGGCATTGCCAATTTCAACGTCATAGGTAATTTGTACACGCGGCGGACGCACACGGTCTAATTTATGTTGTGTACTTTCTGCCATTCTTTGTCTCCTCCGTGCCTTATCGGGTCTCGCCATTTATTTTTGTATGAAGCCGTTAAAAAAGGCTTGGCGAATCCTCAGCTTTAATGTCTTATCTATAAGGTACGATTCTGGTTATTAAGATTAAGTTAATTTTTAGTATTTTTTGTTTAAGGTTGTGTTGATTAACAGGGTATCGAGCAGAATTTCTAATGGCTGAAATTTATCGTTATAAGATGATTGTGGAATATGACGGCGGGCATTTTCATGGATGGCAACGCCAATATAATTCTTTGCAGGGCGACCTGAAAACTGTGCAGGGTGCCTTACAAAGTGCGCTTTTTAAAATTACAGGCCAAACTGTGGTGGTAGAGGGCGCGGGACGTACGGATGCTGGGGTTCATGCTACGGGGCAGGTGGCTCATTTTGATTTAACCACTTTTTATCCTGCACCCCGTTTAGGGGATGCCTTAAATTTTTATGTACGTACGCAAGGGGTGGTGGTCTTGCATATAGAACAAGTAGCCCTGCAGTTTCATGCCCGTTTCTCAGCCATAAGCCGCACGTACCAATATCATATCATAAACCGACGGTCGCCTTTGGCTTTGGACAACCATCGAGCTTGGCACGTGATTAACAAGTTAGATGGGGAAGCTATGCGCGATGCTGCTCAACACTTAATAGGTCATTATGATTTTAGTGCCTTTCGGGCAGCAGAATGCCAGGGCAACAGCCCCTTTAAAACTCTGACAAAGTTTGATATTCAGTGGGCAGGGGAACGCATTATGGCAACGATTCAAGCGCGGTCCTTTCTGCACCACCAAGTACGAATTATGATGGGCACTTTAAAGCTGATCGGTGAGGGGAAATGGACCCAAGAGGACCTAGTAAAAATTCGTGACGAAAAACAAAGAAAATTGGCAGGACCAACGGCACCTGCCCATGGGTTGTATTTGGTTGATGTGGGGTATAATTAGGCTGGCAGGATAGACACGAAAGAACGGTCATTGCGTCCCTTGGAAAATTGCACAACCCCTGTGATTGTGGCAAACAGGGTGTGATCTTTGCCCATACCTACATTTTGTCCAGGATGGAATTTGGTGCCCCGTTGGCGAACCAGAATATTACCTGCTAGCACATGCTGACCGCCAAACTTTTTTACGCCCAACCGTTGGCCATCTGAATCGCGGCCATTTCGTGAACTACCACCGGCTTTTTTTGTTGCCATGACGAAAATCCTTTTAGGTTAACGATTACTTAACAATGATTTTATTAATTTTCAGCACGGTTAAATGCTGACGATGACCTTTTTTACGGCGATAATTGTGACGTCTTTTTTTCTTAAACACAATTACTTTACGGTCACGCATTTGTTCAAGAACGGTTGCCTCTACTTTAGCGCCTGCGACAAGCGGTGCTCCGATGGTAGTATTAACACCATCATTTACCATCAGCACTTCATTTAAAGAGATAGAACCGCCTGCTTCAATATTGATTTTTTCTACGCGGATCACATTATTTTCTGATACACGATATTGCTTACCGCCAGTTTTAACAATTGCGAACATGGGCTACGACTCTAGTATGATTAATAATAAAAAATTGTAATTGCCACAAAAGACAATAGTCTTTGTTATCTTATTTACAACAAAGCTGTCAAGTTCTTTTGGCAAGAATTAGGCAAAAGGTATCTTAGGGATTTGTAACAAGGAAGAGGGGGGCTTTAAAGGTTACATTTTAGAAAACTGCGAGGATAAGGCCGGTCAAAGACTTGGAAAATCTTACCTAACAATTTAAAGAAGCTTGTCTGAAGGTCATCATTTTACTACGCTATACAATCTTTTTTGGGACAAAGAAAGTTGCAAAAATTAATACTTTCTTAAGCATTTTGGTATAGCCTCCTCCCGCCTCCCACCCCATATTCGGGTGGGGTCAGCATACTCAAAAAATCATTAAGAATAGGTTGATAAGCGGCTATTTTTCTGCTTGTTTTTTAGACTCTATCTCTTTTTGGTAACGTTCTTAAATTTTTACGGGGTAAGGCTAATAGCTTAAAACCTAGCATGCTAGCCGATTGTATAGACGTTAGCTATCGCCGGTAACTTTTTGTTAATCATTAGGATGCTAACCTAATTTCTAAGGTCACAGATCATTTAGGCGCTTAAAAGGTTGGCGTATATGGAAAAGATTGTCTTTATTCTTTTTTGCTTAACAGCACTATACCATCACCCAGGTTATACGGCTCACTATATGCCAGAGGAAGACCGCAAGGCAGGTGTCAATAATACTGCGTATACAGTATCGAATAAGGCAAACGAAATGGCAGCATTTTCCCTTGATTGGCAAGGTCTTGCCAAGGTAAAGCCCGCTAAAAAAATTCAATTGCGCCAACGGCCTGCTCCTTATCGACGTTTTGCAAGGGTGGTTAGTATGACCCCATTAGTTCCTCAGCAACCGCCCTTTGAGCCTTCCCAATCAACCGAAGATCAAGACAACAATACCTCAGAAGAGGAACAACAGATGATCCACGTCTATGCCCAAGAATTGCTAGGACAAGATACACAGTGGTTAAGTCCAACCTTAATTGGGTATGAAGAACGCTAAGAAACTACACCCTTTTTTGTTTAAGGCATAAGGCTTGAATTCCGGGTAATTCTTTGCCCTCTAGCCATTCTAAAAATGCGCCCCCAGCGGTTGAAACATAGCTAAGCTGATCTTTAGCCCCCACGGCAGCCAAGGCGGCTAGGGTATCCCCCCCGCCAGCGACAGTTAAGGTTCCCTGGGCTGTGCAGTGAGCGAGGATGGTGGCTATACGGTATGTTCCTTGCTGGAAAGGTGGGTATTCAAAGGCGCCGACAGGGCCGTTCCATACTACCGTTTTCGCTGTTTGCAGCAAAGTTTTTATGTGTTCAAGGCTTTTTGGCCCCATATCAAAAATCTTTTGGTCACTTTTTATATCCTGAATATCTGAAAAGGAGGCATGAACGTCGTCTAGGCTGGGCGCGACGATCACATCTTGGGGCAGAACAAGGGTGGCAGAGGCAGTTTGTAAGATCTTTTGAGCAGTAGAAACTAAGCCAGGTTCCCATAAAGAACTGCCAATTTTGTAACCTTGGGCAACCAAAAAGGTATTAGCCATAGCGCCGCCGATCACCAGAAAATCTACTTTTTTACATAAATTTTCCAGCAAGGTTAATTTTGTTGATACTTTAGCTCCCCCCACAATGGCTACAAAGGGTTTTTGGGGACGACTTAAGCAATGTTCTAGGTACGAAACTTCTGTTGCTAGATGAAATCCTGCTAGGCTGGGTAAATAGTGGGTGATGGCTTCAATGGAGGCATGTGCCCGGTGGCAACAGGAAAAGGCTTCGTTTACATAGAAGTCCATCCCCTGGGCTAGTTTGTAAGCCAAGTCCTGGCTGTTGGTTTCTTCACCAGGGGCATAACGGATATTTTCTAATAAAAGCAAGGTATCAGGCGGCAGTGAATCAACAGCCTGTGCAACCAGGGGACCTGTATAATGGTTAATAAACTGAACGGGATAGCCTAAGACAGATGACAAAGCAGGGACCAAAGGTGCTAAAGAATACTGTCTCTCCCATTTTGCAGGATCTTCTTCGGGGTGGGGCCTGCCAAAATGAGAGATAACGACCACTTTGGCTTTATGCTGTATAAGGTGACAAAGGGTCTTTTTAACCGCTAACAGGCGGGAATTATCCCGAATCATGCCGTCCTGCATCGGTACATTTAAATCTACCCGGACTAGAACCGTTTTACCGCTAACATCATAGTCTTTTAAAGTAAGCAAAGAGGACGCTAAAAATGTATTGTCTAAGTCTATCATTTTAAAACCAAAGTTATCCACTTTTCAAAATTATAAAGGCGTGTTAAGTGAAACCCTTGTTCTTCGTAAGCTTGTATAACGTGCGTCTGTTGACGTTCTAGCAAGCCTGATAAAATGACTAGCCCTTCCGGTGATAATGTTCTGCGCATGTGGGGTGCCATTTCGCACAGCGGCTTAGCCAAGATGTTGGCTACAATTAAATCAAACGGGGCTTTGGTTTGCAGGATAGTATGATCAAAGCCTTCGCTTAACAGGCACTGGATACCTAGACAGTGATTTAAATGTGTATTGTGAAGGGCCACACGTACAGATTCAGGGTCATTATCAACCGCAAGCACAGAAGCCTTAGGCCAAGTTTTTGCTAAGGCAATTGCTAAAATCCCTGATCCGCAGCCCATATCTACCACGTTATGAAAGGAATGAGTTGTTTGCAAGTCCGTGATCGCTGTTAGGCACCCTGCGGTTGTTGGATGATCGCCACTACCAAAGGCAGTAGCCGCGTCAATATGCAAAGGAATCAGGCCAGGGGGGAGCGCACCTTCTTGGTCATGACTACCATAGACATAATAAGAGCCAATGGTTTGGGGTGCTAAGTGTTGATAACACATTTGTAACCAATCTTGATGATCAACAGGCTGACAGGAAAGCAAACAGGGGACGTCAATCCCTAATAAAGTGCTTAAAGTTTCTAATTCACTTTTAAGGTGTTTTTGATCAGGTTCTTGTTTGCTATAACCTTCAACTATAAATTCCAGGGCTATGGGGAAACCTTGTTCATCTTCCTCTCCAGAAGGGGGAGAACCCTCACATTCATACCACCCCAAGGTTTGAAAACCCAAGGATTCTAGCAGATTTAATACCAAGTCTGTGCCCTTATGATGAACACGTATTTGTAGGTGCCATAAGGGGGCAGGTAAAGACGCAGGTTTCATGAAAATTCTATCATTATTCAAAGTCAAATAATTTTATCTACCATGCCACACGATACGATTCTATCCTAAGCCTTTTAAATGTTAACTTTTTTTTTACCTTTAAACTTTAAAATAAAGCTTATGATGATTTTTTAACGATTAAAGAATAATGATGAAAATTTTTATGAAAATTTTGGTTGCTAGCAGCATGCTGTGGGCCTTTAGCGTAACTTCAGGTCAAGCTGTCTCTGTACATGGCCAAAAAGTTATGGATGCATATAACCGCTATCAAGAACAAGTTGCTGACAAGAATAAGAAGGAAGAAAAAAAAGCCCTTAAGGATCTGAAGAAAGTATGTGACAAAGAATGCCACCGCTCTGCCTGTAAAAAAGATAAAACGTTACAAGAAACATGTGTTGAACACTGCCCCACAGACAAAAT
>ERZ1066127.1039-NODE-1039-length-11804-cov-12.237637_pt1 | contig 11804 bp, 13 predicted proteins | sample MGYA00382774_ERZ1066127 | MGnify/ENA primary metagenome ERZ1066127 (study PRJEB33369, sample SAMEA5778357) | biofilm metagenome | biome: Industrial cooling water; feature: Water cooling tower basin; material: Biofilm | place: United Arab Emirates | collected... | reverse complement strand
ATGGATACTATGGTCAAGCTGATGCTGGAGGCGCAGATGTAGAAGCTGTCAACCATCGTCAACCCTAAACCAAGGAGCAAACAGATGAACAGGTACAAGGTCTACAGGGACTTCCTCGAAGAGAAGATCACCGAAGAACAAGCAGCGAAGGCCCTTGGAATCACCGAGCGCGACTGGAGGTTCCGTCAGACGAAGTACGGCAGCAAGCTGCCGAAGGTTCTGATGACGATGGACCGTATCGACAACGACGAGATCACCCGCGACGAGGCCGCCAAGGTCCTCAACGTGACGGCCCGCCAGGTCAACAACCTGATGAAGAGCTGGAACGCCGGGCGACCGATCAAGGAGTACCTGATCAACCGGGCTGTCAGTTCGGTGAAGTGGGAACTGCGGAAAAAGTTCGCGGTGGAGTACATCGCTGGGACCTCCGACTTCGAGACCGCGGCGCTTGGCGCCGAGGTGTCGGTCAGACAGATGCGCCGGTGGGTCGAAGACCTGCTGCAGGCGCACTACGGCATCACCACCAAGGACCTGAAGCACATCAGCCTGTCGCGCCGCGGCAAGATGGCGGACGAAATCGAAGAGCGTGAAGGCCTGGAGTACGCGAAAATCAACGTGCTCAACGAGGTCGCGAAAGGCCTGGTCGCCATCGAAGAGGTGGCCCTGAGGCGCGTGATGAGCAAGAGGACCTTGAAAGGACGCCAAGTTGTTCAAAGACGAGACCCAGGGCACCCATGAGGTTGCGCCACCGAAGCTGAAGAGAGAGAAGACGGTCTTCAACTGGAAGGTCTATCCAGTTGAGGACCTGATTCGCTTCCGAGATGAGATCACCCAGCAGCTACCGCCGCTGGCACTGAAGGACATGAACCTCGAAGAGGAGCTTCTGCTCCAGCTCCACGCGGTTCGTGCCCTTCAGAACAACGTGATCTCGGACGACACCATCGCGCTGAACCAGCGCGCACAAGTCGCCAACAGCGTCGCCTCGATCCTGAACAAGCTCGTGGAGCTGCAGGCCACCGTCTGGACCCAGGAGCGGTTCAAGTCGATCGAGGCGGCGCTGATCCGGGCCTTGCGGGACGCCCCCGAAGACGTCGCCGCCAAGTTCCTCGACAGCTACGAAGTCCTCGTCAGCAGCAAGGGGAGCTGACATGGCCTATTTCGCCGGCAGGCCCGACCAGGTGCGCTACTACGCCCGCCACAACAAGGTCCACGAGGCCAATCTGCGCCTCCTGACCGACTGGCGGGGCGTCGCGCCCCTTTCCAAGGTCGCTGTCACCGTCGTGGGAGGCCTCACGGCGGTGTCTCAGGAGCTTTGTGACGCGCTCAACTTCGCGAAAGTGCACCGTGGAGTGACAATTCACGAAGTTGGGATGTACGACAAGGCTTGAGCATGGATCGGATCGTCGAAAACCACTTCACACGGCTCAGGACGGCCATCCTGAGGCGGTTTTCGGCCGCGATGGTGGCCCAGTGGATCTGCCAGAACACGAAATACGCGGGTGAGCCCTACTCGTACCTCGATCACGAGTACCAGGAGCGCATCCTGAACGACGTTTCGCGCGAGGTGAACGTCCGGAAGTGCTCGCAGGTCGGTCTTTCGGAGGCCAACGCCCGCAAGGCCCTTGCTCTGGTCAACATCCTGAGCCCCTACACCGTCGCCTTCACCCTTCCGACAGCGAAATTCGCGGGCTCGTTCATGAAGACCCGCATTGACACCGTCATCGAGGGTTCCGACGCCATGAAGGCGGCCCTCAACAAGAACAACGACAACAACGAGATCAAGCAGTTCGGCGACTCGTTCCTGTGGGTCCGCGGCGCGGCCAGCTCGAACGCCCCGATCTCGATCCCTTGCGACCACCTGATCCACGACGAAGTCGACTTCAGCGACCAGGAGGTGCTCGGGCAGTACCAGTCGCGCTTGACCCACTCGAAGTGGAAGCGCACCGACAAGATCTCGACGCCGACGCTGCCCGGATTCGGCATCGACAAGGCCTTCCAGGAGTCCAGAAGGCACTTCCTTTTCTGCAAGTGCAACCACTGCGGCTTCCAGTTCATCCCGAGCTACTACGACCACGTGCGCGTCCCCGACTACGACGACGACCTTCGCAAGGTCAGCAAGTACGTCCTGGGCAAGATCAAGTGGCAGCAGGCGCAACTGCACTGCCCGAAGTGCGACAAGGTCCCTGATCTCGGCCCCGAGTATCGGGAGTGGGTGTGCGAGAACCCCGACAGCGGCCTCATCGCCGCCGGCTACCAGGTCAGCCCCTTCGACGCGCCCAAGATCATCGTCCCGAGCTTCCTGGTCGAGCAGTCCACGAAGTACGACCGCATCCAGGACTTCGAGAACTTCAACCTCGGGCTGCCCAGCGAGGACAAGGAGGCGACGCTGACGCGGCAGGACCTGCTGGACCTGCACACGACGGACTCGCCGGGCGCTGCCAACGTCTACGTCATGGGCGTCGACGTGGGCAACACCTACCACTTCGTCATCGCCGCGGTGAACGCCTACGACCAGCTCCACGTCGTGCACCGCGAGCGCGTGCACATGAGCAAGGCCAAGGAGCGCTACGAGCAGCTCCGGCTTGCCTGGCGGGTGGTTTGCACCGTGATCGACAGCGGGCCGCACTCCGAGACCGTGATGTCGCTGCAGGAGCGCGACCAGAACTGCTACGCGGCGGTCTACGTCAACAAGAAGACCATCCTGACGCACCAGGTCGTGCACAAGGACGAGGAGGAGGGCAAGGGCCAGGAGTTCCTTCGCCAGGTCAACGTGAACCGCAGCCGGGCCTTCGACGCCTACATGAACGTCATCCGGGACCGCCAGATGCTCATCATGGAGCAGCCGGAGGGCGGCGAGGAGCTGCGCGAGGCCTACATCCAGCACCACACGAGCATGAAGCGCGTGAAGGTGTACGACAACGACTCCGGCGAAATGATGTACTCGTGGCAGAAGAGCGACGGCCAGGACCACTTCCACCACGCCAGCCTGTACTGCTTCATCGCCTCGCGGGTCCGAGGGATGGGCCGGTCCCTGGTGGCGCTGCCCACAGCCAGCCTCTACACGTTCCGCTTGAAGCCGCAAATGACACAACGGTAGAATAGGCAGCATTTGACCGGCACGGGTCTGCAGATGACTCCCTTGAAGGAAACACTGACGATCCAGCAGGGTCGGACCTTCCGACTCCCCGTCAGGTGGGAGTCGGACGAGTTCGCCTACGCGGCGATTTCGGCCATTCCGCAGCAGGCACCCTGCCGCATCACGGCGGCCAACCACGGCATCCCCGACAAGTGGCGCGCAGCCGTCGTCTCCGTCAAGGGGATGGTCGAGATCAACGCCGAGCTGGACGAGGCGACCAAGCTCCCTCTCGACAAGGCCTACCGGCGAGTCAAGCGCATCAGCACCGACCAGGTCGAGTTCAACGACCTCAACGCCGCCGACTTCAGCGCCTACGTCAGCGGCGGCTACCTGCAGTACCGGGTGCCGCACCCGCTGACGGGCTACACGGCCCGCATGTCGATCAAGGACAAGGTCGGCGGCACCGAGCTGCTGCCGCTGACCGTCGCCAACGGTCGCATCTCGATCGACGAAACCAACTTCGTCGTCAATCTCTACATCTCGGCCGCGGACACGGCGCTCATGACCAAGGGCGGCGTGTACGACCTTGAGATGGTCGCTCCCGGCGGGGATGTGTTCGTGATCATGACTGGCGGTGTCTCCGTCGTGAAAGAGGTGACCACGCTGTGAGTGATCAGTTCGCAACGAAGGAAGACATCGGCCACCTGAGGGCATCCATGGAGCAGCTCGTGACGGTGACGCAGGAGATGGCTCGCAGTCTCAACACGCTGATCCTGGTCGAGGAGCGGCAAACGACGCTGTCTCGCTCGCACGAGAAGCTGCGCGAGGACCACGACAAGCTCAAGGAGAAGGTCGACAAGTGGGTCAACCGCGGTGTCGGCGTCTGGGTCGCGGTCTCGCTGATCGCGACGGTTGCCTGGGCTGTCTACACGAACGTGAAGGGCTGAGATGTACCTCCTGCTCTGCAAGAACGGCTCCATCTTCTCGATCCTGCTGCGCTTCCTGCTGTGGTCGCGCTGGTCGCACTCGGCCATGTACGACGAGCACACCGACATGGTGTGGGAGTCGACGTTCCTGGGCAGGGGTGTGAAGCGGATGCCCTTCGACGAGTGGGTGCAGCGCTACCCGTACCACGTGCTCCGCGCCACCACGATCACCGACATCGGCGGCTGCCGCAAGTGGCTTGATGAGCAGGTCGGCAAGCCGTACGACTGGAAGGCACTTGTCGGGTTCGTGTTCCGCTCGACCTGGCAGGACGAGGGTGCCTGGTTCTGCAGCGAGCTGACCGAGAAGGCCATCAGCCTGTTCGGGACGCCGCGCTTCCGCGCGTCGGCCCACCGCATCACCCCGTACCACCAGCAGATCGCGGCCTGAGCATGCCCGTCTACTCCGTCATCAGCAAAGCCGACCAGGCCGAAGTCTGGCGCTACTCCTCGGCCGAGGTGGTGCCGGGGGACTACCCGCTGGAGCAGTACGACCACGTCGAGTGGGTCGCGGAGACGCCTCCGACTGCACCGGAGCGGGCCGAGGACTGGTACATCAACGTGGGGCCTTTCTACGACCGCTTTGGAGCTTACAAGCTAGGCATCCTGGCGAGTACCGATCCGCTGGTGCAGGCGGTGATCAAGGACAGCTCGGTGCGCCAGTACATCGACCTGAAAGGCCGTCGCGCAGAGCTGTTGCAGGCCATCGGGCTGCTGCAGTCCAAGGGCTTTGCCGTCGATGCCCAGGCGGTGCTCGACGTGAAGCCGAGTCTGGCGGAGGTGTATCGCCGTGCCTAACAAGTACATTCGCCCCGGCGCGACTTTCAACGGCGACGGCACGGCCCCCAATGCAGCCACGAGCAACGGCGGCGTCGGAGCATGGAACGACCTTGGCATTTTTCGTGGCAGTGACCCCCCTGCCGGCAGCAGCCTGGGCGCGGGTGATGTGGTCTACATCCGCAGCAAAGACCAGAGCGGTGCCGACATTGCGCCCATCACTCTGACGGCCAACCAGAACCTCGGCAGCACAGCAGCGTCTGCAACGAACCCTATCACCTGGGTTCTGGACGATGGCACGGTATGGCCTGGGGCGAACGGCACGCTGAAGTTCACATCTTCTGGCACGGCCTGGATTTCGGCCGTCCGCAATTACAACGTCATCGAGAGCAAGGTTCGAGGGAATCTGCAGTTCGAGAACACCAGCACCGCGCCCGGAGACGGTGTGTACCTGCTGGAACTGGGACTGGGCGCGCATGTCATCGGCCCGCGGCTGGAGTACACGGCGGTCCCGAATGGCTACGGCGGCCGGGCTGTGTTCGCCCGCCTCAAGAATGGCGCGATCCTGGAGCGGCCCGTCGTGAAGGTTCGGAGCATGTCTAGCTTCACCAGCGACGCATCTTCGGTGTTCATCGGGCCGGGTGGGCGCGGCAAGTACACCGTCATCGACCCCGACATCGAACTGACCCAGGCACTCGGAACGTGGGCCGGCGTTGTCTATCTCGACAACGTGTGGAACTACGACTGGAACGTCATCGGCGGGCGCCTCTATGGGGTCGGCGCCACCACGGGCAAGGAGATCGTCAACTGCCCCAATGGCAATGCGACCGGCATGGCTCGGTTCGTGGGGTTCCAGTACCCGCGTTCGATGAGTGCAGTGCGCGGCGGCCTGTTCGTGCTGACGGAGTTCGCTCCGGTTGTCTCTCTGATCGGCAGCGACGGCGGCATGGGCGGCACGATCGTAGACCGCTGGGGCTGGGTCACTTCGCGGACAGACCAAAACCCGCCGTACTTGGACGCCGCGCTTCCGTATCTGGCGACGGCGCTGCCCGACAGCGTTGGTACAAACTGGTCGTGGCGCCTGTACGCACCGAACGCCGATCACCAATACCCGGCGATGGTGACGGCCACCAAGCTCTACACGGGCGCTCCGGGGGTGAAGACGCTGACTCAGGAGTTCCTGGCTCCGACGACGCTGACCGGGCTCAACAAGCGAAACGTGTGGGTGACTTTCACCTACATCGACAACGTGACGGGCCTGCCCGTGACTCGCAGCACCAAGGACCATGAGGCGAGCGCGCTGGAAGCGAGCACGGCGCCGTGGAGTGCAACAACCTGGGGTCCAGTCTCGACGGTCAAGCGCAAGTGCGAAATTGTCACCCCTACCGCAGTCAAGCAGAACACGCCCATCGTGGTGACGTGGTTCTGCACGCGCAACGCACCGACGGCAGAAGACGTGTTCTTCATCGACCCCGATTTCGGCATCAACTGACCATGCCCGGCATCCCCGACCCGCTGGCGCAATTTTTCCCGATGAGTCGCGGCAACGCCGTGCATGGCTTCATGGGCTCGATCGGCGTCGCTCGCCTGCCCACCGACAGCATCGGCAACTTCACGCTGACGTTGACAAACCTGGTGATCGGCAGCGCCATCCGAATCGAGCTGCTGGGGGATGGGTCGCTGATCGAGTACCGCGTCGCTGACGCCGCGTCTGAGGTGTTTGTGGTCCCAGCCTACGGCAGCGGCAATCCTGGCAACAGCCTGCGCATCAAGGTGCGCAAGTCCAGTTCGGCGCCCTTCTACAAGAACTACGAGACCCAGGCGACCGCCCTTGTCGGAAGCCAGTCGATCTTCGTATCTCAGATTCCCGATTAAGGAGAAGCACAATGCCCATCGCCGACGACATCAGCATCGCCGCAAACGGCGACATCCGCTATACGGGCGCCGCGCATGGCGCCAGCGGTTCGGGCTATTACACAGTCCTGGAGTTCCACCGCTTCCTCCAGGACCGTGCGGACGATCAGACGTCCTCGGGCGACGACCTGATGGACATCTCGCGCGAGACGCCCAGCGACAAGCAGTTCGACACGATCATCACGCTGCTCGGCAGCTACAACATCGACGACACGCTTGCCGAGCACCTGTACGGCGGCTCGATCATCCAGGGCGGCGGCAACGTCATCTACGACGGCGTCGCAGTCATCGCGGCAGCCGATGCCTTCGTGGAAGTGGTCCAGAACGGCGCCCTGATCGCAAATGACTTCTGGAACTCCACGCCGTTCGGCTCGGCCAACTCCGGCCTGAACCCCGATCCGGCGCAGGGGCTGAGCCACCGCTTCATGCTGAAGGTTCGCACGGGTGGCGCCGACATCGACGGTCGTCGCCTGTTGGTGCAAACGCGCGAGTGGGGCAAGACCTTCAGCGAGTTCAAGATCAACGGCACCAGCCGGGGCGTCAACGTCGCTGCTCTGAACTTCAGCAACGACCTGAACAACCTGACCGCGGTCGGGACTGTCGCGGGCTTCACCGACATCGTCAACCTCACGGCGGGCTACAACCAGCTCGACGTCGACGCGAACTCGGTCGCCGAGCCGTACTACAGCCGGTGGGATCGTGGCAGCCGCTCGATCAACCAGTTCTACGAGCGCATGAAGTGGCTGACGCGGCGAGGCTCTGCCGAGACCCTGTACGGTCTCAATGGCGAGCTGTTCCGCGGCATCACCCACGAGGTCGCGGTCACCACCCCTCGCTCGGGCACCGTGGCCGAGGGTGTGGCCGCTTCCTGGACCGGCGGCACGGGTCAAGTGCTTGCTCGCGACAGCGGCAGCACGGCCACGAAGCTGTGGATTCAACTGCTGACCGGCGTCGCTCCGACGGCGGGCCAGACCATCACGATCGGCGCGGCCACCGTCACCGCAGCCGCGGGCACGCCGAGTACGGAGCGCCAGGTCTCCTTCCCGTTCTGCGGTGTGAGCACCGGCAGCGCGCTGATCGGCGCGTACGGTTTCGCGCTGGAGACGGCCGACCTGTCGGTCAACGACCGCCTCTTCGACCTGAACAACGTCCAGCGCAACCCGCCGAACCTGGTGACCTTCACCGTCGCGGGCCTGGTGGTCGGCGAGGACACGGTGTTGGTGGGGCCGGAGAACGGCTCTGGCGGCCTGCTTCTAAACCAGTTCACCCTCAACGGCGCGCTGAGCGGCGCCGCGGTGACTGCAGTGATGGTCAACGGCCCGATCCCGGCCGACACGCCCACCACGGGCACGATCCGAATCCTGCGTGCGAACGGGGCGTACACCCGCCACCCTTACAGTTCGTGGTCGGGCTCGACGTTCACGCTGGCCTCCGCAACCAACTTCAGCACCAACAACGCGGCGAACGGCGCGAACTGCTACATCAGCTACATCGACAAGGTGGCAGATGCCACCACTGCATCGTTCCAGGCCACCTACCTGGCTGACCGCCCCCTGTATGTCCGTCGTCGCGATGGCGGCGCCACTCCGACGAAGACCTTCGAGGGCGTGGCAACGCTGGGCTCGGCGGGCGGCTCGATCACGGTGCAGCGGCAGTCTGACGCCTAAGACAGACTACCGTGGCGATCTCGATCAACTGGTCGACCTACGTGATCTCGGTCCCTATCGCGGACCTTGGCATCGTGTCGACCGGGTTGTACGAACTCGACGTCGAGGACTTTCGTCGTGCGCTGAAGGACATCGAGGACAGCGATGTCGGGATGTCCTTTCCCGACACGCACCGCCGCAATGCGCCAGTGACGCTGTCGGGTACCCAGTACGCCCAGACCTTCGAGATCCTTGCTCCCTACACCGTCGAGTTCGAGTATCAGGGCACCCCTTACTCCGTCCGGGTGGTTGGCGGTAACCACAACATCGCCGACCGCAAGGTGGTCAACCCGGTGTCGCTCATCATCGGCAACTCTGCAGGCCTGATCACGGTCGCAACTGGAGGTTCGAGCGGACCTAGCGCAGGGGACATCGCTTCTGCGGTCCTTGCCGCGCTCGAAGCCGCCCGCATCCCGGTGAACGTCAAGGAGGTGAACGACACCGACGTCGTCGGCGACGGTTCCGAGGGCGATCCCTGGAGGGCGAGCGGTGTTCAGCCGTAAGTCCTTCTCCACGAGGTCCTTCAGCCCGAGGTCCTGGTATTTCCAGGGCCTTGAGTCGCTGATCGGAAAAGGGCCTTTTGCCACCCTTGCGATCCTGGCAGCGACCGTCGTGCAGGTTCAGCCTCAAGCCACCTGGTCGATGGCGCTACCCTCGAAGGCTGTTCTGCTGGACAATCGAGGGCGTTTCTCGTTCGCGTGGCGTCCGAGTCCAGTGACAATGTTTCAGGAAGGGTACTACGCAAGTCCGCGGTACTTCCTGGCCGAGGTGTTTGCATGAAGCTCTTCGACAACATCAAGAAGGCGTTCGGTTCCGGTGTGGACGTCGCTGCTGCGACGCAGCTACCGAGCCCGCCCACGCCCGTCGTCAAGAACAAGCAGCAGACCACGCCGTCGTTCCTGACCACGGCGAAGCCAGACCCGAAGTCCAATCTGATCCTGTTCGACCGGGGCCTGGCGAACACGGACATCACGACGCTGCGCACCTCGGGCACGACGCGCGACGTCATCCGGGCGTTCATCAAGTCCAGCCCGGACATGAGCGCGGCGGTGACCGCCTACATCCGCGTGGGCATAACCTCGGGGTACACCGCGGTCGCGAAGAACCTCGACGGCACTCTCAACCCGGAGGCCACTCGAACGCTGATGCAGGTCCTGACGAGGATGAACATCCTCAACGACTACACCATCGGCTTCGACGACGGCCCCTCCATCCGCAGCTCCAGCGAGGCCTTCGCCCTCGACCTGATGAACACCGGCTCGATGTCCGGTGAGCTGGTGCTCGACAAGGCCCGCCTGCCCGACAAGATCCAGCCGATCGCCACCAGCCAGATCGTGTTCAAGCCGAGCAGCGACGGCAAGCGGGTGCGGCCCTTCCAGAAGGTGGGTGGCGACGAGATCGACCTCGACGTTCCGACCTTCTTCATGGTGTCGCTGGACCAGCACCCGCTGGACGTCTACAGCTCGTCGCCCGTCGAAACCGCGCTGCAGGGTGTGCTCTTCAGCGCGCAGTTCATGAACGACCTGCGCCGGGTGGTGCAGAAGGCCATCCACCCGCGGGTGGTGGTGACGATCGACGAGGAGAAGCTCCGGAAGACCATTCCGAAGGAGATCCTGTACGACGAAGACAAGCTGCAGGCTTACATGGCGGGCCTGGTCGCCGACCTGGAGCAGAGGGTCAACAACCTGGCGCCGGAAGATGCGCTGATCCTCTTCGACACGCTCGGCATCGACATCAAGGACCACGGCAACACCAACCTCGACAAGGAGTACGAGGTCATCCAGGGTCTTGCCGACTCGAAGCTGATTGCCGGCAGCAAGACGCTGCCCACGGTGCTGGGCAAGGGCAGCGGCACCTCGAACATGGCGAGTGCCGAGGTCCTGCTGTTCACCAAGTACGTTGAGGGCGCGATCTGGGCCAAGCTCAACGAGATGTATAGCAAGATGCTCACCCTTGCCGTGCGTCTCCTGGGCCACGACGTCTACGTCGAGTTCTCCTACAACACCATCGACCTGCGCCCCGACTCCGAGCTGGAGTCGTTCCGGTCGATGAAGCAGAGCCGCATCCTCGACCTGCTCAGCCTTGGCATGCTCACCGACGAGCAGGCCTCCATCATCCTGACCGGGCAGCTCCCGCCGGCCGGGTACAAGCCGCTGTCTGGCACCGGCTTCCGGGCCAACACGTCGAGCCAGCCGGCCGGCGACGGCTACAACGGTGCCTCGAACAGCGGCAGCACGATGAACCAGAACCTGAAGTCCGACGCGCCGGACGGTGCGAAGGGCGGGCAGAAAAAGTGACACAATCGCGGGAAAGGAACCAGCATGGAATTCACCCTTCCTGATGTCATCTGGGCCGGGACTCAGCAGTCGCTGATCCTCGCCACCCAGGCGCACAACGCCATCCAGATGGGCGTGTATTCGTACGCGCCGGAGGAGCAGGAGGAAGAGAAGTCCTATCTGCTGTCGGTGCATGGCGACGTTGGCGTCGTCACGATCCGCGGCTCGCTGACCAACCGCGACAGTTACTGGAACCGCTACGCCGGGGTGACCTCGTACAACGAGATCCGGCGTGCGCTGGTCCAGGCGGCCAACGACAAGTCCCTGAAGTCGATCCTGCTGGACATCGACTCCGGCGGCGGCGCGGTCTCCGGCGTTGCCGATGTCGGCAACCTGATCCGCGCGATCAACTCCGGGGTCAAGCGGGTCTACGCCTTCACCGACGGCAACATGTGCTCGGCGGCGTACTGGGTGGGTTGCGCTGCCGCCGAGGTCTACACCTCGAAGACCGCAGTGCTTGGCTCCATCGGGGTGATCGCCACCCACATGGAGTACAGCGAGATGTTCAAGAAGGCCGGCATTGGCGTGAACGTCGTGCGGGCCGGCGAGTTCAAGGCGCTTCTCAACACCTTCGAGAAGGCCCCGAAGGAGGGCCTGGAGAAGCAGGCCGAGATGCTCTCGGCGATGTACGACGTCTTCGTCGAACACGTCGCCGAATGCCGCAGCAGCACCGTCGCGCAGGTCAACTCGCGCATGGCACAAGGCCGTGAATTCGTCGGTGCGATGGCGGTCGATGTCGGCCTTGCCGACGGCGTGAGTACTTTCGACAAGCTCCTTGGCACGCTGCAGGCCAAATCACTTGACAGCGAGAGCTTCCCATTTGACAATTCTGACAATCCGAACAGGAACATGCCGATGAAGCAAGCCCTGACCCAACAAGAGATCGCGGCGCTGGCCGCGGGCGCACCGTCGGCAACCGCTCCCGCGGCGACCGCCGCCGAGGCCCCCGCCGCTGCTCCCGCGGCCCCGGCCGCTCCGGCGGCGCCCGCCGCCGAGGCCCCGGCTGCCGCTC
>ERZ1066127.1038-NODE-1038-length-11806-cov-7.906987_pt1 | contig 11806 bp, 6 predicted proteins | sample MGYA00382774_ERZ1066127 | MGnify/ENA primary metagenome ERZ1066127 (study PRJEB33369, sample SAMEA5778357) | biofilm metagenome | biome: Industrial cooling water; feature: Water cooling tower basin; material: Biofilm | place: United Arab Emirates | collected... | reverse complement strand
GGCCACGTGCAACGCCCCCGCCAACGCCGTCCCGCCCGGCAGCACAAAGCTGTTCAGCGGCTCCAGCCGCTCGTTGAACTCATCGATCCAATGCTCCAGTTTCTCCACCTGCTCGGTCGTCACGCGGAGCGCCGCGCCCGGCTTCTCGCCCTTGGCCACGGGCGTCGCCAGATCCGCCCCCACGTCAAACAGATCATTCTGAATCGCCGACAGCACCTCGCCGATCCGCGCCGCCACCCGCGGGTTCGACGCCGAGACCCCGAGCCCTCCCGTCGCGATCACGATCGCCAGGCCGATCTGGCTGTTCGCCTCGTCCACCGTGCCGTACGCCTCGACCCTCGGATCGTCCTTGGCAACCCGGGCGCCGCCCACCAGCCCCGTCGTCCCGTCGTCGCCCGTTTTCGTGTATATCTTGTTCAGCTTGACCATGTCGTTTCCAGGATCCTCCCCCGACTCCCACGGCCTTGCGACGGATCGCTCGCCGAGGACCGAACCGGGCGACCCACGCCCGATCATTCGCTCTCTTCGATCGCTCCCGCCGCAGACCCTTACCCCGATCGCGGCCGCTCGATGAGCCGAACCACACCCCAGCGTACACCACCGATTCAGATCGACGCGCCGTCAATCCCGGCCGCCTCGCATGCCGCCTCGCCGGCTGGTCCCCTCAGCCCCGGCTCGCTCCGCGGAATTCTCAGTCATTGGAGATTCCGCGCCCCCGATTCCACCACGCCCCACGCTCGTGCTCCGCTCACGCACCGCATTCTCGCCGCCCGCGGCGTCACCGACCCGCGTTTTCTCGACGCCACCCTCCGCGATCTCCACAATCCCTCACTGATGCCCGATCTCGACAAGGCCGCGGCACGGATCCTCGACGCGCTCGATCGCAACCAGTCCATCGTCGTCTACGCCGACTACGACGTCGATGGCGTCTCCTCCGCCGCCATCCTCTGGCACCTGCTCCACGCCCTCAAGCCCGACGTCCGCCTCGCCACCTACCTGCCCCACCGCCTCGAAGAGGGCTATGGCCTCAACCGCGAAGCCATCGCCAGGCTCGCCGACGAGCACGATCTCATCATCAGCGTCGACTGCGGGATCACCGCCGCCATCCCCGCTCGCGAGGCCAAGGCCCGCGGCCGCGACCTCATCATCACCGACCACCACACGCCACCCAAGAGCGTCACCGACCTTCCCGAAGCCTTCGCCCTCGTCCATCCGCTCACACCCGGCCACACCCCCTATCCCTTCCCCCATCTCTGCGGCGCGGGCGTCGCGTACAAGCTCGCCTGGCGCCTCGCCACGCTCTCCAGCGGCGGCGACAAAGTCCACCCGCCGCTCCGCGCGCTGCTGATCGAGCTGCTCGCCCTCGCCGCGATGGGCGTCATCGCGGACGTCGTCCCGCTCCTGGGCGAGAACCGCGTCATCGCGCGGTTCGGCCTCCAACAGATCACCCGCAGCTCCATCGTCGGTGTCCGCGCCCTCTGCGAGGAGTCCAAACTGCACGAAGGCATCGACGCCTCCGATATCGGCTTCCGGCTCGGCCCGCGGCTCAACGCCATCGGCCGTCTCGGCCACGCCCGCGCAGCCCTCGAACTGCTCATGACCACCGACGCCGATCGCGCGGCCACGATCGCCAAATCGCTCACGGGATGGAACGACGATCGCCGCCGCATCGAGGGCGACATCTCCACGCAGGCCGAAAAACTCGCCGTCGACTCCGGCATGACCTCCGACGGTCACCGCGCGATCGTCCTCGCCGACGCCGCATGGCACCGCGGCGTCATCGGTATCTGCTGCTCCCGACTCGTCGGCCTCTTCCACCGTCCGACCATCCTCCTGCAGCAGGAGGGCGACCTCTGCCACGGCTCGGGCCGCTCCATCGATGGCTTCGATCTCCACGAGGCCCTCGCCGCGTGCGGCTCGCACCTTGAGTCCTTCGGCGGGCATTCCATGGCCGCGGGTCTGAAGCTGCGCACCGACCGTCTCGACGCGTTCCGCGATGCGTTCGTCTCGTACGTCAACGCCCGTCTCGCCCCCGGCGATCTGATCGCACGCACGCTGGTCGATACCCGCACCTCCGCCGCGGAACTCTCCATCGACGCCGTTGCCGGCATGGCGCAACTCGCCCCGTTCGGTCGCGAGAACCCCGAACCCCGCCTGCTGATCGAAAACGCCGTGATCCAGGGCACGCCACGCACCTTCGGCAGTGCCGGCAATCACGTCATGTTCGACGTGATGCACGAGTCGCGCCCACTCCGGGTCAAGTTCTGGAAGGGCTCGACGCTGCTCGCCAGGCACGCGGTCCGGCTCGCCCGCAACACCCGTGTCCACCTGCTCGGCACGCCGAAGCTGGACACCTGGAACGGCAACCGTCGCGTCGAGTTCACGGTGCACGATCTGGCGATCGCCGACGCCTGAGACTCTCGTCAGGGATCGCACAAGAGTTCGTTGTACGCAGCGGCGAACAGCACGAAGTCCGCGTCATCGGTCACGCCATCGCGATCAAAATCTGCAAACGAGTCGAGCAACTCGTTGTACGACCCGACAAAGAGCACAAAGTCCGCGTCGTCCACCACGCGGTCCGCGTTCAGATCGCCGACACACGGGAAGCGTGGCTCATCGAGCAGATCGAGTTCGGCGCACGTGACAAAGCCGCCCCCGGTTGCCCCGCGCACCCGCACCCCCGACGCCTCAACGACGTCGCTCAGCGTGAGATCCAGGATCTGCCACGGCCGCACCGCGTCCAGCGGCTCGCTCCACGTGCCCGACACGTGCTGCCACACCGACCCGACGCGCAGCTCCACCACCATCTCCTCGAACCAGCCGCCCCAGTTCGCCTCCGGCCCGCTCCGCACCGATGGCCCCTCGACGAACCGCACCGTGCTCGTCCGCACCGCCGCGGGATACGTGACCTGCAACTGCACCACGCGCCCCGGAACGATCGGGTCCGCAGTATCCCCCGAGTCGTACCAACGGTTCTCGCCGTAGGCGACCTCGCGCCCGGAGTAATCGTGCTCCAGCCCGTTGACGATGAACGGAACGTGGGCGGCCCCGCCCGTCGGGGTCGCGCCGGTGGGCCACGCCTCCGACGACGTCGCGCTCGGCGAGATGGCGGCACGCCGCATCCGGAGGTTGGCGCTTCGCCGATCCTCGCGCCCCGTCGGGCTCCAGTCCATCCCCGGCCCCCAGACCGGTCCCGGGATCACATACTGATCCGCTCCCAGATCGACCACGCCGCCGGCATCAGCCACCGCGCGATCCGCCACGCCGAGCGCACGATCCGCCATCATCGCGAAGGTGTCCTGCGCCGCCGGATCCGCGGGCAGCCGGTCCGGCAGCGCATCCCGCGTCCGCCAGATGTCGTAGCGATCGTCCAGTGTTCGCTCCGGGAACGCCGCACGCACGCCCTCGACGCCGCCGACCAGTCCGATCAGCGCTCCCATGGTCGCGGTCGGGTTGTCCGCGTCCCAGCCGCACAGCGTGCCGCTCTGCACCGTGCGCCGATAGTCCATCGCGCCGTACAGGAGGCAGATCACCCCGGACGCAAGGTTCACGCTCGACTCGTACCAGCCTCGATAGATGAATCCGTTCGCGGCCGCGTTGGTCTGATACCGGGCCGCAACCAGATCCCGCGTCCGCTCCCAATCATCCGGATCCGGATTGCTCAGATAATCAGCCACCACGAAGTCGACGCAGTCCGCCGCCTTGCTCCCGTCCGGCACGAAGCGTCTCGCTTCCCGCACCAGCCACAGCGCCTGATCCCGGCCCGACAGCGATCGGTCCACCCGCGGCCCCAGCGCGAAGAGCGCCGCAAAGAACTCCGCGGCGTGGGCCGCGTACCCGCTCGCGGTCGTGCCGATCGGCAACCGCGCCAATCGCAGCGCCTCCTCCGGCATCCCGGGCGTGAAGGCACCGAACATCTCGGTCGTGAGCTGCGCGTCGATCATCAGCGACTGCGGATTGGCGCTCAGGAATCCCGTCGCCGGCGGCCGCACGCCCTGCCCGATCAGCAACCGCGCCTGCTGGTTGCTGACCCAGATAAATCGATTGATGTGCGTCGCCCACGCGCCGGCAATCTCCGCCGCCGTCGCGTCGTGACGCCCCAACGTGTCCAGCAGGTGCAGGTAGACGTACTCGATGTCCGTGTCGTCATCCGCCAGCCACGGCGACTGAAAGACAAAGTCGATCGTGCGGCCGCCACCGATCGGGTCGCCCCAGTTCGCGTCCGTGAAGAACGGCGGGACAACCCGACGCCCCTCACAGGTGAGGCCCGTCCAGTTCGCGATCGCCGCGCCCAGCCACATCCCGTGCAGCCGGTCGCGGTACTCGGACCGATCGATCACGATCTGTGCCTGACACGGCATCGAGAGAACAGCAGCCGCGATGGCAAGAGCACGACGCATCGCATCCGCTCCGCCAGCCTCGTGCCGGGGCACCACCCTCGTGCGCCCCGCTCACGGGCAGACCGATAGATCATAGGAAAGCAGGAACAGCCCGAAGTCCGCATCGTCCACCACGCCGTCGAGATTCAGGTCGCACGGGCACTCCGCCGGTGCGTCGGGACAACTGATGTCGTTGTACGCCGCGGCGAGGATCCCGTAGTCCGCATCGTCCACGATCCCGTCGTTGTTGAAGTCCGCCGGGCACGGCGCCCGCAGCGTCAGCACAAACAGTCGCGACGAGCTGCCGCGCTTGCCCGACGCCACAACCTGCCCAAGCTCGTTGATGTCCAGGAGCAGATTGAGCGACACGTCCGACGGCAGGTTCACCAGCGTCCGGATGTCGTACCACTTGCCCTCGTCATAGAACCCGGTCTTCGTCCCCACGTCCGAGGCGATCACCTGCCCGAACGAATTGAACCGCAGCGGCGTGCTCGGCAGCGTCATGCCGGGCTTCAGCGGGCCGAAGGTGTACAGCCGGGTCGCACCGGTCGTGCTCCACAACTGAATGCCCGCCTGCTGCACGCCCGCATCCGTCCACACCGCGTGGCTCAACACCTGACCGACGTCGTTGATCGCCGGAGGCGATGAGAAGTACACGTCCGGAACCGCGCTCGCCCCGCCGGAACCCCAGGAGACAAAGTAGCTCCCGACCAGCGAACACTGATTCCCCGCCCGCGACTCCGTTCCATAGCCGAAGCCGAGAATATCCCCCGCATTGTTGATGCCGTAGCCGAAGCTCGAGATGATCGTGCACGACGGAGCACACTGGCTCTTCCACGCGACCGCGGACTTCCAGTTCCCCGGCTTGCCAAGACCCGCCCGGCCGTACCACTGCGTCGATCCGTTGCCGCAGTCCGTCACACTGAACGGAACCACCGTCAATCCGAAATCGCGCTTGTTGTTGATCCCCGTCGATTGGATCTGCATCCACGTCGGCCCCGTGGCGCCATCGACAAGCTGACCCGCGCTCCACGCCCACGCCTGCAACGCCGTGCTCCCCGTCAGCGTGTACGAGCCCGACACATCGCCAAAGTCGTTCAGCCCGGACACGTTCGCCCAGTTGCGGCCCGACCGAGTCGGCACCGACTGCAACAGTCCGTTCTTCCACACGACCGGCCCGCCCGGCGTCATCGCCGCGACCCAGCCCCGGATGTTGATGTACGCCCTGTTGTCTTTGGCGACGACCGGGATCTCGCCCGTCAGCTCAAACCGCGGCTTGCCGGCCACTGCCGACAGGCTCGAGGCAACAACAAAAGCACCGGCAACAACGTGCGTGATTCTTTTCGAGCGCATGGATACCCCAGCGATACCGCAGGCGGCGGCAGGTTGACAAATCACGATGCGGGTGCTCCCTCCCTCGCCGCGGCACACGCCGCGATCAGGGACTTTTACCCCCCCCGTCCTCATCCCCGATAGCGAAGAATCCTACCGGACCCTGCACCGAAAAGGCAATAGTAACCAGAAGTCCGAGAACGACTTATCACTTATCGCCACCACGCCGACGGCTCCGGTTCGGCATCTGATCGGACGAGGCTGACCCAATTGGGGTATTGGGAAACCAGAGGCTACTCCGGATCAAGGGCAGAAACCCCAGCGTGACCTAGGGCGGATGCCCGCTGCCTCAACCGCTTGAGCAACGCCGCATCGCCCGCCTTCTTCGCTCGCACCGCCGCGTCAAACGCAAGTGCCGCGTTCTTCTCGTCAGCGTCCGAAGCCGCCGCCAGCACCGCCGCCGCTTCCGCGTCCCGCTTCTGCACGCTCAACGCATCCGCCAGCAAGCGCGCGATCGACTCGCTCGTCTTCTCGCTCGGATCCAGCGGCAGCAGCAACTCCGCCGCCTCCTTCGCCCGCCCCGCACGAAGCTGCGCCCGCGCCTCGATGTACCGCCACACCGTCGCCCGCGGCTCCAGCTCCCGCGCCTTGCCGATGTGCTGCAGCGCAACATCCAACTTATTCTCGCGCACCGCAAGTTCGGCCAGACTGCCCCACGCCCGCGCCTCATTGGGATTCAGCTGCGCCGCCCGCACCAGGCTCGCCCGCGCTTCGTCCAGCTTGTTCAACTGCATCTGGACCTGACCAAGAAACAACGGATACTCCGCGTGATTCGGGTTCGACTTCTGAGCCGCGGCGTAATGCTCCTCGGCCCGATCATACTTCCCGAGCATGCTCGCGACCGTTCCCGTCTGAAACTCCAGCGTCGCCGTCCGCTCCCCCGTCGCCAGCGCCTTCTCGTAGTTCTCATACGCCAGCGCCAGCGCATCCCGCCCCAGCAGCGCTTCCGAATACGCGATGTACAACCGCTGATCCATCGGGAACTGCGCGATCGCCCCCTTCAGGACCGCCTCAACCTCCGCGCTGTTGCCCGCCCGAGAAAGCGTCTCCACCGATTCCAGGATCGCATCCACTTTCGAAGCCGACGGCCCCGCCGCCGGCTTCACCGCGTCCACCGGCTCGGATTGCGGCGTTGTCGCCACGCCGCCACCACTCGCCGCCCGCTTCACCAGCGGCTCACCGGGCGCCCGCAACACATAGACAAACCCCGCCGCCACCAGCGCGATCACAGCCACCGCGGCCACCGCATGCACCGCGCCAACGCCGCGACCAAGCGCTGACCGCACACGCCCTCGCGTACACTCGCCCTGCAATGTCCGATTCTCAGCCATCGTCATCTTCTTCGGCCAATTCCACTGCCTCCGGCGAGCTCCCCAAGCAGTACAAGCCCGCCGAGCACGAGCAGCGTATCCGCGCCAAGTGGGACGCCGCCAAGGCCTTCCACGCCGACCCGCAGCGCGTCCTCAAGGGCGAAGCCAAGCCCTACGCCATCGTCATCCCGCCCCCCAACGTCACCGACCGTCTCCACCTTGGCCACGCCCTCAACAACACGCTCCAAGACGTCCTCGCCCGCTCCCACCGCATGATGGGCTACGAGACCCTCTGGATGCCCGGCACCGATCACGCCGGCATCGCGACCCAGGCCGTGGTGGAGCGCCGCCTCAAGAAGGACGAGAACCTCACCCGCCAGCAGCTCGGCCGCGAGAAGTTCATCGCCAAGGTCCAGTCCTTCAAGGACGAGTACGAGGCCATCATCACCGAGCAGCTCAAGCTCATGGGCTGCTCCTGCGACTGGGACCGCCAGCGCTTCACCATGGACGACGTCTGCGCCCGCGCCGTCCGCGAAGCCTTCTTCCGTCTCTTCAAAGACGGCCTCATCTACCGCGGCAAGCGCCTCGTCAACTGGGACCCCGTCCTCCAAACCGCCGTCGCCGACGACGAGTGCTACGACGAAGAAATCGATTCGTTCTTCTACTACCTCCGTTATCCGCTCGTACATCGAAGTGGAGCAGCGAAGCCTGCATCGCACTCCTCCACTGCCCCACTGCCCCACTCCTCCACTGTCCCAGTCACTTGGAACGAACTCGCCCGCCGCGGCTACCCCGGCGCCGAAAACCACCCCGGCGAACAGCAAGCCTGGGTCACCGTCGCCACCACCCGCCCCGAGACCTACCTCGGCGACACCGCCGTCGCCATCAACCCCAAGGACCCGCGCGCCAAGTCGCTCCGCGGCCTCTTCATCGATCTCCCCCTCGTCGGCCGCATCATCCCCATCCTCGAAGACGACTACGTCGTCCTCCCCGCCGCGATGCAGGAAGACCCCGAGGAAGCCAAGAAGGATCCCAAGGCGATGTTCGCCACCGGGTTCCTGAAGGTCACCCCCGCGCACGACGCCAACGACTACGAGCTCGGCTTCCGCCACAAGGCCGCCATCGAAGCCTGCGGCAACCCCGTCCTCATCAACATCTTCGCCCCCGACGGCTCCATCAGCGACAAGCACGGCTGGACCGACATCGGCGACGCGCACTTGTTCGTGGGCCTCAAGCGCGAAGCCGCCCGCAAGAAAGTCCTCGAAGAGTTCAAGGCCCGCACCGTCGGCTCCTCGAGCAACTCGCTCCTCGCCGAAACCAAGCCGTACCGCCACAGCGTCAAGCACAGCGACCGCAGCAAAGCGATCATCGAACCGTACCTGAGCGACCAGTGGTACGTAAAGGTGAAGGACGATCGCTTGGCACCCGCCGCGAACCGCGCGTTAGTGGAGGAGCAATCGTCTAGTCCTCCAACCTCAAAGCAGCAGATCAAGACCAATGGCGACGGCTCGCTGAAGTTCTACCCCGCGCGCTACGCCAAAACTTACGAACAGTGGCACGACAACATCCGCGACTGGTGCATCAGCCGCCAGCTCTGGTGGGGGCATCGGGTAAACGTCTGGCGGGGCAAATCGCTCACTGCCTTCGGAACAACTCCGCTAGACCAGCTAGATCCGGAAGGGGATACGACACCGAGCATCATCACCGAATACGTGGATGGCGTTGAGTTCGCAATTCAGAATCGCGTCGAAGGCGGCGAGCGGTTCCAGTACGCTTGCACTGCGTCCAGCGATAGCAAAGCCATCAGGTGGCTTGAGGCACACGGCTTTGTCCAAGACACCGACGTCCTCGACACCTGGTTCTCCTCCGCTCTCTGGCCCATGTCCACCATGGGCTGGCCCAACCCTGCGCTCGCTGGCAAGGACTTCGACGGCCTGCTCCAAGCCTTCAACCCCACCACCACGCTCTGCACCGCCCGCGAGATCATCACCCTCTGGGTCAGCCGCATGGTGATGTTCAATCGCTACCTGATGCCGCAAGACTGGTCTTCTGCCTCCCCTAGTGCCCAGTGCCAAGTGCCTAGTGCCTCTGGTTCTGGCCGCGGCCCACTCCCCTTCAAGAACGTCTTCATCCACGCCGTCATCCAGGACGGCGAAGGCCGCAAGATGAGTAAGAGCCTCGGCAACGGGCTCGACCCGCTCGACATCATCGCCAGCCACGGCAGCGACGCCATGCGCTTCACGCTCTGCCAGATGACCACGCAGACGCAAGACGTCCGCATGCCGATGCAGAAGGACCCCTCCACCGGCCGCAACACCTCGCCCAAGTTCGACCTCGGCCGCAACTTCGCCAACAAGCTCTGGAACGCGGCACGGTTCACGATGACGATGCTGGGCGGCGCGACGCAGCGACAGAGCGACGGAGCGACGAAGGAGCTTTCGCTCGTCGACAAGTGGATGTTGTCCCGCCTCGCCACCGCCGTGAACGAAGCAACCACCGCGATCGAGCAGTTCGAGTACAGCAACTACGCCCAGTCTGTCTACGACCTTCTCTGGCGCGACTTCTGCGACTGGTACCTCGAAGCGATCAAGCCCACCGTCGCCAGCGACCCGCGCCAGCAGGCCGTGCTCCGCGCCTCGCTCGACACGATCCTGCGGCTGCTCCACCCCATCATGCCCTACGTCACCGAGGCAATCTACGAGCAGGTGCGACTCCTCCCCGCCGCCAGCATCGACGGCCTCACATTGACCGCCCCCCGCAAGGGCGACCTGCTCTGCACCGCCGGCTGGCCGACCGCCGCACCGTCGCTCCGCGACGCCGCCGCCGAAGCCGCCTTCGAGCGCACCCGCTCGCTCGTCACCGCTCTGCGCGAGGCCCGTTCCCAGCACCAGGTCGCGCCCAAGCGCAAGGTCACGCTCCACGCCCCCGCCGGCCTCCTCAAGCCCGACGAGGCCGCGCTGGTGCAGACCCTCGCGCTGATCGAAACGATCGACACCGGCGCCCAGCCGTCCGGCGCCGTCGCGATCACCTTCGAGGGCAAGCAGCTCTTCCTCAGCAACCTCCGCGACGCGGCCGCCGCGGCCGCGCCGGGCGCCACCGGCTCGGTCAACGACGCCGAGCGCGAACGCCTCACCAAGCTCATCGCCGACAGCGAGAAGTCCATCGCGACCCTCGAAGGCCGCCTGAACAACCCCGGCTACGCCCAGAAAGCCCCGCCCGCGATGGTGAAGCAGACGCAAGACCAACTCGCCAAGGCCAAAGCCGACCGCGACGCCGCCAAAGCAGCACTCGCCGCCCTCGGGAGCAACGCGTGACATTCCGCCCGCCTCGGGTGCCACTGCCCGGCCGCTCGGGGCCGGGCAGTGCAATCGCATCGATCGCGCTGCTCGCCACCATCCTCACCGCCTGCTCCACCTCCGCGCCCACAACACCAACGCCCGCAACACCCACCGCCGTAGCCCAACCGTCCCCCATCCTCGCCACCGACGGCTGGGAGTTCGGCACGCCCCCCAATACCTCCCGCGGCCTGGCCATCACCACCCGTTCCTACCGCCTCTACACCACCACCCGCGACGCCGCACTCGCCGCGCGCCTGCCCACACTCCTCGAAGCCGCTCTCGCCCAGTACCGCACGCTCATCACGCCGCTGCCGCTACCCGCCGAGCGCGTCGAGACCTTCGTCCTTGCCAACCGCGCCGAATGGGTCCGCTGCGTCCAGATCCTCTGGGCCGATCGCGCCGACGCCTACATGACCATCCAGCGCGGCGGGATCACCGCCAACACCAAGAGCGTCCTCTTCGACCTCGGCCCGCGCGACACCCTCGTCCTCGCCGCCCACGAAGGCTGGCACCAGTTCACCCAAGCCACGTTCAAAGAGCAGCTTCCCGTCTGGGCCGAGGAAGGCATCGCCACGCTCATGGAGGGCTTCCGCTCCGAGCCCGGCGAACACACCCGCTACACCTTCATGCCCTGGGCCAACCTCGAACGTTTCGACCGCCTCCGCGACGCCCACGGCAGCGGCGCGATCATGGACTTGCCCACGCTCCTCGCCTCATCCCCATCCCGCGAACTCAGCGGCGGCGATCCGCTCACCTGGTACGCCCAGGTCTGGGCACTCTCCCATTGGCTCATGCAGCCGCAGCGCCGCCCCGCGTTTGAACGCATGGTCGCCAACGCCGCCGACGGCACCCTTCTTCAGACCGTCGCGTCCACCCGAGGCGAAGCCGCCCGCGTCGCCGCCACCCGCGGCCGCGGCGGAGCCGAAATCTTCGCGACCTACTTCGGCGACCCCGCCCCCCACGGCCCCCTCGACAACGACTACCAGGACTTCATCCGGAACGTTGTCGCCGTCGGCTCCCGCGACCGCGTCCTCCAAGGCCAGCCGCCGGAGCGACTCACGCCGCGACCCTTCCAGGAATAACCGCCCCGCACGCCTCGCCCCGACGGCGCCACGCTCATCGTCAACCAACACTTCACCGCCCGGCTCGTCTATCTTCATGGCATCCGACCCGAGCCCCGCGCCGCACCAACCCGAAAACAACGATGCCCGACATCCTTCCGATCCCGACTTCCACGCTCTCCCCGCTCGACGCCTGGGAGCACGCCCGCGAGCGCGGCGAGCCCGCGCTCCTGCCCATCAACCTTCACTCCGACGACCGCGGCTGGTCCATCATGAACCAGCTCCAGGGCGTCATGGACAGCCAGGGACAGATCAACATCTCGCTC
>ERZ1066127.1036-NODE-1036-length-11810-cov-7.396342_pt1 | contig 11810 bp, 13 predicted proteins | sample MGYA00382774_ERZ1066127 | MGnify/ENA primary metagenome ERZ1066127 (study PRJEB33369, sample SAMEA5778357) | biofilm metagenome | biome: Industrial cooling water; feature: Water cooling tower basin; material: Biofilm | place: United Arab Emirates | collected... | reverse complement strand
TACCCGCACAGGTTCGTCGTGCCGGGCGACCGGTACACACGGTTGCGGAACGTCCCCGATGGGGTGATCGTCTCGACCGTCTCCCACCCGGCAGCTGTCAGCAGTCCGTCGAGGATGCCGACGAGCACGTTCGCCGCATTGACGTCCGTGATGGTGTCTTGTGAATATGCCATGTCGTGATCCTACTCTCGGAAGATGCGGTAATCGAAGTGAATGTCGAGTGTCGCGGGATCGTCCGGGTCGCGGTTCTGGATCGATATCCACAGCCCCGCCCCGTTGTCGGTGAACATGATCCCCGGCGTGAGTGTCTTCGTCAGCTCGCCCGGCACCGAGACGAAGTCGAGATAGCACCCGTGATCGTCCGAGATATCGAGCGGCGTCAGGATGCCACGGGCGGCGTCGGCGAGCATGTACGCCTGCGACGCATACACGCGGACCCAGCACGGCCCCGACGTCGACAGGTAGAACGCGCCGACCATCTGCGGTTGGTCGAGCATCTGCCCCTGGTAGGTGTCGCCCGGCGTGCCGAGCGGTTCCAGGGCGAACGTCGTTAGGTCGAACGCGCCGAGTCCGGCGATACCCATCGGACCGCGAAGGGAGCCGATGTACTCGACCGTGACGTTCGTGGGATCGGTGACGATCGTGATCCGGCCGTACCGTCCCGACTCGGTGCTCGACACGACGAGATCGTTCAGCTGCGGGAGTCGGTCGGGGTCGGCGACGAGTACGACGGCGGTCGTTCCGGTGTCGGCGATCTCGGTCGGCGTCGACCACCATCCGAAGCCGGGGAGTCCGAGCAGGGAGCCGAGCCATTCGACGGTCGCGGTCGTCGGGCTGACGACTTCCACGATCCGGCCGTAGTTGACTTCGCGCGTCGTGTCGCTGACGTACTCGCCGACGAGCAGGGGGCGGAACTCGTCGACGAGAAGAATCTCGACGAGCGTCGTCGCGTTCGGCACGATCTCGTCGTCGGTGCGTCGCCATGAGTACCCGGCGACGGCGTGATCTTCGATGTACTCGCCCGCGTAGTCGAGCCATTCGTTAATGTAGGCGAGCAGGCGCGCCCACTGGTTCGCCCAGTAGGTGATCCAGGCGGCGATCCACGGGAAGAACACGCGCCGCCACCACATGCGCCACCAGTCGAGAATGCGGTCGCGGTTCTCGGCGTCGGCGGGAGCCCACGGGGAGCCGAAGCCGACTTGCGGGGGCGGCAGGGGGACGTCGAGCGTCGGGGGCGGCGTGGGCGCGTCCGGCTCGATCGGCGGCTCGGGTGGCACGAATGGCGACATGCGCGTGATCCTATCAGTCGGCCCAGTCGAAGGGGCGGACGGCGCTCCACGGGTAGTCATACTGACCGGACGGTCGCATTCCCTCCCCGTGATCGAACAGCCCCAGAAACAGCGTGTCGAGCCCTTCGAGCACTTCGGCGTCGACGTTCACGAACGCTTGACGCTGGGCTTCGAGTAGCGCCATGACGGACGTCGACCGTCCGGTGCGTCGCGTCGTCGCGTTGTCGGCGGTCCGTGTATCGGTCGCCGCGCTCGCGTAGTCGGCGTCGCCGCCGATGATCGACTGAGGGAAGTCCGAGCCGATATCGAGACTGTGACGGGTTGCTTCGGTCGCGTCCGTCTCGTCTCGGTCGTCGAGCGGGAGGGCGACGGCGGTCGACCGGTATCGCCGGTTCGGGACCGTCATGTTCAGGTTCCCCCAGCGACGGAACGCGAGCATCCACTCGCCCGGCGTGTTGTACCCGAGTCGGCGCGTCCGGTAGCGGTCGAGAATGTGCGACAGGATGATCGGCCGGTACTGCTCGTCGAAGATCGGCAGCTGCGACAGGTACAGGTCGGCCCCGAGCTCGGGCGTCGCCGGTTCGGTGCGTCGCCAGGTGAGTTCCGATCGGACCATCGCCGGGACGACGATCGTCCCTTCGGCGATCGTGATCGTGAGTTCGTCCTGCTCGACGGCGTCGATCGTGTACCCCTGGTTGTTCAGGGCTTCTTCGAGGATCATCGGGAGTGCCGTCATGGTCACATTCTCTCAGTAAGTGACGCCGGGCGTCGGCGGGTTTGCCGGGCGCGTCCCGATCTCAGCGACCGACGTCCACACGGTTACGCCCCGCTCGAACGCCGACGCGACAGTCTGGCGGGAGTCCTGCGGCATGTCGCCGAGTACGGTCGTGTCGGCCGTCTGCCAGTAGGTCCGTTTCTGCATCGCGTCGAGCCGGGGCGGGACCATCGCACGGTTGACCGTGTACCCGTACCGGTCGAACTCGGCGACGGCTCGCGCGAGATCGCCCGCCGTCATGCCGAGCACCGACACGAGCGGCCCCCGGCCGGTCGCGAGCAGACGCGCCGACTGGATCGACGTCGGGGCAGCTGTGGGCGGGACGCCCTCAGCGTTCCGAACGACGGCTCGAAGCGACCGCGACTTCGACACGGCTTCGAGATTCGCCATAGCCGTTTCGACGTTCGTCTGTGCCGTCGCTTGCGAGTCGGTCAGGTTGAACACGGCGGCACCGTGGGCGGCGCCGATCGTCGACGCTAGAAGCCCTTTCGGAACGCTCGACCCGAGCAGGGACGCCGAAGCCATAGCGTCGCGCGTGACGCCCTGCACAGTGAGCGGCGTCCCCTGGAACGTGCGCGGCGCGACCGCGTGCCGGGGAGCCGATGCCGTCGCCGGGGCCGTGATGCTCGGTCGGCCGGCCGCAACGTGACGCCCAGCCATTAGATCGCCTCAGCGATCGCGAACTGCGACGAAGTGAACGCCGACGACCGCGTGTACGCCGTGTCGGTGATCGCCCGTTGCAGGGCGAGCAACATGTCGTACACGGACTGCGACCGCTCGGCTGAGATTCCAGCAGCTTGCCCGGCGAGCACCGAGTCGCGACCGACCGCGTAGTGCGACATGTCGGCCCCCAGTGGTATACGCGTGGGAGTGACGTCGTCCGTCGTTCCGCCCGCCCCGATGATCCACGCGGCGACGTCGGCTTCGGGGTAGAAGACACCTTCGAACCGAACGCGAAGCGATCCCATGCCGACGACTTCCTGCGGGTCGAACTCGGACACCGACCCGAGCCGGTCGCCGATCTGCACAGCCGAGAACGGCCCGGTTCGAAGCTTCGTCCAGACGTCGTATTCGCTGGGGAGTGCCGAGTACCAGGTCGCGGCGAGCGTCGACTCGGTGCCGATCTCGGTCGTGATCTCTGAGAAGTAGGTCGGGTCGCCGCTGAACTCGGGGATCGTCGGCCGGGGCGACAGGTCGACGGCGTCGTAGCTGCCCGAGCTGCCGCCCGGTATCAGCAGTACCCGCTGGATACCGTCCGAGATCCACGGCGCGTGCGCGAGCTTCGACAGGTGAGTGATCGCCGCCTGGATCGAGGGGTACACGAACGCGCCGCCCTCAGCGATCACGCCGTCGACCAGGCTCGGCGTCGCGCCGGTCGCGAACGGCCGGTACTGGGGTGATGCGACGACAGGCGGCTCGTCGCCGACGACCAGGTTCGTCGACACGGGCTCGTCGTCGACGTAGGGGTAGTAGTACAGGTCGGTGTACGAACCGTTCCCGATCGCGTACGGGAAGGGCTGATCGACGTCGATCCCCGGCTGGGGTGCCATGATCTGACCGGTCGCGAGCGTCTGCGTAATCGGGTTGACCATCGTGTCGGCGATATCGTCGTCGACGAGCACGAACGGATCGGCCCGAAGATCGGTCGTCGAGATCACGAGCACTCGGGGAGTTCCGAGCGGGTCCGGCGTGTACGACTGGTATCCGATCAGGTCGCCCGGCGTGAAGGGCTCGGGTTCGAGACAGTAGCCGATATCACCCCCAGCTGACGCGGCGACGGCGACATGCCCCCGGACGACCGTCGAGTAGCCGATCGTCGGCCCGTACGTCGTCCAGGCGTCCTGCGTCACCTGGTACGCCGTTCCGGTCAGGTTCAGATACTCGGCGTCGAGAAACCCGTACCAGGATTGCCCGCCGACCGTCATTCGCGCGTAGTTGTATCGGGTGGCAGCTGCGAACCCGAGATCGACCTGCAACGTCGACCAGGGCGACCATCGCTCGACCGTCGTAACATAGGCGCGACCGCCTGCGATCTCTGCCGCGATATAAGCGTCGACTGCCGCCGAGTTCAGCGCGATGTTTTTGTAGCCGCGGTCGAGCGGGCACGAGACGAGCACGACCGGTATCGGCTCGATCGTCGACGGCTCGGAATTGCTCGGCCGCTGACCGGGGAGCCGTTGCCCCGCCTGGTTTTCGAAGTCGGGGATATCGGCAATGTCTACCACTGGTCGACCACCTTAACGACTTCCTTCGCGCCGAAGTATCGACGGTTGATCTGTTGCGCGGCGAGCTTGCGCGGTTCGAGCGTGCGACGGCGCACAGCCTGGACCGCTCCCCGGATCGCCTGCACTTCGTCGTCGGTCAATCGTTCTTCCTTTTCGGACGCGCCCGCCTGGACGCCGAGCGCCGTTAGTGCTTCGTTCCAGAGCCGCATCGCGACAACGTGCGATCGCTCGACGTTGTCCGGGTGAACGCCGAAGTCGACCGCCTTCACGTTGTCCATGAGCCCCTTATCGGAAGTGAACGCCGTCAGCCCCGACAGGATCGTGTCGACCGTCGTCTGCGACGTCAGCAGCTTGTCCTGATCGGTGAACACGACGACGCCGCGCGTGGTCGACTGCATGTTCGTGTCGACGACGAGCGACGCTCGGGCGAGCCGGTTCGCGAACATGCGGATCGTCGCGCCGTCGTAGTCCATGCGAAGGGCGTCACCCCAGATGGGGACACCTGCCCATTCTTCGAGCGGCTTCGTCGTCTTGAACGTGATCCCGCCGACGCCGTTCGGCCCGTAGGTCGTGTAGCTCGCCGGGTTGAACAGGTCGTCCAGCTGCCCGGCACCGTAGACGGCTCGCGTCACGGCGAACCGGCCCCGAGCTGCTTCGGCTTCACCCTCCCCCAGCGGCTCGCGATTCCGAACGTGAGTGAACGCGGCGAGCCCGCCCAGCAGTACGAGCGTGTACTCGACGCGCATCGAATCGATCGTGTCGGGCAGTCCCTCCCACCGGTAGCGCGTCGCGGCGACCCCGGCGAGTCGACTGTAGTAGTGGTCGTACAACGCCTGCGCGTCGCCGTTCAACCAGGGCGACGCTTCGGGCTTGCGCGCTTGCTGGGGGTATCGTCCACTCATGGGCGGGAGTCTAGCCGATAGGCGGCGCGACCCTCCCGAAGTGGGGGTCGAAGTCGTAGTCGACTTATCGGCCCATCATGTGCGATGATTCTTCGCACCGGTCGCCCCGACCGGACAGAATCACAATCACACGAGAGAATCGAGAATCAGATGATGGGCCACTTCACCGATGCAATCCGTCTCCCTTCCGCGAAGTTCCCGACCATCGGGACCGTCGTCGAAGGAACCGTCGTCGAGATCGGGTCGAGCACCGTCCCCGACTTCGACGACTGGGGTCGACCGTCCGGCGTCAAGATCGACGAGCAGACGGGCGAGCCCCGTACGCAGGTCGACGTCACGCTCGACCGCGAGGGCGGCACGAAGTCCGTTCTGCACACCGACGGCGCGATCTTCTACTCGATCGGCCGCGCGCTCGCCGAGATCGGGGCGGACGATCTCGAAGTCGGCGACCGGCTGAGCGTCACCTACACGGGTGACGGCGAGCCGACCGCGAAGGGTCGCAGGGCGCCGAAGCAGTACGCGGCGACCATCGTCAAGGGCTAACACCCGTGCCGTCCGACCCGAAGACGGCACAGCCCACGAGCCCGGCAGCTGCCCCCCAGCTGCCGGGCTCGTCTCGTGCCGCCGAGTACCCTGTACCCATGCAAGCGCCGTTCGAGTGGTACGACTACCGAGCTATCAAGTCGCGTAACGCGCTGATCTCGATCGTCGCCGGACCGCCGTCGATCGGCAAGACGTACGGCGCGAAAGCCGACGCCGTCGAGCAGGCGATACGCACCGGCCGACAGGTCATGTGGGTACGTCGAAGTCTGACCGAGCTAACACTCGCTAAGTCGGGATTCTTCGACTCGATCGCCGAACGTCACCCTGGCTTCGAGTTCCGCGTCGAAGGAAGCGTCGGGCAGATTCGCAAAGACGCGGGCGTGTGGCTGCCGATCGTCAGGTTCGCCGCCCTGTCGACGTCGTATCAGATGAAGGGGACCGAGTTCCCCGACGTCGACACGATCATCTACGACGAGTGCTTCGCCGCCCCCGGCTTCCGCTACCTGCCGGACGAAGTCGAACGACTGCGTCGTCTGTGGATCACCGTCAACCGGTCGCGCGTCGACCGCCACGGTCGAGCGAAGACGCGCGTCTACATGCTCGGGAACCCGATCCAGCTGGACAACCCGTATTTTCTCGAATGGCGCTTCGACGCGTCGCGTGAGTGGCAGAAGGGGTACGAGACGAACGGCGACGTCGTCATGCACCTAGTCGACGCGAACAAGTACGAGCGACGCGTCGGCGAGACTGTCTACGGGAAAGCACTCGGGACCGCGCAAGCCGACTACGCGAGCGGCGACTACTTCCTGCCAGACGGCGGCTACATCGTGAACGATCGCCCCGGCGACTCGAAGCCGTACGCGACACTCGTCACGCTCGACGGCACGTTCGGACTGTGGGAGTCGGCCGACTGGCGGACGATGTACGTCACGGTCGGTCCGCTCGCCGACACGACGACGCCGACCGTCGCATTCGAACCGCTCGCCGTCCGGCCGGGCGTCGTGCTCGCCGACGCACAGCACTACGTCCGCAAGCTCGCGCGACGTCACTACCGACGCGGCTCCCTGTTTCTCGTCGGTCAGGGTGCGATGCTCGCCCGTAAAGCGTTGGCCCGCTAGTGGCACGGCCCACGGACCCCCAGAAGCTCGCCGCGTATCTCGCGCGGCAGGCGAAGAACTCAGCGAACTACCGAGCCCGGCAGAAAGCAGCTAGAACCGGCGCGCCGGTCCCGGTCGAAGCACAACGCAAGCGGGCCGCGAACTATCGACCGCCCCGAGTGTCGGGCATCGTCGAGTCGGCTCAGGCGTCGGCGCGTCGTCAGCGCGAAGCGCGCGCGGCCGTGATCGCGTCCCTGCCGGACGTTCGGAACCCACGGGTCAGACTGCGGCCGGGCGAAGTCACGGAACGCATGGCCCCCAAGCGGAAGACGCGCAAGGGTCAGCAGACGCAGGCGTCGCGCATTCGAAGTCGGGCAGCTGCCGAGCGACTGCAGAACATCGGCCGGGCTCGACGTAATCAGCTGCTCTCGGAACTCGAACTAGATTCGACCGGACGGCTCGCCGACAACATGACGCCCGAGCAACGGCGAGACTTCCAGGCGTATTCCGAGCAGATAGCGCGCGGCTCGCAACAGTCGATCGCGATCCTGTTCGTGTATGCAGGCGGGCAGTCGTTGTACTCGTCGGCGATCGAGCGGATTCTCGCGAGCCCTGAGTCGCGCGACGTCGAGGGAGGGCTCGCGATGCTCGCGATGCTTGCGGATCAGGCTCGGCAAGCTGCCGCCCTGTACTCGCCGAGCGCGATCGGCCGGATCACCGTCTGACCCGCAAACAGGGGTCGCGCGACCTACCATTCGGGGGCGTCCAGGTAGTAGGCTGGGCGCAGTCGTTCCACTCAGGGACGGCCCCAGAATGAGGAGATCGAAAATGCTTATCACTGTCCCCAACCTGAACGACAAGGGCTCGCGCGACACTCGACTCGCCGCCCTGAGTTTCATCATCGAATCGACCGAGACGGTCGACCGTCTGTGCGACGACTTCCTGATCGTCGGCGAGAACGGCGGCACCATCGACCGCGAACAGGTCGAAGCCGAGCGGGTCGACCGTCTGGCGAAGACGCTCGCCGAACTCGACGCGATCGTGTCGTCGCTGTGGGAGTACCCGCTCATGGACGCGATCTCGACCGAGATCACGATCGCGAGTGAGACGGTCGAGCGTGCTCGTCGTCTCGCGCTCGCGATCCGTGAGTGCGTCGCCGAGATCGCCGGGACGCACCGAGTCCCGACGAACGTCGACACGGGCGAGATCGTCGACGGCGAGTTCGCGCCGAAGCCTGCTCACCGTCACAGCGGCTTCGAAGCGGGCGCGCTGTGACCGGCTACGTCGTGTGCGGGGCGTCCAGCGTCCCGCACCCGGCGTCGCCGACCTGTGAGCCGATCGTCGAGTTCGACGCCCTGCTCGCCGGTCCGCCGACGTCGTCCGTCACCATCCAGCACCGAGCGCGCCGGACTAGTTTCGCGCGCCGGGTCGCCCAGCTGCTCGGGCGTGCGTCGTGAGCGCGCTCGAACACGAAGGGAACCAGGGCGACCACCCGGCCGAATGCCACCCGTGTAAGCGGGTCCGCTCGCGCCGGTCGGTGATCCTCCACAGGGCGCTACACAACCCGCAGGGGATCACGCCGTACGAGTTCACGCGCGGCTTCACGAAGGAAGACGCCCTGTTGTTCTGGAACGATGCGAAAGCTCTCGGACTCGTCGGCGTCGGCCGGTCGAAGCGTGGCGGGCGGCTGTTCGCGCTCCCTTCGTACGAAGCGCCGCGTGAGCGCCGCTAACGGGTCGGGGGTCGGTTCCGAGCCGACCGCCCGGCCCGATCCTGCCGTCGATTCCGCTGTGAAGGTGAGCGTAACAGCGAATCGTCGAACTCAACGCCCCCGTAAAGACGTCGAGACGATGGACTATCTCGGGGCAGCTCGCCGTTTTATACGCGCGGCCGGTCGACGCGTCGGCGAGTGCGACGAGCCCGAACTCGCCGCCCTGCTCGCCCTTCGATCCGATCTCGACGCCGCGATCGCCGAAGCCGTCGCCGGGCAGAAACGCAACGGGAAGTCGTGGGCCGGGATCGCGCTCGCAACCGGGACGACGCGCGAAGCTGCTTACCAAAGATGGGGCAAGAAATGAGAACGATCCTTCACCTGTGCGCCGACACCGGCTCGGACACCTGGCCCTATCGGAACGACCCCGACTACGAAGTGATAACGGTCGGGTCCGAGATCGGCGTCGAGAACTACACGCCCGACCGTCCGATACACGGCATCATCGCGAACCCGGTATGCAGTCTGTACTCGAAGGTCGGCGGACGGCCGCGCGTGTGGGACGACCCCGAGCAGAAGCTCGCGATGCTGATCGAGTGTCAGCGGATCATCGCCGAAGCCGCCCCGGAATGGTACGCGATCGAAAACCCGAGTTCAGGGGCTATGCGGCACTTCGTCGGCCCTCCCCAGCTGACATATCAGCCGTGGCACTACGGGTCGCCCTGGACGAAGTCAACCGGGCTATGGGGTCGATTCGCGATCCCGCCCCGCGTCTTCGAATCGTGGGACGACGTACCGAAGAACCCGCATCTATACACTCGCCCGCACCACCCGAGCCGGGCAGCTGTTGAACGGCCGTCGCTCGCATTCCAGCATCGAAGCGTCTTCCCGCTGATCCCTGAGTTCGCCGACTCGGGGATGCCAGCACCCCGGACAGATAGCGAGCTTCGGTCGCTGTGCTCGCAGAAGTTCGCGCAAGCGTTCAAGGATGCGAACCCGTGACCTGGTCGAGCCGAGTTCCAGCACAGCCCCCGAGACGATCGACGAACCCGTACCCGATCAGGTTCTACGCGATATGCGCGTGCGGGCAGCTGAGGCAGGGGACGCACGACGTAGACCGAGCGGCCGGGATCGCGTACGCGCACGGGGTCCGCACCGGGCATGAAGCCGTCGAAGTGATCCGAGCGGACGACCTGTAGTGAACGACGACGACCTGCTCGACGCCGTCAGATGGTACGCCGACGACTTCGAGACGACGACCGATCTCGACGGCCCTCCCGAGCCGTACACGCTCGACGACGACGAGATCGCATCACTCGCCGACCTGCCGCCCGGCGCGTCCCGTATGGCGGTCCTACGCCGCCCCATCACCGACGACCGGTACGAGACGTTCACCGTCACAGCTGCCCGAGCCGACGACGGCACCCTGTCGGCGACGTCGCGGACCGGCCGCGTCCGCGTATGGTCGTGGGCGATCGCGCCGCTCGACAGTGAGCAGGTATACACCGGGACGTCTATCGAGACGTACGTCGAGAAAGCTGCCGAGCTCGGCGGCGTCCACTGGTTCCATAACCTGCGATTCGACGGTGCGTTTCTCGATTCGTACATGTGCGACGCGCCACCCTACGGGCTCGGAATGCGGTCCGGCGAGTGGATGCCCCGCTACGTTCCGGCCGGGGCATTCGGCGCGCTGATCTCAAGGCAGGGAGCCCACTACGCCCGCTACGTCCACATGGCAGACGGTCGCCGGTTCCAGGTCCGCGACTCGCTGAAAAAGTTCCCGAATACGACCGTCGCCGCGCTCGCGAAGATGTACGGGGCCGAACTAGGCAAAGGTGAGATCGACTACACGAAGGAACGCCCCGAAGGGTATCAGCCGACCCCCGAAGAATGGGGCTACATTCGCCGCGACGTCGACATTCTGCGGACCGCCCTACGCTTCGCCGAAGGGATCGGAAACGACGCGCTCACCATCGGCGGCGACGCTATGGCTGAGTATCGCCGGACAATGGAACACGGCAAGTTCCGCACCATCTTCCCGAAGCTCGACCGCGATCTCGACGACTGGATTCGGCAGGCTTACCGGGGCGGCTGGACCTACGTCAACCCGAAGTACCAGGGGCAGATGCTCGACGGTGCCGGGTCGGTCTGGGACGTCAACAGCATGTACCCGGCCGTCATGCGGTCGTCGTCCTACCCGATCGGGCAACCCGTGCGGCTCGCGCCGGGGCAGACGAGCCTGCACGGATACCCGCACACGATCTACGGCGCGTTGCTCGACGCGACCATTCGACCGGGTCGGCTCCCGATGATCCAGGTCAAGCGCGACGCCCGCTACAACCCGATCGACTATCAGACGCATGTCGAGGGGATCGAGTGGTACGGGACCGAAGTCGACTGGCAGCTGCTACACGAGCAGTACGACGTCGTCGTTCACGAGTGGATCGCCGGGTTCGCATTCCGGGGCATCCGGGGACTGTTCGACCGGTACATCGACAAGTGGATGCAGGTCAAAGAAACATCGACCGGGGGTATGCGGACGCAGGCGAAGTTCCAGCTAAATAACCTGTGGGGCCGCTTCGCGATCAACCCGCTACGGTCCGGCCGCGTGCCGACGATCGGCCCCGATGGGGCTGTGAAGTACGAGACGACACCGACCGTCTACGACGAGCCGTGCTATACGCCGGTCGGAGTGTGGACGACGTCGTACGGTCGCGACCGCGTCATTCGCGCCGCCCAGTCGTTCGGCGATCGATTCCTAGCTGCCGACACGGACTCGTGCCATGTGCTCGGCGTCGACCCCGGCGATCTCGAAGTACACGAGACGAAGCTCGGGGCGTGGAAACGCGAAGCCGTCTTCGAGCGCGCCACCTACCTGCGAGCGAAAGCGTACGCCGAACAGATCGTGAACGAAGACGGTTCGGTCGAAGTCGAAGCCCATGTCGCCGGACTCCCCCGACGCCTGCTCGTCGGCGCTCGGATCGAAGACATAGTCGTCGGCACTCGGTACACCGGCAAACTCGTGCCGCGACGCGTGCCGGGCGGCGTCATACTCGTGTCGACCGACTTCGAGATCGGGGAGCGTGACGCATGGGGACACCGATAGTCGACGCGCCGTGCTCGCTGTGCGGCCGTCCCATATACCGGCATCCCGTGTATCAGTGGTTGCTTCAGTGTGTGCGATGCGATCGCGCGGTCGTGTGGCTAGACTGACCCGTGCGACGCCCGGAACCTGAGTGCCGAGACAAGCCGCCCGAGTCCCAAAGAC
>ERZ1066127.1035-NODE-1035-length-11823-cov-11.897094_pt1 | contig 11823 bp, 12 predicted proteins | sample MGYA00382774_ERZ1066127 | MGnify/ENA primary metagenome ERZ1066127 (study PRJEB33369, sample SAMEA5778357) | biofilm metagenome | biome: Industrial cooling water; feature: Water cooling tower basin; material: Biofilm | place: United Arab Emirates | collected... | reverse complement strand
ATTGATTTTTTGTATTTGAGCAATAATTCCATGAATTACATGGTCAAGATACGCATATCGGCCAAACCACCAGCATTGTATACCTCGGTAAATCCAGCTTGCATCATGTAATGGGCGGCCATGCTGCTGCGGGCGCCGCTGCGACAATACAAAATAAAGGGTGGGGTGAGGGCCTTGAGTTCGTCAATACGGTAGGCAATTTCGTCAACCGGAATGTTCACTGCACCCTCAATGTGGCCACTTTGGTATTCCATGGGGCTGCGCACGTCGAGGATGGTAGCCTTGGGGTCTTGCAAAAGTTCTTTGATGTTTTTCATGATGGGTAATTTCTTTAGACAAAGGTAGGAGGCTGTAAAGAGGGACTTTGTTACTTGGATTACACAACCCAATACTCACTGCATTTTTAATACCCGTATTTCTGTTGCCACCAACGCCGCAATTGTTCGCGCATCTCGTTTTCACGGGCGTTTTTGCCAGGATCGAACAAAACGGTTCCGCTGATGGCTTCTGGCAAAAACTCTTGCATCACAAAATTGCCCACCCCATCGTGGCTGTACTGGTAGTCTTTGCCGTAACCCAGTTGTTTCATCAATTTGGTTGGGGCATTGCGCAAGTGCAAGGGTACAGGCAAATCGCCTGTTTTTTCTACCAGGGCAATGGCATCTTCAATGGCTACATAGCTGGCATTGCTCTTGGGACTGGTGGCCAGGTAAATGGCGGTTTGCGAAAGGATGATGCGCGCCTCGGGGTAGCCAATCATTTTAACGGCTTCGAGACAACTTTTGGCCAAAATCATGGCGGTGGGATTGGCATTGCCAATGTCTTCGGAAGCCAAAATCACCATCCGCCGGGCAATGAACACCGGATCTTCGCCGGCCACAATCATGCGTGCCAGGTAATACACCGCAGCATTTGGATCGCTGCCCCGCATCGATTTGATAAAGGCCGAAATGATGTCGTAATGCTGTTCGCCCGATTTGTCGTAACGCGCCAAGTGCTTTTGGGCTACCTGCATCACCAGTTCGTCGGTAATCACCACTGGCGATTCGGCCGTGGTTACCAGCTCGAGCAAGTTCAGCAATTTGCGGGCATCTCCACCACTGAGGCGGAAAAGAGCGGCATGCTCGCGCAATTCGATACTCTTTTTTTGCAGCTCCTCATCGCGTTCGAGGGCTTGCTGTACAATTTGCAACAACTCGGCTTCGCCCAGCGATTCGAGCAGGTACACCTGGCAGCGACTCAACAAGGCGGCATTTACCTCAAACGAGGGATTTTCGGTGGTTGCACCTACCAAAGTCACCTGGCCTTTTTCAACGGCTCCCAAAAGTGCATCTTGCTGGCTTTTGCTGAAGCGGTGAATTTCGTCAATGAACAATACCGGCGGAAACAAACTGCCGCCCTTGCCAATCACCTCGCGCAAATCTTTCACCCCGGCTTGTACCGCACTCAAGAGGTGGAAAGGCCGCTTCATCTGGCTGGCCAACAGCTGCGCAAGGGTGGTTTTGCCCACGCCGGGCGGTCCCCAAAATATCATCGACGGCAGTTGCTGCTGCTTGAGCAAGCGGCGGATGATGCCATCGGGGCCCACCAAATGCTGCTGACCCACATAATCGTCAATCTTTTGCGGGCGCATGCGTTCGGCAAGGGGAGTCACATTCATCTCACAAACTTACCGATAGCGATTGAAATGTACACCTTTCGCCGCCAAATCACCCGAATGTTCCGTAATCAGCAAACAACCAAGCTGGCCGCGGCTGAAGCTCTGTGTACTCCGGCCGAACTGCACAAGCAGTGCAGGCCAGCAGGCTCCGATACCTCGGAGCTGGCATGGCTGTTCGAGGCACTGAACCAATGGCTGTTCTAAGCCGCTTTGCTTTAATCATGAGGTGGCAGCAGCCCCGCGGCTATCAAATCCTCTTTTGCTCTGCGGTTAGAAAAAATGTGCCTTTTTTGCCTCTTTCAGCCATTCGCAAGCACAGTTTGCGTTATTTTGCAGCGTGTCTATCCACTACGCCCAAACCTCGCTTGTAGTCACCCGCGACGGCTCTCATAGCCTGCGTAACGAGCTTACAGGCGAGCATTACCACAGCATTTTTGGCGCTTTTACCGAATCGAAATACGTATTCGAAAAAATGGGACTGCTCGAAGCCGATTTGTCGGTGGCACCCTTGCGACTGCTCGAAGTAGGGGTGGGCACAGGTTTGAATTTGCTTTTGGCTTTGGCTTTTGCCCGCGACAACTGCCTGCACCTGCAATACACGGGTTTGGAGCCTTTTCCGGTGCAGCCCGAACAAATAGCTGCGCTCAACTATGGCCAATTCGCCGATGCGGCGGCTTGCGCTTGGTGGCAGTCGGTATACAGTGATTTGCTGGTCGGCCATCCCCAACAATTTTCCACTGCAGAAGTGGCAATAGTGCAGCAGCCCTTGCTGCAATATCAAGCTCCTCAGGCCTTTGATTTGGTGTTTTACGATGCTTTTTCACCCAGCAGTGAAGAAAGCATGTGGAACGACGACAGCATCGACCACATCAGCAGCCTCTTGGCGCCGGGTGGGCGTTTGGTTACTTACTGCATCAGGGGCTATATTCGCCGCAGATTTTTGGCCAATGGCTTGTTGGCCGAAAAACGTCCTGGTCCGCCGGGCAAAAGAGAAATGATGGTCGTTACCAAACCCCACTGATGTTTACACTCATTCGCCGCATCCTGTTTTTATTGCCCCCCGAAAGGGCGCATTACGCAACCATGCACCTTTTGCAAGTGCTGTGTGCTCTAGCGCCTACGCGTTGGTTGCTCCAGCAAATTTGGCCCATGGTGCACGACCCAGTGGAAGTTGCCGGCATCCGTTTCCCGAACAGGGTAGGACTGGCCGCTGGTTTCGACAAAGACGCCCGGTTCATGCGCGTTTTCAAAACGCTAGGCTTCGGCCACATGGAAATTGGTACCATTACGCCCAAACCCCAACCGGGCAACGAAAAACCCCGCTTGTTCAGGTTGCCGGCCGACAAAGCCCTCATCAACCGGCTGGGCTTTAACAATAGGGGCTTGGACCATGCCATCGACAAGCTGAAAAACAGGCCCCAAGGCTTGATCATTGGTGGCAATATTGGCAAAAACAAACTTACGCCCAACGAAGAGGCAGAAGGCGATTATGTGAAATGCTTCGAGGCTTTGTTTCCTTATGTAGATTATTTCACGGTGAATGTAAGTTCTCCCAATACACCCAATTTACGCGCTTTGCAAGAAAAGGAGCCCTTGATGGCCTTGTTGACTGCCCTGCAAACGCGCAACCAAGCCAAAGAAACACCCAAGCCCATTTTTCTCAAAATTGCGCCCGACCTCACCGAGGGCCAGCTCGACGACATTGTCGACCTCGTTAAAAGCACTCAAATTGCCGGAGTGGTGGCCACCAATACCACCATTGACCGCACAGGACTGCAAACAGCCGCGGCCGAAGTGGAAAGTTTAGGTGCCGGTGGCTTGAGTGGTGCTCCCGTATTCTTAAAATCAACCCAAATCCTGCAGCAACTGCACCAAAAGTCGGGTGGAAGCTTTCCTATCATTGGTGTTGGGGGTATTTTAACGGGTCAGCAAGCTGCTGAAAAAGCCAAGGCTGGTGCGGAGATGGTGCAGTTGTACACCGGTTTTATCTACCGTGGGCCGCAATTGGTGCACGATTGTGCCAAAGCCTTAAAGCGATAAAGGGGGGCAAAGTGAAAACATCGCTGCTGGTAAGTACCTATAACCGCCCTTCGGCATTGAAGTTATGCCTGAGAAGCATTTTGTCGCAGTCTGTACTGCCCGATGAAATTGTGGTAGCCGACGATGGTTCAGGTGCACCCACGCGTGCGGTAGTAGTGGCCATGCAGCAACAAAGCAAATTGCCCATCGTGCATGTTTGGCACGAAGACGATGGATTTCGCCTGGCGGCCATCAGGAACAAGGCCTTGGTGCAAGCGTCGGGCGAATACATCATGCAAATAGATGGCGATATGTTGTTGCACAAGCACTTTGTGCGCGACCATTTGCGTTTTGCCCGAAAAGGCTATTGGCTCAAAGGCAACCGCGTGATGTTGCCCGAAAAGCTGACCCATGCCATAGAGCAAAATGGTCAGCAATTGCCTTCTGGACTTTTGTTTAAAAAAGATATTGGCAAGCGCAAATTGTTGCTTCCGGCCGATTTTTTGAATCCTTGGATGGTATATCGCCTGCCCTACAAAGGGGTGCAAGGTGGCAATATGAGTTATTGGAAAGCAGATGCCGAGGCCGTGAATGGATTCGACGAGGCTTTTGAGGGTTGGGGCAAAGAAGATGATGATTTTGTACAGCGCCTGATGCGAGCGGGGGTAAAACAGGCACAATTGGTTTTCGGTGCCCGCACTTTTCACCTTTTTCACCCGGATGCCGATCGCAGCAAAGTAGCCATCAACACCCGATTACTCGAAAAAAGAAACGTATTGGGCGTTATTCAAGCCAGCAAGGGAATCAAAGAATTAGGAACTTGATTGGGCCTATTGCGTGAAGGCATATTGCAACAAATTGGCCCCCATTTGAAGTGCTTTTTGACGTATTTCTTCCGGGTCGTTGTGTACTTCACGGTCTTCCCAGCCATTCCCTAAATCGCATTCATAGCTGTAAAACACCACCAAACGACCTTGGTGGAACAAGCCAAAGCCTTGTGCCGGTTTGCCATCGTGCTCGTGGATTTTAGGCAGTCCTTGATTGAACTTGTACTTCTGGCTGTAAATGGGATGATTAAAAGGCAATTCTACCCAATCGGCATCGGGAAATACCTTTTTTATTTCACGCCTGATGAATGGGTCTAAGCCGTAATTATCGTCTATGTGCAAAAAGCCTCCTCCAGTCAGGTACCGACGAAGATTTTCAGCATCCTCGCGCGAAAAAACCACGTTTCCATGTCCTGTCATGTATACAAAGGGGTAGCGGAACAATTCGGGACTGGCCACGTCAACTACTGCTTCCTGCGGATCGATGTTGGTTAGCAGCTCTTTGTTCGAAAATTTAATGAGATTTGGAAGGGCTGTTGGATTCGCGTACCAGTCACCACCGCCTCGATATTTCAGCTTGGCAATTTTATACGGATAGTTTTGAGCACGCAAGCTGTTAAATGGCAGCAGCAAAGTGAGTGCTAAGGTCAACCAGCCTAAAAAGTACTTTTTCTTCATCGCAAAGCATGTTTGATTTCGGCCAAGCCTACCAGCGCTGCTGTTTCGGTACGCAACCGCTCATTACCCAAAGTAACGAAATAAACACCCTTTTGTGCCGCCCAAGCTATTTCATCGGATGAAAAATCGCCTTCGGGACCAATCAATAAATGATTTTCTTCCAGCAGCAAGCTTTTGGCAATCACCTGCTTTTCGCCAGCTGCACAATGCGCCAAAAGCACCCGGCCACTGGCTTGCTGGAGGTAGGCATCCAATGCGATGGGACCGGTTAACCGTGGCAAATGACATTTGAGCGACTGTTTCATGGCGGCTACCATCAAACGTTCGAGTCGAGGCAATTTAGGGAAGGATTTTTCGGTCCGCTGGCACTGCAACAGGGTGATGCTACTTACCCCTATTTCGACTGCTTTTTCTATGATCCATTCCAAACGCGCTTCTTGTTTCAACGGAGATACGGCCAAATGAATGCCCGGATGCAAAGGGGCAATTCGTTCTTTGCTTAGCACCTCCAGCTCACATTTTTTCACTTCTTTGCCCAGCAAACGACAGCTGACCAAACTTCCCTTGCCATCGGTGAGGTGTAAATTGGCGCCTGGCAAGTGCCGGCGGGTGCGAATGGCATGATGTGCTTCTTCCTCATCAAAGAAAAAGCGCCCAGTTTCCGGTATTTCAGCTTGGTAAAAAAGCTCGTTGATCATGATGACAACTGCTGTTGAATGTGCGCTAAAATAGGAGAGGGATCGCCTTTTTCAAACCAATGCACTTGTGCCTGGTTGCGGAACCAGGTCATTTGTCGGCGTGCGAACTGACGCGTATTTCGCTGGATTAGCCGAATGGCTTCTTCTCGGTCGTAAAGTCCATCGAAATGCCCAAACCACTCGCGATAGCCCACGGTCTGCAAGCTTTCGAGCGAACGCAATGGATACAATGCTCGTGCCTCTGCTTCCAAACCAGCTTCGACCATGTGCAACACGCGTTGGTTGATTCGCGCATGCAGTTCTTGGCGGTCGGGGTTAAGACCAATCCACACCGTTCTGTAAGGCCTTTTTTTGGGCTGTGCTTTGCGAAAGGCCGAAAAAGGTGCGCCGGTACTGTCCATTACTTCTAAAGCCCTGATCAATCGTTGGTGGTTCTGCATGTCGGCTTGAGCGGCATATTGCGGATCGCGTTGGGTAACGGCTTCCTGCAATGGCACGATGCCTTCTGTTTCGAAGACCGCTTTCCAGTGATTTCTGCTGGCATCGTTTTTCTTCGATATATCGTCAAAGCCTTCCACCAGGGCCTTGGCAAATAAGCCTGACCCGCCCACTGCAATTACAATGTGATGTGCCTTGAACAAGGTTTGCAAAAGTTCGTTGCCTGCTCGTTCAAATGCACCTGCACTCAAATGATCCTGAATGCTTCTGTCGGCGATAAAATGGTGTGGTATGCCCTGCATCTCCTCCTTGCTTGGAATGGCAGCTCCAATTGGCAATTCGCGGTAAAACTGCCGTGAATCGAACGAAAGAACCTCACATGCCAATGCTTTGGCCAAATTGACCGCCAAGGCCGTTTTGCCACTGGCCGTGGGCCCGACTACCAAAATAAGTAAGGGTTCTTGTTGCATGGTTCATGAAAAAGCCGGGACTTGCCCGGCCTTGATTTTAATAATCGTCGTCGTCGTAATCGCTGCGACCGCGTTTTCCTCCGCGACCACCGCCACCTCCGAAGTCGTCATCATCGTCATCGTCCATATCATCCTCTTCGTCGGTATCTTCTTCTTCCTCGTCGTCTAATGGCAAATCGTCATCGTCGATGGTCAAATCGAGGTCAATGCTGGCCTCTTTGCTGCTCTTGGCACCTGCTTCAAGTGATTCGAAAACCACCAAATCATCAGCAGCTTCTTCACCGTCGTCGTCAAGTGCCTCTAGCAAATCTGGTGCAACGGCCTTAGGTGAATCTTCGATTTTCGGCTTGACAATGGTCTTAACAGGATATTGCTTGGGAGCCTCTCCTACCGATTTTACCATGCGGGGATACGGATTACCATCTCCATTGCTGGTATCGATGTTCACCAATTCAACCAAAAAGGCCCAACCTTCGTCAGATTGATAAACGTACACAAATCGCTGGTGAGGATCGTCGATGTAATCGCTGATTCGGGTTTTGTTCATGGGCATGGGATTATTCACCATGCTGTATTGCATGTCTTTGAATGCAATCTCATCTTCCATGTGCCAAAGGTCGTCGCTATAAAAAAAGGAGGCTGGGTGCTTCAAATCGAAAGAAAAGGCACGAAGAATAGCATAATGCAAGTCCTCGAAAGTCTGCATTGATTTGATTTCGATTTCTCTGCTGATTCCTTCGTAATCTTCGATTTCAATGTGGAAGCGGTATATGGCCATCGGTCTGTAATTTGCGCCAAAAATATAAACTATTGGGGTAGTGTCAACCCCAGTTCACTGCCTTTTTGTTTCATCAATTCCCAAGCTTCTTCACGTGTGTTTTCAATCGCCCCGTTTATAATGGCATCTTTGATGGTATTTTTGATGATACCAACCTCACGCCCAGCAGGAATGTTGAAAAAACGCATGATCTCATCTCCTGAAACAGGTGGCTGAAGCAACCTGATGCGGTCAGCTTCGGCAACCTGTTGAAGTTTTTCTTCTAAAATTAGGAAGTTTTGAAGATACCTGCGGACTTTGACTTCATTTTTTGATGTAATATCGGCTTTACAAAGGGTCATGAGGCTATCAATATCGTCGCCAACCTCAAATATCAAGCGGCGCACCGCAGAATCAGTAACTGTGCTTTTGGTAAGGGCAATGGGGCGTAGGTGCAGCCTTACCAAGTTTTGAATACGTCGCATTTCTTCGTGTAATGGCAAGCGAAGCCGCCGAAATATTTTTGGTACCATGCGTGCGCCCATGTCTTCATGTCCGTGGAAGGTCCAGCCAATGCCGGGCTCAAAACGCTGTGTAGCAGGCTTCGCAATGTCATGAAGAATGGCAGCCCAACGCAGCCATAAATCGTTGGTATCTTTAGCTATATTGTCGAGTACCTTAAGCGTGTGGTAAAAGTTGTCTTTGTGCGACATGCCTTGCTGCGTTTTCACACCTTGCAAAGCTGCCATTTCAGGAAAAATGCGATGCAAAAGCCCGCTGTCGAATAGCAAGCGGAACCCAATGCTCGGCTGTTGAGCCAATATGATTTTATTTAGTTCATCGGTAATCCTTTCGGTAGATACGATATCAATGCGCTCAACATTGGCTTTAATAGCTGCGAATGTACTGGGGTCGATTTGGAACTTAAGTTGGGTGGCGAACCGAATGGCACGCATCATGCGCAAGGGGTCGTCGCTGAAGGTGATATGGGGTTCGAGGGGAGTTACCAATCTGCCTTGCTCCAAGTCGTTCATGCCGTTGTAGAGGTCAACCAAGGTCCCATATTTCGGAAAAATCTCAATGGCCATGGCATTTACCGTAAAATCGCGCCGAGCGATATCATCTGCCAAGGTACCATTTTCTACCAACGGTTTGCGGGAGTCGGCACGGTACGACTCGCGTCGGGCGCCTACAAATTCTAATTCTAAATCGGGCAATTGCAACATAGCGGTCCCGTAGGTTTTGAATACCGATAACGGGGCTTTTTTAGGCAGACTTTGGGCCAATTGTTTAGCGAAGTCAATGCCACCACCTATTACCAGTATGTCGATGTCTTTGTTACTTCTACCCAGAACCAAATCGCGCACATAACCTCCCACTACATAACAGTTTGTTTGAGATAGCGCCGCTTGTTGATGAAGCCAAGCAAACGGATGTTCGGGTAAGCGATTTCCCAAGTTCATTTAATCAATCTTTATGGTCAGCAGCACACGTTTTTCAACCGAAGTACTCCGGGTTTTGCCATTTAAGAAAGCCGGATTTAGGTGTGTGACTTTAAAATAAGGCATTTCTACCTGCTGCTTCACCGACAAAGGTAGCTGCTTTTGCCATGCTGTTGCGAGTGCAGGAGTAGTGTAAAGCAGAAACTTTTTGTTTTTTGGAAGATTTTCGGGGGAGATGGGGCTGACTATCTGTTGGCTGTAAAAATGCAAAGCATGAATGCTCTCTTCATTGTTTAGCCAATGATACACGGGGAGTTTTTCGTACTGGTTCACAACCATTTTTCCGGCCTGCGAACTGCTTTGGTATTGCATGATGGCCGGGTAAAAGAAGCCGTTGGCAAAGAGGCCGAAGGCAAGGAAGGCGCAAACAGTGGGGAGTAAGTTTTTAATGTGATCAGCCTGGGTTTGCCGCTTTAAGAAACCTTGCAAAAGTAGCCCCAATGTGAAAGGAAGGAGCAGTGCAAGGTACGCAGGCCATTGCAAGGTCCAATACAACATAGCGCTGGTAAAGCCGAGCATTACAACTGCCAATACCGTGTGAACAATTTGCCAAATCATTTTGCTGTTGACAGTGATCCACCAACCCGACAACCAGATGGCGGCAAACGGCCAAGTCACATACACATAGTGGGGTAATTTGTAATGGCTGAGCGACATGGCTATCAGCATGAGGACAAATCCGAAAACAGGCACCAGTTTACCTGGTTCAATTCGCCATATCAAAATCTGTTTTGGCCGAAAGAACATGCCCATAAAGGCGGGGACCCAAGGTAAAAATGCCCAAGCAAAATTTTCAAGCAAATAAGTAGCTGGCAAATTGTTTTCCCACACATTCTCTCCGGTAATACGTCCGAAACTTTGGGTCCAGAAGTAGTATTTGATGCCATTTTCCCATCCCCATTGCGTGTACAATCCGTAGAGCATGGGACTTAACAAAAGCAGCAGCCATAAAATGCCTGCCAACCATTCCCAACGGAAAAGACGTTTCCAATCGCGGCGAAGCAGTGCTTCGGGACCGAAGGCGGCCAATACAGCGATGAGTGCTACGGGACCTTTTGCCAACATGCCTAAAGCCAATGCAGAGAAGGCCCCCAAAAACGCAGATTTACGCTCAGTTCGTAAAAATACTTCCAATTGCCAACAACCAATGGTTATGAAGTGTACGAGCATGGCATCGGTGCGTAAGTCCATATGCATGAGCAAAAAGCCCGCATTGAAGCTATAAAAAATGCGTGCAGGTGTTTTTGCTTCCGCACCATACAGCATGGCAGCCCATCTTCCTGCTGCAAAAATGCTGAATAGACCAATGAGGGTGGGAATGAGCTTAAAGCCCCAATTGTTTTCTCCAAAGAGCCACATGCCGGTAGCACCTGCCCAAAAGAGCAGCGGCGGTTTATCGGGAAATCCGCGCGAGTTGTAGGTTTGGCCATGTTCGTAAACCTCTAGCCATTCGCCGTTGTGCAGCATTTCTCGCGCAATCGAAGCGTATTGGGCCGAATCGACTTCCATTACATCTAAGCGCATGCCCAGCAGCAACACAAGGCCGCCTGCAACACATAGCGGCCACAGCGGTGGAAGCCGAGAAATCAGATTCATCGAAACAAATTGTACTTCAATATGCAGTAAATGGCCCTGAAACCATCTTTCCAGTTGATTTTTTTGCCTTCAGCATAGGTTCGACCATAATACGATATGCCTACTTCGTAAATGCGAATGCTTGGAATTCGTGCGATTTTGGAAGTTACTTCTGGCTCAAAACCAAATCTATTCTCGTGAAGCGAAATGCCTTGAATGATCTCGCGTCGGAAAAGCTTGTAGCAGGTTTCCATGTCCGTGAGGTTCAAATTAGTAAACATATTGCTCAAAAAAGTGAGGAATTTGTTTCCGATGGTGTGCCAGAAAAACAGGATGCGGTGTGGCTTTCCGCCAATGAATCGGGAACCATAAACCACATCGGCAACGCCATTCAGAAATGGCCTGAGCAAGATGTTGTATTCGTATGGGTCGTATTCCAAATCTGCATCCTGGATGATAACCACATCTCCTGTAGCATGCTGAATACCGGTTCGTAAAGCAGCCCCTTTTCCTTTGTTCACCTCATGTTTGAGATACTGAAAGGCCTGATTTGGGTGTTTGGCAATGAACTCTTGAATTGCTTCTTCCGTGTCGTCTTTAGAGCAGTCATTTATTAAAATGATCTCTTTCTGAACATTTCCATCTAGTTGTACGTCTATCACTTTGTTCAAAATATGATGTATATACCTTCCTTCGTTGTAGGCTGGTATGACTATGGAAAGGGTACGGATTTGTGTGGACATGAAAAGCAAATAAATCGCAAAAATACAGATTCCGTCCGAAAGGGGAGTATGTCACTTTTTACGCAACTTTTTGTGTTTTTTGGACTTTCTCAGATAAACCCGTGCTTAATCCTTTATTTTGCGTCGAAATATTAAAAGCTGTAAGCGTAGATGGCGAAGAATTTAGTTATCGTAGAATCACCGGCAAAAGCCAAAACCATTGAAGGATATCTTGGGAAGGATTATCTGGTTAAATCGAGCTTTGGACATATCCGTGACTTGAAAAAAGGCAATAAAGGGGTATTGGTTGAAAAGCGCTTTGAGCCGGTTTATGAAGTTTCTACCGATAAAAAGAATGTGGTGTCGGAACTCAAAAAGTTAGCCGATGAAGCCCAGGTGGTATGGTTGGCTTCCGATGAAGACCGCGAGGGAGAGGCCATCAGCTGGCACTTGAAAGAAGTGCTCAAGCTCAAAGAG
>ERZ1066127.1033-NODE-1033-length-11839-cov-8.478360_pt1 | contig 11839 bp, 14 predicted proteins | sample MGYA00382774_ERZ1066127 | MGnify/ENA primary metagenome ERZ1066127 (study PRJEB33369, sample SAMEA5778357) | biofilm metagenome | biome: Industrial cooling water; feature: Water cooling tower basin; material: Biofilm | place: United Arab Emirates | collected... | reverse complement strand
GTCCACATCAAACCCACCCCCTGTAATAACCAACCCGTCCAAGTTGTGTACATAATGGTCCACCAATTCAGGGTAATAAGGCAAAGCCAAAGGAATGCCCCCTGCCGCAGCAACTGCTTCCGTATAGCGATACCGCAAGGCATACCAAGGTAATTTGGAATACCAAACCCCCCGAGCTTCTTCACAAGGATCAATTTTATCCAGGGTAATGCCGATACGTGGTTTTCTAAAGGTCATGTTAATTCTCGATAAGTATCAAAAGCTGACATATGGTGCGCCAAAACAGCCTGGCGAACCAAGTAGGGTTTTTGGTTTTCAATCAAAACTTCCCCAATGAAGGGTCTGCTGTTATACAAAGATGACAAACTTGCACCGTAGGCCCCTGTATGAGTAATAGCCAATAAATCACCCTGTTTTAAAGAAGCAGGCAAGATAATATCTTTGGCAAAAGTATCGCTGGTTTCACAGACAGGCCCTACTACATCCACTGTTTGGGTCTTATCCGTGTTCATATCCTCACAGGATATTATAGGATGGCTCATATCATAAAGGGCTGTACGCATCATATCATTCATTCCAGCGTCCACCACAACAAAAGTTTTCTTCTTAGTTTTTTTAATATACAGAATTTTTGTTAATAAGATCCCTGCTTGAGCCACTAAGAAACGCCCAGGTTCAATAACTATATCCCCTGGAAAGCTATTGAATTCACTTTTAATAACGTTAGCATAAGTATGCCAATCAAAGGGGGACTGATCAGAATGATAAGGAACAAAAAAACCACCCCCCAAATCCAAACGCTTAACAGTTAATCCGCCAGGTACATTAGATCGTAATGCATTGAGTAGCCTAAAAGCCTGGCGATAGGTGTTTACGTCCGAAATTTGCGAACCTAAATGTACGGAAAAACCTAAAAATTGGAGAAAGGGATTATTTTGCAGAATAGCGAAGGCGCTTGGTAATTGATCAAGCGGCATCCCAAATTTATCACTCCACCGTCCGGTGGTAATTTTATTATGGGTCATAGCGTCTATATCCGGGCTTATTCTAAGACTAATATTGGCCGGACGGGATAAGTTTGCAAGGAAGTGTAATTCTTCTATAGATTCTATACTTAACTGTTCAATGTTATGATCTAAGGCGGTCTCTATTTCACTTAAGGTTTTGCCCACCCCTGAAAAAACTATTTTTTCAGACGGAATACCTGCTTTTAAAGCACGCCATAATTCGCCACCCGATACAACTTCAGCCCCTATGCCCTGTTTAGCAAGCAACCCTAAAATAGCGTGGTTTGTATTTGCCTTGACAGCATAGCGGATCAATAAATTTTGAGGGATTTGGGCAGCGAGATTTTTTTTTAAAACTTCCAGAGACTTAAGAATAATATCAGCGTTGTAAATATAGAGGGGCGTTGAAACTTTTTTAGCGATGCTGTGGCATTGGAAAGTTTTGACAAACTCAGACTGCGAAAAATAAGTCAAAATCAAGCCTTAGGATATGTACGCGGAAAACTATCTGGTTCAACAGCTTCCAAAGAAGACTTCTTACCACAGGCACATAAAGAAAAAATTAAAAAGGGAATGCTAAGTGTTATTAAGAAAACTTTAATCATCTTAAACCTAATGGTGGGCGATGACGGGATTGAACCGCCGACCCTCTCGGTGTAAACGAGACGCTCTACCGCTGAGCTAATCGCCCATAGGGTTTATGTTTATGCAAACGATAACATCCTATATACCAAATAACACGTTAGAGTTCAACAGCCTCTTTTAATTGTTTGCCAGGGCGAAATTTTGGCAAACGTTTAGCAGGGATGTTAATCTTAGCACCTGTTCGTGGATTACGACCTTCTGTAGCAGGACGTTCAGAAACAGCAAATGTACCAAAACCAATAAGGCGTACTTCTTGCTTTTTCTTTAACGCATCGGTGATGGATTCAAAAATAGCATCGATAGCTTTTTCAGCTTCAGTTTTTTTTAAACCAGCTAGATTTGCAACATTTGCAATAAGATCACTTTTATTCACGGGCTTTGCCTTTCCTAACTTAAATAAAGAATTTCTAAAGACAATAGTAAGCGGGCTTTTTGTCTAGGGTCAATACGATTTATGTATATTAAGGTTGTTAAATTGAATTTTTTTAGACTTGATTTTTAAAAAAAATTATATTAATAAAAATTCCCTTTACAGAGTTTAGGCGAAATTATGGATTAATGAAACGGACAGGTAGTTTTCAAAATTTCCTGTAATTGATTTAAATTTACTTTAGCCCCTATTTTTGCCAAAGACGTAACTCCAAAATTTGATAAACCGCAAGGAATAACCCCTGTAAAATATTTTAAATCTGGGGCCACATTAATTGCCAACCCATGCCAGGTAACACCACGACTAACACGGATGCCGATCGCGGCTATTTTCGCCTCTTCGGCTTCATTTTTAACCCACACCCCAATTCGTCCCGCCCGCTGCTCGGCGTTAATACCGCACACCTGCAAAGTTTCAATAATCCAATTTTCTATAAGATTTAAGTACGCTTTGATATCCAATTGGCGTTCGATAAGATTAACCAAAATGTAGACAATCAGTTGACCTGGGCCATGGTAAGTAAAGCGCCCGCCCCGCCCTGTGTAATAGACAGGTAAGCTAAAGCTATTCAGCAATTCTTCCTTTTGAGCACTTGTCCCAGCCGTGAATAAAGGGGGGTGTTGGAGGCACCAAATTAATTCCGGCTTTTGCTTGCGGTAGATTTGGTCTACGCGTTCTTGCATAGCTTTGAGCGCGGTTTCATAGTCTACCAACTGGGTATCATATACCCATTCCATTAAGATTTAACATCTTGCAGACGCAGTTGGCGGGCACGACTTAGAATAATATTTTCAAGATCGACAGAAACTTTGGCATCCGTTACAGCTTGCACCCAAGCACCCTGGGCATTTTGCATTTGCTTGTAAAGCATGACCTTAACGGCGTCCGCACGCAATACATTACCCTGAATATAAACGGAGACTTTTAGTTTTTCTTTAGGGGAATTCGCAGCCGTGTACCAATCCGTTACAATGACGCCCCCAACTGCATCAATAGAAGCAAGGGGAATGAATTCTAATGTTTGTAAGCTGGCCTTCCACAAGTATTTATTAACCGTTGCCTGTGGGGCTGATGTTCCCTGCTTTTTAGGTCCCCCAAAGGTTAAAAAATCTTCCCCAGCAATTGAACCAAACCCTAACTTGCGTTTGTCATCTCTATCGGCTGGCGCTTTACTTTCAGTAGAAACGTTACTACATGCCGACACAAGCAAACAGGTTACTGTCAGTAAATATTGTTTCGTGTTTTTGGTTAACAAAGCATCCTCTATTATCCTTTAGCCATTGCCCCTTTTTATACACCGCACACACCAGAACAGCAATAAATAAAAGGCGAGTGCACAACTGCCCCCGCCTTTTATTGACTTTAACGATTGAAATAGTGTTAAAAACTAACTTTTGTTCCCACAATAAATACTGTGGCAGCATTATCACCTATGGCCTTATAACCATTTTTCGCCTGATCAAAGTAGGTTTGTTGAATAGTCTTAGCCTTATCATTTGTACGTGTTTTCACAAAATCAAGTTCACCAAAAACCTTTAACCCTTGTAAGGCACTAAAATCCACCGTATTGACAAGTATATCACTGGTGGCTCGGTTTGTAGCATCTGTTTTACGGGAAGTTCGGTGAAAAGCAGAAGCAAATTGGTAAGCCCCTACCGTATAGCTAGCTCCCAAGTTCCAGGCTGTACCCGCATTGCCTTGATAGGTATCTCCTAAAGGCAGAACAGTGATCGGTTGCTTTGGTAACCGTGATTTTCCATTATCAATCCAACCTGCTGCCACCCGCCATTGATCATAACCGACCACGGCGCTTAGCTGATAAGCATTGGCATTATGCACCGGATATTGTTGTTGGGAATCTACACCGGTTAAAGCCAGATGGCTTTTTTCTGTAATACCGACGGCAGCAAATTGATAGAACCATTTATCTACTAAACCTTTATAGGTTAAACCAACCACTATATTACGTGTGCCAAAAGGCTGATTTTTCTTGTTTTTATCGGGATAAATTCTTTTGGAATTCCCCGCGCCATTTCCTGATCCTTGTACCGAATTATTGCGGTCATCAGAACCCATGTGGCTGGTGTTTGGTGTGTAAGCTACACCTAATTGAAAACCCATCACCTCAGGGCTATAGAAAACCACCTTTGTAGACTTGCTGGTTTCCCCAATAAAGTTTACACCACTGATTACACCAGCAGAAAAATTATAAACTGACTTTAAAGTACCATCAATGCCATTTGCCCCCCCAATAATGGTCGCTCCACTTTCTGGCATAGCATCTTCTGGGCCTTTCAAGTTACCAGCTTGAAATGCTCCAAAGTTACCGTTTAATTCTATATAGTTCCGGTTAATATACATGTCTGAACCAGGAATGGTTTCAAAGTTAATACGGTATTTATATTCCATACCATTGGCAGCTTTGCCGGCAATGGTAAAATACAAGTCAGAGGCGCCAATGGCGATATGGGGATCTGTGCCCCCCATCCCATTATCGGTGCGTTGTTGATCGGCTATGGCAGCACTTACAATTGTATAACCATTTATTTTTAAAGTTGGTGGCTGGGCATCCGCATAAGCCTTAGAAAGGCAAAACATAGGTAAGGAAGCTAATAAACTGAAGGTAAGAAGATTATTTTTTTTCATTTTTTGGGAATCCCTATAAATATATGTTTCAAACTGCCCCATACTTTATAACCAAGCAAGTGGACAGCATTTTTAAAAGTTCAAAAAAAATTTTTGCTGTGATGGTTTTATCACAGCTTGTTTTTTAAAATTTCATTAACTACCGTAGGGTTTGCTTTTCCTTGTAATTCCTTCATGACCAACCCTACAAAAAATCCAAACAACTGTATCTTCCCTGCTTTGTAACTGGCCACTTTATCAGGGTGTTCCTTTAAAATTTTTTCCACGGTTGCTTCAAGAAAAGACACGTCAGAAATTTGTTGTAATCCCAAATCATTGACCAATTGGCGGGGTGACTTAAGAGTTTGCCACATTTGGACAAAAACATCCTTAGCGATTTTCCCCGATATAGTACCATCCATAATCAGATCAACTAATTCTGCCAAATGTTCAGGCAAAAAGGGGACTTGGTGGATGGTTAAATTATCGCGATTCATGGCAGCAAACACTTCGCCAGTTAGCCAGTTGGCAACTAATTTTGCTGCTTGTTTCTTATCATGATTTTTTCCAAAGGAAACAACTTTTTCGTAATAATCTGCAATTTCTTTCTCGGCAACCAGAATATGAGCATCATAGTCATTTAAACCATACTCACCCTCAAACCGGGCTTTCTTAGCATCTGGCAATTCGGGCATTTGGGAACGGATATGATGAATACGTTCAGAAGATAAAATTAAGGGTTTTAGGTCAGGATCAGGGAAATAACGATAATCATGGGCATTTTCTTTAGTACGCATAGAACGCGTTTCACCCTTGCCTGGATCAAATAAACGGGTTTCCTGTACAATCTCTTGGCCACTTTCTAAAATACTAAGCTGACGGTAAATTTCATACTCCAGCGCTTGACCTAGAAAACGGATAGAATTCACATTCTTAATTTCCGCCCGCGTTCCCAATTCTTCGCCCGGGCGACGTAAAGAAATATTCGCGTCAACACGCAAACTTCCCTGTTCCATATTGCCATCACATGAACCTAAATATCGTAACACAGACCGTAATTTCTTGACATACGCCATAGCCTCGGCCGAGGAACACATTTCCGGCTCAGAAACTATTTCCATTAAGGCAATGCCCGCCCGGTTTAGGTCAATATAGGAATAGTGGGGATGTAAATCATGGATGCTTTTTCCTGCGTCCTGCTCTAGATGCAAGCGGGTAATATGAATTCTTTTCGTGCGCCCCTCTTGTAAATCAATGTCTAAGTATCCCCCACTCACAATAGGATAATGGAATTGGGAAATTTGATACCCTGTTGGCAAATCTGCATAAAAATAATTCTTACGGTCAAACACAGAGAACCTATTAATGGTACCATGAATCCCTAAGCCTGTTGCAATGGCTTGATCAATACAAAAAGAATTAATGACAGGTAACATCCCTGGCATACCCGCATCAAGAAAACTAACTTGAGTATTAGGGTCCGCCCCAAAATTAGTAGAACTGCCGCTGAATAATTTAGACTTAGAAGCAATTTGTGCGTGAACTTCTAGCCCAATCACGACTTCCCAAAGGCCAGTCTCTCCTTGGATTAGATTTTTATTTTCAACCAACATAATTTTCACCTAGTTGTTGCACTTTTTTGGATTGCCGAAAGGCTGCGGCTTCTTCAATAACGGCAGCTGCATTCAATAAACGTTGTTCTGATAAAGCGGGGCCAATAAGTTGTAAACCTAATGGTAAACCATCGTCTGTGAACCCTGCAGGAATCGATATTGCTGGCAACCCTGCTAGATTAACAGTCACTGTAAATATATCATTTAAATACATGGTAACTGGATCAGAGGGACGTTCATCCACACCAAAAGCCCCACCGGGAGTGGTAGGTGTCAGTAAAAAGTCAACCTTTTTAAAAGCATCCTGAAAGTCAGAGGCAATAAGCTGTCTAACTTTTTGAGCTTTTAAATAATAGGCATCATAGTATCCCGCTGACAACACGTAAGTGCCAATCAAAATACGCCGACGCACCTCTTCACCAAATCCTAAACGGCGGGTATTTTCATACAGTTCGTCCAAACTTTTCCCTTCACCTTGTAACCCATAGCGAACGCCGTCATAGCGTGCTAAGTTAGAAGATGCTTCTGCAGGGGCCAAGATATAATAAGTGGGCAGAGCATAGGAGGTGGTTTTTAAACTGATGGTTTCAATAGTCGCCCCCGCTTGGGTTAGCCAATCAATCCCTTGTTGTAAAAGGGTTTGGCTGGCAGGGGATAAGTTTTCAGAATATTCCTGGGCAATTCCCACACGTAGGCCTTTTACACCAGGCGTTAAATTTGTGGGATAGTCAGGAATATCAAGCTGACGTGAGGTTGCATCCTTGGGATCGTAGCTTGCCATAACTTTTAGCATTAAGGCGGCATCTAAAACTGTATGAGTTAAGGGACCTGCTTGGTCTAAAGAAGAAGCAAAAGCAACCATGCCCCACCTTGAACATAAACCATAAGTTGGTTTAATGCCAACCAGGCCACAAAAAGCTGCCGGTTGACGAATAGACCCGCCGGTATCTGAAGCGGTAGCTGCTAAAGCTAAATGGCCTGCTACTGCCGCTGCTGACCCCCCTGATGACCCCCCAGGAACCAGCTTTTTAGCAGGCGCTGTATCAGAACGCCACGGATTAATACTTGGCCCAAAAGCACTGGTAACATTGGCTGACCCCATGGCAAATTCATCCATATTGGTTTTGCCCAAAAAGACAGCACCCGCTTTTAATAAATTATCGGTGACGGTAGATTCATAAGGAGGCAAGAAATTACCTAAAATTTTTGATCCCGCTGTTGTGCGTATACCACGCGTACAAAACAAATCCTTAATACCTAATGGTAGCCCTTCTAGTAATCTGCCTTCACCTTTAGCCAGCAACTGATCAGAGACGTTAGCCTGCTTTAAAGCATGGTCAGGGGTTTCTGTAATATACGCGTTCAAGTCCCGTTTTTCAGCCATCCTTTGGATGAAAGCCTGGGTTAATTCTACGGCACTAAAATGTTTAGCACGCAAACCTTTTTGAGCTTCGCTTAGTGTTAAGCATGTTAATTTTGTCATTAATTTTAGTTCCCAAAATTGGTTAAGGTTTAACCATATACGATCTACCTTTTTTCGGCTAGAGGGTGCAGAACTTCCCTAGTTTTTTTTAAAGACAAGATATATATTGCTTTTTACTAAAAAATTACTTTAATTTTAATATTATTGTATGTAAGAATTTGAGGTAATTATTATGTTATTTTCCTTTAAATGGCCCATCCTAGCCGTTGCGGCCGTCATGATGGGGAGCAGCGCTTATTCTACAACCCAGTGCTCTGATGATTTATCCCGTAACCAACCCAAGACTAAACCTCTTTGTAGCCAATTCTCTGATAGAATTTTTTTACCTACCTTTGGCGATCCCCGTTATCCTGCCGCCCTTAAAAATATGTTAGGAAACCCCCAGCATCCGGAAGTTTTTCTTGATTTCATCCATAAATTCAGCAAAATGGGGTCTACTCTTAAAGCTGTTTTAGGCATTCAGTATGTTAAAAATGGTATTCAAGTGATTTGCCAAGACAATCAAGACCAACCTGTCTTTGTACAAGTACAAACTTTCTTTGAAAAAAATTACAAGGCCGATGCCTCTTTTTATTCAGCTATACAAAATCGCGATCCTTTAATAAATGCAGCCAGAACAAAAAAGGTCATAGCCAGCACAAAGTGCAAAACCCTCATCCTCGATATTTTTAACCCCAAGAGTATCCAACACATTCTTAATCAGCAACCCTTTGGCCAATATACCTTAACCGATAACAGCCAAAACAAATCCTTTGATTGGTTGGAATTTAGCGTCTTGAATATAGGCACATTACAACCAACGCAAGAAAATCACTTTTGGCTGAGCTTATTAAGCACTTCATCAATCAACAGTACTATTCCCGCTGAGGCTAGTGAGGTTATTAAAACAGCTTATAAGCAATTACAGCTTAGCAGCTGGAGTAAGGAGGATGTGCTTGAGTATGATGAACAATCGTGCGACCCAACCGTGCTTGATGCCTATCGACAAGGCCAATTAAGTACAAGAAAACTTCATTAATCTGCAAAGTAAAGCGTTTTAATAGCAGGACTTCTCTCTCGTCATATTTAAATCAAAGTGCCGAGAGAGAACCTAAGAATTCTTCCTTCTTAGAAAGGAATATCATCATTTAAATCGTCGAAAGAAGCTCCTGGGGACGATAAAGCAGGGGAAGTACTGCCGCCGCTCATTTGACTGGCACCTTCAAAATCATCACTTGTCCCACGACTGTCTAACAAAGTTAATTCACCCTTAAACCTTGATAACAATACTTCCGTCGTGTACCGTTCCTGGCCGCTTTGGTCGGTCCACTTTCGTGTTTGAAGCTGGCCTTCTAAATAAACTTTAGAGCCTTTCTTTAAATATTTTTCCGCAATTTCGGCCAAGCGATCATTCATAATCACCACACGATGCCATTCTGTGCGATCTTTACGCTCGCCGGTAGTTTTATCCCGCCACGATTCACCCGTTGCCACCGACAAACTAACTATCTTCATACCATCTTGGCTAAAACGCACTTCAGGATCACGGCCTAAATTACCTACTAAAATCACTTTATTAACCGAACCGGCCATTTTATACTCCGCTTAGGATTCGAAAATTAAATATCAGGTATACAAAACTCTATCTATTTATACCATGATTCCAGTAACATGCATGCATAATAATAAGGGATAATATGATAACTTTAACGGATCGCGCTATCGAACGTATTTATTGTTTGATTGGCAAAGAACCAAGTCATCCGCCCGTAAGGCTTCGTCTTAGTGTTTCTGGGGGCGGGTGTTCAGGCTTTCAATATAACTTTGTTTTAGACAGTGCTTTAAATTCAGATGATCATATTTTTAACAGCCAATCAGCAGAAGTTGTGATAGATAATGTCTCTTTAAATCTGCTAGAGGGCAGCATCATTGATTATGTAGAAGATTTAACGTCATCAAGTTTTGTGATTAAGAATCCTAATGCTACCTCAGGCTGTGGATGTGGCAATTCGTTTTCAATTTAAAGGAGCGTTCGCAATAAGAATATGAAAATTACCACCTGGAATGTTAATTCTGTTCGAAGTCGTTTGCCCATTATCAGTACATGGCTACGGGAGAACCAGCCAGATATCGTCTTATTACAAGAATTAAAATGCCTAACAGAAGCGTTCCCTTACCAAGAAATTGAAGACTTAGGGTATAACGTTGCTGTTTACGGGCAGAAAACTTTTAATGGTGTGGCTATCTTAGCCAAATCCCCTATTGAAGACGTCATTTATGGATTACCTACCTATTCTGAAGACCCCCAAGCACGTTACATAGAGGGCGTAATAGGGAAAATACGGGTTGCTTCTGTTTATGTACCGAATGGGCAAGAAGTTCACAGCCAAGCCTATAGGTATAAACTAGAATTTTTGCAACGCTTGCAGCAACACTTAAGGTGTTTGTTAACCTATGAAGAAATTAGTATTATAGGGGGCGATTATAATATTGCCCCTAAGGAAAACGATGTCTATGACCCCCAACTTTGGGCAGGAAAGGTTCTGTTTTCTGAGGCAGAAAGGCAAGCTTTTAATGCCTTGTGTTACCTGGGATATACCGACGCTATCCGTGTTTATCACCATAATAAGGGACCTTTCACATGGTGGGATTATCGCGCACAAGCTTTTACAGCCAACCATGGGTTGCGCATTGATCATTTGCTTTTATCCCCACAAGCCGCAGACTGTCTTAAAGATTGTCAAGTTGATATGACCCCGCGTCGTCTAGAAAAAACCAGTGATCATGCACCCGTTTGGTGTTACTTAACCCCCTAGAATAAAGGAAATTTTATGTCCCTTAACCAACAAGATATCAGAAAAATCGCCACCCTAGCCCGCATCAAAATTGAAGACTCTGAAATCCCAGCTATTGCCGAACAATTAAACGGTATTATGAACTGGATTGATCAATTAAATACTATTGATTTAAAAAACATCCAGGAGGAAGAAGTATCTTTGCAGTCTCTCATGCATGAACGAGAAGATGAAATTACGGAACCAAGTCAAGTAGAAGCGATTCTAATGAATGCACCCGTTGCGCACCATCATATGTTTGCAGTTCCTAAGGTTGTTGAGTAATTGGAAAAAACTTCACTAAATTGCCGCTATATCTCTGCAAAAGCTTTTGTTGACTTGTGTCAAGACATAGGCCTATCAGGAGGTGTTGCCGATTCTCCTTTTGGGCCAGTCATGATCAGAATGCTTGGCAATGCTGTATGTGGTCTCGGGTTTATGGCCGACCCCCCGTTAAAGGCCAGGGAACTGCCTATTTTCGCGCAAGATTACAAGGTCGATTCTTATATATGCCAAGAAATCATAGACCGTATTAGCCAACAACAGCCTATCTCTATCTTACTGGCTGGGACTGCGTTTCAGCATCAAGTTTGGCACCACCTGCAACACATCAAACCAGGACAGACTATTTCCTATCAAGGCTTGGCAAAAGCCTTAGGGGATGTTAAAAAAACGCGTGCGGTGGCCTCAGCGATTGCCAGAAATCCAGTTTCATGGTTAATTCCTTGCCATCGCGTTATTCCCAAGGATAAAGGTATAGGTCACTATCTGTGGGGAAGTGCGATAAAAGATAAACTGTTAAAATCGGAAGGCCTATTTTTATGTCCGTAAAACCCCTTTTAAAACCCCATTGTGCTTCCTTTGGCTCTGGACCAACGGCTAAGCCCCCTTACTGGCAAATTGAGCACTTACAAAACGCTTTGGTTGGACGTTCGCACCGTTCTTTAGAAGGGAAAGCTAAACTTTACCAGTTAATTGAACAGTCACGCACTGTTCTAGAAATCCCTGCTAATTATGAAATTGCTATTATGCCTGGCTCGGCAACAGGGGCTATTGAATGTGCCCTATGGTCTTTTCTAGGACCGCGCGGTGTTGACGTTGTGAGTTTTGATGTTTTTGGTAAGTTGTGGGTCATGGATATTATCGAACAGTTAAAACTGGGAGATGTACAGTCTTTGACAGCAGAATTTGGTTATCTTCCTAATTTACACGCTCACTTACCC
>ERZ1066127.1031-NODE-1031-length-11865-cov-11.624047_pt1 | contig 11865 bp, 11 predicted proteins | sample MGYA00382774_ERZ1066127 | MGnify/ENA primary metagenome ERZ1066127 (study PRJEB33369, sample SAMEA5778357) | biofilm metagenome | biome: Industrial cooling water; feature: Water cooling tower basin; material: Biofilm | place: United Arab Emirates | collected... | reverse complement strand
AACAATCGTACAAAATCCAATACCGGGTAATGCTGAGCCGCTACCGGGGCAGAACGGTTTGTCCCGACTGCAAAGGCACCCGTTTGCGCAAAGATGCCAGTTACGTCAAATTGGTAGACGCTGCCACCGGCGCCCGCCACAGCCTCATGGAGCTGGTGTTGTTGCCTGTCGACAAATTGCTGGTGCTTTTTGAGCAGCTGCAATTGCAAGCCACCGAACAGCAAGTGGCCAAACGTTTGCTGGCCGAAATCACCAACCGTTTGGGCTTTATGTGCGATGTGGGTTTGGGTTACCTCACCCTCAACCGTTTGAGCAACAGTCTATCGGGGGGTGAATCGCAGCGCATCAAGCTGGCCACCTCGCTGGGCAGCAATTTGGTGGGCAGCATGTACATCCTCGACGAGCCCAGCATTGGCCTCCACCCCCGCGACAGCGAGCGCCTCATCAAGGTGCTCAAACGCCTGCGCGACAATGGCAATACGGTAATTGTGGTAGAACACGAAGAAGCTGTGATGCGTGCTGCCGACCAGTTGGTAGATATTGGTCCCCTTGCCGGTTCGCACGGTGGCCAACTCGTGTTCCAAGGCGATTTCGAAGCACTTTTAAAAGCCGAAAACAGCCTCACGGGCGGCTATTTGAGTGGTCGCGAAGCCATTGACATACCTACCCGCCGCCGCAGCTGGCGCAAAAGCATCACCATCAAAGGTGCCCGCGAAAACAACCTCAAAAACATAGATGCCGAAATTCCACTCGGCTGCTTTACGGTGATTACCGGGGTGAGCGGATCGGGCAAAACCTCGCTCATCAAAAAGGTGCTGTACCCCGCTTTGAAGAAACAAACCAGTGGTTTTGGCGAAAAGGGAGGCGATTTCGACCGGCTTGAAGGCGATTTTGCTGCCATCAAAAATGTGGAGCTCATTGACCAGAACCCCATTGGCAAATCGAGCCGATCGAATCCGGTTACCTACACCAAGGCTTACGACCACATCCGCAACCTGTTTGCCGACCAGCAAGCCAGCAAAATCAATGGTTACAAACCCGCGCATTTTTCATTCAATGTAGAAGGCGGACGCTGCGAAAACTGTCAGGGTGAAGGCACGGTCACCATCAGCATGCAATTTTTGGCCGACATTACCTTGGAGTGCGAAGTATGCAAGGGCAAACGGTTCAAAGACGAGTTGCTGGAAGTCCAGTACCGTGGCAAGAACATTTCGGAAGTGCTCGATATGACCGTAAGCGATGCTTTGGCCTTTTTCAGCGACGAAAAAGCCATCCACAGCCGTTTGCAACCGCTCGAAGATGTGGGCTTGGGATATGTCAAACTCGGTCAGGCCAGCAGCACCCTCTCGGGCGGCGAGGCACAGCGCATCAAACTGGCCAGCTACCTCACCAAGGGCAACCAGGCCACCGATACCCTTTTTGTATTCGACGAGCCTACTACCGGTTTGCATTTCCACGACATCAAGAAGTTGTTGTATGCCCTCAACGCCCTTATTGAACAAGGTAATTCGGTATTGGTGATTGAGCACAACCAAGAGGTGATCAAATGTGCCGACTGGGTGCTCGATTTGGGTGCCGAAGGGGGCGATGCCGGTGGTTATTTGGTGTTTGCTGGTACGCCCGAAGGCTTGATGGCATGCGCTGAAAGTTATACCGGTAAATATTTGGCGGGCCTCCAGAAACGTTGAGGTCGGCTGACCGATGATTGGTGAAATACCGAGAGCTCGGTAGAGGTAAAAGTGAAAAATTAAAAGTTAAATCGGGCTCAGCAGTTTGGATTAAACACGGAGGTCACCGAGTACACGGAGGTAGGCTGTCCGCCCTGCTTCATGCCCCATGCACCTTGCCCCCTTCACCAGTTGCTGAGGCACTTGAAGCGCCGGTTACTGAGGCCCTCGAAGCACCGCCTCCTTTCTGTATCTTCGCATACCATCTGCACACAGCCATGACCACCCGCCTTGCCCAGCAGCTCGCATTTATTCATGAAATCGACAAGCTCAAATACATCCTCCGCAAAACTTGCCTGTTCAACAGCGACCGACGCGAAAACGATGCCGAACACAGCTGGCACCTGTGCATGATGGTGCTGGTGTTGCAAGAGTACAGTCCAGAGCCCATCGACACGCTCAAAGTGTTGAAGATGTTGCTTATCCACGACCTGGTGGAGATTGATGCAGGCGATACCTTTTTATACGACCCTGCCCGACAAGCGCAGGCAAACGCCGATGCCGAAGAAGCCGCTGCCCAACGCATTTTTGGGCTGTTGCCAGAAGACCAGCGCGACGAGTTTTATGTCCTTTGGCAAGAGTTTGAAACCGCCGACAATGCCAATACCCGCTTTGCCCGGTCCATCGACCGCATGGAGCCACTGTTTCAAAACCTCACCAACGGTGGCGGCACCTGGAAAGAACACGAGGTACCACTATCGAAGGTATTTGACCGGGTGAAAGGCATTGCTGCGGGTACGCCTGAGCTATGGGACTATTTCCTGGAAGAGTTGCCACGCGCCTTGGCGAGCGGACAAATTGAAGCGGGGGCCGAACCTCAGTCGTGAGCGGCCAGCCGAACAATGAAGTTGCTGCCCGAGCCAGGTTCACTTTCTACGCGAATGGATCCGCCCATGCGCTCAACCATCTCCCGCACCAAGTGCAAACCAATGCCTTTGCCTTCAACGGCATCGGTTAAACGGGCATTCGGCTGAAAAATCCGCTCGGCATTTTCCTCAGCATCAAAGCCAACACCGTTGTCGTTCACCGAAATTTCCCATTTGCCATCTTGCCTGAAAGCATGCACTTCGACGATGGGCGGCACATGCGTACGCGCATATTTGAGTGCATTTGAAAATAAATTCAGAAAGATGCTGCGCAACTGAACCGCATTTCCCCATACCACCACTTCTTTACCAAACCACAGCCTGATTTCGCCATCAGCCGCTTTGATGCTTTGCGACAAACTTTCAACCACCATTTCAATTTGCGGTAGCAGGGCCACCGCTTCGTTGCTGTCTTGTCCAGCCAAGCGGTTGTTGATTTCATCGAGGTAGGCATCGAGTGTGGTTTTGAGTTGCATGGCCGAATGGCGCAACACCTCGTGCATTTCGCGCAATTCAGCATCTTCCACCTCCAGGCTGTCGAGTACCTCAAAAGCCGCGAGCAGGTTGTTTACGGGTAAACGAATGTCGTGTGAGGTGGCATAACTTAAGCGCTTGAGTTCGGCATTGGTTTGCACCACCTTTTCGAGCACCCGATTGCGTTCTTGTTCATGTAATTTTCGAGATGTGATGTTTTTGGCAACTGCAAAAACCAGTTTTTCGTTAACCGAAGGCATCGAAGTCCAGCTAAGCCAAACAATTTCTCCTTTGGCGGTTAAGTAACGGTTTTCGAAGCCGGTGACCAATTTGCCTGTTTCAAAAAGGCGTTTACGCCGGTTGGCGGTTATTTCGCGGTTGTCAGGATGCATGAAATCGCGCATGGGCCGGCTGCAAAGTACTTCTGCCGAGTAGCCCAACAATTGCTCAACAGCAGGATTGACACGTTTGAAATAGCCGTCATCGCCAGCAATGACCAGCAGGTCACCCGACATTTCAAAGAAACGTTGAAAATCGTATGGTTGATTTAAACTCATGTGCGTGAGGTGGGCCATCGAGGTCCCTACCCATTCATACGGATATTTTTGGCAAAAAGTTTTAGATGCTAATTATTGGTTACATCCTTGGTCATAATACGTATAATCGGCGGTAATCTTGCCATCGTTGATGGTAAGGATGGTGCAAATGGGCAACGCAAAAGGTTGTCCATCGGGACCGGTGCCTTTTGAAACGAACTCCACCACCACTTGACGTTCGCCGGCCGGGTAGAGGTTTTTCACATCGTCTTGCACATCGGGAATCATTTGGGCCAGCTCGCTGTAGTGCGCAACAATATCAGCACGCGTTTGCATTTTGGGTTCGGTGCCATTGGCCGGGTCTTTGAATTCGGCTTTTTCGGCATACAAGGCTGCCATGGCTTCCCAATCGTGTTTGTTGAAATGGGCAAACATTTCTTGAACCACCTGCACATTTAGGTCTTGTTTTTGGCGCAAGGCTTCCAAGGCATCGGGCTTTGACTCGCATGCCACCAGGCTAAACAGCCCAATCACCGCACATAAGATTTTTTTCATGGTAGTTAGGTTGTTGGTTGAGGTTGATTTATTCAATAGGTTCGCATCGCACCGGAAAATTCACCGAATTGGCGATAAAACAGGCGGCTTTGGCTTGGGCGTGCAATTGATTCAGCAGTTCGGGTGCATAGGTTTCGGCCAATTCGAGCTTGGGGTGCAAAACCACCTCGGTAAACCTACCCGTACGGCCATCTTCTTCCATCATGCCCTCGGGCTCATCGGAATAAGCGGTAACCACCACGCCAGCATCGGCGGCCAAGCGTAAAAACCACAACATGTGGCAAGCCGACAGTGCACTCAAAAGCAATTCTTCGGGATTATAGGCCGAGGCATCTCCCCTAAAATCGGGGTCAGAAGAACCCAAAATCACTGGTTTGCCCGGAGCCTGAACCTGGTGGCTGCGTTCATACGAACGGTAATCAAAAGTGCCACTGCCGGTATTACCAGTCCAGCTCACTTGAAGTCGATAATGATGGGCGCGCATTTGGATATGTGGGTGTAATATACACATATTACAAAAGTGTAAATCATTAAAAAATCAATGAAGCACCATACTACACTCATTATCTGGCCGTATTTTCGGTCAAAAGTAGGTGATGACACATACCTTTTGGGATTTGGGTGCTTTCACCCTGCATGAGCCTGTTACCGTTTTGACCGATTTACTGGTTACCGGCGTTTGCTGGCGAGCCGCATGGCTGCTGCGGACACAACAACCTTCCAACTTGCGCCGGCTGTTCGAAGCCTATTTTTGGATGATGGGCTTGGCCACTGCTTATGGAGGCATTATTGGTCACGGCTTCATCGTACAACTGGGCTTCTCGTGGAAAGTGCCTGGCTGGCTCATTTCGATGCTGGCAGTGGCGCTCTTAGAACGTGCAGCTATTTTCCATGCCGGCAGCGAGTTGCCCCAGCGCTGGGCAAAAGCCTTGGCATGGTTGAATGTAGCCGAGTTGATTTCACTTACGGCCATTGTATTGACTACGCTCAACTTCTTTTTTGTAGAAGCGCATGCTGCCTACGGTTTGTTAGGGGTGGTGGGCAGCCTCGAAGCCTGGTTGTGGTACCGGCACCGCTCAACCGGCAGTTTGCCCCTGCTCCAGGCCGTGGGCATCGCCGCTGTGGCTGCGGGGGTGCATTTGTTCGAAATCAGTCTGCACACCTGGTTCAACCACCTCGACCTCAGCCACTGTTTGATGGCCTGGGCGGCTTGGCAATTTTACAGGGGGGCGAAGGCGGTGCTTGGGGCGGCCTGAGGCGGAGGCAGCGGGGCGAACCGCAGAGGCGGGGAGGACTTTTTTACGCTGAAACGGCTGAAGTGCGTCACCTCTCACTTCGTGCCCTTAAAATGCTTTTTTTTTCAGTGCAACTAGAAGCTGTGCACGGCGCCGAGGCAGCGGAGCCTTTCGCTGAACCGCTTCGCGTCTTCAGCAGAGCTCGCAGAGAACAGGGTTAAAACTCATCGGGTTCAAAATGCGAGAATCGGGCCATTATTTTTCATCGCATTTAACCTCATCCCCTTCACCGGGGAATGCTTGCAACAAAAAAACCGCTGCCCTTTCGAACAGCGGTTTGTAATGCATGCACCTGGCTTAGCGCTTGGTGATGGGGGTATAGTCGCGCTTGGGGTGACCAATGTACACCTGGCGTGGGCGACCGATGGGCTCGTTGCCTTCGCGCATTTCTTTCCACTGGGCAATCCAGCCGGGGAGACGACCCAAAGCGAACATCACCGTAAACATATCGGTTGGAATGCCGATGGCGCGGTAAATGATGCCTGAGTAGAAGTCAACGTTTGGATACAGCTTGCGCTCCACGAAATAAGGATCGCTGAGGGCGGCTTCTTCCAACTGCTTGGCGATGTCGAGAATGGGGTCGTTGATGCCCAAACGGTTCAACACCTGGTCGCAAGCCTGCTTGATGATTTTGGCACGTGGGTCGAAGTTTTTGTACACGCGGTGACCAAAGCCCATCAAACGGAAAGGATCGTTTTTGTCTTTAGCCTTGTTGATGTACTTCATGGCATCACCACCGTCGGCTTTGATTTGCTCGAGCATTTCAATAACCGCCTGGTTGGCACCGCCGTGGAGTGGGCCCCACAAAGCACCGATACCTGCCGAAACCGCTGCGTAAATATTGGCATGCGACGAGCCTACGATGCGCACGGTACTGGTAGAGCAGTTTTGCTCGTGGTCGGCGTGGAGAATCAACAATTTGTTGAGGGCGTCAACAACCACCGGATCGGGCACGTACTCCTCGGTGCGGTGACCGAACATCATTTGCAGGAAGTTCGACACATAGTCGTACTTGTTGTTGGGGTACATGTAGGGGTGCCCCATCGACTTTTTGTAGGTCCATGCCGCAATAGTCGCCATTTTAGCAATTAAACGGTGGATGGTGCGGTCAATTTCCTCTGCTGAGCGGTTCGGATTCAACGAGTTCGGATAAAAGCTGCTCAATGAAGCGATGGTGCTCATCAAAACACCCATGGGGTGGGTACCACCGGGATAGGCATCGAGGAACTTTTTGATGTTCTCGTGTACCAAGGTGCGGCGGGTGATGCTGTTGTTGAACCATTCCAACTGGCTAGCGGTAGGCAATTCGCCATAAATGAGCAAATAACTCACCTCCATAAAGCTCGAATGCTCGGCCAACTGCTCAATGGGATAACCACGGTAGCGCAAAATACCTTCATCGCCGTCGATGAAAGCGATGGCGCTTTTGGTAGCTCCTGTATTTTTGTAGCCAATATCCAAGGTAATCAGGCCCGATTCATCTCTCAACTTAGAGATGTCCATGGCGGCTTCGTTTTCCGTACCAACAATTACGGGCAGTTTGTAGGTCTTCCCACCGTAATTGATTTCAGCTGAATTCGACATATATAGGTAGTGTTTTGATTGTTTTCGGGGCCTGAGCGCACATTTTTCGATGGCAGCGTAAAAATCCGCAAAAAAGGCGCACTTTCAGCCACACATCTGTTTTATTTTTAATGTATCCATATAAACAAATGGCGTCGAAAAAGTTTCCTTTCAAGCCCTCCAAATCATGAAAAACCGCATTTTACTCGATTCAGCAGCCTTAGATTTGTTGCGTGTGCAACTAACTGACTGGGAAGTATCGCCGCAAGCCCTCAAACGACTATATGTATTTAGCAATTTTTCGGCCGCCTGGGCCTTCATGAATCGGGTAGCGCTGTTGGCCGAAAAGCTCGACCACCACCCCAACTGGAGCAATGTGTACAACCGGGTGGAGATTACGCTCTTTACGCACGACCGGGGTGGAGTAACCGAATTGGATGCGTTTATGGCAGCGGAAATAGAGCGCTTAACAGCGTAGCTGCGATGATGGACAACGGAGGAAAGTCGACGGAAGACTGCTAACGGTGGATAAACACGAAGGAACAGTCGGTAGACCACATGACCAGCTGTCACGTGTCACGCTTTACTTGTCAACTGTCGTCTGCTTACCTGTCGTCTGTTTACCTGTCGTCTGTTTACCCGTCGCCTTATCACAGCGCTTTCACCGCCTCTACCAACTGCCCCAGCGCCTTCTTGGCATCGCCAAAGAGCATGCGCGTTTTGGGATTGTAGAAGAGCTCGTTTTCGATGCCGGCATAACCCGCATTCATCGAACGCTTGATCACGATGATGTTTTGGGCGCGGTCGGCTTGTAAGATGGGCATGCCGTAAATGGGACTGGCCGGATCGAGCTCGGCGGCCGGATTCACCACGTCGTTGGCACCAATCACCACCACCACATCGGTTTGCGGGAATTCGGGATTGATGGCTTCCATTTCAATGAGTTTGTCGTACGACACATCCGACTCGGCCAGCAATACGTTCATGTGACCAGGCATGCGGCCCGCCACCGGGTGGATGCCGTACTTCACCTCAACGCCCTTGCTTTCGAGCAGCTTTTCGAGTTCGTGCACCACGTGCTGGGCCTGGGCAACGGCCAATCCGTAACCTGGAATCACCACCACCTTTTTGGCGTAGGCCAACAAAATAGAGGCATCGCTCAGACTGATTTCGCGCACCGTGGTATCAATTTCACGGTCGCTGGCAGCACCTCCCCCGCTGTTGAAGGCACCCAAAAGCACTGCGGTAAGCGAACGGTTCATGGCCTTGCACATGAGCACGGTAAGCAAAAAGCCCGAAGCACCTACCAAAACACCGCCCATCAACATCACCTTGTTGTCGAACAACAAACCGGTGGTTGCGGCCGTAATGCCCGTGAACGAATTGAGCAACGATATCACCACCGGCATATCGGCACCGCCAATAGGCATCACAAACAACACCCCAAAAAGCAATGACAACACCAACAAAATGTAAATGATGGCTTCGTTGCCATTGCTGAGCACAAAATAGAGCACCATCAAAACGGCCATTAACACCAGCAAACCGTTGTTGGTGAGCTTTTGCATGGGCCAACGAACCGATTTACCGCTCACAAATCCCTGCAACTTGCCCATGGCGATGATTGAACCCGTAAACGATATCCCGCCTACCACCAAGCTGATGAGCAAGGCTGTAAAATAGAAGTAGGTAGTGGCACTTGGGTTTAGCAACAACTCGGCTGCAGCTCCCAGGTCATTACCGTGGTACATGGCATACACCTCAGCCACCGCAATGAGTGCCGCCGCTGCACCGCCCATGCCGTTGAAAAACGACACCATTTGCGGCATATCGGTCATTTTGATGCGGTTCGACATCAGCCATCCGCCCACCGAGCCGATGACGATGGCGATTACCGAAAGCAGGATGTTTTGCAAACCGGGCGCAAAAAAAGTAGCCACAACCGCCAGTCCCATCCCCCCTGCTGCCCATAGGTTTCCTTTGCGGGCGGTATCGGGGTGCGACATGTATTTCATGCCCTGCACAAAAAGCACAACGGCTACGAGGTAAGCTATATCAATGAGTTGTGTAGCCATCATTTTTTCTTTTTACGGAACATGTCCAACATGCGGTCGGTAACGGCAAAGCCGCCCACCACGTTCAAAGTGGCCAAAACCACCGCCAAAAAGCCGAGCGCCAGGGCCAGGTAATTGTCGGGTGCGGTTTTGCCCATCACCAAAATAGAGCCGATGATGACCACACCCGATAAGGCGTTGGAACCCGACATCAAAGGCGTGTGCAACACCTGCGGCACTTTGCTGATGACTTCGATGCCCACAAATACGGCCAATACGAGCACGTAAATCATTTGCAGGTTATCGGAAATGAGTTGAAGGATGTTTTCCATCATGCTTTCTTTAGGGGTTCCCACACCACTTCACCCCCGCGGGTGATGAGGCTGCCTTTCACAATATCGTCGTCGAGGCCCAGTTCTACCTTGCCTTCTTTGGTCCATGGGCTGAGGTAATTGAGCATGTTTTTGGCGTACATGCGGCTGGCATCCTGGGGTTTGTCGGCCGGTAAATTGCCGTTACCCACAATGGTAATACCATGTTCATGCACAATTTCGTTGTTTTTGGTGAGGGCGCAGTTGCCACCTGCTGCCGCTGCCAGGTCGATGATGACGCTGCCGGCACGCATGCGCTGCACCATGTTGGCCGTTATAAGTACGGGAGCGTGCTTGCCCGGAATGAGGGCCGTGCTGATGACCACGTCGGCGGCCACAATGCGCTTTTCGAGCTCTTCCGACTGGCGGCGTTTGTAGTCTTCGCTTTGTTCCACGGCATAACCGCCAGCACCTTTGTCTTCAACGGCGCCTGCTACTTCTACAAAGCGGCCACCCAAACTTTCCACCTGTTCTTTTACCGAAGGCCGCGTATCAAAGGCTTCTACCACAGCGCCCAAACGTTTGGCGGTGGCCACCGCTTGAAGTCCGGCCACGCCCGCCCCAATCACCAGCACTTTGGCTGGCGCAATGGTGCCTGCGGCCGTCATCATCATGGGGAAGATGCGCGGCAGCAAGGTGGCAGCTTGCAGAACGGCTTGGTAACCGGCCAGCGAGGCTTGGCTCGAAAGCACGTCCATGCTTTGGGCGCGGGTGATGCGCGGAATGGCATCCATGCTTACCAGGCTCACGCCCTTTTCGGCGATTTTTTGCATGCGGAAGCCATTTACCAGCGGTTGGTACATGCCAAACAGCAGTTGGCCGCTGCGCAAGTGTTCGATGCTTTCGTTGGAGAGGGGCTGGATGCGTACGAGGATGTCGGCAGCAATCACTTCGGCGCGACTGCCAATGCGGGCACCCACGGCTTCATAATTGGCATTGCTGTAAGAGGCTTTGTGACCAGCCTCGCTTTCTACCCATACTTCCAGGCCTTTGTCGATGAACGATTTCACCACCTCGGGCGTGAGGGCCACACGGCTTTCGAAATCGGGTTCTTTGAGGAGTCCCAGGCGCATTTGCTTGATTTATGGGGTAAATATAACCAAAATGTGGTGCCTCCAAGGGCGGTGGTGGAAATGTTGACACTTTAATCCACAATAGCCCAAAGCCTTGAAAAAGCGCATGGAGTTGGCGCCTCCCTTTCGAAAAAACCGTATTTTTGCCGCCCTAGCCGGCCCTGTAGTTCAACGGATAGAATAGAAGTTTCCTAAACTTTAGATATGGGTTCGATTCCCGTCGGGGCTACAAAGCCCTCTCAGCACGCACTGAGAGGGCTTTTGTTTTTGAGGCAGAAAAGTCATACGAAATGCACTTACGTCAACATGCCCCCGGCGCCTGCGGCTCGTTGGGCGTTTGGTAGCCCACCACCGTATGCGGCGCCGCAGCCAGCTGCACATGGGGTTTGCGCACACCCAAGCGCTTGCTGCCGTAAAGGGATTGTTCTTTGAGGGTGATCACCTTTTCGAAGTTAAGGATATTGGGCGATAGTTGCATGATTTGGTTGTAAACCGATTGGCCAAGCACCTGCCTTATCCATTCTAAATATTCAACCACACCAACGTTTTGCATGCGGTTGATGATGGTGGTCATGATTTCAGAGGCGCAAAGGGCAACCAGCTGTATTTAAGACCCATAAAACGATAGGCGGTGCTTTCTTGGTCCATGCGGCGAGAGGGCCGATTTACATTTTCCACACAAAGCATGAAGCAAGCATCTTTCCAACCAAGCCCTGATACCAAAAATGCCCCGGCTTTATTAGCTTCGTCACAAAACCTATGGGCATGCCGCAACCACCCAACCTCAGCCTGGAAAAGCTGGCACAACAGCTCAAAGCAGCTTTCGATTTGTTTTACCCTGCCCCGCTGGAGGCATGGCATTATTTTGCCAGTTGTGGAGAGCTGGTGCACTATCCCAAAAACGGCATCGTTAAAGCGGCACATGCCATCGATAAGTATGGCTACTTTTTGGTGGAGGGTGCCTGTGGGCTCTTCGTTTGGAAAGAAAACAGCGCCATGTGCCTCGACTTATTGCTCGAAAACAACTTCTTTGCCGACGACCTTTCGCTTTTCACAGGCAAACCCTCACCGGTAGAAATTGTAGCCCTCGAAAATACCCTCTTGCTGCGCTTGCCCAAAAGTCAGCTTGCGCATTTGCAGCAAACCCCCATGGGACAAATCCTTTTTGCGGCAGGCAACCAGGCGGGCTTTGTGGAGAAACAGCAACAGCAGCTCGACCGCATGACCAAATCGGCAGCGCAGCGCTACCTCGAATTGCTGGAGCGACAACCTGGATTGGCGCAGCGGGTGGCGCAAAAGCACATCGCTTCTTATTTGGGAATAACCACACAAAGTTTGAGCAGGATCAGGA
>ERZ1066127.1030-NODE-1030-length-11872-cov-11.184057_pt1 | contig 11872 bp, 11 predicted proteins | sample MGYA00382774_ERZ1066127 | MGnify/ENA primary metagenome ERZ1066127 (study PRJEB33369, sample SAMEA5778357) | biofilm metagenome | biome: Industrial cooling water; feature: Water cooling tower basin; material: Biofilm | place: United Arab Emirates | collected... | reverse complement strand
AGGTAGGCATGTGGGGTGCCAACGACCCCGACTGCCGCAAACCCATGCTGTGGGAGGAGCTCAACTACCAGCCCGAGCACTACAAGGCCGACGGCAGCTTGTACCCCCAACCACAAAAGGTGGCAGTGCATGCCGGCATGCTGGCCCACTACCGCGCCTTGGGTCAGCTGCGCAACAACGAGCCAGCCTTGCGCGACGGGAGCTTCGAAACCCTGCTCACAGCCGACAAACAACAGGTGTATGCTTTCCGCCGGCGTGCAGCTGGCCAAAGCAAGGGCTTGGTGGTGGTGTTGAACAACAGCAACCAAAGCCAATCGGTACAAATACCGGGTGTGAAAAGCCAGCCCGAGCTGCTTTACCAATCGGAAACCGCCTCCTTCAAGAAAAACAAATGTTTGCTGCCTCCGTTGGGTTTTGTAATTGTTAGAGAACCCTAAAAGCAGTGCTTGTCGAACTGCTAGATATTGCATACCGAATCATGCACTTAAAACCATAGTTTTGAATATGTATAATCGAACCGCATTTTTTGTAGTGCTGCTTATTCTATCCTTACCATTTACTGGTACAGCCCAGCGCGGCCTCCGCATCGACTCCGACCGGCCGGGTTTTGGACAAACGCCCATCACCGTGGGCAAACACTATTTGCAAATGCAAGTAGGCCAACGGGGGGGTTGGCTCAATGGCACCAATTTTACCAATAACACGTATGCCAAAGGCCGGCCTTCGCAATCTAACCTCATGCTGCGCTTTGGTGTGTCGGCCAAAACAGAAGTGTACGTTGGCGTTACCCGCATGGGCTTTAACCGCACCACCTATGAGCCATTGATCGGTTCTAACCTCATCGATTGGATCCCAGGAAACTATTACCCCAACAGCTTTAGTGGGCGTTGGAACAACTGGCAACTTGGTTTGCGGCACACCTTGATGGACGAAACGCAAGAAACACCATTCTCGTTGGGTCTTACAGGCAGTTACACCCACGAAGCCAGCGCCGATTACAGCCGACAAAACGATTTGCCCGGCAACGTGCAGTTGGGCTTGTTGGGCAGTAAATCGCTAAGCAAAAGCGTAGCAGCCCTCGGGAACATTGGCATCAACCAACCCATCGGTGGTTCCATCAATGTACCCAATGTGTATTACGTGGTGAATTTCACTTTCGACATGGGCAAAAACCTGGGATGCTTTTTCGAAACGAGGCAAGATTATCTATCCAGCGACGGGGGCGGTAATGTGAGTACTTTTGATGCTGGACTTACCTGGAAACTGGCACCCAATTTCCAATTCGACCTTTTTGGCGGACATACCCGCACCGATATGTTCATCGAAAACTTCGCCCCCACCAGTTTGGTGATGTTTACGGCTGCCAGTCGCGAAGGTTATTGGTTTCTGGCCGGTGGACTGAGTTGGAAAATCAAGGCTTTGCCCAGTAAGCCAGCAAAAACCGACTAACCTGGCAAAGCCTTTTTGTTCAGAAGTGAAATGCTGCGGTGGTGATGGCATACCAATCGGCACGGGTAGCGCCGTTGTTGGCATTCCTAAACACAGCATCTTTGTTGAGGCCATAGCGCCCTTCTACCCGCCAGGTGAACTGCGGAATGGGCACAAATTCGTAGGTAAGCGTGCCTGACCCTGAGCGCCAACCGTTGGGTGAATTGGTGCGCAGCTCTTCTACTATGTCCTGCGGATTGTGCACATGGTCGTAGCGCACAGCTATGCCGTGGTGTTTGTGCAGTGCGTAACGTGCCGAAAATGCCAGGCCAAGTACCTGCTGGTAACCATCGGCACCCAAGCCTTTTTGCGGACCCGATTTTTCTTGAATTACCCAATCGAAGGCTGGCAAAAACAACCATTTTTCGCCCACAAACAAGCGGGCGTACACATTGTGGTACATGCGCCATTGGCTGTTTTGTGCGCCCAGCGCCCGTTCATCGCCCAGGTAAACGTTCCAGTTTCCAGTAATTTCACCTGGCTTGTTGATGGCGTAGGAAAGGGCCAAGGCTTTTTTGCCGTTGGCATCCCTTATTTCTTGCCAGCCGTTGAGCAGCATGAGGGTGAAGGTATGGGCTGCATTGCGGCTATATGCCAGTCGCACCCCAGATTCATAGTCGGGGGCAAAATCGGCAATGTAACCGCGGGTGGCATGTAGGTTTTCTTTGTTCAGCGGCACTTCAGACCCAAAATACGAAGGAAAAATTCCGGCTTCAACCGACCAGCGATCGTTCAAACGATACAAAACCGCCGCTTCTCGCACATTACGCAACGATGGATGCTCGGCAAATGTCAAGGCATCGGGAATGTGCCCGGCGTGCATGGCCACGCGGAAACGAAATTTATCGCCGTAATCTAACTGCGCTTGTAGGTAGGCCAAGGAAAGTGAAAACTGATTTACGTAGAGTGGGTAACTGGTGAAATCGCGGCGACCAAAGTCAGTGAGTGAATCGCCACTGATGTAATCGAGGTATGTGTGCTCGCGTTGTGGCCCCAGGGCGTAGCCAAAATCGGCATAACCGTTGAGGGTAACCTTAACGTCGCCTTGTTTAAATTCGAGGGCCGATTGGCCATAGGATGGTGCAGAAAGCAGCAGGGCGCATACGGCAGATAAAAGCATGCGCACACCAGCCAGCTTCCCAAAATTGTTCTTTTGGAAATGGTGCATAAATGGAAATTGAGGATGAAATAAAAGGGCAGCGAAGGGGCCCTATCCTATAATCTCCAGTTGCAGTAATTCAAAAAGAGGGCTGAGGTTGAAATCAACCGATTACGCCAAAATCCAATGCTGATGAAAAGGCAATCGGAAAAACCGTGGGCGTTATGGGTGGTTTCGGCATCCGCCGTAGGTTCAGCGGCTGCCGAACGGTTGAGTTGGGTATTGTCACTTACAATGCGCAGAACAGCGTCGCTGCATAAGATGGGTGACTGTTTTACATCGAGGAGTTCGGCTTGTAACGACGCGGATGCGGCCAACGGAGCCTGTGGTTCAGCGGCTTGCAGGCCGTGGAGCGGCATCAAGGCCAACCACAGCATGGCAAATAATAAGCCGGTGTTTCGTTTCACGCTGCAAAGCTACAAGATTTGCGTACGACCTCGGCAAGGAGTCAAAAAAACAAGCCCCGAGCTGCACATTGGCTTATCTTTGTGGCATGACAACCAACCAACGCATCATCATCGTCATCCTGCTGTTTTTGTGCGGCTGGTCGTACCGCATGTTGTATTTCAGCATTCAAACTGGACCAGAATGGCGGCTGTTGGTAAGCAGCGTTTCGGCTTTGTGTTTTACAACACTGCTGGTGATGTATGGCTTGTATGTGCGCGATGAAATGAAAAAACGCAAATAAATTCAGCGCCTGAGCGTTAGACGCCACTTTTTGTAGGGACGATTCATCCCCTCCTGCCTGGTGATGGTGAGGTACATTTGGTCATTGCTTAAAATCTCGATGTCGGGGTGTCCCAAACCAAAGATGATGTCACCAATACCGAATGACTGTTGACCATCCTCTTCCATATACACTTGCATCCGTGGACCTGAATTGCTTTCGGCAAGCCACCAAACAAAATCGCCCTCAACCTTTACTTCCTGGCCATTTTCAACGAATGCATAATCGTATCGGCCTCGTTTTGCCTTGTTCCTGCGGCGGTTGAAATCAATAAAACCAGTTGGTTCAGCTTCCAAGGGTCTGAAATTCTCAGGTTCACTTTGACTGGTAGCAACGGCTATCACATCCCATTTGCCGTAATAAAAAAGATCTGTCTCGGGGTCATCCTTGGTACAAGCTGCCAAAAAAACCAAGGCAACTGCAAAGAAAAAAACATGCTTCTTCATCTTCGTTGTAATAAAATGGTTGCACCGCGGTTGGTGAAAATCGGGTCAACTGCGCGCAATTCTACCCTGTTTTCTTTCACATAATTCGGGTTTAACAGCAAGTCGATGGCGTTTGACCAGCCTACACCCAATGCAGGGTATTCATCGTCTTCGGTGTCCATTACCACCGTGAGTTTACCGCTGTCCATGCGCCAATCAAATTTGCCTTCGTAGGTTTCAGTTTCACCGGTGGTACCGCGCTTAAAACTAACTTCAAATTGACCGGGCCAATTGAGCTCGCCTTTCATTCCCGAACGAAAACGAATGAAACCACGAACTTCGGTCGCAGGTATAGCTGTGCTGTTATCGTTGAAATGTATGACTTCGGTATAATCCCAAGTGCCAATGTAAAATGGTGCCCGAAAGGGGTTTTCCCTTGTCTCCTTTTGGCAAGACAGGGTCACAAAAAGCAAGCAGCCAAAGCCTGATTTCATGAGCGGATGCAGCTTGCGAAACTTCATCATTTTTATTACCATCTGTATTTAATATATTAAGTCAGTTGTTTTCAAAACTAAGTAAGGAATTCCGGACGTCCAAAACAGCAGTTATAAAATACCTTGAATTGGGTATGGTCACTTTGTCCTGAAAGCTGCATTGGGCTTTTTTTGTGACGGACATGCTACTAAATCAGTGTTACACGGTATGTGCATACCGATGTTGCGGTAAATTGCACCGAATGTTTTGACTGGCATCGCCCTCAATATTAATTTGGCGGTAAACAAAACCACCATGAAACATTTGCTGCTCTTATTGCCATTAGCACTCAGCCTTTCATCCCAAGGCCAACAACCTTACTTTCACCTGCAATCAGTGAACGTGAATAGGGCCGATATCCTCAACGACTCAGTATTGCACGCTTATGCTTCGCTCGATTTGCAAAACCAAAGTGCCATCGATGTGGTGTCGTTTAACCTCAATACCCTGCGCTGGCAGCGGCTCGGACAAATCAATGGCTTGAGCGCGGTACCTGTTGATAGCTTTCGCCGCAGTGCCGACAGCATTTGGTTCATCATGCCCAATGGACAAGTGCACTATTCGGCCAACAATGGCCAAAGTTTTCAGCAAGCCACCATCCCTTTTTCCACGACCCAAACGCAAACCTTTCAATCGTTTCACCGGGTTTTCAATGGCTATTTGATGCGTTTTAGCCTGTCGGGGCTCTTCCACTTTTACCACAGCTTCAATGGGGTAGATTGGGTACATGCCGGATCGGTACCATCCAACAATGGTACGCAGCGCTTTTCTGTTGTCAACGACACCATTTTGTACACCGCCAATGGAACCGAAATTTTACGCAATACCAATGGTGGACGCAGCTTTAGCGGTTCAGGAAGTGGTACAGGGCGCTTTGTTCCCCAAAATACCAATAACTTTCAGGCCATCACTGGGCAGTTGATGTTTGCCTGGAGCAACAGCGAAACCTACCGAAGCAGCAATGGCGGCCAAACTTGGTCGCTTTTAACCTACCCTACCCCCACCCCTGCCAGCGGTAGCCTGAGAATTGCATTCAAAAACCAAAACGAAGGTACTTTGGCCTATTGGCCCGGCGGTGCTTTTTACACCTTAGATGGGGGTGCAACACTGGTACAAATCCCTTCACCACCCGGTATGGCCGCACCCATGACTTTGCGCTATATGGGCAACAGGCTACTCAACGGAACGGGTTTGTTCATGCATTATACATCCAACTACGGTCAAACCTGGGAAACCCTCGAAGGATGAACGTGGGCGACATCCTCGACATCCATTTCAAAGGCGACTTGGGCTTGCTGGTTGGCGAAGACGGTAAATTCATGGTTTCGACCAATGGCGGCCATTGGTTTAAGGCAGGAACACCCACCATTGGCAGCGCCGATTTAACCGCTTGCCACATCATCAACGATACCAGCATGCTGGTGGGTAATTTTGGAGGCAGCCTTTTCCGCAGCACCGACCAAGGAAGCAGCTGGACAAGCGCCGGTGGCAGCGCCAACAACACCATTTACCGCATCAAGTCAAATCAACAGGGTTATGTGCTGGTAACCCAAAGTACCAATGCGCGATACAGCAACGATTTTGGCAGGACGACCACGGCCTTCGGAACCGCACAAAACGCCACTAATATGTTCGATGTGCTTCCTACGGCCAGCCAAATGCGTTTTGTGCGCAACGAAAACACCGAATTCAGGGTGTTTTCGCTCTCGTTTCCCATACTAACAAATACTTCGCCCGTGCAAATCAGCAATTTTGCACGTACCAATGAAGATTTGGTAGACCTAAAAATGGCCACCGACCAAACGGGCTACATCCTCTGCCGAACCAGCAACGAGCAATTTATCACCTACAAAACCACCAACGGCGGCAACAGCTGGACGCGCCAAAATGGCATCACTTCACCCATTCAATTGTCGCGCTTGGGCTTGAAGTTTCAAACCTTTGGTGCCGAGCAGTTAGCCGTTGGCCAATACCGATGGAACCAAAACACCACCGAGCACAATGCCGTGGTAACGAGCAACGATGGTGGCGCCACTTGGCAAACCACCACAGTGCCTCTGCCCACGGGCGTGTCGAACTTTCACATGCGCTCGGTGCACTTTTTCGATTTGCAAACCTGGTGGATGGGCTTTCGCAACAACCGTTTGATTTTGACGGGCTTTGGCAGTGGCAGCAACCCTAGTTCGGTGCAGCCTATGGGTGAGAAGCTTGAAAAACTGCTGGTTTATCCCAACCCAGCCACGCATGCGGTAAGCCTCCAACTGCCCGACGAACCATGCACCATCAGCCTGGTAGATGTACAGGGCCGTGTTTGCCTGCAGCAGCAAGTTACAGGCGGCTTGCAACAGCTCGCTCTCGATGTAACTCCCGGCATGTACGTGCTGAGGGCCGTTGGACAAAAAAGCGGCTATGTAGGGCAAAGTCGGTTGGTGGTGCGGTAATTGAAATTGCTTTACCGGGTACTGGGTGTAATGTCATTCAGTTAAGTCTACACTGGCCCTTATTTAACCTTTCGTACCAGCATTTCGAAGTGCGACCCCTTTAGGGTCGATTTGATTTCGATAAATCTTAATTCTATACACATAGCACCTCCTCGGGGTGCTATGTTATTTATGAAACCCAAAAATGAATCACAAAACAAGGATGATTACTAAACCACGATGGCTTAAAATGACCCCGAAGGGGTCAAATGTGTATAGTAATTCGGCATACAACTTACTCCCGACCCCGAGGGGGTCGTACCCTGGGAATCATTGATTGGACCGCTATTTTGGTTTACACAACCCTTAACCCAATGGCGTCGCCCTGCCTTGGTCATTGTCGACGCATGCAGGGCTATTGTTTTTAAGCGGCCTTGTTACCTGCATCGCAAGAAATGGTCCTCCTTGTAATCAACCCCAGCCCAAAATCCAACCCAAAAAGGCCAGCAACAACAAACCCGCAATCACCAAAAAAGTATACAGCACCTGGTCGGCTTGGCGTTTGTCGGCAGCTACTTTCGCCACGAAGTCCAAGCGCTCTTGCTCCGTCTTGCATTGCCCACCCTCTCTGGGTGCATTGGCTGTACCCGAACCGCGTACCACAACGTCCTTATCCAATTGTCTCCGATTAGCCGAACGCAGCATGCCCGAGTTTTGTCGGACAGCTTGGATCATGGCTGCTACGGCTCCTCCTGCACTCATAAGGGCAAAATAGCAAAAACAACTGTCACTTGAACGAATCTAAAAAAAGACCTAAACTCAACCGCTCGACGGGCTACTAAAACGACCACTTCAACAGCAAGGCCAAGGTACTGCCCGCATTGGCAAAAAGGCTGTTGTCGCCAGCGAGGAAGTATTGGCCCAACACCGTGAGGTCGAGGTTTTGGGCGGCAGAGAAGCTGTACGATGGACTGAAAAATACGGCCTCCTCGGTAGGGTAATAAAAGCCTGCCAGGTTGAGGCTATGTCGCAGTCCAATAGGATATGAAACGGTGCTCAGCACGCTCCAATCGCTGAAGCTGAGGTTGTCGGCACGCAGCGGCCTGATGAGCAGGATGGGTGCCACCCCTCCTCCCCGCTGCTGGTTGTACACCACTTCGTTGATCCAAAACAAACCGTTGCCAAAGCGGTAATCGGCCGATAGGGCCACCACCACATTGCCGCGTTCGAGACCGGGGGTTTTTTCGAGGTCGTAAAACCAGCTCAATTCGCCTTTGAAACCAGCTGCCCCAATGCTGCCGGCCCAGCCGCCACCTACTGCCAGGCGGTTGCGGAAATAGCCGCTCACCAGCTGCCAATCGTAACCCTTGCGGTTGAAACCCCACAACACCGCAGCCACCGATTCGCGCATGCTGATGTTGCTGCCGGGCACCAGCACATCGCGGCCCGGCGCAATGGCCAGCTCCAAACGCGAGAGCGATGTGCGAAACCAATTCACCCGCAGGGCATCAACCCCCGGCCGCTCCTCGTAATCGAAGTCGAAAAAGCTGTAGTTGTTGAACAGGTCATTGGGATTGCTTACCGTATTGATGCCCCAATTGATGCGTTGCCTGCCAGCCCGCACTTGCCATTTGCCACGGGTGTAGTCTACAAAGGCCCTGTCGGTAATGGTGTGCAGCAACAGTTTCTGTTCGCTAAAAAGCACGTGGCTCAGGTCGGCCGGACCATTCAAATCCACATCCAAAAAATCTCTGAAAAACGGATTTTCGGCAGATTGGCCCCAAAACAAACGGGTACGTTGGGCCGCTTGGATTTCCCAGTGCGGATCCAACCGCCAGCGAAAATTCAGGCGGTTGTGCAAGATATTGTCGGCCTGCTGCACCGCATCGAAACCCGGCGCCACCACCACCATCGGGAAATTCTTCAAGTAGCCATGCAGCTCAGGCCGGTATTTTGGTTCCTGCCCACTGCTGTCTTGCGCCCCCACTGGCAAAGTGGTAATCCCAACCCCCACCAGCGTGAGCATCAAAACATGAAATGGCCATCCAAATATCAACTGCCACCTGCTCAAAGCTTGGCACCTGGGACCTTGAACTTTGAACCTTGAACCTTGAACTTTATCGGCGTTCATCCGATGCAATTTCACCATCTACCAACGTAATCACCCGGCTGGCCCGGTCGATCACCCGCGGATCGTGGGTTGAGAACAAAAAGGTCATTTTTTCCTCCTCGTTGAGGCGTTTCATGGTATCGAGCAGGCTGAAAGCCGTGGCCGAATCGAGGTTGGCGGTAGGTTCGTCAGCGAGCACGTATTGTGGACGGGCGGCCAAGGCACGGGCCACGGCCACGCGTTGTTGCTGTCCGCCCGACAATTCCGAGGGCCGGTTTTTGGCACGATCGGCCAGTCCTACCTCGGCCAGTACTTCGGCCGCACGGCTTTTGATTTCGCTGGCTGGTCGGCCCTGCAAATCGAGGATAAACGACACATTTTCTTCGGCCGTGAGCACCGGAATGAGGTTGTAGGCTTGAAAAACGAAGCCAATGTGGTGCAAGCGAAAATCGATGAGCTCGTTTTCGGTCATGTTGCTGATGTCGGTACCAGCCACGAATACCTTGCCTTCGCTGGGCGTATCGAGGCCGCCGAGCATATTGAGCAGCGTGGTTTTGCCCGAGCCCGAGGGGCCCACAATGACGGTGAATTCACCGGGTAAAATCTCAAGGTTGATGTTGCGCAAGGCATGTACGTCAACAGGGCCTTCGTTGTAGGTTTTGGAGAGGGAGAGGGTTTGGAGGACGGGTGTCATGGGTAAAAAGATTTAAACACTGAGGTCACGGAGGACACAGAGAAGTTATAAATGGAGAATGATTTGGAATTTGTGAATTGTAGGGCGTTAAAATGGGTATGGGAATACGAATTGCACATGGTTGTAGTGGGGCTTAAAACAATTTGCGTGATTAGCAAAAACGACTGGCTGAGAACTAGCCTTCCCATTTCCTTTGTGGGCTGGGTGATCTTAGCTCCTGATAGCGTCTCCGTGAGCTCCGTGAACTCCGTGTTTTTAACTCCTAATAGCATCTGCCGCATTCAATTTCAACGCTTTTAAGGCGGGGTACAAGGAAGCAAGCAGCGAGAGGACGATCACCAACAGGGTGATGTTGAGGGCGTACTGCCACGAAAGGGCGGGATAAATCACCGCATCGTAGCCAAATTCAGCGAGGGCTTCGGCATAGCCCCCCAGGTCGATGCCCGTGTTGCCCAGCCAAGCCACCAGGGCGTAACCTGCTGCCAACCCGGCCATACCGGCGAGCAGCGACATGCTGAGCGTTTCGGTCATCACCATCAGAAAAATGCGGCTTTTGGTCATGCCCAAGGCCTTGAGCATGCCCAGTTCGCGCATGCGTTCGTACACGGCCATGAGCATGCTGTTGAGGATGCCAAAAGAAAGTCCGAGCAAAATGATGATCACAAAAATGTAGCTCACCATCGAGCCGCTGTCTTGCATATAGGCCAATTCGGGGGCCAGTTCACGCCACGAACGCACTTGCAGTGTGGGATGTGCCGCTTGCAGCGCTGTGGTAAGCCCTGGCACGCTGTCGTTTTGGTGCAAACGAAGCGCTATTTCGTACACGGCAGCTTCTTCGCCCAGCAAAGCTTGCAGCTGGTGGCGGTGCAAATACACCGTGCTTTGGTCGAAGCCGGCATTGGCGGTACGGAAAATGCCTTTTACCTTGAACGAGCCCGAAACCACTTCCTGCCGCGCATCGGCAAAGCTGATGACCAAACGTGAACCCACTTCCACCTTGAGCTTTTGGGCCAGTCGGCGACCAATAAGCAGTTCGGGCGCAGCCGTATCACCGAGGTATTCGCCTTCGATCAGCTGCTCTGAGAGTTTTACCAGCACATTTTCCGACGCAGCATCTACCCCGCGCAATTCTACGCCTTGGGTGAGCGTGGGCGAGGCAATGAGTCCGTTGGCCAAGGCACGACCAGCCGCTGCACGTACCTCGGGGAGGCCTTGCAACGAATCGAGCAAGCGGTTGCCTGCGGGAATGCCCATGCCGGCCTGCCCTTCATCGAGCCAGGTTTTGGTGTGCAACTGCACATGGCTGTATTGTTTTTCGATGGCGTTGAAAAAACGCTGTTCCATCATGCCGGTGACCATGGCCATGGCAATGGTTCCACCCACCAAGCCCAAAAAAATGGCGGTCATGAGGCTCAACGAACGCCCACGGTTCCGCCAGATGTTGCGCCAGCTGAGGCGAAAGACAAATCCGATTCCGGCTGTTTTTGAAGTCGTTGTTTTCATGCGCGTGATGCCTGGAGCACGTTTAATTTTTTCACATACAATACCGGATACAAAGCCACCAGCGCGCACATGGCCAAAACCACGGCGGCTTGCGACCCAAAAATGCCGGGCTCGGCACTGAAGTACACAAAAGGATCGACCCCAAAGTCTTCGCTCATCTGCCCCAGCTCGGCACTCAGCGGCACCGGATGGGCGTAAAACCAGGCCACAATGGGCAACGAACCGGCCAAGCCAGCCAATACCCCCATGCCACCCAGCAAAAGGGTTTCATAAAAGGTCATGAGGGCCAAACGGCCGCGGCGCATGCCCACGCTGATGAGCACCCCAAATTCTTTGCGGCGTTCGAGGGTCATGGTGAGCACGGTACCGAATATGCCAAAGCCGATGACGATGTATAAAATCACCAGGATGATGCGGTTGCTGGCATTGTCGAACTCGATGGCGGCCAGCAATTCGGGCAATAATTCTTCCCAATTGCGTACCACCACATAGCCATCGGCGGGCAGCAGCGACTGCATTTGTTTTTGCATGCTGCTGATGGAGGCGTTTTCCTCAGGCATCACCAAGACCGAACTTACCATCCCTTCGGCTGCAAAAAGCGCCTGGGCATCGGGCAAAAGCAAGTAGGCGGTTTGTTTGCGCAGTTCGGGCAGTTTGGGTTTCACCAGGCCGGTAACCCGATAAGCTCCGGCTGCCTGCTGGCCTTGGTAACCCTGACCGAGTACCACCAAGGTATCGCCCAATTTGATGCCCAAACGTTCGGCCAGGCGGTCGGCAACCACCACGCCCCCTGCTTCAAAACCACCGGCAAG
>ERZ1066127.1029-NODE-1029-length-11873-cov-10.082501_pt1 | contig 11873 bp, 10 predicted proteins | sample MGYA00382774_ERZ1066127 | MGnify/ENA primary metagenome ERZ1066127 (study PRJEB33369, sample SAMEA5778357) | biofilm metagenome | biome: Industrial cooling water; feature: Water cooling tower basin; material: Biofilm | place: United Arab Emirates | collected... | reverse complement strand
AGGTTGCCGTATCCTACTAGCCAAGCGCGCCATGCGACGCGGAAGGCGCGATGTCTTAAATCTCAGCGAATTCCGCCAAGTGCACTGTACTCCGGCTCCAACGCTGGCGTAATCACGATTCAACTCAGCGACAAGGATTGCCCGGTGGGCAGCGCCGGCGCGCGACGCTCGGGCTTCCGGTCTTTTGCGCTCGTCAAAGTGAACAAGAGCGTTTCAGTCTTGTGATGAAGCGACGACGCAACACCACACACCAATGACGTCTGCGCTTTCATCTGGCCAGGCGGGTCGAGCAATCGGGCGACGCAAAGCGTCTCAGGTGACCCGGGCATCCCGATCTCCTCGCCCTACGCCAAAAAATTCTGGCGCGCTTGAGAGGATCGAAATAGTTCCCGCGTCTTTATCTTCCGTACAGGGCTGTGTTAGCCTTGTGCGGTGAGGTGCCGTGCGCCAAAGGCGAGGCATCGCATCCAGGCATGCAAACTTTCACCCAACTGGGGTTATCGCTATGAAACAGAAAGCTTTCCTGGGTACGGCCATCGCTGCCGCACTCCTACTTGGTGCAAATGTAGCTTCCGCCTGCGCGATCAGCGCATGGTCGTCGGCGAACGGAATTGTCGCGGCAGACGCGGGTGAGCCGTCTGCCGGCGGTTTGCCGTTGAATTCCTCGCGTTTCGGTCGATACTCCGCACGATGTGGACTTCGCGTCGCCAACAATTCGCAGGCTAGGTTTGTCCAAGACAACACGCCACAAAACGAGACGTCCTATCGCGTTCGCTTCTATTACTTTACTGGCGATATTTCTGGTCAGACTGACATCTTCCGCGCGCGAAACGGTTCTGGAAACAGCGTTTTGCGCGTGACGCATGACGGCGCGACGCTTACGGTTGGGATTGCGGGTACTGCAACGACCGACTCGCTGACTGTCAATGACAACCGCTGGTACATGGTAACCCTCGATTGGTCGCAGACAGGGGTCACGGGCAGGATCCGCGGCTCAGGTGCCCGCCCTTGCACAGCGCCAGCAACCTCATGTGCGAACAACGAAGAAATTGTTATCGCTCAAGCTACAACCGAACAGATTCAGGATGCACAATTGGGGGTTCTCGCAGCCAGTGGCGTCACGTTTAACAACAGTTCGGCTGTGTTTTTTGATGAGTTCGATTCGCGTCGAACGACTACTCCGCCTCGTCTTCGACGAGGTGACGCAAACAACGACGGTGTCACGAATGCACTTGACGGAACTGGCGTACTCGCTGAGTTCAACGGTGTCAACATCCGCCCCGGTCAGCCGGACGCAAACGAAGATGGTGTCATCAACGCGCTGGATGGCACCGCGATTCTGGCTATTTTCAACAACCCAGTCCCCGACCAGTAATCCGAAGGATTAGTGCTATGAAATCATTAGCTTTTTGCGTTGGCTTACTCGTCTCCGGTGTGGTTCTTGCCGGAAATTCAATCATCGTTACCGGCGCCTCCAATAAAGACGGATCGTCGGCTTTGGCCCTCGATGTTGTAGCGGATGTTGAAGTGCACGCGGTTAGTTTGATCGCAAAGGTCCCGGGCGTTTCTGATAAGAGCGCCGAACTGGGTGCATGCACGGCGGGGCTTCCTAAGGGATGGCAAGCCACATGCGCAGTGGTAGCAGGCGAGCTCCGCGTAGGTGCCTTTGCTGGTCCTGGTGCTGCTCCGTTGAAGCCGGGGATTTTATCGATTGGTTCGGTTAAGCTGAAAGGGCTCTCGGGCGATGTGGCCGTGACTGAGGCTGCTTTGGGTAATCATGTTGGCGACCCGCTGAACGTGACCAGTTCCGTTGATGTTAAATAAATAACTAGAAAAGAGGTGAGTGACGTGATAGCTCAAAGAAAATCCCGAAGCCTTGCGGGACTTCTGGCAGCGCTAAGCATTGGCTTAGCGCCCCAGGCCTTCTCCCAGTCTTTAACGATCGGAACAGCGACCGTGACGGCAGGTCAAAACGCCGTCATTCCGATTACTTTCGCGCCAGACACAACCGCCCCAATAGTGGATGTGGCGTCGATCTCGTTGGTGATTTCGTTTAACCGTCCGCCTGGATCGGGAAATGCCACCGCTGCAGCAGGTACACTAGGTGGGGTAGGCGGGGTAACCGTTAGTTGTCAGGGTGCAACGGCGCCAGCATCTCAGTTAAACACGTCGGTCTTTGCGTCGGCGGCTCTACCTGCCGGTACTGCTTGCGTGTTCACGATTCCAACTGACGCAGCAGCGACGGGCAATAATCTGTTTAACATTGTCTCGTCGGCATTTGGCGACGTGAATGGCGATCCACTGCCCTCTGGTACGGTTACAATTACCAATGGCGGGATCAACATCTCTGGCGGCGGAAACACCCCGCCGGCGCTCTCCTTCGCTCCGCTTACCGGCACCACGATCAATTACACAGGTGCGGGAACCGCCTCGCCAATCGTAGTCACTCCGTCTGGTGGGGCAGGTGCGGGTGCGCCTGCGACAACAACCTTGGGGACTTGCAACATCACAGGCGGTGGAGCTGCTTTCCCGACAACGACAATTGCGCAACTTTCGTTCGTTGGTCCGACGACGACCGCGCAAAACCTGAACCTTCCTAACTGCTCGCCGCAGGGAGCAGCCGTAAACGCTACTTTGACGTGCCCTGAGTCTCGAGGTGGTGTAGCGCAACCGGATCGGGTTTGGACTCTGAACTGCCCGGCCGGTGCTCCAAACACCGCACCCACGGTAACCTATAATCCGGCTCCTGGCCCGATTGCTTTCCCGGGCGGTGCGGCGGGCGTTGCAAATTCGTCAATCGCTGTGACTTCGGCTGGCGGCTCTGGCACGGGATCCGTGGCGGTGAATAACTGTGTGGCCCCGGCGGGTTTCACGATCACCAACGCGCCGATCAACCTTAATGGAACCGTCGCTTCGCAGATCAACGGTGCGATCAATTTGAGCTGCACGCGCGGTGGCGCAGTTCAGAACGGTAACCTCACATGTTCAGAAACGCCGACTCCGGGTGGCGTTGCAGTGACGCGTACATGGGCGCTCACCTGCCCAGCGGCGACCGTTGCAGCCGTTCCGCCGACGCTGACGTACAACCCAGCGCCGAGCGTAAGTGTGGCACCTCCGGGCGGCCCGTTCACATCGATTCCGTATGGTTCGAGCTCGAATATCAACGTGCTCTGCGCCAGCCCCAGCCCGGATGGAACGGCCTGCGGTGGTAGCGGAAGCGGTGATCCGGCGACGGCTCGTTTGCAGAATATCTCGGTCACTTACATCGGTGCGCCGTTTAGCCCAACGCCGGCCAATCTGTCGTGCGTGTTTGCGAATCAAGCGAACGGCACGGTTCCGAGCCCGCTAAACTTCGTAGCCACGTTGGCTGATCCGGGCAATATCCGCTGTACCTGCGCTAACAACCCGACCGCCAGCGATAACTATCGCGTCAGCGTTCAGGAAGTGAGCCCAGTCGGAGCCGGCCCGGTGACACGCAACTTCGACATTACCTGCGGTGGAGCAGGCGTCGTTTGCGGTACGCTGACGGCGACCCCGGCCTCGGGTAACATCAGCCTGAACAACGGTGGCGCTGCTGTACAAGTCACAGCTCTGCAAGCCGCAGGCATCACGGCGCCGAACACCCGTTCGGTCACCTGTGCGGTCTCTGGCGCAACCGCAGGCTCCACGTTCACGGTTTCGCCGCCGAGCCCGATCTCCGTCGGTGCCACGGCTGTTAACGTCACCGCAACCTGCACCAACAGCACGACGACGCCGGGAACTGCGACGTTGACCTGTACGGCAGCTGCCAATCAGCCATTGCAAGGTTGCGCAGCACTGACAGCCACGTACACGTTGACCTGCCCGGGCGGCAACGTTCCGCCTCCGGCAGTTCCGTCGGTGCCAGTCCCGGTCATGAGCGATCTCGGTCGCATCCTGCTGGCGTCGCTGGTGTTGATGCTGGGTCTGGTCGCGGTGGGCTTCCGCCTCCGCAACTAAGACTCACAGCAACTTGAGTTGGAAACGAAGGGGCCGTAAGGCCCCTTCGTTGTTTTTGCGCTTGCGGCTCTTCGGCCACCAATCGCGCGCGCCAAAGTTGGTGCCCAATGTCTCTGATCGTTCGACGCTGGGGTATGGGAAGCCGGGTCAAGGCTGGCCGAAGGCCACCCGAAGGGCATGGCCTTGACGCGACTTCCCAGGCCATACGCTAGCCGGAAAGGGTTGCCAAGCTTGGCTTTTCTCGAGAACCCTTGACGACAGAGGGCGACTCACTCCCTTCCCGCATGGGCGCATCACGCGGGACAGCAACGATCGGGCCAGGAACTTCCCACACGAAATCACATTGAACCCAGCTTAAGCGGATGCAAGTGCATTTCCGGGATGCGAAGATCCTGAGCGTAATTCAATCCCGAGAAAATCCACCGTGTCAACGCCGACCGAAAACTGCGCATTTCTGGCGATTGAAAATTGCACACTTTGGACAGCCATTCTGTTTGATTTGGTTCGTCGTCAATTGCGTTTGGCGGACGGCTTTTTGAGCTGCGGACTGGGTTCGTCCTGGTCGTTGGTTCGGTGGTGACGCATCCGGTAGCTGTTGCCTCGGATGTTGACTAGGTGGCAATGGTGCAGCACGCGGTCGATCAGCGCGGCGGCCATGACGTCGTCACCGAGCACGTTGCCCCATTCTTCGAACTCTTTGTTGGACTTCAGGACCGTCGAGGCACGTTCGTAGCGACGGGTCATGAGTTGGAAGAACAACACAGCGCCGTCGTGACTCACCGGCAGGTAGCCGATCTCGGCGACGACGAGCAGGCTGGGATGGGTCAGGACGGCGAGCCGCTGGTTGAGCCGACCGGCTGCCTTGGCCTGCTGCAGCGAGTCGATCAGATCGACCAGTGTGCCGTAGTAGACGCGTCGACCATGCTCGGCGGCGGCGATGGCAAGACTGATAGCGAGATGGGTCTTGCCGACGCCCGGAGGTCCCTTTGGTGGTGGCGGTGCCGCCTGTGCCGGTCCCCGCAATGAGCGACCTCGGTCGGCTCATGCTGGTATCGCTGGTGCTGATCCTGGGTTTGGTCGCAGTCGGCTTCCGACCACGAAACTGAGGTTGAAGTAACTCAGGTTGAAAACGAAGGGGCCGCTAGGCCCCTTCGTCGTTCTTGCCAGACGCGCGAGATAGCGCCCCTTTCTGTTGGTGAAGAGAACGTCCGGCGCTGAGCGGCGACGCCTCCCTCCGGATCGCGGCCCAGGCCCCCTGCAAAGTCGCGATCGCATCTATGTCGCGTTTTTCTGCTTCGGTCCGGATAGACATGCAATTAGTCTCCGAGCACGAAGCGCTATGTATCGATTTTTTGTCCTTCTCTTGCTGAGCACACCGGCAACAGCGGCAACGCTCTCATGGCCTGGCAGCGGCGGTTGCGGCACAACGCTTCAAGCTTGCATCAACGCTGCGGCAAGTGGCGACACGGTTGAAATCACGACCGAAGCCGTGATCAACGAGGCGATTGCGATCAATAAGAGCCTTACGCTGCAGAAACGCGGCGCGGCGGCTCTCTTCGGCGAAGGAAACAACTTCACGCTCACGGCGAACACCAACAATGTCGACATCGCAATTTCCAACTTGCGCCTTCGCGGTGCGGTCTCAATCAATGTGGGTTCGAGTTCATCGGCACACACGCAATCCATCAGGCTGACGAATGTCTGGCTGCAACCGCCAACCGGTTTCGCATCGGCGCTGATCAACCAACTCGAGGATGCTGCATCGAGCTACACGGTGACCATCGAGAGATCGTATTTGACCAACACAAATCCAGCTGGTGCCGCAGTCTTTGCAGATCGTGGAGCAACCGGCACGGCGCGAGCCACGATCAACGTGTTAAACAACCAAATGTTAGTTCGGGGCACAGGCGTCGCGTTGACCGTTTCCGGTCACGATGGCGTCGTCAACATCAACGGCAATCGAATCAGCCGGCTTCAGCAGCTCCCCGTGGGTGGCAATCTTGCGGCGGGCGTATTCTTCCTCGCCCAGGGCGGCGGATCAGCGCCTCCTGTGGTGCGCGTGACACGCAACGCAATTGCGAATATGGACGTTGGGGTGTTTGCTCGAACGACTACAGCACCGGTCAACATGCTGGTGCTCAACAACACCCTGGCAAGAACCAATCTAGCGGGCATCGACCTTGATCGAAACGGCAGCAGTGCGCTTACAGGGCGTGTCGCAAACAACATCGTGCATCAAGCTGCCAGTTGTGGATTGCGCTTCAGCGACGGCATCAGCGCAACGCACAACTTCAACCTCTATTCGCAAAGTTCGACGCCGTATTGCAACGCCACTGCAGGCGCGAACGATGTTGCCGCGACGGCCCGCTTTCGCGGCCGCTTCGACTTCCAGGCCGAGAGTGCCGGCGCGCCACAAGTGAACGCAGGCAGCAATAGCGATCAACCGGCAGTCGTGATCATCGTCCCGGTGCCGCTGCCGGACATCGACGGGCGCGCCGGGAGGGTTGGAGGAACGGTCGACATCGGCGCACACGAGCGTAGCTTCGATCAGAGCTTTGAGCACTACAGCCTAGCCGCGAATTTGTCCGGCAACGCCACGCGGATCTCGGCGCCACCCGTGGGCCTGCTGGCTGCAGACGTTCTGACGACGAGCAACTTTGGCCGGGAGATTGATGGCATCACGCCCCTGCCGGCGGGCGCGGCCAATCACACTGGCATGTGGTACAGCACCAGCAACAACGTGTGGAACATCTTCAACCAAAACACCGCCGCGCCGATGCCTTCTGGCCGCCGTTTCTTTGTGCTCCTCAATATCGATTCGCAACAGGTCTTCGAGCACGTTGCTAGCAATAGCAACACGGGTTTCAACGTCACGACGCTTGATCATCCGCAGCTCAACAACCAACCGGATGCGCTGCCGATAGTTACGCAACACTGGGATCCCACACAAACTGGCACAGGCGTTTACAACAATTCGTCGATAGGCGTGTGGTACGACACTGCGATCAACCGCTGGCGAGTATTCAATCAAGCCCCACTGGCTGGCCTTGCGCCCGCAATACCGGAGGGTGCGGCGTTCAACGTGTTGATCCCAAATCCGCTCTTCGCTGTCGGCACGCATGCATTTCGCACCGACCCCCTTGGTGTGCCGGTGTCGATCCTCAACCTCAGCCATCCCTTGCTCGACAACACCGAATGTGCGCATCCGTTCGTCACAGCGGTGTACAACCCGAACAATGTCTATGTGCCAAGCAACCTGGTGCTCAGCTACAACCCGGCATCGCAAGGTCGCGGCAATTGGGCGATCGAACGCGGCGACGGCGCTCAGATTCCCGCGGGCGCCGCCTTCCACGTGTACGTGGATCCCGAGCGGTCGCGAGTGTGTACCAGCGAACCGTTGCTGATCGACGGTTTCGAGTGATGCGCTGGCGCTGAATCAGTCAGCAATTCAATGCCGCCTGGATGCGCATGACCCGAATCGCCAACGACTTTCTACCCGCCGCTCATCAGTCGCCCGTGGCCGAGCCTGTGCTTCACGCGCTCGGCACGTCAATCACTCCCGGGATCTGTGCAGGCGCCGGGCCTTGAGGCGCTTCTCTACCGCAATCCAGGAGGCGGCCAGCTGCCGCAGCGCCAGCGGTGGAACCTTCGGTAACCCTTGAAAGACTGGCGACGTCGGGTGCTCGGGGCCCGGCGCCTGAAGCTGAGTCATTCGGAGCTGCAAGTTAGCGCCAATACGTTCTCATCTCCCGCAAAGTCGATTTTTCAGATTCTTTGACCCTTTTTCCCCCTCCTTTCCGCGTGACGGCCCAGGCGCAGATTGCCTGTGAGATTTCTTGGCTTTGACTTGCTGATCGGTAGGGGTTTCTATGCTTCGTATAACTGTTGTATCGCCTTGGCGAACGCTGAGCACAATTCAGGGCGCGGGGGTCATCGGGTGCGGCGAGGAACACAGTCGCCACGTGGTGACGCACCAGAATGCCAGATCAATGGTGAGCTGCCCTTGGGAAAGGGGGGCAAGAACACTGGGTTTGGCGATGGCGTTCCTTGCGTTGTTGGTATGCGCAACAACGTTGCATGCGCAAATCATCGGCGGAGCAGAACAGCCGTTGTCGGAGAGCCAGCTCCTGGCGCTGGGACGTCCGAACCCATACACCTGCCTGGACGACAACTCGACGCCGTCAGCAGTGCAGACGTTTCCGGGCAATTGGCACGAAACCAATCGTTTTGGCCAGGGTTGGGACTTGGTTCGCGAAGGCGATTTCGTACATGCCATTTGGTACACGTTCGACGCGCGGCGCAAGCCAGTCTGGTATCGGTCCTCGATAGGTCACATAGACCCGCTGCGAAAGGAAGCGTTGGCGCTCTTGTATGAGGACAAGGGCCCGCATGGTGACGACAATCAGTTAGTTGGCGCGGTTGCTTTTCGCTTTCTTGAGCAGGACTCCGAACGGGTAGTTGCGCGCGTGAAGCTTGCAACGGGGGCCGCACGCGAATCCTGCCTTACGCGAGCGTTGGCCGATACGACGCTGCAACTGAGTCCGACGCCCGCGCAATTTCACTGGCTGGCTACCGGTAGTGGCGCTGCCGAGCGCTCAACGCTGGCGATGTTTGACGCCGACGCGCGCCCGGTGTGGCTGAAGATCGGAACGCCGGTGAATTCCGTGAGCACGCTCTTTTACACCTACTCCAACTACCCCGGCGGCGATGGCTGGCGAGAATGCAATCACGCCGGTTGCGTCTCGGCGCCAAAGCCGGCGGGAACCTGGAGCGCGGGGAGCGGAAATCGGTCCAGCGACGCGATTGCGGTCTCGGCGTCGGTCAGTTCGAGCGTCGCCGAGGTCGGCCATCGGCTGCAATTGCAGTTCCCGGCGCAAACTGGTGGCGGGGGCGTGCGTAGTTCGGGATCGAGTCAAATTTCGACCGTGCCGGAGAATTCTTGCCCGATTCCCTCCGGGCAGGCGAGCTGCCCGATTAGTGTGACGTGGAAGTATGTCGGCTCCAACTACGACGGTCTTTGGCGAGAAAGCATCGATACCGGAACGCGCAGCCGGATTTCGACCAATACAGGAGGCACTCTTGCGGACAACCTGAGCAGCGGCAACTGGCGTTACCAGCTTCGACGGTTAACCGCCCAAGGCAATTCAACGCTCGTCGTGTTTACTGGCACCATCAACGCGGTTCCGAGTTCTGGCGGCGGACCCCAAGGAAACACGATCGGATTTCGCCCCGCTTCAGCATGTCCTGCGTCAGCCACCCCAATCAGCCCAGGCGATGTTCCCGCCATCCCCGGCGCCTATTGGAACCCCGAGCGCGACGGCACCAGTTGGCATCTGAGCTTCCCGAGTGCCACCCAGGCCACTGTCGCTTGGATGAGTTACGACCAAAACTCGCAGCCGATCTGGTATCTGGCGGCACCGGCGCAGATCGAAAGCCCAACGACAGAGCATCCCTACAAACGGTTCTGGTCGCCGCTGACAAAGTATCGCTGGGTTGGTGGTGTGCGGGACGCTGGCACGGTGGTTGGGGAAGTTTCCATGTCATTTTTGCCAACCGATGCCACACGGATCGCGTTGCGCTGGAAACTCAACAATCCATCTATGGCGGCTCAAAACGAGTGTTTGAACGATATCGTGCGCTCGCCGCCCACGCGGAATGCAAATCTTGCGTTAACCGGATTCTGGTACGAACCGTTGTTGGAAGGGTGGGGACTGTTTCCGTATGTCGTGCAGACCGACGCCGGCCAAATCCGAGAGCTGACGTCTCTTACCGTGTACGACCTTGGCGGTGAACCGCGATGGGTGGTCTATCCGGACTTGGTTGATTCCACGACAGCGTGGCTCAATTCCGGTTTGACCTATAAGTTGTCGCGATTCAGTGGCGGTCTGCCGGTGGCGGCACCCACGCTGCCGCCCAACAATACAGCCGCGGGATCCTTTGGCCGCAGCTTTTCCAGCGGCACGGCGGGTGCTGCGGCGGTCAACGTGCAAGTTCCCACCAGTGCATCGGTCCCGGTCGGCGTGTCCTGGACACGTGGCTCATCGCAATCCTCGTCGATTGCGATTGCCAAGCTGCTGCGCGTCGATGAGATCACAGCGGGCCGTCAACTTTGCGCCATTCCGGCAGGCCAAACCAGCTGCTCGCTGACGGTCAGTTGGACCAGCAAGTTTGCTGAAGCGCGGGCGTGGCGCCAGAACATCGATACCGGCGCATTCGTGGCCCTGTCGCCGGCGACATCGATGGGCTCGTCCACGGAAACTTTCACCAGCGCCGGTCGCTTTCGGTATTTCTTGAAGAACGGCGCGGTTCCAACGGCAGCGGATCTGGCGGTCAGCGCCGAGGTGGTGGTGACGGGCGCTGCACCGACCGGTCCATACGAGCCGAACAACCAGGCCTCGCAGATGACCATTCTCACGGCCGGTGCGGGTTGGCAAACGCACTTCCTGGACGTAGCTGGGGATGAAGACTGGATTGGCTACCAACAAGCGGTAAACCGACGTTCGAGGATTTTTCTGCAGCCGGTGACCGGCCAGAGTACGGCACGTTGGAATGTGCAGCTGATGCGCTGGCCGCTGAATACACCGGCGCCGGTTGCCGTTGGCGCGCCGCAGACGATGGGTCCGGCCGGTGGCCAGATCAACTTCTCGAATCTCGATACGCCACCGGCAACCTCACCCAACGGCGATCGTTTTCTGGTGGTCGTCACGGCCATCGATGGCACGTTCTCGGGCAACGATTCGGGCTATATCGTGTCGATGACCGACAGCGAGTTACTGCCGCCGACGAGCTGCAATTTCAACGACTGGTCGGTGGTGCAGGGCTCGCCCGCGGCGGTCGCCACGCCGCGCTATAGCGGTCGCTGCGCCATCCGCGTTGATGCGGTGGGTAGTTATTTGGTCGATCAATCGCCATCGAACGAATCTAGCTACCAGGCACGCTTCTATGTGTACACGGGCGCAAGGTCGGGCGCGGTGGACGTCTTCCAGGCTGGCTCTTCGTCGGCCTCAGCGATTCGTGTGCAGCACGACGGCGATCAGTTGTTGTTCAACGTGCAGGGTTCGTCCCTGACGCGAGCGGTTCCAGTAAACGACAACCGCTGGTACTTGGTGCAGTTGAGCTGGCGTTCTGGGGCTGGCGACGGTTTGCTGGCGATGCAAGTCAAAGGTTCCGGGTCACCGACGATCCTCGACCCAGGCGCGATCACCGGATTGAGCAACGCCAGCGATCGAATCGAGGAGGCGCGACTCGGGATGATCGCCGGCGCCGGCACGGGGCCAATGCACTTCGACGCGTTCGAGTCGCGACGGTATTCGGCACCGGTACGGCTTTGTCCGGGCGATGCAAATGCTGACGGGCTCCTAAGTCAGGCGGACATCGATGCCATCCAGGCCGAACTGCAACTAGCGCAACTGGCGCCGGGGCAACCTGATGCCAACGAAAACGGCGCGGTTACTGCCGGCGACATCACAAGAGTGCTGTTCATGATGGGCAACGGCCTGACCTGCGCCAACAATTGAGGAGAGCATCCATGGAATCCACGAACCAGCGAACGAAACTGGCGGCGCTCTCTTGCGTGCTGCTGTTGTGCGCCAATGCTGTGCTGGCCGGGCCGGCTGGCATCGCCGTCATCGCGCCGGAGACACTGTCATGAATACTGTCATGGGCATCAAGCCCAGCATCCAGGCGCGCGTCCGCCGCTTATTCGACGCGATTACACCTGTCTTTGCAGCGGCGCTGCCTGTGCAGAGTATGCGCGGCATTCCACACTCGAACGATTCGTGCACGAGACTCTCTATGAAACCGCTGTGGCTGCTATTCGCCGTTCTCATTCCGCTGCTCGCGCAGGCCAACGATCCACCGCCCGACCCCGAGACGCTCACGTACTTCGAGCCCTA
>ERZ1066127.1027-NODE-1027-length-11893-cov-11.585487_pt1 | contig 11893 bp, 3 predicted proteins | sample MGYA00382774_ERZ1066127 | MGnify/ENA primary metagenome ERZ1066127 (study PRJEB33369, sample SAMEA5778357) | biofilm metagenome | biome: Industrial cooling water; feature: Water cooling tower basin; material: Biofilm | place: United Arab Emirates | collected... | reverse complement strand
GTGATGGTCATGGAATCTAGGCGCGTGCGGATACCTGTTGGCTGCTCGCCGGAGATGGTGCGCCGGACAGTCTCACCGGGGTATCCCGTCAAGACCTCGATGTTGTATGTGGCACCCGAGTTCAAGGCATCAGGCCATTGCACCTCATAGGCACCCGGGCGCACGGGAAGAAGACGATTCGATGCCATGTCCCAGCGCAGGGGATCACCGATGAAGAAGCTGCCATCGGGCGGAGCGATGCGGGTCGTCACGACATTTCCGGGACCTGTCCCGTTAACCTGCAGCAGGGTGCCGGCAGGAAGTTCGGGAGTGAGTTGACCTCCCGCGACATTGCCATTCTCGTCCAAGTCAAGAGCATTGCCGAGCTCAACGACACTGCGGAAGACCGTAGGCTTGTGAGTCCAATGCACTTCCGTTGGATTGATCGCATTGGTAACCGTGAAGATCCTGGCAGCGCGGGACTCACCGAGTTGATCGGTTTCCAAGCGATCGACCAAGTTTGCCACATTCGTTCCCAGGTTTCCAAGATCTCCACCGGGCGGCACCGTGAAATCAGAGAGCGTGAGCGAACGGTCCTTGGTGCGGTAAAACACGCCGAACTCCACCTTGCGGCCCGTTGTTGGGCCGGAATCCACCCAAACTTCGGTGTTGGACCCGGCATTCCAGGTAAGGCTATCCACGGTGGTTCCATCCGATTGGAAAACACGGACAAAAGCCTGACCATCGAGGGAACCACCCGTGCCATTGACACTGAAATCATCGAAACGATATCTCACCTGTCCGGTGAAATTCCAGGTCAAGTGCAGAGGATCGTTGATGATAATAGGTGTCGTGTTGCGCCGCAAGGAAGCAACCTGGGCAAACGGTTGAGGCTGGCTGGGAAGAAGTGCGCCGTTTTTGTCGCGCAGTGAATAGCTCACCGTATTGAAGCGGAAACCGCCTTCGTTGTTGAGAATGTTGGAATCGATCGAGGCCACAAACTGCGTGCTGCGCGGATACCACTCACGCCCCACGGGTGGCGTGGGCCCACCGAATCCACCCTCCCCTGTGGCGGATTGCACCACCACCGCGCATTCAAGCCTCCAGCGCCACACCACTGTTACGTCCTGGGTCAGTGTGATGGTAAAGAAAGTATTGGCACCTTGTACCTGCTGACCATCAACAGAGTAACCGTCGTTGACCAAGCGATACCACGCTGCGTTGGGTGATCCCACCTCGCCTGCCGCAGAAAGTTCGGCAAAATTTTTGTCGAGATAAATGACGGCCGGTGCCTCAAAGCGTTTTGTCGCGCCATAAGCGGCGCCGTTGTAGTACGTGCCAATCGAAGGATCCAAACCCAAGCTCAACGAGCCGACGTTCGTCATGGTGGCGAGCGTGCCGTCTTTGCTGTAGGCACTCTCCACTTTGATTTTCACTGGCCGTGTGAAGCTGATGGCGTTGGGGAACGGAGGCAGACCACCCGCGTTCATCGCACCGTTTCTTGCCTGCAAACCGGTGATGCCGGTGATGCCGACACCCGGATCCGCTGGATCGGAAAAATTACGACTCTTGATACCGATGGTGATCTGGCGGCTCGTGCTTCCCCAACCGGATGAAATGCTACGATGTTGGAATTCAATGGTATTGGTGCCCTCGTAGAGCTTGACCAAGAATGACACCTCATTGTCCAGGAACGCGTATTGTTTCATTCTGTGGTAATGCAAAATGAATACCCGGTTGGGTGCGGTGCCGCGCGTAGCATAAAGAATCCGGCTGTCCGCCGTGCGGAACAGGTCGGCCCAGAAAGGAGCGATGTAGTTTTTGGGGTCGTTCGTGTTGGTAATGGCCGAAGGAGTGTAACTAGTGACACCGGGACCACCGCCGAATACTAACAATCCGTTCGTAGATGCCACACAGGAAGTATAACTTTTGTCGTAGAAGGAGAAAGGGAAACCAAGATTAATGGAAGTGGCCACATCATCCCCCACCAGTTCATCCGCTGTGCTGACATCCGCGGGCAGCGAGCCGTCGGGATTGATCAAACTCACCGTGTCCACCGGCACGGAGTTCATGCGATAGCCGTAAACGTCGGAGCCGACGATGGGTGCCACGGCATTGGCACTCAAATTGATGACAAAACTTGGCTGGTGAGCCGGATCATTGGAAGGAATGGTGATCTGTGCTGTGCGGGCACCGCTGGCGGTGCTGGCGGGAGAGAAGGTGATCTCAAAAGTCGTGGTGCCCGTCGGAAAAGAGACGGACGAGCCCGGAGTCTGCGTGATGGTATATTCGCCTGCGTTCGTGCCCGTGGGATTCGTCACAGACACCCCGGTCAGGTTCGCATCGCCAATGTTGCGAATGGTAAAGAGGCGCTTATCGATCAATCCCGCATTGACGTTGCCGAAATTGTAGGTTCCACCCGCCGAAACGGCAGCCCCTGATTCCACAGTCATCACCGGAGCAATCGAATCACCCGACAAGTTGATGGTGTATGGATTTTTCGCACCGGGGACATCATTGGAAATCGAAAGAGTGGTGCTTTTCGTGCCCCTGCTGGTGGTGGGAGTGAACGTGATGCTGATATTCTGGAAGCTACCGGGAGCCACTGTCACAGGTCCTGTGTAACCGGAAACGACGAACATGGAAGCACTGCCGCCACTGACCGAGGGCGTGGAAAGCACCAGGGATGCATCACCTGTGTTATTGATCCGGTAGGTCTTCGTGGATGCCGTGCCGCCCCAGACAGTGTCAGGGAAAACACTGTTGCCGTTGTCATTCACATTCGAGCTGCCGCCACCAGTGATGTCCACAATTTGCATGTCCGGCACCGTGCCATTTCCATCCAGGTCAAAAGTGAAAGGACTGCCCGGCGCATTGTGGGTCATGGAAAAACTGGTGCTTTTCGCCCCTGCCGAGGTGGGAGTGAAGGTGATGGTGAAAGTCGTAGAACCTCCAGCTGCCACAGGAGAGGTAGGTGAGCTGGCGACAAATTGCGCGGATTGACCACCCGTGATGGATGGCGCACCGAGCGTCAGAGCCGAGGCACCACTGTTGGTAACGGTGAATGTGATGACCTTGGGTGTGTTGACCTTGGTGTTGCCGAAGTCGTAGGACCCGCCGTCTGTCACACCCGTGATGCTGATCTGCTGCGCCCATGCCGCGCTGCAGAACGTCAACATGGCGACGAAAGCCAGTTGGAACAACCGTTGGATCAAGGAAGGAGTTTTCATAAGTGGAATGGAATAAGTCTTGTGAATGGAAAATGTGGATCGAGAGGATTAGGGAGCATTATCAAGCATAGATACCGAACTGATGCGGCTCATGGTGACGCGCCCTGAAACTGTGAGATTGTCTTTGATAAGACCATTGATCACCTCGGTGAACGAGCCCTTGAGTTGATCGGGTTGGGGTTGCTGCGCATCAAAGGCAATGGTGAAAGTCCTGGTGATCTTCGGTCCCTTGGTCAGCTCCTGGTGATAAGCATGGCGCATGGGATTGCTGCGATGAAAGGGGTCGATCACCAGACTGGTCGTCAGCGTCTGTCCCATGGTGCCGGTCATGAGCCTGGACAGATCATAGACTTCTTGCAAAGCCGTGGGCCGACTGGCGAGCGTGACCAGATCCGGGCCACTCCAGGCACTGGCACTGCGCGGCATGTCATAGGTGGATGACTCGATGCGCACCCCCACACGCTTGCCGTTTCTTTCCTTGATTCCCTCGAAAAACGGAATTTTCGCCGGGTCCACCACCAACACCGGAAGATTGGGCACGGATGGATCGGCGCTCTTCGTCTGCATCATCGTCACCTGGGAAAGCAAGCGCACTTGACCAGAGCCATTGACATGAAGAATCAAGCGCATGGGTGCGGTAGTGCTGGTGTCTTGCACGGGTGCCCCGTTCACCACAATACTGGTAACTTTATCCATCACCACATTGCCGACCCACAAGCCGGACATGGGTGCGGAAGGAAGAACTCCCAGGGCGGCGGCCGACTGCTCGACATCACTCAGCACGGCACGCACCGGAAAATACACGGATGCCCCGGTCGCACTCGCACGTATGCGGTATACATGAAGGCGTTGGGCTGAATCCGTGAAGGTGCGGCGAGCTCCCACGGTCAGGGTCATGGTGTTCTTTCCTGGAATCGCCACGAATGAGCTGGCAAATCCGTTTCCTCTCACAAAAGAAAGGTTGTTGGTGGCGGGAGTGACACGGAAAAGAGAAAGTCCGGCATCGGCGGAAATGGTGGTAGCGGATGGAGTGGCGGAATCTGTTCCCAGATTCGTCAAAATCAGTTCTTTCAGATCCAACTGCTCACTGCCCACCGTCTGCACATCATTCACACCGCCGAAATCAAAAATCCCTGACAGGGCGTTGGTGTAATCCAAGGCCACCGGACCCATGTAGCTGGAGGGTCCCGACGCGAAAATCCAATAAGCCCGCCCGGATACCATCACAGTGCTGGGGCTGACCGGAACCCAGCTTCCGTTCGCGTTCAGCGTGAACATTTTATTAAGCGGATGGCTCGCCCCGGCGGCGGCGAAAAACTGGCTGAAGGTGCGCGTCCCTTCGAGTCCGAAACCAATCAAATTGTAGCGATCCGCATTCCACTGCGGACGAAAGAAGCGCACCTTACCCGTCACCACTTGGGAAATCGGCGTGGAAGCCGTGCTGAACACCAAATAAGGGCGGTTGCCAAACATCATGGTAAGGTTGCTGATGTCCGCCGGATCGGAGCGCTTCCACTGCAGCCATTCGTCCTGGTTGAAATTGTTCGCGGCATCCACATCCTCGGGCGTGTTGCCGAAAAACTCCGCGGTTCCCGCCAACTCCTTGGGTGAAGCCACAATGGTGATGGCCGGATTGGTGAAAACGTCCTCGGGTGCCATGGCCATCCCGGCTTTCGGGTGCCCCGTGCCATAGGTTGGCTGGACTTCCAACCAGATGGCATTCCATCCGGGAGAGATGCCCACCGACTGCGGCGCTGTCTGGCCCCATGCCTGTGTCAACAAAGTCGCAGCCGCCACCATGACCACGGCGGCGCAAGAGCGAATGAGTGCAAAAGTGTGTTTCATAAAAATCAAAGCTAGGGGATTAAGGTTGGGTGACAGAGAGACGCAGGAATTTGGAAGGGGTGTCCGCGGATACCGAGGAGCGCAGTAGCTGCAGGCCATCGCTTTCACTCATGACCGTGGTGGTCACGCCATCAGAGCTCCAGTTTTTCAGATCAGTGGACCACTCGACCGTGATGGTCACATTCGTCGCCGTCAGCGAGCGCGAATAATTGAGCGACAGGGTGTTGGTCTCGCGGCTGAGTTGGGGCGCGTCGTCTGTGGCACGCACGTTCGGATCCAGACCCAAAGCGTATTTCACCAAGTTCGAGAGCCCATCACCCGCTGGTGAGGCATGGGGGTCGGCGATGCCCGGCTCCACTGACGGATTGCCGAAGAAGCTGGCCTGCCATTGCGTGAAGCTCACCATGATCACCGCCTTCGGCAGCGCCACACTGGTGCCACCACCATTGGTCGCCACAAGGCGATAATAATAGGTGTCCGCAGGAGGCAATCCGGTGACGGCCAACGTGACCGGCAGTGCTGTGGTGCCCAGGAAGGTACCCGGCACCGGAACCATGTTTTGCAAAGATACGATCTTGCGAATCAGCGAGTTGCCGATTTGTGAAACATACACATCGCCCGCAGCGGAGGATACCACCCCGCAAGGCTGGGAAAACGCCGCCTCATCGCCATTGCCGTTGACTGTGTCATCATCGCCCGTGCCAGCAAAGGTAGATACCAGTCCCGACGCCGAGATCACACGAACCAGATGATTTCCGGTATCGGCCACAAGCAACTGACCTTCGGCCGAGAAATACAGGCCCTTGGGCGAGGTGAACTGCGCCGTGAGAATCGGTCCGTTCGAGGAACCGGCGCTCGACACACTTCCCGCATAGACGGAGGTGGTGCCCGTAGGTTCAACCTTGCGAATGGCGTTACTGACATTTTCCGTTACGTAGGCATTTCCTGCCGCATCCACGGCGATGCCACAGGGCTCATTGAAACGGGCCACTGCCACAGAACCGTTGACAATGCTCGCTGTGGAGGTACCCGCCAAGGTGCTGACGGAGCCATCGGTGGCGATTTTACGAATGCGATGATTCATGGTATCGGCCACGAATAGGACTCCAGCGGCATCGATCGCCAGACCGCTGGGGAACCGGAAACGAGCCGCTGAAGGGATGCCATCGGTGAAACCCGCCGTGCCCAAACCGGCATACGTGGTGACAACTCCGGCGGTGCTGATGGCACGAATCCTGTGATTTTTTGAGTCTGCGACGAAGAGTGTGCCACTGCTGTTGATAGCCAGGCCCACCGGCTCATGGAACTGGGCGGTCGCAGCAGCTCCATTGGCAAATCCTGCCACACCCGTACCAGCATAAGTGGTGGTCGTGCCATCTGGCGCAATTTTGCGAATGCTATGATTCAAGGTATCCGCCACATAGAGGTTGCCGTTCGCATCCATCACCATGCCAGCGGGGCGGGAAAACTGGGCGTCCTCACCCGCACCGTTTTCGAAGCCGGATGTGGATCCGGCAAAAGTGGATACTCCCACGCCATCGAACTCTGGGTCCAAAGACCACTCGAACCATGCCTGGGTCACGCTTCCCTTGGGATTCACCGTGCCGCGGAAAGTGGCGGAACCGGGCGCAAGATCCGTCGCATCCAATGTGACCACCACCGGCGGGTCCAGCACCAAACCTGTGACCGGGAAGGAGAACTCCGGCTGCTCCGTGGCATCACTCAGGACCGTGATGTCGCCGCTGTAGGTGCCCTCAGCCGCGGCAGTCAGGCTCACGGTGAAGGTCACCGCATTCAGGCCCGGAATCACGCCCGTTCCACCATTGACTTGATAACCGAATGGAGCGGTGATCGACGTGACATGCAAGGGCCAGCCCCCCGGGTTGAAGATGGTGAAAGAACGCGTGACCGGCTTGCCCGTGGGCGTATCACCATAGTCCACGGCTTTGCTCTGATCTTGCGTGATCGCAGGAGCGCTCATGCTATCGCCGTCAAACATCACCACACCTGAGACCGGAGTGAAGAAGCTGAGGATATCGCCCGTGACGACACCACTGTAGTTGGTGCCCACGGCACGGAAGTAATAGGTGGAACCCGGCAGCAAAGGTTCGAGGATATCGGCGAACACATTGCGCAGTCCGGTGCCCACCGAAGGAGGCGTTGCGGTGGTGCGCGGCACCGTCGCAGAACGAGCCAACTTGCGCACCATTCCTGCTTGGGTGATGTAAAGCGTGCCTGCGGCGTCACTCACAATCCCGGTCGGAGAATCAAACTGGGTCACGATTGCTGGATAGAGACCGATGGTAGGAGAATCCTCCGTGCCCGGAATGCCCGAGCCTGCCACCGTGGTCACATCCCCGGCGACAGTCAGGCGGCGGATGCGATGATTGCCGCGATCCGCAATATAGGCATGACCATCCGGTCCGACCGTAATGCCAGTGGGACCGGAAAAACGTGCCGTGGTTCCATTACCATCGGCAAACCCGGCTTCATCATCACCTGCCACCGTGCTCACGCCGATCAGCGATACCAAACGCACACGGTTGCTCCCCTGCTCCAGCACCAGCAAATCATCCGTGGCATTGACGGCTATGGCAAGAGGGGTGGAAAACTGTGCGGTGAAAAACGCACCATCCGCCACACCCTCAAGACCGCTGCCTGCGAATGTCGTCACCGCACCGGTCACCGCATCAATTTTGCGAATCCTGTGATTGCCGGAGTCCGCCACATAGACGTGATTCGAGGAATCCACCGCCACGCTTGTGGGATAGAGGAATCGGGCGCTGCCGCTCGTGCCATCCTGGAAACCGGCGATGCCAGAACCAGCAAAGGTAGTGACCACTCCCGCCGGTGTGATGCGGCGGATGCAGTGATTGGCCTCATCCGCAACATACAGATTGCCCAGGCTGTCCAGGGCCAGACCATTCGGATTTTCAAATTCAGCAGCCACACCCGTATCATTGAGGAATCCGGGATTACCTGAACCAGCGAAGGTGCTTACCAGTCCCGTGGAAGTGATTTTTCGGATGCGATGATTCAGTCGATCTGCCACAAACACCTCACCGGAAGCGTTCACCGCCATGCCGTTCGGCTCAAAAAACGCGGCGCTTGCGCCTTGTGCATCCGCAAATCCCGGCGTGGTGGAACCAGCCAATGCCTTCACCGAATACGGCGGCAACAGGTTCGGGTCCGTGGAATATTCAAACACCACCGTGGTCACGCTGGACTTCGGGTCCACCGACGCATTCAGACGTGCCGATGTGGGAATCAGGTTGGTCGCGGCAGCCGTGATGACAGTCGGCAATTGATAAGTGAAAAAGCTGTGACCCAAAGGCAAGGTAAGGCCGTTGGTATTGGATTTCCAGCGGAAATAATAGGTTTTAAGAGGATCGAGTCCCAGTGCCGCGAAGTCGATCTCGGTGGTGACCTGGATGCCATCCGCATTGGTCGATCCCGGAATGACGGTGGACGCGACAGAGAGCGGCTGGATATCCACCCGGCGCACCACGTTGTTGTCCGTGTCCGCGATGAGAAGATTGCCATCGGCATCGATGGCCACTCCTGTCGGCGAGTCGAAGCTGGCAAAATTCGAATCACCATTGACAAATCCGGCGGTACCAATCCCCACCTCGGTCTCCACTTCACTCGCCAGCGACATGCGGCGAATGCTGTGATTCAACTCATCCACCACAAAAATCGTGCCTTCATCGTCGGTCCCCAGTGACGAGGGACCGTTGAATTGCGCTGCTGTGCTCAACCCATCGGTAAAGCCAGGCGTGCTGCCAGCAAAGGTGCTGACAGCGCCGGCATTCGCGCCATCGGGCACGATGCGACGAATCCGGTGGTTGCCTGTGTCCGCCACGTAAATGTCTCCACCGGCAATCACCAATCCCTTGGGACCGTTGAACCTGGCCATTAAGGGCGCGATGTTATCCGTGTTGCCAGCTGTTCCACTACCCGCATACACCGATGCGGTGCCCAAAGAGGTGATTTTTCGAATCCGGTTGTTGCCGGAATCCGCGACATAAACGTTGCCGCTGCTGTCCACATCCAAACCATAGGGAAAGTTGAATCGGGCGTTGATACCGTTGCCGTTGGCCGAGCCGAATTCACCGATCGCGCTTCCCGCCAACGACGACACCGTCCATTCACCACCCGGCGTCAACGGACGGGTGATTTTACAAATCCGGTGATTGAAGGTGTCCGCAACATACAAGTTACCATCGGGTCCAACAGCAATCGAGGTCGGGTAGGCGAACTGCGCCAAAGATCCCGGACCATTGTTCAAGCCATACACCCCGGTGCCCGCGATCGTTAACAGCACACCGTCCTCTCCCACCATGCGGATCGCATTGTTTCCCGAGTCAGCGATGAACACATTCCCCAATCCATCCACAGCCACGCCGGCCGGACGCCCCATCAGAGCACTGGTGCGCGGCCCCTGCGTAAAACCCACCGCACCCGTACCGGCGAAGGTCGTGACAAAGGGCAAAAACAAGGGATCGGTGGAAATTTCGAACACGCCGTCGGTGTTATCCGCAGGCACACGGGCATAAAGACTCAAGCCATCCGCAGTGTACCCCTTCGACGCCACCTCCACGGCACCGATATCCACAGCGGGTCCCAGCACGCGGGCCAAACCACGCTGATCTGTGGACACCGCAGTGAATCCACCCAGATCAATCACCGGAGAGTCCGGCATGGGCATCATCGTTTTGGTAGGGCCACCCCAAAATTCCAAGTCGGACAATTTCGGATCACCCGTCAAAAAATTGGAAGTTCCGGTCAAAGATCCCGAAACCTGGGGATTGAGCGGGGCTTGGTTCAGCGCCACAATCGAGTGATCCACATTCAACACGCCCAGCGCATCACGATAGAGCCCTCCGCCCGATTGACCTGCGGAGTTGCGGGAGACAGTCGCAAATTCCAATGTGATGGGGCCGCTGGTGAAGACCGCACCACCGAAAAAATTAGCCGTGTTGCCCACGAACGTGCTGTTACGAGCGGTGAAGGTGCCCTGGGTATCATTATAGACCGCTCCACCTTGGAAATTCGATGAATTGGTGTCGAAAGTGCTGCCTGTCACGGTGCACATACCGTTGTTGCCCACCGCACCACCATACAGAATGCTGGCATTGACCGAAAAGCTCGAACGGGTGATCGTCAGGTTGCTCGCAAAGGCATTGTAGATCGCACCACCAAAGACACCGGCGTAGTTGCGCTCGAAATGACACAAATCCAGCACCGTTGTTCCCGCATTGTAAATCGCCCCGCCCACTCCGGTGTCAGCAGCTCCTGTGCCGTTGCCCTGACGCAAGGTCAGCTTGCGCAGCGTCAGATTCCCGGCCGCAGTCACCCTCAGCAATCTCGTGGCGTTATTACCGGAAATCAAACAACCGCTCGTGAGAGCGGTTGCATCCAAGGTCAGTTGCTTGCTGAGAGTGATCTCACTCGTCAACGTGATGGTTTGCCCGTTGAGCGAGGAGTCGAACGTGAGAGTGCTCCCGCTCGGCGCGTCGTTCATCGCCTGCCGCAAGGATCCTGGCCCCGAGTCGGCGGTACTGGTGACATCAGCACCCGCCGCATGGAGTTGCCCCGCCATCCCCATCAACAGCGAAAACGCAGCCGTTGCCACCACGGACGAAAGCTTCTTGGCGCGCACAATATTTCCGGAAACCGGCGGCAGGGAAAAATCCGGGCGCGGTAATGAAGAAAAAGAGCAGTTCATAGAGGTAGGATGTGTTTTAGCTGGGAGAAAAAGCGGCCCGAGGATGGGAAAAAGTTGCCGTATCGAGCGGGATAAAGCCCGCATTCCCACGCTGTCGTGGGGGGAAATGTGCGTGGCACCACGCGTCGTGATGGCCGCAGCCCAGCATGCCTTCGCTTGAGCTCCAGCGACTGGCAGACCCGGAATCGACAGAAATGCCGAAACCAGAAATCAGGGCTCGAATAACACAAAAAATCATGTATGCAAGGGATCAAGCACATTTTTTTCGATTTCGTAAAGAAAAAAATTGCTAGTGCTCCCCTTGGCACGTCCGCCACCCATGCAAAGGGCGCAGACCATACCAGCAAAAAACATACAGAATGCTTGATCATCAACGACTTACACATGGCAGCATTCGTGATCAAGCGCCCCCACCATGAATAAAAATCATGTTTGGGCCTAAAAAAAAAAAATGGCGGCACTGTCGCCGCCATTTTTCGACTATGCGGACCGGACCCGCATGGTGGCTGTCACGTCAGCCCGCGATGAGACGCCAGCTACCGCGCTGGCGCTGCCACGCCTTGTCACCCGCAAGCACAACCAGATGGATCCACTCGTGATCGAAAAGTTGTTTCACCCCAGCATGCGCATCCAGCACGGCATCCACCCTCTCCGTGTCGCTTTCCAGATAGACCGTCAGGCGCCGGGGTTCGTGCACAAACTTATGGCCATTGTGGATGGATTGCATCGGCAGCCCGCAGCGCAGATCACCGGCATTTCCCTCGATCACACCCAGCCCTGCCACCACCTGGTGGATGGTCTTGTCGCCTGCCGCGAAATGTTCGGGATTGATGCGTGAAGCGTAGTATTGCAGGTTGATCCAGCTCGCCACCACCACCGGCGCGGTGAGGATGGCGGTCAGCACCTTCGACTCGGGATCGGCAGCCGGGTCATACTCATGAAGAAATGTCCGGCCATCCAGTTTCAGCGATGCCGTGCGGGCACGCGGTGCTGCGATCAGGGCGGCATTGTTGGCCAGGCCCCATTCCGGACGCACTTGCGCGATGTCGTGTCCCCGCTCGCGAATCGAGTCATCCAGCTTCCGTCCCTCTTGTCCAGATAGACCCAACCG
>ERZ1066127.1026-NODE-1026-length-11896-cov-8.885820_pt1 | contig 11896 bp, 8 predicted proteins | sample MGYA00382774_ERZ1066127 | MGnify/ENA primary metagenome ERZ1066127 (study PRJEB33369, sample SAMEA5778357) | biofilm metagenome | biome: Industrial cooling water; feature: Water cooling tower basin; material: Biofilm | place: United Arab Emirates | collected... | reverse complement strand
CGCAGGGCCAGCGCCAGCTCGTCGAGTGCCACGGTGTTGTCCTTGTCGGCGTCGCAGACGTTCCACGGCGGCGGCAGCAGGCTGCCGGCGCCCGGTCGTTCCGGCGCGCCGCGTTGCGGCCGCGGCAACTGCTCGTACCACGGCGCCAGCTCGGGCTCTTCCAGCCGGCCGGAACCGTCGTGGTCGAGCGTCTTCAGCCGCGCGCCGAGGCCCTGCGGCAGGATGCCGAGCCGCAGCAGCTGTTCGACCTCGGCCGGGTCGAGCGCGCCGTCGTGGTCGGCGTCGTAGAGGCGCAGGAACTGCTGCAGTTCGCTGTTGCCGCGGCTGTCGCCACCGAGCGGGCGGCTGGTGCGCACCCGGAACGAGCCCTGACGCTGCAGCGAGCGGCGGAAGTTGGCGTCGAACTCGACCCAGGTGACGAAGCCGTCGCGGTCGGTGTCGAGCCGGGCGAAGCCGTCGACGTCGCGCGCATCGCGCAGGCCGTCCAGGGCGCCGCTGGCTTCGAACACGTCGAGGCGATCGTCGGCGTCCTGGTCGCAGGCGCGGAACAGGTCGCGGCAGGTGCCGGCGTCGTACGGGCCGCGGTAGTTGCGCTCGGTGGTCTTCGGCGCCGTGGGGCGGGCGCCGCCGTCCGCTGTCGGACCGCTCGCGGTCGGCCGGCCGGCCTTCGGTTCCTGCTTGCCGTCCGCGGCCGGCTGGTCCTTGGCCGCCTTCGCCCCGGTCGTCGTCGCCCCGACCGCGGGCCGGGCCGCGTCCGGCGCCGGGGCCTGCGCTGGGGCTGCGGCCGTCGCCAGGAGCCAGGCGAGCGGGGTCGCGAGCCAGAAGCGGGTGCCGGAGCAGCGAGTCATGGGGGCGTGTCGCGCGCGGAGGGGGATCCCGCTCGCCGCGTGGGAGGTTCTTCGGCGCGGCCGGCGCCGGACTATAGCGAGCACCGTCGCGGTTGGGCGCGCGAGTTCGTCGCCATGGCGCGGGCTTTTCTTCGCCGCGGGCTTGTGGGCAGTGCCCGCGCGCGCTTGCATCTGCGCCGCGGACAGCCCCTTTCGAATCCAAGCTCCCGCTGCCAGGCGACTCCCGCAACCTGCAGCGCGGTCCCGACCGAGGTACCCAGAGTGAACGCTCGCAACGTCCTTCTCTCCCTCTCTGCCCTGCTCGCCACGACCCTGACGTCCTGCGGGACGCTGAATCGCGCTGGCAAGGACATCTTCCTCGGCGTCGGCACGCCGGTGCTGATGGTCTACGGTGGTGCGACCGACGGCTACAACTCGTCGATGAACGTGCGCACCGGCATGAAGAGCGGCGGTGCGGTGCAGGTGCTCGCGTTCCCGTTCACGTTCGCCTACCACGCGCTCGAGCACGGCATCTACGGCATCGTGCACCTCGTCGATCTGCCGCTGTGCGCGCTCTACGGCGCCGCCGAGCTGATCCCGCCGTCGGGCCCCGAGGTCAAGCCGCTCGACATCTACCAGGGCACCTGGTTCGACACGTGGGCCGCGCCGAAGAAGGGCACCGACGCCGAGAGCGGCGAGATGGTCCCGGCGTCGGACAAGTGATCGCGCGCTGATCGCGCGCAGCCTGCTCGCGCGCCGCTCGCTCGCGATCGGATGATCCGGAACCGGGCTCGCGATTGCGCGACCCCTCCGACGTTCCCCGGCGCTTGCGCCCTGTCGCCGCGCCCTCAGCGCGGCTGGCCGCCACTCGGCGCGCCGCCTTGCGGTGGCGTGCCGCCCTGCGCTGGCGTGCCACCTTGCGGGGCCGGCCCCTGACCTTGCCCGCTGCCGGGCGCAGCCGCCCCGCTGGTCGTGCCTGGCGGCGCCAGCAGGCGCTCTGCATACAGCGGGATGCGCTGCAGCAACTCGATCGCCGACGCCGGGTCGATGTTGGCGCGCAACACCAGCGCGTCGCGCAGCCGCACCAGCAGCGACTGCTGGTACTGGCTCACCTCCTTGTCGGCGAGCCATGCCTCGAGGTTCGCCTGCACCGTCACCATCGCTTCCTTCGCCGGCACGCGCACGACCGGCGCCTTCCAGTCGGTGAAGTAGAGCGTGCGCAGGTTCGCGGCCTGGTGCTGGCGGCCTTCGAGTTCGCGCAGCAGCACGTCGACGGCGTAGATGCGTTCGGCGCGCGAACGGTCGGTGCGGATGCGCGAGCTGCGCGGTGTCGGACCGAGCTGGCTGCGCACCCAGTCGAGCACCGCCGACGAGGCCGCGCGCAGCGGCGGCATGCGGCCTTGCTCGGTGCCGAGCGCCTGCAGCACGTCGGCGGGGTCGAGGCACAAGCGCGGCAGCAGCGCTTCGTCCGGCAGTTGCGGCAGGTTGGCCAGCGCCGTGCGCACGGCTGCCGGCGCCTCGGCCGTGTCGAGCATCGCGCCGGGGGCGATGCCGAAGCGCCGCAGTTCGACGAGCCTGGCGACGGCCAGCCAGCGCTCCGGTTCGTTGGCGCGCGTGGTCTTCGCCAGCTGTTCGTAGTCGTTGGCGGCACCGACCGGATCGAGGTCCATGACCTCGCGCAGCCACGCCGCGTGCAGCGCCGTCGACGCTTCGCCGCTCGGCGTCTGCGCCGGGAGCGCCGCCGCACCGAGCGCGAACGCGCCGAGGATGCGCGCGATGCCGAGGCGCCTGCGGGTCACGACTCCTCCAGCAGCTGCGATTCGAAGCGGTAGCCGAGGCCGTGTACGGTCACCACGTGCACCGGGTTCTCGACGTCGTCCTCGAGCTTCTTGCGCAGCCGCGCGATGTGGTTGTCGACCGTGCGCGTGGTCGGCAGGTGCACGTAGCCCCAGACCTTGCGCAGCAGGTCCTGGCGGCTGACCACCTCGCCGCGGTGGTCGATCAGCATGCGCAGGATCTCCGCCTCGTAGCGCGACAGCTGCGTCTCCTCGCCGTTGCGCACGATGGTGAAGCGCTTCCAGTCGACGACGAGGCCGGGGAACTTCATCACCGTCCCGGTGTTGGTGCGCTCGCCGACGCCGGCCTTGGCGCCGGCCTGCGTGCGCCGCAGCACCGCGCGGATGCGCGCCAGCAGCTCGGTCAGGCCGAACGGCTTGGTCACGTAGTCGTCGGCGCCGAGTTCGAGGCCCTGCACCTTGTCGCGGTCCTGGCCCTTCGCCGAGATGATGATCACCGGCGTCTCGCGGCCGATCTCGCGCAGGTGGCGCAGCACCTCGAGGCCCGGCATGCCCGGCAGCATCAGGTCGAGCAGGATCAGGGCCGCCTGGCCGTCGCGCGCCTTGCGCAGGCCCTCGCGACCGTCGGCGGCGGTGTGCACCTTGAAGCCCTCGAGCTCGAGGTTGTGCTGGATGCCGGCGCGCAGGTCGGGTTCGTCTTCGATGACGAGGATCTGGGTGTCGCTGAGATTGCTCATCGGTCGGTGGCGCTCCCGGATGGGGGCGCTTCAGGTTCGGTCGGTGCCGGCTCGGCGGCGAGCGGCAGCCAGAGTTCGATGATGGTGCCGCCGCCCAGGCGCGGCAGCGCGCGCACGTCGCCGCCGTGGGCGCGCGCGAAGTGGCGGACGAGGCTCAGGCCGAGGCCGGCGCCGCGCACCTCGCCGGCGTTGCTGGCGCGGTAGAAGCCGTCGAACACGCGGTCGCGCTCGTCGGCGGGGATGCCGCGGCCGCGGTCGGCGACGGTGATCACGGCGCGGTCGCCGGCGCGCTGCAGTTCGATCTCGATCTCCTGCTCCTCGCCGTCGCCAGGGCCGTACTTGGCGGCGTTCTCGAGCAGGTTGACGATCGCACCTTCGCAGGCGTTGGCGTCGCAGACGGCGACGATGTCGTTCGGCAGCGAGTCGATGACCAGGGCGCCGCGCGCCTCCAGGTGTGGCGCGTAGGCGGTGATCACCGTGCGCAGCAGGTTGCCGAGGTCGAGCGTCTGCGGCGTGTAGCGCAGCGTGCCGGCCTGCTGCCGCGAGAAGTCGAGGATGTTCTGGATCAGCCCGGTCAGCCGTTCCGACTCGCGGGCGATGATGCTGCCGAACTCGGCCGCCTGGCCCTGGTCGCGCGCGCGGCCCATGCCGAGCGTCTCGCCGTACATGCGGATCAGGGCCAGCGGCGTCTTCAGTTCGTGCGACACGCGCGACACCAGGTCCAGCTTCAGCGTCGCCAGTTCGCGTTCGCGCGACACCGAGCGCCACGACCACCAGGCGCCACCGACCGCGGTGGCGAACACGGCGAGCAGCAGCAGCATGCGCTGGCGATCGGCGGCGGCGGCGTCGGCGGCGAGGCGCTGGGCATCGGCCGGGAACGCGCGCAGCGTCAGCGAGTTGGTCTCGACCTGCGGCGGGTCGAAGCCCTCGGCCACTGCGGCCGGCGGCGGCTGGATGGCGACTTCCTCGGGGTCGCTGACGGCGAGCGCGAACGTGCCGTCGGCGTCGGCGAAGGTGGGCCGGGCCGAGCAGCCGCGGCAGGTCGAACTGCATCGCCACGTAGCTGCAGTGGCGCACTTCGCGTTCGGCCGGCGTCGCCGCGCGCACGCAGACCAGCATCGTCTCGTTGCCGATGGTTACGCAGATGCGTTCGCCGCCGGCGCCGATCTCCGGTTGGCGGCGCAGGCGCATCTTCAGCAGGTGCTTCAGCAGCAGCTCGTACTGCTCGGCGAAGTGGCGGCTGGCGACGCGCTGCTCGTTCTCGCGCAGCAGCTCGTCGACGGTGGCGCGCGCCGGATCGTCGGCGCCAAAGCGCGCGGCGAGGCGATGCGCGACCGCGGTCGACAGGCCGTCGGCGTGGGCGAAGTGGCGGTTCTCGGCGATGTCGCGCAGCAGCTTGGCCCGTTCGTCGGCATTGCCGAGCTCGGCCAGTGCCGCTTCGGCCAGCAGACCGAACGCCGCCAGCTCGCTCTCGAGGCGGTAGCTGCGGCCGAAACCGGCCATCAGCTTGCGCACGCGTTCGTAGTGTTGGCGGGCTTCGACGACGTCCCCGGCGGCGCGCCGCGCCGAACCGAGCCGGAAGCGCGCCTGCACTTCGACCTCCTCGAGGTCGGGGCGGCGGTCGCCGCCGGGCGGGTTCGCGGCCTCGACGGTCTGCAGCAGGTGCTGCAGCAGGGCAGTGCCCTCCTGCCGCTTGCCGCGCGCCAGCAGCAGGTCGGCGGCCTGGAGGCTGCCGCGCATCGCGGTGTCGGCGGCACGCTGGCCGTCGCGCGCGTACGGCAGGCTCAGCGGGTACAGCGGCAGCGATGGCTCGGCCAGGTCGGCCTGGTCGTCGAGCAGGATCAGGCTGCGCAGCGGCCGCAGCCGTTCGTCCTTCTGCAGCTGCAGCGTGGCGCGCAGCGGCCCGCGTTCGGTCACCAGTTCGGCCGACGCCCGCAGCGCCTCCTGCAGCGTGTTGTCGAGCTGCTGCTCGACGCCGAGCTTGGCGCGGGCGAGGAACTCGCGTGCTTCGCCGGCGAGTGCTGCCTGGGCGAGATCGCCGCTGCGCTGCAGCTCGCGCGCGCCCAGCACGGCCAGGGCGGCCAGCGGCAACAGGAAGGCGACGAGCGCCAGCGCGTGGTTGCGACTGATTCGGGGGCGGGGTGCCGGCATCGGTGCGAGACCGCGCGGCACAGTAGCGGCGAATGCGCGCCGCCGGTAGCGCCGGGCGCTCCCGCAGGCCCGGCGCCGTCGCCTGGACCTTGGCTCCGCCGGGGCGGCGCCATGGGGACGTCCCCGGGCTCGCGGCACGGTGCGTTCGATCCCCGAGTTCGATCACCCGCGCGGCGATCACCGCTTGGCGATCACCGCTTGGCGATCACTGCACGGTGAACTGGAAGCCGTCGCTGAGCGTGAACGGCGGCAGTCCCAGGCAGCCAGGCGCCCCGATCAGGTCGAGGTCCACGCCTTGGATGAAGATCTGGGCGCCGGTGAAGATCGGGTTGTTCGGGATCGGGAACGCGATCTGGCTGCCGAACAGCAGGGCCGCGTAGTCGTGCACCAGCGTGCAGCCGCACAACGGGAAGCCCGCGAAGGTCGTGCCGAAGCCGATGAAGCCGAAGCCGGTCGGGTTCTTCAGCGTGGTGACGACATCGGTGCCGATCTGGCCGTTGCCGGTGGCGCTGATGTCCATCGGGCCGCAAGCCGCCGGGATGCGCGCCAGCGTCGACGGCAGGCCGAAGTAGCGGATGCCGCGGAACGCGGTGTTCGGCGACGCGGTCGCGATCGTCGTGAAGGCCGAGCCAGCGCCGGTGTCGACGACCGAGACGATCGTGTTGGGCGTCGTGGTCGTGGCGGCGGTCGCGGTCGCGTAGAGCGTGGTCACGCCGTTCTGCGTGAAGCCGCTGAGGCCGCGGCAGCCGGTCGTGGCGCTGACGGCCAGCACGTAGGCCTGGACCCAGGTGCCACTGACGAGGTCGTAGCGGTAGATGCCGCCCGAGCCGTTGCTGCGGTCGTCGGCGATGTAGACCGTCGTCGGCGAGGCGAAGTGGAAGTCGTAGGGCGACGGGCCGGTGGCGCCGGTGAAGCCGGGTTCGATCACGCCGCCGGCGGTCGCCGGCAGCGTCGGCAGGCCGTTGCCGGCCTTCCACAGGCCGACGAAGCCGCTCGAGCCCGAGGTTCCCCACAGCTGGCCGTTGTAGACGTTCAGGCAGCGCACGTTGGTCGGCGGCACGCCGACGAGGACCGACGAGCTGTCGCCGAGGTTGGCGACGAAGCGGATGCCCTGCGAGCTGCCGGCGATCCAGAAGCGGCTGCCGTCGTCCGAGGCGACCGAGCGGATGTTCGACACCGTGTAGGCGTCGGTGAGCGCGGTGCTGGTGTCGACGACGCCGGCGAGGTCGATGCGGGCGATGACGCGCGAGACCGGCGGGTTGGCCGAGCCGGCGATCGCCGTCGTGCCCGGCGCGGCGTTGTAGCCGGTGAGCAGCACGTAGAGGCCGTTCGTCGAGACGTTCAGGAAGCCCTCCGAGCTGGCCGAGCCCGAGTTGGTGAACGCCTGGTTCAGGCCACTGGCGACCGTCGGCATCGCGATCGACTGCACCAGCGTGCCGGACGTCGTGTACTCGTCGACGAACACCGGCGTGGCGACGCCGGACAGCGTGGCGGTGCCGTCGCCGACGCGGGTGACGAGCAGGTTGCCGTAGGTGAGCGGGGTCTGGGCGAAGGCGGCGGCGGCGAGTGCCGCTGCGGCGACGCAGATGCGGAGGCCGTCGAGAGCGGTGTGCTTCATCTTGGAGTTGGTCCGTGGATCGGGAAGCCCGCCATCCAACACCATGGCCCCCGGTCCTGTCGACGGGCCCAAAGGTGAAGTCTCAGTCAAGGACCCCGCATGGCTGCGGCGCGCCGCAAATCGGCGCCAGCGGCGCGGCGGCGACCTGCGAGCGCCGCCGCGCGAACCGTTCACTGGACGGTGAAGGCGAAGCCGTCGGTCAGCGTGAACAGCGGCAGGCCGAGGCAACCCGGCGCCGAGAAGACGTCGAGGTCGACGCCCTGGATGTAGATCTGCGCACCGACGACCGACGCGCTGTTCGGCAGCGGCAGCGCGCTGGTGGCGCCGGCGAACAGCAGGCCCGACGACACGAAGTCGGTGACCAGCGTGCAGCCGCAGATCGGCACCCCGACGGGCGCCAGGCCGTAGCCGACGAACGGGATCGCGGTCGGCGTCAGGATGGTCGTGCGCACGACGGTGCCGATCTCGGCGTTGCCGGTGACCTTGATGCCGGCGGTGCCACACGCCGCCGAGATGCGCTGCAGCGTCGTCGGCTTGGCCAGGAGGCGCACGCCGCGGAACGCCGTGTTCGCCGGCGACGTCGCCAGCGACACCACGGTCGAGCCCGGGCCGGTGTCGGTGACGGTGACCAGCTGCGTCGCCGCACCGCCGGTGTTGCTGGTGTTGGCCGTGCCCCACAGCGTGGTGACGCCATCGCGCACGAAGCCGGTGAGGCCGCGGCAGGCGGTGTTGGCGCCCGGGCCGCCGAGCTGCAGGCGGTAGGCGAGCGTCCAGGTGCCGGCGTTCCGGACCCACTTCTGGATGCCGCCGACCGTCGACGCGACGGCGTTGTCGTCGGCGACGTAGAGTGTGTTCTCGTCGGCGAAGAAGAAGTCGTAGGCCGAAGCCGCGTTGGTGCCGCCGGTGGTGGGGAATCCCGGCAGTTGCGTCACGAGCTGGCCCGGAGTCGTCGGCAGCTGGTCGCCGTAGACGTTGACCCCGATGTTGGCGCCCGACGCGCTGCTGACGTAGAGCTGGCCGTCGAAGGCGTTGATGCAGCGCACGTTGGTCGGGCTGCCGGCGTTCAGGCCGAGCGACGTCGTGTCGCCGAGGCTGGTCACGTAGCGCACGCCGCCGTTGACGGTCGACGTGCCCGAGATCCAGAACTGGTTGCCGTCGTCGCTGATCACCGAGCGCGGGTTGCCGCCGCCGCCCGAGTAGGCGTCGGTCAGTGCCGTCGAGGTGTCGATGTTGCCGTTGAGGTCGACGCGCGCGATCACGCGGTTGGTGACGTTCGCCGCGGCGTCCTGCGTCAGCGCCGCGGCCGTGCCGGGGGCGGCGTCGTAGCCGCACATCGTCAGGAAGGCGCCGTTGATCGAGACGTTGAGGTAGGCCTCGGACGTGGCGTTGCCGCGCACGGTGATCGCGCGCTGGGTGCCGATCGTGCCGGTCGGCAGCGGCAGCGACTGCACGAAGGTGCCGGTGGTGGTGTACTCGTCGAGGAAGATCGGCGCGGCGGCCGACGTCAGGGCCGACGAGCCGTCGCCGACGCGCACGACGACGACGTTGCCGATGGTGAAGCCTTGCGCTTCGGCGGTGGCGCCGAATGCGATCGTGGCGGCGAGGACGGACAGCAGGATGCGGGATTGCATGGTGCCAGCACCGTCGGCACTGCCGTGCAGCGACGATGAGTGGCGCGTGAAGCGATGGCGTGGACGCGATCAGTTCGTCCGCACGAGCCGCACCGCGCGCACGCGCGTCGGGGTCGGCTGCGTGCGTTGCAGGCGCAGCGTCGCCGGGCCGTCGGCGCCGAGGTCGAACGTCGCCGCCTCCGCCAGCGCCTCGCCGTCCGGCCCCAGCACGCGCACGGCGGCGTCGCGCGGTTCGACCTCGGCGCGCCAGCGACCCGCGACCAGCGGCAGTTCGAACGCCACCGCGCCGTCGCCGCGCAGTTCGAGCTGCAGCGCGCCGTCGGCACCGGGCACGGCGACCGCCGGCGTCGCCGTGTACCAGGCCGTCACCGCGCCGAGCCGCGCCATCACCTCGGCTTCGACCGCGGCGTCGTTCGTCGCCGGCTGGTGCTTGCGCACGATCGGGCCGCCGGGCTGCAGCGCGCCGAACAACCACGCCGGGATCGTCACCGTGTCGCCGGCCGCCGCGCGCTGCACGCCGACGCGCCCCTCGGTGCGCACCCACAGCGGCGTGCGCTGCGTCGCTTCCGTCGGCTGGTGCGGCAGCACCACGTCGGCCAGTTCGAGCATCACGCAGCGGTAGCCGCGCAGGAAGCGCGGGTCGTCCTCGAACTCGCAGGCGCTGGCGAACACCGGCAGCGGCAGGCACGGCGGGTTCGCCAGCAGCAGCAGGTCCGGGGCGCGCTCCATGACGTAGCGGCCGTTGCCCTTCAGGTGGCCCGGCGGTCGCGGGATCTCGGGGCGCATCGTCGCTTGCCACGCCGGCGATGGCGTCGTCGCGATCGTGCGGTCGCACAAGCCGAGCAGGTCGAGGCTCGGCAGCTGCGCGTAGAACGGCACCGCACCCGCGGCGTCGACGGCGAGCAGCGGCCGTTGCGCTGCGAACGCGCGCTGCAGCGCCTCGCCGATCCGCTGGCCGCGCCATTCCCAGACCTCGGCGCGCAGTTCGTGGGTCTGGGCATCGCTGCGCACGGCGAACGCCTGCCAGCCGGCGAGCAGTGCGAGGGCGAAGGCTGCGAGCCGCGTCGTCGCGCGCGTGGTCGGCAGCGCGCGCAGCGGCACCGTCGCCAACAGCACCAGCGGTGCGATCGCGCCGTGCAGCAGGCGGCGGCCGGGGAAGTGGTCGCCGCCGACGGCGGTGAGGTAGCACAACCACGCGGCGCTCGGCAGCAGCAGCACGAGCACGATGGGGAGGGCCTTCGAGCGGACACGTGCCAGCGACAGCGTGAGGCACGCAGTCGCCACCGCCAGCAGCAGCGGCGTGTGCAGCCGCAGCGCCGCACCGACGTACTCGAGGCCCTTCGTCCACGCGCCGGCTGCGACGTCGGTCTTCACGTGCGCGGTGTTCGGCACGAGGTCGCCGTGGTAGGCGAGGCGGAACACGAGCTGCATGCCGACCGCCAGCATCGGCAGCAGGCCGAGCCAGAACGCGGCGCGCACGCGTCCGGCGCACGACCCACGCAGGACCAACAAGAGCGCCGCGCCGGCACTCGCGACCCACAGCGGGCCGTCGGGCCGCGTCCAGCAGGCGAGTGCGAACGGCACGCCGAGGCGCAGTCCGCCGCGCGGCGACCACGGCGCCGCCGCGTCGTCGCTCCGTTCGTTCGCGAAGTGCCGCACGAGCCCGCCGAAGCCCCATGCCAGCAGCGCGAACGACAGCGGCCCTTCGAGGCCACCGCAGGTCCAGCCGAGCAGCGGTTGCGTCGCCGCCGCCAGCAGCGGCGCCGTCGCGGCGAACGCCGCCGACGGCAGGTCCCGCGGCGACAGCGCGCGCGCCAGCGCCACGCAGCCGAGTGCCGTCGCCAGCACGCCGAGCAGCCGGGCGGCGGTGACGAGGTCGAGGCCGAGCCCGCCGAGGCCGGCGCACAGCAGAACCCACAGCAGGTTGCTGTAGCCCTCGACGCGTTCGCCGTCGGTCCACGAGAGGCCGTGGCCGGCGAGCAGGCGTTCGCTGTAGCGCAGCGAGATGAACGCGTCGTCGCTGCAGAACGGCCAGACGAGGGCGACCTGCGCCCACAGCAGCAGCAGTGCTGGCACGATCGCCAGCAGCGTCCAGCGCCAGGCCGCTGCCGGACGCACGGCCGTTGCGGAGTCGTCGGCCATGCGCGTCAGTAGAGCAGGAAGCGCCGCACGCGCTGCCACCAGTCGGCCGGCGGTGCTGCCAGCGTGTCGAGGTCGCGCAGCGGCCGCTGGCCGTCGACGAACGCGCGCACGCCGTCGCTGCCGGCGAGGATGTCGATCGGCATCAACACCGTCTCGTACTCGTACGGCGGCTGCCGCCATGCGAACTGCGTCGGCCACAGTTCGCGCACGCAGCGCAGCAGCGCCAGCGTCGTGCGGTACGAACGGAACGCCGCCGGTTCGGTGACGTGCAGGAACAGGCCGCCGCACGGCTTGCCGTGGAACTTCTGGAACGTCGGCTCGAACCACACCGGCCGCAGCACGACGCCGCGCAGGTCGTGCGCCGACGCCAGCGACTGCAGCTGCCACGGATCGACATAGGGCGCGCCGAACTGCTCGAACGGCGTCGTCGTGCCGCGGCCTTCGCTGAGCTCGGTGCCTTCGAGCAGCACCTGCCCCGGATAGACGAGCGCGCCTTCGTGGCGCGGCAGGTTCGGCGACGGCGGCACCCAGGCGCGGCCGGTGTCCGCCCACAGCATGCTGCGCCGCCAGCCCTGCATCGGCAGCACGCGCACGTCGGCCGACAGGCCCATGACGTCGTTGCACCACTTCGCCAGCTCGCCGATCGTCAGCCCGTGGCGCATCGGCAGCGGGGCCCTGCCGACGAAGCTCTGGAAGCGCAGGTCGAGCGCCTGGCCTTCGGCGACGTCGCCGCCGAGCGGGTTCGGGCGGTCGAGCACCAGCACCGGGATGCCCTTCTGCGCGCACGCTTCGAGGCAGTAGGTCAGCGTCCACACGTAGGTGTAGACGCGCGTGCCGACGTCCTGCAGGTCGACGACCAGCACGTCGAGGCCGTCGAGCCACTGCTGCTGCGGCTTGCGCGTCTCGCTGTAGAGGCTGTGCACCGGCACGCCGAGGCGCGGGTGCCGCGCGTGCCCGGTCTCGATCATGTTGTCCTGTTCGGTCGACCACAGGC
>ERZ1066127.1024-NODE-1024-length-11936-cov-12.723087_pt1 | contig 11936 bp, 12 predicted proteins | sample MGYA00382774_ERZ1066127 | MGnify/ENA primary metagenome ERZ1066127 (study PRJEB33369, sample SAMEA5778357) | biofilm metagenome | biome: Industrial cooling water; feature: Water cooling tower basin; material: Biofilm | place: United Arab Emirates | collected... | reverse complement strand
CTCCAGGGACTGTGACGAGCTCGACCTTCACTGCATCTCCTCTGGGTCACCGAGGCGGGGACGCCGGCTCGGGCAAGCCGGCGGTGGTGTCCCCCGCCTGGTGTCGCGCCGCACCCGCGGCTCACTCGTCGTTGTCGGCGTCGTCGTCCTGGTCCGGCTTGGTCGGCTTATTGCCGTTTCGGCCGCGGCTGGCGGCGACAGGCCTGCGGGCCGCGGTCTCGGGACCAGGGCGAGCGTCGGCCGTCTCAGCCTCCGAGCCCTTGACTGGGTCGGCGTAGCCGCCCTCGAGCAGCTGCTTGGCCTCGGCGTCGGGAAGGTTGTAGATCTGCCCGGCGCGGAGGGTGCCGGTGGGACCAGCGGACGTGGTTCGCATTCGAACTTTCATGGCGGGATCTCCGGGTTGCGTGCGTGAAGGACACAGCCAGTGCTCAGGCGATGATGCCGGCACCGCGGAGAGCAACCAAGATCGCGTTGATCTTGGTGGTGCACTCCTTGAAGTTGTCGTTGAGCGTGCCCTGGTTGAATGCGCCGCCGACGTCGGCAACGGTTCCGTCGGCCGTGCCCACCGCGTGCGTCAGGTCGGCGATCGCCGACGCCTGCGTGCCAGCGGCCTTGATCACGCCGCCGGCCTTGATGTTGATCGAGCCGCCGCTCTCGACCGTCAGTTCGTCGGGACTCTGGCCCTGATGGACCTTTGCGTTCTCGCCTGCCATGGGCGTTCTCCTGGTGGGAATGGGGCTGGTTGCTGGACTTTGGAAAGCCTTGACGCGCCCTTCGGCGCGTCAAGGGCTGGATCTGGGAAATCCGTCAGACTCAGGCCGTGCCCTCGGCAGGGCTCACGACCGTCTTCGAGGTCGCGATGACCGTCGACGGCTGTGCAACCGGCGTCTTGCGGGGGTTGGTCTTGATGGCAAACACGCCATCAATGACCGCGTTCTGCGTGCCCCGGACGACGACCAAGCGGGCCCACGCTTTCCGGGGCCGCGTGATCGTGACGATCGCGATCTTGTTGTCCTGGTCGTCGGCGACCACGACGGACGTGCCGGCGAGGTCGTCGTACGTGTCGCTCGATCCATCGTCGTCCGACGCCTGGACCTTGATGCTGGTGACGGCGCCGGCGGTGATCGTCCCGAACGCAGCGATGAACGTCACCGACTCACAGTCGGAGCAGTTGATGCCCGAGCTGTTCTGGCTGGTGGTGCCGGCGGCCACCGCGTTCATGACGCGAGCGAAGCCGGCCTGGGTCAAGAGTTCCAAGAGCATGGGATGCTCCCTGGTTGTTTGCGAATCCGCCGCGGCGGCGGGAACCACCCGCCGCCGCGGCACGTGCGATCAAGGTGATTCAACCGAGCTTGACACGAACGAAGGCCTCGCCGAGGACCGGCATGGCATCGAGCTCCATGCGGGCGAGATACTCCACCTGGTTCTGACGGGCCCGGGTCTGGTCGAGCACCTGGAGTTCCATCTGGAGCGCTTCGGCGATCCAGTAGAACGACAGATCACCCAAGAGCCCGACGTACTTGCCGGTGGTGAAGGTGTTGGGGACGTACTCGCTCTCGTGAAGCGGGAGCCCGAGCAGCGTGTCCTGGTCGCCGGCGACAAGGCCCTGGCGCCAAAGGTACTGCCCGTTTCCGTCCTTCAAGAGCGCGATGCGAAGGACCGCGTCGCGGTGGAAGAGCCAGCGGGCTCGGCCGCGGTACTGCGGCTTGAGCCCGTACTTCACCGAGATCAGGTTGTCGGCCTTGATCTCGGTCGCGGTGTTGCCCGTCGAGATGTCGCGGCTGGTCGGGATGCCGTCGTTGCTGGCGGTGAACAGACCGAGGGGCTTGTTCGCGCCATCGCCGATCAGGAACTGCTTCTCCTGGGTGATACCAAAGCGATACGCCAGACGGGACTGCACCAGACCCTGGACGCTGGGCATCATGCGGAGCAGCTTGCGGCTGATACGCACCGACTTGGTGAGGGGCGTCGGGTTCAGCTCGCGCTTCCCGAACTTCATCGCCTGGTCGTCGTCGTAGTCGGAGATCTCGGCCGTCCAGTCGCCTTCCTCGGGGTCGGCATCGAGCGACACCGCACCAAGGTTCTGCGCCGCAGTGACCTGGTAGACCGAGGCGTACTGGCGGACGAAGACCTGGTCGTCGGCGTTCTGGATGATGCCCGCGACCATCTGCGTCGGAGCGAGCAGATACCCGCCGTCGACGCCGCTGTCGGCCGCCAGGTCGCGGCTCTCGTCCTCGCGGCGGGGCGCGATGCCTTGGGCGATCATGTCGGCGTTGGCGCGGCCGGTCCGGAGGTAGAGCTCGAACGCGCGGTTGTACCGCTCGTTGTCGTGAGTGCGGTTGAAGCGGATGTGCCGCTCCGCACCGCCGCGGGTACGCCAGCGGGCCTCGCGGGCATCCGCGCCGCCCCCACCGCCATCCCGACCGCCACGCTCTCGGCCGGCATCGCGGCCACGCTCTGCGCCGCCGTCACGGCCGCGACCCTCACCGGGTTCGTCCGGCTCGGTCTGGCGGCCACGGGACTGCGAGAGTTCCCGCTCCTGAGCCTCGAGTTCGGCACGCCGCTTCTCGGTGCGCTCGATCTCGTCGGCCTGTCGCTTGAAGTCGTGCGACTCCTTGAGGTGAGCGTCGACCTGCTTGGCCTCGTCGGCCGTCAGATCCCGCTTCTCCTTGTCCGCCTTGTCCTGAATCGATCGCGCGTCGGCGACCGCCTTCGCCCGCTTCTCCAGAAGCTCCTTGAGGGTCATCGGATGATCTCCGGTGCCGGAGAACCACCCACAGTCGAGCATCGCCGCGACGTAGATCGCCGGCACGTGGTTTCACGTGTCCGAGCGATGTGGTCGCCAAAGGCTTGCACTCGTCGCTGTCGCGCCTGGCCCTGACGACCCAAAGGGACATCACCCGGCCGAGCGCCTGCTCGATTGAGATGCTGGGAAACTACCCGTCCTCAGAACCGAGTCAAGCCGCTACAGCTCGGCTTCGGCGATCGCGATGCTGGCCCGCAGCGACCGCGGCCGGTCCGCACCGGCTTCGCGGCGTGCCCGCTCGAAGATCTCGCGGTTCAGATCGCGAGAACGCATGCCCACCGACGTGTCGGAGTAGGCCGGGTAAACCACCGGCCCCACGTCGAACAGCTCGTCGACCTCGAGGAGTTCACGCTCCGAGGGGGTGTCCGGGTCATTGTTGAACGTCCAGCGGTCCTTCTTGGTCGTGAAGCTGAAGCTCTGGCCGTCGACGTCGCCGCGCTGGATCGACAACGCCAGGTCCCGAGCGGCCTGGGTATCGGGCAGATCGCACTCCATCCTGAGCCCGCGGGAGTCCTCGGTCAGCCGGAGCGTGCCGGCCTTCGCGCGACCGAAGATGAAGTTCGCGTCGTGGTTGAAGAGGCAGCGGACGTCCGACCGCTTGAGCGCCTCGGTGAAGGCGCCGGCCCGGATAGTCTCGATGAACCAGCCGCCCAGGACCTCGCTGGGGGAGTTGTAGACCGCGGCGTAGCCCTGGATGGTCCGCTTCCCCTTGCCGTCGTCGATGACGCGCAGCTCGGTGGTTCGAAGCAGACGGACCTCGTGGCCGGTGGGAGCGGGCTGAGCAGGCATGGGTCATCCTTTCGGGGTGGCACCGAGCTTCTCGCAGATCATCTCGATCGCGGCGGAAGCGCGGGCGGCAGGCTCGGTCTCCTGCCAGGACTTGGCAACGGCCTCGAGCTGGTTCGCGCCCTCGCGGATCTGGCGGGCCGAGGCCTCGCAGTGGGCGGCGGCCAGATGGAACACCAGGGTGTTGGCCGGGCACTCGCATCGACCGGCGGCGGACACGATCGCGACGAGGGATTCGACGGTGGGGAACAGGAACGACCTGGCGGCGTCGCCGTGGCGGCCGTAGAAGTCGTCGGCGTGACGTTGAGCTTCGCCCTTGGCCGCCGCCCGAGTCAGCTTGTCGGCCTCGAGGCGGAGCAGGTTGCGATACGCCTGCTCGAACGCGGGCTGGAACGCCCGCACCAGCGAAGGAAGCGAGATCGGAACGGGAGCCGCCTGGCGGGTTGGATCGGCTTGAGGCTGAGGCGCCGGATCCTTCGGCGGCTTCGGAGCGGCGGCGGGCTTTCCGTCGATCAGCTGCTTCACCGTCTGCATGTTCACGGGCACGCGGAAGACTTTCCCTTGCCCGTCGGGCAGCGGGTTCATGTTCTCCTTCGCCCGGACCTCGTCGAGGTTGAGGGCGCCCGAATCCAGGCCCTTCTGGTACGCCTCGAAGCGGCTCTTGGTGTCGCCGCGAAGCAGTGCGTCGGTGTTGTGCTCAAAGTACAGGCGACCTTGCTCCTCGGCACGGAGCAGCTTTGCCGCGGCTTCCTCCTCCCAGCGGACCAGCCAGGGCATGAGGCAGTCGGTGACGTACTCAAGGCTCTGGTGCTCGATGTTGCTAAAGGTCGCCCTGGTCAGATCCGCCGCCTTGTGAGGCGGGAACCGGAACCACCGGCAGACTTCCTGCACGGAGAACTGTCGCTGCTCGAGGAACTGCGCGTCGGCGAGCGGCATGGTCAGCGTCTTCAGCTTCATGCCCTCCTCGAGGATCGCCACCCGGCCCGCGTTCTTCGCGCCGGCGTACAACCTCTCGAAGGTTTCGCGAAAACGTTCGGCGACCGTCTTGTCTTTGAACTTCCCCGGATGCTCAACGATCGCCGACGGCTGGGCGCGATTGGCGTAGAAGCTCGCGGCGAAGCGATCGCCGGCCATGGCGACGCCCAGGCTGATCTGGGCCAGCGCCACGATGTTGAGCCCGACGATGCCGTCGTGGGTGGGCCCGCGAACATGGAACACGTCGGATGGGTCGAGATCCCTTGTGCCGCCGCTCGGGTTGGTGTACTCGTAGTACAAACGGTCGTTTTTTTGATCACGCCGCAGCCGAAGCCGCCACGGCTTCAGCGGCCAGAGAGCGATCGGATCACCGCCGTTGGACCGCTCGATCTCGGCGCACCCGTTGCCCCAGTTGAGCGCCCAGTCCTCGAGCTTCTCCCGGAATGAGAAAGCCGTCATCTCCGGATTGGGGCGGACCCGGAGCAGCCGATAGGCCGGGTGCTTGTCGGCGACCTCCCGACCGTCGTCGGGACGACGCCGGTAGAGGTGAATCGGCAGCTTCGCAATGTCGGCGCTGATCGCGGTCGAGCATGCCCAGTAGGCCGATGATGTCTTCGCCGTGGCCGCATTCACGTCGACGCCGGCGGAGTCCTCGGGTCCGAGCAGTCGCGCCCACCAGCCGGCCTCATTGCTCACGAGGTCAGACTCGGTCTTGCGCGATCGCTTGAGGATGCTGACCAGGCCGTCCATCAGCCTCCCTTCCTGCGCTCGGAACGAACCGGCACCACCTTCCAAGCGATCCACATCGAGGCGGTGCCGGCAACCGTGATTGCGACCGGCGCGTGCATGAGCCAGACGCCGTAGATCGCGGCTGCCAGTCCCGCCAGAAACAGCAAGTCAGCGAAGAGGTTCCGCATCGCTCAGATCACAATTACGCCCCGGTCGTCGTACACGCTTCCGCCGTCCTGGCCGAGCCTAGCCCGTGCCAGCCCCATGACAAGCGCCACGACGCCGTCGATGCGCTCCCGGCTGTGCTTCTTGGAGGGCTTGATGTTCTCGGCGGGGTCCTTCTCGACGACGACATTCGAGACCATCCACGTCATCACAGGGTTGCCGTCCTGGCGGAGCTTGCGTTGAAGCAGCAACCGCTCTAGGTCCTTGCTCGGCTCGCTCATCGACTTAAATCCCTGGCGGAACTCGACCATCGTGATCCCGTGCTGGTCTTGCAGCCGCTGAGCCAGTCCGCTCGCGCCCCATGGGTCGTACGCCACCTCCTGCAGGTCCAGGTGCTTGGCGACGTCGGCAATCTCTTTCTCGACCCAGTCGTAATCGACCACGTTGCCCGGAGTCGCAATGAGATGCTTCTGCTGAATCCAGAGCGGGTACTGCACGCGGTCCTGTTTCGCCCTCGCCTCGGCCTGTTCCCGCGGGCACCAGAATCTCCCGACAAGATCGAAAGTGCCGTCGGCGTTCGAGAAGACCATGTAGAACGCCGTCAGGTCCTTCGTCGATGACAGGTCCAGGCCAGCCCAGCAGCGCCGGCCCTTGAACTTCTCCCACGGGAGCTTGCGCTCCAGCGACTTCCAGACCTCCACCTGGAGCCAGGCCTTCACGTCCTGCGTCCAGAGGTTGAGGTGTAGCTGCTTGAAGGCCGCGAGCTGGCTGGGCGTCTGCTTGCACTGCTCGAGCTTCTCGCGGAGGTACTCCTCGGAGATGCTGACGCCCAGATTCGGATTAGCCTTTCGCCAGACCGCCGGATCGGAGTAGTCGTCGTCCGGGTCCGCGGCGTAGACCACGGCCAGCGTCCAGGGATCCTCGAGCACGCCGTCTTGCAGCTTTCTCGCGGTGTCGAAGAGCTCGTACCCGAAGCTTCCGAGGTTCGATCCGGCCGTGCTGATCACCACCTCGAGGGGCTGGCGCCGGGCACCGGACGCCGTGGTCAGCACGTCGTAGAGCTCGCGGCTGGGCCACGCGTGGATCTCGTCGGCGATGATGCCGTGCGGATTGAGCCCGTGCTTGGTCCCGGCTTTGGACGAGATCGCTTGCAGGCGGCTGAGTCGCGCCTCGTAGAACAGCGATTTCTTGTACACCTCGACGATGCTGCTGATGTCCGGCGACGCCGTCGCCATGTTCTTGGCGGCGTCGAAGACGATCTCGGCCTGCTCACGGTTGGTCGCCGCGGCGTAGATCTGGGCGCCGGCCTCGCCGTCAGCGGTGAGCAGGTACAGAGCGATGCCCGACGCCAGCGTGCTCTTGCCGTTCTTGCGGGGAATCCACAGCAGCAGTCGGCGGTACCGGCGCGTGCCGTTGGGCCGCACCCAGCCGAACAGCCGTCGCAGGATCCTCAACTGCCACTGCTCGAGGCGGAACGCGCGTCCCGAGAACTCGCCGGCCGAGTGGGTGAGGTAGCGCTCGAAGAACGCCTGCACGCGGTCGGCAAGCTCAGGAACGAAGCGATAGCCCTGCTTCTCGAGCTTGCGGTCCTCGCGCAGCTGATGCTTTGAACCCTGCAGCCCGGGGTCATCCAGCGGCGCCGCCTGAGGCGCTGCCTTCCGACTGGTCACCGCTCTTCGGTCCGTCGCGCCGGTCTTCCCGGCGGGCTTTCGCGGCTTTCGACGCTGACGGTTTTTCTTCATGTTCAGTCCTCAACACCTGCGGTGGGATGGGGCCGCCGGTCGCGAAGAAGTCCCGCTTCTGCTGGTCCGCAAGCTGCTGAGCCGTGAGCGCAGGCGGGGCGGCGCTGACGAGCTGCACGTGGAGCCTGGTCCGCGCCGCCGGCGACATACCGAATCGATCCTCGTGCCTGATGAGCTGCTCGATGAGCCGGCGATACTCCGCGGCTTGCGGGAGTTCGTGTACGTACTTCACTTTGTTGTCCGAGCCCTTGCTCGTGAAAGTCGTGCCACTCGGCCCTCGCGACATGAGAAACGAATCGAGCTCGAGGTATCGCGCGAAGAGCTGGCAGTAGCGCCCGAACGGGAGCACGTCCGCTGTCGTCAGCGTCCGCATCTGGACAAGCACGGGCGCGAGGTGGTTCCAGATCTGCAAGGCCTGATCCCGCAACCAGGGCGGTGGAGACACCTCGCCCGCTGGCGGGATCGGCTCGTGTTCGTTGAGCTGACGCCGGCCCGGGTTCCCCGCGGCGACCTTGAGCGCCGTTGGTTTCGGCTGGGGACCTCGTAGACCCATTTCGCGACCCTAGACGCCGCATTTGCGAAGTCCCGCGTGCCAAAGGGCCTGTTTTTCGGGGCTTCCGGCCGACTTGCATCCGCCCGCGAGCCCTGGTAACGTCTCGGGACCCCCCCCCCCCCCAAAACCTGCGCCCGAAAAAATCTCGGTGCAAACATCGGTCCCTGGCCGGCGGCCCAGAGATCCGACCCCCCCTCCCCCCCCCCACCCCCCCTCCCGGGGGTACCCCCACCCGACCGGCCCGTTAGGGGTCCGGCACCCCCCAAACGGGCCCCGCTGCCGCCGTACGGCCCGCGTGCCGCGTCTGGTTGCCTGCAGGCGACCCCGCGCTAGTCTCGGCGAGATGCCCAACTCAGGGCCTCACAAGCCACCTAGGAGACCAGCAGCATGGCACAGCTTCCGCTCACCGTTCCAAGCGTCACCGGCGTCGCCCCCACTGCCACCGCTGCCAGCGCCGGTGGCGACACCGTCGCCAACTACCGCGGCAAGACGTTCCTGCGCGTCATCAACGGCGGCGGCAGCTCCATCAACGTGACGCTGGTGCCCACCCAGACCGCTCGCCCAGGCGACAGCCAGTTCCCCGCTGCCACCCAAGGCAACATCGTCGTCGCCGTGCCCAACGGTACGGCTCGGCTCATCGGTCCGATCCCGACTGCGTTCAATGACGCCAACGGCAATGTGCCCATCGCCTACTCCGCGGTCACCAGCGTGACTGTCGAGGCGATCGACGGCGCCGCCCTCTAGCTCTCGCGACCAGTCTTGGATGCGTGGCAAAACCTGCAGAGACCCTGCAGGTTTTCTTCTGTGTCCTCACCGCCCTTGCTCTTGGGCACGATGTGATCGACTTCCGTCGCGGGCTCACGATCACACGCCACACAGATCGGGTCTCGATTGAGGATCACCGTGCGGAGCCGCCGCCACGCCGCGCCGTAGCCGCGGGAGCTGGCCGAGCCTTCTGTGGTCGCCCAGGCTTTGGGCTTGTGCTGGGCTTGGTGCTGTTCGCAGTAGCGGCCGTCGACGAGGGCTCTGCAGCCCTGGTGTTGGCAGGGACGCTTGGGGGCTTGGGGCATGCGTCATCCAAGCGCACACCACGTTGGCGAGCAACCTGCCGCCAGGTGAGCTTGGTGCCCTCGAGGACGGCTTCTTTCCCGGTCAGCTTTTCCCAGCGACGCACCGCGACGTCGACGTACAGCGGCTGCACGTCGATGGCGAAGCAGCGCCGGCCCAGCTGCTCCGCCGCGATGATCTGCGTGCCCGAGCCGCTGAAGGGCTCAAAGCAGACACCGCCGGGCTTCACGTGCTCCTGGATGGGAATGGCGAAGAGCTCGATCGGCTTAGGGGTCGGATGCTCGGGACGCTCATCGTTGGGAAGCGTGTCGAATGTCCAAACCGTTGTGGGCCTCGAGCCAGTCCCGACACGCCCGGGCTTCTTGCCCTTGAGCCATCCCATCAGGCACGGCTCGTGCTGCCACAAGAACCAGGTTCGCGTCAGGATCGGCCTGTTCTTCACCCAGATGATCTGACAGTGAGGGAGAACGCCGGCTTCCGTCCACGCTTTCTCCAGCAGCACGTGACGACGGCTGGCGTACCAGCAGTACCACGCGGCGCCTTCCTCGAGGTGCGGCTTGGCAGCAGCGACGAACTCGTCGTAGAGCTTGCTGTTGTCATCGAACTCGTCCCAGGACTGCCCGTAGGTCGCGGACCAGTCCTTGCTCTTTCCGCTGGTGAACGACTGCGGATGGTTCGTGCCGTCGTACCCGACCAGGTACGGCGGGTCGGTGGCGAACAACGAGGCCTTCTCACCGGCCATGACCTTGGCGACGTCGGCGGGCTCGGTGCTGCTGCCGCACATGAGCCGATGCCCTCCGAGCAACCAGACATCGCCCCGCTTCGACACGGCCTTCTTGGCAACGACCGGAATGTCGTCCTGGTGCACGCCCGTGATCTGGTCTGGACGTAGAAGAGCCGCCAGCTCGTCCTTGGAATAGCCCATAGCCTCCGCCAGGTCATCTGGTGTAGCCTCCAGGAGCGATCGCAACGCCGGCTCGTCCCAGGTCGAGAGCTCAGCGGTCCGGTTATCAGCAATCGCGTACGCGATCCGCTCGACGCCGGCCAGGCCGGATCGCACCGCCGCGACCTGCGTCATCTTCAGCTGCTGGGCCGCCTGCAACAAGCCGTTGCCGGCGACGACGACGCCGCGGTCGTCGACAACCACGGGCTTCTGTTGCCCGAACCGCCGCAGACTGCTGGCGATGGCGTCAATCGAGCGCTGGTCGTGCAGCCTGATGTTTGCCGGGTCGAGAGACAGCTTGCTGATGGGGACGAGATGCTTCCGCAGATCCTGGGCGATCTTGATGGACGCCATTGGCGCCTCCGATCACCACCTCGAGTTCCAATGCCCTGCACACCCGTAGAGCGATTTCCACCTTTGGAGACCGCTGACCGTTCAGCCAACGCCCGAGAACATGCCTGCCGACTCCGGACCGTTCCGCGACGTCGATCAGGTTCAAACCGCGACGCTCGATCTCACAACAAACCGCTTTGGCGATCACGTCCACCGGCGTAAAGGTGCCATGAAAACGGCCGGGGTGTGCGCCGTGGTGGCACATTCCGTGTTCTGGGGCCTTGACCACGAACCGTCTGGCCGGTGTGCGCTGAATGGGTAACTACGCCACGGACGGCGGGCGCGGGAGGTGGGCATGCGGGTTCCCAGGGGCCATCCGTCCGGCCTGACCATCGAGCTGTGCGTGAAAGACGCGTTCGGGCGCGTCATCACCACTTTGTCATTGCGGGCGGATGATCCCGGTGGTACTTTCGCTTCTATGGGCCCCCGACTTGCGACGGGGGATCTGCAGGAAGCTCCGATCCCGATTTCTGAACCTGTCGCCGGCCGCATCGACGCGTCTGACGATCACCTTTCCAAGCTCATCGAACAGTGGCACGCCCACATCCTGGCGTTTGGTGGGAAGCGAAAGTCCGCCGACTCGTATCGCGGTGCCGTCCTGGCGGCGGCCCGAGCTTGCCATTGGAGCACGCCGACCGACCTGACCGCCGCGGCGATCGAGGACTACATCGCCACCAAGACCGCCTCGGGCGAGTGGAAGGGCACCACCGTCAACCGGAACGTCTGCGCGTTCCGTTCCTTCGGGAAATGGCTGGCCAAGCGGGGATTTCAGGAGCGGGCCGAGCTCGAAGACCTTCCGAGGCACAAGGACGACGGGAGCCAGGGCATGCGGGTCGCGACCCGCGAAGAGGCCATCGCCCACCTCGAGGTTGCCGCCGGCCGCGAGCGCGGCACGAACTACGTGTCCGCCAACCGGGCGCTGCAGGTGCTGATGAAGTTCCAGGCGGGGCTCCGCGACGGCGAGGGCGCTCAGCTGGTCTGGTCCCGCCACGTGCACCTGGACGAGCGGGTGCCGTTCATCCGCTGGACCAAGGACATCTCCAAGAACCGCCGCGACCAGGACGTGGCTTTGCACCCCGAGCTGGCGGCGCTCCTGAGGATCCACCGCCAGGACATGCGGGAGCTCGCGAAGAGCCAGCCGCTGGTGCTGGTGCGAAACCGCCGCCGCGGAAACGCCGGCCCGGCGAAGGAACGCGTCGTCAGCCCGGACGATCCCGCCGGCGTCGTGTTCCCTTGGGTGTCGTCGTGCTTCGAAGCAGACGCGAAACGAGCCGGGATTCAAAGGGTCGACGGACTCGGACGGCCGTACGCCCCGCACTCCGCCCGCAAGTACTTCGAAACGGCCTTGGTCTCCGCCGGCGTGCACGCGCGGATGGTCGACTGGCTGATGCGACACCGTGGCGGCGTGGCCATGCGGTACTTCGAACCCAGCCTGGATGACCAACTCGCGGCGGTGTCCAGACTTGCCCACATCGCGCCGAAAGTTATGCACAATCCGCGATTTTCAGGGTCTGAGGCCTTGACACGGCGATTGCCGGATGGCCATCATGTGCCCAGCGAAGATGTCCAACGCCACTGCAACATCCCGGTCAGCCCCGCTCCGCCAGACGGACGGGCATCTTCGCAAGTACTCGCCTCTGATGGCGCGGGGTTGACCGAGTTCTTGCAGTCTGCCCGGCCGGGAAGGCCTGGGGCGACTGAGTCACGCGACACTTTGAATCTGGGAATGCCGAGGGGCGGACTCGAACCGCCGACCTCCGGGTTATGAATCCAGCG
>ERZ1066127.1022-NODE-1022-length-11962-cov-23.906358_pt1 | contig 11962 bp, 3 predicted proteins | sample MGYA00382774_ERZ1066127 | MGnify/ENA primary metagenome ERZ1066127 (study PRJEB33369, sample SAMEA5778357) | biofilm metagenome | biome: Industrial cooling water; feature: Water cooling tower basin; material: Biofilm | place: United Arab Emirates | collected... | reverse complement strand
CCTTCCAGAGTATGAAGAGTTTGAGACGGCATTTATTCGCTGTCCTTAACGGCATTGGTACAAAATACCGGATTACTTTTGAGAACTAACTTAGTTGCTGTAGAAATACCTGTTATTCCGGAATCAAGAAGCATACGAAAAAGTGAATCAGCTCGGGTAGTGCTTATTTTAGAATTTGGAATATATTGAAAAATATTGCTACAAGATGCCTGTGCGTTCAAATCAAAAATTACTCCCGCCGCAGATGTTAACTCACTCGTTGTATAAAAACTCTTTGTTGGGAAAGCTATTGTTGATTGAGTATAGAGTTTAGAATATTCTTGTATTGGCTTTCCCATAGCGAACTGTCTCAAACGAACAAAGTACTGAGTATTTGGTTTGAGATTATTGACTATTGTAAAAGTACGATAGGACGCATCAATTGATCGAGGAACGCCGACCATAAAGTTTTTTTTATTCAGTGAAGTAAAAAGAGATCTGTATCTACTTCAATCCGTAGGGTATCGGCATTTATACGTTGAAAATCATCATCAAAGTAAGAAGCATATGCGAGAATTTTCATGGATGTTGCTGTTACCGAATCAAAGGCTATCGCATCATATGGTTTGTGTGCTATCTTTATTTTGAGCAAAGTCGCTTGCGATTCAACGACACTCTGATCTACCAGCACCGCTTTAATTGATGAGCGAATAAAATATATTGAATCACGTACAAGTGTTCTGGATAAATTATCACTGCCTATACCATAAAGACGCATTAACCATTCCCTTGTTATTAGCGTTCCTCTTATAATAGTTGTATCCCGACCTTGTTGTAATGGAAAAGCATCAAAACAGCCTTGGTTATCATATAACAACTCCCCTCTACTTGCTAGGTAATTGAAACTACGAAAGATAAATAAAGAATCTTTAGCTATTTCATAAATCCAGCGAATATCTTGGATTTCTTTACCATTTATGCGACCAGGTAGGGGAAGTTCGGCTTTCAACATAAACCCAGTTTGAGTTTCATCAGATAGAAGTCCCGCTTGGCAAGGAGTGGTTATAGTAATATTAGGTGCTTGCAGCCCTGTTTGGCAAAATGCTGGAATAAGTGTAGTTCCAAGCATGAGGAGGCATAGAGATATAATTTTTATCAGTTGAATGCGCAATAGCGTCATCATCTCAATGCACCACCGTAAGAAGCCGATGAATCCTCTCGGTCGGCGTTTGGAGAACAAGGACGTACTGCCCCGATGGGATACCAGTTGTCTTAGTAGAAAGTGAAAGCTCTCCTTTTTCTATTATACCATCGAAAACAGTCATCACTTGAGTTCCTCGCATATCGAAAAGTTTGATATGACAATGGGTAGATAGAGAAGAAAAGATTTGTACGTTGATTTCATTAGAAACAGGGTTTGTGAGAATATTACAATCAACGTTGTTTATATGTGCTGGATTCAGAACGCTTGTTCGTTGGAGGATTACCCTGTATGAGCGAAGAAATTTGAGTGAACAAACACCCGACCAATCAATGCTCTGTCTCAGAAACCCGAAACGACGCATTCTCTCTACACCTTCTTCTGATAATATACCTCTGTTAGAAAACACATGAACGATGAATTTTGTTTGCTCGCTATTATCTTCAAAAAATATGACATTGCCATATGCTTGATCTGCTTTTCCAGAATCAAGCAGCATGGCAAAAAGTGAGTCAGCTTGAGCGATAGTTATTTTTGTCGCTGAATTATACTGAAAGACATTACTACAAATACGATTATTATCACTTTCATTATTGGTACTATAAATTACGCCTTCAAAATATACTATATTACTATGAATATAATAATTTTTGGCTGAAGAACTTAGTGTTGATTGAGCGTAAGATTTAGAGTATTCTCGTATGGGGTTACCAAGAGCGAACTGTCTTAAACGAACAAAATATCGCGTATTTGGTTTGAAATCATTAATAGTAACATATAAGTCATCATTAATTATTCGCGGTACGCTGATAGCCAAAAGCCTTTTATTCGATGAAGTAAAGAGAGAATCTGTATCTACCTCTATACGTATGGTATCAGGCCTGATGGGCTGAAAGTCATTTCCAAGGAAAGAAGGATATGCGAGAATTTTCATGGATGTTGCTGTTACCGAATCAAAAGCAATCGCGTCATATGGCTTGTGCGCTATTTTTATTTTGAGTAGGGTCTTTGGCGATTCAATAACAGTACCATCTACTAAAGTAGCTATGATGGAGGCACGGATATAATAGCTTGAATCACGAACGAGCGTTCTCCGAATGTCAAAACCTATTCTAAAGAGTTGCTCTAACCAAAGTCTTGTGATGAGCGTTCCTCTGGTAATGACGGTATCTCTGCCTTGTTGTAAAGGAAAAGAATCAAAACACCCTTGATTATCATATAGCAACTCACCTTTATTTGCGAGCAAATTGAAACTACGAGGAATAAATAATGTATCTTTTGCTATTTGATAAGACCAATAAGCCTGTCTTATTTCCTTACCATTGATACGCCCTGGCAGGAAGAATTCAGCTTTCAACATAAATCCAGTTTGAGTTTCATCAGATAGAAGTCCCGCTTGGCAAGGAGTGGTTATAGTAATATTAGGTGCTTGCAGCCCTGTTTGGCAAAACACTGGAATAAGCGTGGTTCCAAGCATGAGTAGCCATAGAGCTGCAATTTTCACCAGTTGAAAGGTGTAATTTTTCATAAACAGTTAGATTTTTTGAGATTAAGGGGTGAATCAATATCACCCCCATTGTAGTCGTGAATAGTTAGTGCAAAACAGTAATCACCGTATGTATGCGTTTATTCGGCGTTTGAAATACACATAAATACTGCCCTGAGGCAAGCAATGATGTATTTATTAAAAATGAATGAACGCCAATACTAATATCTCCTTCAGCTAATGTATGTAGAAGCTGCCCGCTCATAGTAAATAATTTAACACTGGAAAAACCGGACTCAGATGCCAGGCACTCTATTTTAATATTGTCGAAAGCTGGATTGGGCATAGCTGTAATACTATTATTGGTAAACAGCTTATCATCCCTAAAGTTGAGTGGTTTTTCCTGATTTGCTTGATGTTGTGTCTGATCACTGGTTAATATACTAGACGGGATTTTTAAGGTACTCAAAAGAATTGAATTCGTACATACTGGCGCTGTAAATATACCATTATTGCTCTTTCCTAAAACTGTCAGATAGGAATCTCTAAAGAGAATACGACTTACATCAGATACTGGTATTTGTCCTATGCCATTCACCGAAGGTAATCCGCCAGCAAATTCCCATGTATTATCATCATTGGTAGAATACCATAGTCCATCTCCCGTTGCTGCAAAAGTAAAACAGGAATTTGGAGAAGAAATATCATTAGCGATTGATTGTACATTATATCTACCCATTGTTGTACTCCAATCTGGTGATAAACGCTGGCTACTTATTCCATTGTCATCAATGCGATATACTCCACCACCCTCAGCCAATCCAGACTTTTCGACACTTATTAGTATTGAAGAAGATGTCAACTTTATAATATCATTCACAGAGCCTGATACACCGGATATTTGTGACCAGGTATTATTGGCGATATTGTAGCGAAGTAATTGATTCGACGCGCCTAAATAGACATAATTACCCTGAGAAAATAAACTTCTCGTACCGAAACTGTTGTAAGTAGGTATATAATCCGTTATAGATGAAGTGCTTTGCCAAGTATATCCTTTGTCTAAAGAAAATAGCAGTATAGGTAGCCCACCAGCTGGAGCAGCAAATACTATGTTTTTTTCTTGATTATAGGTGAGTCCGTAGATTTTACCTCGCGTTGAACCTGAAACATCGACGACTTCTCTAATGATATTCCAAGTTTGACCATTATCATCGCTCAACATTATAGCCCCAATGTTATTACTTGAAGACTCGTTCGTAAACCCAACAATAATTCTTTTCTGCGAGGCATTTAACGGAATAGATATAACAGATGTAGCGTCAATTACTGTGGAAGCTGGTGCGAGAGTTTCAAAAGGATGAGCAATCATATTATTGAGTAATGACCACGTTCGACCATTGTTATTTCCTGAATACAAAGAAAAAGTTCTTGTCGGAGCTGATACGGCATAAATATTCTCTTGATCATAACCTGTGGCTCGAAGATTAACAAGTGCTGGTAGTGCATTAGTCCACGAAAGATTTAGTCGGGCAGAAAAATTAGCAGTACCTGTTTGATTCCCAATAGTAACATCTTTTGAACTGACAATAGTATTGGTCACAGGATCGGTAAACACCATTTGTGGACAATCTGAAATAGGGGTAATACGATAACGACCACTTTGTAAGCAATAGAATGTGTAATATCCGTTTTCTAGTCCTATCTCAGTTTGTGTCGGTTGTATGGGTGAGTCTAAGCGTGTAATTCTAACTCTTGTATAGCTACATCCTCCGCCCGAAACACGCCCAGTGATACTTGGCAAATACTGCGGTGTGATGCTCACACCCGTGATATTTTCCATTGCAATAGGGATATTCTGCGGCGTTGTCGGGAAATGACAATCCAAGGGATTTCCTACGATAGCAAGGGTATAGGTGGTATTTGGCTCAAGGCATGAAATAACAAAGTTTTGCGCTATTGGGTCCGGTGTCGTTCCTCGTGGCACGGTGATACTGACAGGCGAAGCCTGAGGATTATTGACAGGTGTAGCGGTAATTCTCACGGGATAATTTGAACTATTCACCGCCGACAATACACCGGAAATGCTATACAACCGATACGACGCAAAGTTCACATCAGGATTTGCCGGATTTGCATTCGTGATTTGTGCGATAAAGGTTGTTTTTTCACCATTATCATAACGATAGCAAAATTGCGGATTATTGACCACAACTTGCGACGGGCTAACGATATATTCTCCGGCGGGTAAACACGGAATTTCATAACGACCGTTTGCATCTGTCACAACCGAGCTGACGACGGTAGCGCCTTGTTTTGCCGAAATGGTAATATCTGGTACGCCAACACCATCAAGAGTAACCTGCCCTTTGATGGAAGGCAATCGCCGAGCCGTTATCCGAATGGTGGTGTTGTCTGTGAGCGTAAAGATTTGCGGCACGGGAACGATAAACGTGTAACAGGCTTTCGTGGGAACGACTTCGTAGTTTTTCCCTGATTCGATATTCAAAAACTCAAACTGCCCGGTTGAAGGATTAGTGCTTGCTGTGGCTACGACTTGTCCATTATTGCTTCGGTCAAGTAGTTGCAACGCCACACCGCCGAGCGGTGTTTCTGCGTCGGTGAACGTTGCCGATTGGAACGTAAGTTCTACTGTCGGTACAACAATATTGTAAGTGCGGACAGCCGTAAAATCAATGCCTGTAAGATTGGCGTTGAGTGCAGTGGGAGTAACATACCGCGCAGGCGAATACGTGTATCCCGTCACGGGCGGTATCACGGTTGCCAACGACGGCACAACGATATACCGCTCGCCGGAGGTAAGATTCGTAAAGCTATACGAACCGTCCGCTTGTGATTGAATTACTTGTGCCACCGCGCCGAGATTATTAGCGGCGTTGGCATCATAGCGGTAGAGCGTAAGTGTGGAATTATTCAGCCCCGCACCGCCCAAAAGCGTCCGCCCGGAAATGCTGTATTGCACGGGAATCGCTGTTGCTGCGAAGTTTTGTGCGGTTTGCCCATTTGCACTCAGGCTTATGGAAGCCGAGGCAGGAGCAAAGGTGTATGCCGATGAAACAGGCGTAAGCGTGTATGCGCCTGCGGGAACATTGACAAAGGTGTATGTTCCATCTGCACCTGTGGTCGTGCGCTGCGTTGTGCCGTTCACCGTAATTTCCAGCGTGATTCCGGCAACACCCGTGCCGCCGGAAGTGATTTGTCCGGTGATGGAACCGACGGTGGGGGTAACAGGGAATACATCTGCACGGAAGATACCAGTATTAGGAACGGCAAATCCGCCACTAGCAGCATAAATACCGGAACCACTTATGAAAAGACTTGTAACAGCTTGCCTACCAAGTCCACAATTAAATTCTTGCCAAGTAGTACCATCGTCATCAGAAAAATAAACGCCCATGTCTGTTCCCACGAAAAGGCGACTTCCGTTACTTGTACCTGTCATGGTATAGACTTTGCTGAACGGCACAGTAGATTGTTCCCAAAAATTAGTCGTGCGATTAAACTTGTAAAGACCGCGTTCGGTTCCGACAAAGAATATACCAAGCGAAGTTTTAGGGCTGATGTAGAGAACATTGACCTGCATATCGCCTACTCGCCAGCCATTTCGGGCAACATTTTCCCACAATAATGGCTCCTCCGTTACTACTTTTGCAACACCATAGTCTTCTAAAGCAACATACACGTTGTTTTGATGTTCAGCAAGACCTCTTATCTTTATATCGCTCGTTGAAAAAGATAGATCTTTTGTGGTTCCATCAACGGGGTTATATCTCCACAGACCTTGTCCGCCTGTGTAAATATACGAGCCCTTCGATAAAATGGTGAAAGGTTTTTCGACCCCACCATTGAAACCTAAAAATCCTCTGATAATTTCGATTTTTTCTATAGGGTTACCTTGTTTCGACACTCCAAAAAAATCACCCCTTACACCAATATAAATATTGTTGTTGAATGCCTTTGCCATAAAATTTCTGCTATTATCATCAAAGCCTTTATTGGGATTATTCAGTTCGCTCCAATTTCTTCCTTCGTCATTTGAACGGAAAACATTAAGATTTTTAGATACAGCAAAAAGTGTCGAACCTTGAGTCAACACAGATGTCGGTGTTATATTATTAGGTAATCTACTGTATGTCCATTGCACATTAACACTAAAATCTTGATTGGGAACATCCTGACCAGTTGGAGGTACAATGACAGTACGGTTTTGCGGGATAAAATCCAGATTACTTTGAAATGATGTACAATTTTCTAATGATGGAACAATGCGATATGTGCCGCTCGGTACGGTGAATGAATATGTACCGTCTATTTCGATAGGTTGGAAGCTAATTCGTGTACCACTTGCACTATATAATTCAACCGTACCACTTATTGTCGGCAGGCTTACTGCATTTCTAGCAACTAATCGCCCGCTAATAACCTGCCCTACGGTTTGAAAATCCTGATTGGCAACATTTGCGGCTGCAATTTGTATAGAACGGCTTGATGGAGTTAAAACCAATGGGAGGTTTCCAATAAGACTACCTTGCGGAAGAATGTTGTACAATCCCGGCGGTACACTATTGATAACATACTCACCTTGTGAGTTGGTTTGTACAGGAGCAATAGTAAAGCCACCTGAAAGCGTAATCGCAACATTGGGGATAGGGTTACCGTTAATATTTGTCACTCTGCCGCTAATCCGATATGCCACGGCATCAAAATCCAACCCTGAGCGGTCTTCTTCCGGTACTTGTATGGACAGCGACGAGGGTTCAAAACTCAAGCCCACCGCCGAAGGTGCAATTACGCCCGGAACTTCCACACCAAAGGTGTACGAACCAGTTACATCGGTTTGCGTTGTTGCGACTCCCCGAACACTGGTAAAAGAGACCGTAACACCGCTGACGGGAACACCATTACGGTCACGGACAGTACCAGTCACTAGACGCGGATGGTCGAGACCAAATGTTACCACAACAGGCTCCATATCAACTGCTGGCAATTTGAGAGTATAGATACCCGGTACGGTCAGCACCGTTGAGGTAAGTTCATAAACACCTTTTCCTGTCCGAACAAGAGAAATCGTGCCTGTCGAGGACAATTCGCTATAACTGCCATCTGGCTCAAATTTATATTCACTAGAAATGAGATCATACCGAACATTACCGTTGTAATCGGTCGGATTATGGAAGCTGTCATAAAAATGCAGTGTAAATTCCAATGGTTGACCGTATTTCACAATGGGGGAAGCCATAACGACGGAGGTTGTCGCTACAAGGGGCAGTGCATTCACCGTCAACGGTAGTGGTACAGACACCCCACCACCGGGGGCATGGTTCTGGACTGCTACATCATACACGCTTGCTGTGGTCAGACTCACAAACGCCGTCAGCGTTGTTGCGTTGATATATTGCGTTGCCAAAGTTGTTGTACCAAGCGTGAGGCTGCTCAGTTGAATCACCGATGTCGGCAGGAAGTTTGAGCCGGAAACGGTCAACGCCCAAGACTCCGCACTCGCATTGGTTGTGTTTGGCGTAATTGCCGATACAACAGGCACAGGCGCGCTTGCCAACACCGAAAACGCTGTGCGTCCACTCGTATTGGCAGTGCTGATACCGCTCACCGAGAGCGTGTAATTCCCAGCAATGGCAAATGGCAAAGTAGTCGCAGTGCTGACACCAAGCGAGGTGCGAGCAAGTGAAATTGTTCCCGTCGAAGCAGGAGCGCCGGACTTTGTGAAATTCAGAGCATTTGCAGCCTCGGTCAGATTGCCGTACAAATCGCGGAAAACTATCGTAAACGGTGGTATCGCACTTCCAACAAGCAAAGAAGCTGAAGGATTACCGATAAACACCGTGCGCACCGCACCCGGATTGACAACAAAAGCCGTTGTGCCGAGGCTACTCGTTATACCATCCACACTGAGACTATACGACCCCGATGTATTGAAGCGCGTAACGGCAGCCGTAAACAGCCCCACGCCCGATGGTGTCAGTTGAATCGTTCCTGAACTGACCGCAAGTGCGCTTGTAGCAGTCGAAGCATTGGTGTATCGCACTGAATCGGCAAGAGCGCTGCCTAAGTTCGGAGTATTATTCCCGAACCTATCGCGGAACTGTAAACGGAACGCCGCTTGATTTGCTCCCGCATTCAGCACAGGCGTTACGCTCGTAAACTGTACGGTCGCCGCCTGTGCGGGTGCAACCACAAATGTTCTGCGTCCAGGCAGGATGCCGTTGGTCGTGATGCTGTCAATTTGAATGCTGCGAAGCGTAATGGTATAAGTGCCTGCTGTTACGAAGGTCGTCGTCATGGTAGAAGAAAGAAAATACGTTCCTACTGCCGTGCGCTCCAAACGGAGCGTTCCGGTGGAAACACCCACCGCTACACGATAGGTGGCGCTTGTCAGCGACACACCGTTATCGGTCAGATTGCCGCTTGCATCGCGGAAGAGGATTCTGACACGTGGCAAGGACGTTCCCGCCGTGATGCTGTCGGGCAGCGCGGGGGAAAGCGTCGTGTCTTGAGAAGCAATCTCTGCTCGTGTTGCAACGGCGGTTGTTACGGTAAAAATGCTGTCTTGCACAAAGCCCGATGCTTTGACGGGAACGTGCGCCGTATCGTCGAAGACACGCAGAGCATACTCCCCGCCCAGCGTAAAGAGCAGTGCCGGAGCGGTGTAGGTGCCAAGTGCCGTGCGGGTGAGCGTCCATATAGCTTCGGTGCGTGAGCCGTCGGGGAGCGTGTCCAGACTCACAGCACGGAGGCTTGGCGCTGCGAGGTCAATGCGGTTGCTACCGCCGTCGCGGACAAGCATGGTAAGGGCAGGCTGCGATGTTCCCGCCGCCAGCGTCGGACGAAGTGCGCGGATATACGCAGTCGGTGTGCCGGGCGTAACCAAGAGCGAATCAACCGTTGTGGTCAGCACGACAGCTCTTGAAAGCCCTGCGGGGTTTAGGTAATACGTTCCGGCAGTCGTAATTTGGAGCGGAGCGGCAAGCGTGTAGAAACCAAGCGAGGAGCGCTGCATCGTGAGCGTGGCGGTGGAAGCACCCCACGGGCTACCTGCAACGGTGAGCAACCGTACCACGCCAACACCACTATCGGTGAGATTCTGGAAACGGTCGCGGTATCGAATAGTCAATTTTTGGAGCGATTGAAGTGCGCGAAGCCCTGTGATGGCGCTGTCCTGAGCGGAGGCGCTTGCCGTCAAAAATTCTATCCACACATTGGCGCGAATGGTAGGGCGGACGGTAAAGCTGCGATTGCCGATAATGGTGGTGATATTTGCCATAATCACGCTATCGGCAGAAAGGGTATATGTTCCTGATGTGGTGAAGACCGTTGAAGGAATAGAATACAAGCCTGCGCTGAGGCGTGTGAGGCGCATTCCACGCTTTACGGTATCACCGATAGTGGAATCCTGTAGCCGCACGGCATAGAGGCTGTCCATCGGAGCCGTGAGCGGAATATCGCTCAGTACGCCCAGCGCATCACGGAAGCGAACTTGGACGGCGGTTAAAGAAGCACCCGCAACGATGCCCGTTGTTACGTTCAAGAACTCCATCGAAACAGGTACACCACCTTGCACAAGTAAGTTTCTTGCCACCGACGTACCCCCACCGGGCGCACTATTGAAGACGCGGACTTGATAGGTTGCCAGCGTGATAATGGCTGCGGCAGGAATCCGCAGCTGTGCTATACCTGATGTTGGCAAACTCACAATCGCCAGCGTCACGGTCGTTGTGCCGCGTATGAGGCGGAACTGTGAGGTGAGGTTGAATCCCGCACCGTAGGCAGTGATGACCGTATCGCGCTGGGCAGCAATCACGGCTGGCGCAAGCGAATCCAAGACCGGAGCGGCATTGCGCACGGTGAGTGTTCGTGCTACGGTCGTTCCGCCACCCGGAGCGGGTATGCGGACTTGAACGTTTATCACGGTCGCCGATGTCATCAGTGCTGCGGGAACAGTCGCCAGAATCGTTTGGCGGTCTTGAATCACCACACGGCTTGTTGCCAGTGTTGTACCATTCAGCAACACGCTCGAAAGCGGCGTAAAGTTTGTTCCTGTGAGGGTAATGGTGGTATCATTGCTTCCGGTGGCGACAATGGTCGGCGCAATCGCAGCCAGTGTCGGAACGGGATTCAGCATGGAAAACTGAAGCGTATCGGAAATGCCATTGGTACTTTGCCCCAGCGCATTGACTGTCGGCGCGGGATTCTGTACCCACACGCGGTAGGTGCCTGCCAGTGCGACAAAATTTGTCGGAATGCTTGCCGTGAGGCTTGCCGGTGTGGCATTGATGGGGGAATAACTCGTCGGTGCAAGTGTGATGGTGGTGTCGGCACCAAGCAGGGTTTTGCCGATAACGGTAATCACGGAATTCGGCAGGAAGTTCGCACCGTTCAGCGTGAGGGCGAGGTCGTTTGCCGAGACGGTTGCGGTGGTCGGGGTGAGCGTAAGCAAGCGAGGGTGCGGGTTGTGGATAGCTGCCGAAATAAGATTTGATTGCCCGCCTGTCGGCAAAGCCGTTGGCACGGGATTACTTACTCGAAGCGACAGCGTTCCGGCTTCTGCCAAAAATACCGTCGGAATGCTGAGGGAGACTTGCGTAGAAGAAATCCATGTTGCTGTAAGCGTTTGTGGAGCGACCGCAGCACCTCCCGTGCGGGACAGCGTGACGGAAAGACCACTCACAAAAAACTGTCCCGAAAGCAAGACAGTCCGCGTTGCCGATGAGACCGCGAGTGGGAGTGTACCTGTTTGCACAGCAAGCGAACCGAGCAGCGCCGTAGGATTGAGTGCCGTGAAGGTGAGTCCGTTCGATGCTCCTCCGCCAAGCCCGTTCACAAGCGGGTTCCGCACGGTAAGCGAATATGCTTGCGCAGTCGGAATGACCGTGGAAGCAATCGTAACGAGTAAGGTTGTCGGTGAAAGAACGGTGGTCGGAAGGGCTGTTGCACCGAGGTAAGCGACTGTTCCGCGATTGCTATTCACCAGCGACGGTGCAACAAAATTTGTTCCGGTAATGGTCAGAGTTGTGGTTTGCTGCACGAGGCTTTCTGCGGGTGTGAGAGCCGTGATTGTCGGAAGGGGATTCTGCACGGTGAGCGTCTGCGGTGCAGATGTGCCGCCGCTCACAAAACCATTCGGAATTGACCCGTAAGGCGTAAGCACGCGCACGGTGTAGGTGGTCGCGCTGGTGAGATACGAAGCGGGCAGCGAGAGTGTAAGACTAAGTTTGTTCACAAAAATAATCTGGTAAATCTTGGAAAAGTCATAAAAAAAT
>ERZ1066127.1016-NODE-1016-length-12016-cov-10.196723_pt1 | contig 12016 bp, 8 predicted proteins | sample MGYA00382774_ERZ1066127 | MGnify/ENA primary metagenome ERZ1066127 (study PRJEB33369, sample SAMEA5778357) | biofilm metagenome | biome: Industrial cooling water; feature: Water cooling tower basin; material: Biofilm | place: United Arab Emirates | collected... | reverse complement strand
CACCGGTGCAGTGGGACGACGTCGTGCTGCAGGTGCCGCCGCGGCCACGCGCCGTCACGGTGGCGCAAGCGACCCCTGGCCATGCTGCGATCCGACTGGCGGCACCGGCCAGCGCCGGCCGCACCTACCTGCTGGCACTGTCGCTGTCGACCACGCCCGGCATCGCCATGTCGGCCCTGCAGCCGAACGATCCGCGCATCTGGCCGCTGACCTACGACCCGTTCTTCGAACTGAGCCTGCTGCCGAACCCGGTGCTGCAGCAGTTCCTCGGCACGCTCGACGCCGACGGCCGCGCCAGCGCCACGGTGGTGTGGCCGCCGTTCCTGTCGCAACTGCTCGGCGGACTGCAGCTGTGGGCCGGCGGCATCACCTGGGACCCGGTGCAGGCGCGCTACGGCGAGATCTTCCCCTCCGTGCCGCTGACGATCCCCAACTGAGCCGGATCGAACTGGATGCGCACGCCGACCCGCACGGGGTTGTGCTCGACCGCGTGCCGGAAGGCTGCGTCGACGTCGCCGAGCCGGAAGGCGTCGTGCACGAGTTCGAGGAACGGCCAGCGCGAGTGGCGCGCCGCGACGAAGTCGACGGCGGCCACGAAGTCCTCGCGGTTGTAGTTGTGCAAGCCGCGGATCGTCAGCAACCGGCGCAGCACCAGCTCGGCGTCGATGGGCGTCGGCGGCTGCGGGGACACCGCGCCGACCCACACGGCACGCCCACCGATCTCCAGTCGCGGCAGGGACGCGGCCATCGCCGCCGGCGCGCCGCTGAACTCGAGCACGACGTCGCACGGCCCGAGGCCTGCGAAACCCGATCCGTCGCGCCCGACCACGGCGCAGCGATTCGCCCCGAACGCCAGTGCCTGCTCCGCCCGCGCGCTGTCGATGTCGACGGCGATCACGTCACGCGCGCCGGCATCGGTGGCCATCGCGCAGGCACACAGACCGAGCATGCCAGCACCGCTGACCAGCACTCGCTGGTCCCGGATCTGCCCGGCCAGACGCAGCGCGCCGGCAACCGTGGCGATCGAGCAGTTGACCAGGGCTGCGACCGGATCGGGAATGCCGTCGTCGAGACGCGCGATCGGCGTGTGTTCGCGCAAGAGGGTGAACTCCCCGAGGCCGCCGTGGTGCGCGCAATCGGCGGTGATCGTCTCGTGCCCGTACTTGAACAGCCCGGAGGCCTTCTGCGGCATGCCGGCCCTCGCCCGTGCGGAGGCCGGATCCGACGCGAAGATCGCCCAGGTCACCCGATCGCCGACGCGCAGGGCTCGTCCCGCGACGTCGACCGGCGGCACCGACGCGTCGATCTCCACCACGTGGCCGACGACTTCGTGGCCGAGCACCGTGGGAACGGCCTCGCGCCGCTTGCCCGACCAGGTCGCCAGGTCGCTGCGACACAGCGTGGTGTAGTCGTTCCGCACCAGGACCTCACCGCGACGCAACGCCGGCAGCGCCCGACGCTCGAGCAGGAAGGGCAGACCCGAACCGACGAAGATGGCCTGCAGTCCGGAGCGCGGGAGCGTCGTCACGGCGCGACACTCGACCCACGGCCCGTGAACGCGAGCGGCGGCCCCGCGTGAAGACGCGAGCCGCCGCGGGATGGACGCACGATCCACGAAGCGGCGAGCACCTTCCGCCCGCCGCTCCGGCTCGGCTCACCGACTCACTGGAAGCGGATCGGATCCGTGAAGCGACCGGCGGTCGCCTGCGGCGTGATCGTCAGGCCGACGGCCCAGACCGGAAGGCCGATCAGCTGCGTCAGGTTCGGCAGGAACGGGAACGTCACGCCGCCGTTCGCGCCGACCAGGTCGAGGTTGACCGTCGGGATCGGGCCAGAGAAGCCGACCGCGATCGACGCGTCGGTGAGCACGTCGAAGCCGATGTTCAGGTTGGTGCCGAGCGGATCGACCGCGATCTGCGAAGCCGTTCCCGACAGGGAGAACAGCAGGATGCAGGTGTTGCCGGCAGCGAGCGGCGAGTCGTTCTGGTAGGTCACACCCTGGAACGTCGCGGTCTGATCGACGAGCTCCGGGTAGTGGATGCTGGTCACCCACTGGTTGTTCACGGTGTTGCCGCCGCCGCTGCCGGTCAGGGTGCGGTCGTCGATCCAGGTGACGATCGCGTCGCCGTTGCGGGTCAGCGTGAGGCGCGGATCGTCGACGTCGACGCCGCTCGGGAAGAGGCCGCAACCGCCGTAGCTGGTCACGTCGCGGTGGGTCCAGGTGACGCCGCCGTCGGCGCTCAGCGACAAGGTCAGGTCCTCGGCACCGCTGCCGCTGGCGAGCACGCAGTTGGTCTCGTAGAGGACCGCGATCATGTCGCCGACCATCTGGATGCCGAAGATCGGGTTCGGGTCCTTCAGGCTCAGCGGCCGCTCGACGTGCGTTCCCAGCAGGAAGTCGCCGCCAGCGTTGTAGCTGACCGACACGATCGCCTGGTTGTTGTCGTTGTTGTTGGCGCCGTTCAGTCGATCGTCGACGTAGAGGACCGCGACGCGACCTTCGTCGGCCACGACCAGCATGTCGTCGATGTCGCCGAGCGCACCGAGGGTCGCGGTGTTGATGGCGACACCGGTGATGGCGAAGGTCAGGCCGAGGTCGTTCGACCAGTCCATCCACACGTCGTCCTCACCGTTCACCGAGTGCTCCATGAACGTGTAGACGTGCGGCAGGTCGACGGCGACCTGCGGGCGACGCGGCGCGGCCCAGGTCAGCGGTGCTGCGAACGTCGTGTGGCGGTACTCGGTCGTCGTGGCGAAGTCGGTGCCGTTCGCGCGCGAAGTCAGCGAGAAGTAGTCGTAACGGTTCGAACCACCACCGGAGCGGTTGTCGGTCCAGGCGATGTGGACGACCGGACCGTCCGCCGCGATCGAGGTGAAGTTGACGTCGCTGCCGCGCGGCGCGACGGCCAGGTTGATGCGCTGGTCCGGCACGGTCAGGACGAGTGCTCCACCGGACAGCTCGGCCTGCACGAAGTAGAGGTCCTCGATGCCGCTGGCAGGCACGTTGTAGTCGGACTCGTAGACGACGTTCAGCGAAGCGGGGCTGCCGGGCAGGTTCTGCGACAGCACGGCGTTGACCTCGTCGACGTCACGAAGCGTCGTCAGCGACTGCGTCGACAGCAGCGTCGGCGCGGTCCAGGTCTGCCCTTGGTCGCCCGACGCCATCGCGAAGACCGCCTGCTGGCCGGCGACGAGCGTGTGGCCGTTGCTGGCGAACACCAGGAACACCTGGTGCCCCATCGCCAGGAGACGCGTCTCCGCGCCGTCGATCACTTCGCCCGCCTGCACGGTGTAAAGCGTCTGCGCCGGCAGCCAGCTGAAGCCGCCGTTCGTGCTGCGCGCGAACCTCACCGTGACCTGCCCGCCGAGGTTGGTCTCGGCCCAGGTGACGTAGGCGACGTTCGCCGTGGCGACGGTGCCGGCAGGGCCCGCGGGCAGCACTTCCTTCGGCGACGCGGTGCGCCAATGGCCGTAGCCGATGACGGTGTTGTCGAGCAGGTTCGAGTTCAGACGAACGTCGCCGCGCGGAAGCGTCGACGATTGCGGGTACTGAGCGAGCAGCGCGCTGCTGCAGGCGAGCGCGAGAAGCGACACGCGGAGTGTGTTGTGCATGATTCCTCTGGGTGGACGGCAGAGGAGATAGAGGTGGGTTCTTGGCGATCGGCCAAGGCCAGGACAAGCAATGCCCCGGTGGCTCTTCGCCCCATCCGCCATGCAGCCGCGAGAGGCGGCGACGTCCGCATCAGCCGAGGCGTGCAATGCAGCCCGCCGTCGGCGATGGTCCAAGGCGTGGAGCCGATGCGACCCGAGACCCTCGCGCAGAACGTGCGCGACGCGCTGCGCGACCCGGTGCTGACCGGAGCGCTGCGCCGTGCCACCGACACGTTCGCGCAGCGTCGCCAGGGCGCCGTCGGCTCGATCCCCGACTGGGAGGAACTGCGCACGCAGGCGGCGGCGATCAAGGCGCACACGCTCGCGCGGCTCGACCACTTCCTCGAGCAGTTCGTGCAGCGCGCCGAAGCCGCGGGCACGGTCGTGCACTGGGGGCGCGATGCGGCCGAAGCCTGCGCGATCGTGCAGCAGCTCGCCGAACGCTGTGGCGCCACGCGGCTGGTGAAGAGCAAGAGCATGGCGACGGAGGAGATCCACCTGAACGCGGCGCTGGCGACCAGCGGGCGCGAACCGGTGGAGACCGACCTCGGCGAGTGGATCATCCAGCTCGCCGGCGAGACACCGTCGCACATCATCGTGCCGGCGATCCACAAGACGAAGGAGGCGATCGGCCAGCTGTTCGTCGACAAGCTCGGCGTGCCGGCGTCGAGCGAGCCCGCGGTGCTGGCCGAACACGCGCGGCAACGCCTGCGCGCGCACTTCGCCGCCGCCGACCTCGGCATCAGCGGCGTGAACTTCGGCGTCGCCGAGACCGGCTCGATCCTGGTGCTCGAGAACGAAGGCAACGCGCGCATGACGACGACGCTGCCGCGCGTGCACGTCGCCGTGATGGGCATCGAGAAGGTGATCCCGCGCGCACGCGATCTCGACGTGTTCCTGCGCCTCTTGCCGCGCTCCGGCACGGGCCAACACCTGACGACCTACCAGAGCCTGCTGACCGGGCCCGATCCGGCGGGCCAGGGGCCGCGCGAACTGCACGTCGTGCTGCTCGACAACGGCCGCTCGCGCATCGCCGCCGACGAACGCATGCGGTCGACGCTCGCCTGCATCCGCTGCGGTGCGTGCCTCAACGCCTGCCCCGTCTACCAGTCGATCGGCGGCCACGCCTACGGCTCCGTCTATCCGGGGCCGATCGGCGCCATCCTGACGCCGCAGCTGCAGGGCCTGCCCGCCGCCGGCAAGCTGCCGTTCGCGTCGAGCCTGTGCGGCGCCTGCAAGGACGTCTGCCCGGTCAAGATCGACATCCCGTCGCTGCTGCTCGAACTGCGCGCGCGCGCCGTCGCCAGCGGCAACGCCGGCAGCGGCGGCCGCCTCGAGAAGCTGGTGTGGCGGCTGTGGTCGTGGTGCGAACGCAGCCCGCGCCGGCATCGTGTGGCGATGGCGCTGGCGCGTTTCGGCGCGCGGATGCCGTTCGCGGCGAAGCTGCTGCCGCCGCTGCGCGCGTGGGCATCCAGTCGCGAAGTGCCGAAGCCGAACGGCAAGTCGTTCCGCGCCACCTACCGCGGCGACGGAGACGCCCGATGAGCAACGCACGCGAGGCGATCCTCGGCGCCTTGCGCCAGGGCCTGCGCGGCACCGCGGTGCCGCCGCTGCCGCCGCTGCGCGAACGGACGCTGCCGAGCGAGCAGCACCTCGCCACGTTCACGTCGATGCTGACGCGCGTCGGCGGCACCGTCGACGTCGTCGCCGATCTCGCCGCAGCGCGCGCACGCCTCGCCACACTGCTCGCCGAAGCCGACGCGCAGACGGTCGCGTGCAGCGACGCGCCGGAACTGCGCGACCTGCTGCCCGCGGCCGTGCGCACGCTGCCGCACGATGCGCCGCGCGACGCCCTGCTGGCCGCCGACTGCGGCCTGACCAGCGCCCAGTTCGGCATCGCCGAGACCGGCACGCTGGTCCTGTGCAGCGGCGACGAACGGCACCGCCTCGCCTCGCTGCTGCCCGCCCGCCACGTCTGCCTGCTGCCGCGATCGCGCCTGTGCGGCACGCTCGCCGAAGTGCTCGCCGCCGTGCATCGCGACGGCCCGCCGCGTTCGCGCACGATCACGTTCGTCACCGGCCCGTCGCGCACCGCCGACATCGAGCTGACGCTGGTCGTCGGCGTGCACGGGCCGAAGTTCCTGCACGTGCTGCTGCTCGACGACGCGCGCTGAAGAACGCCGCCCGCCGACGTCGGCGACTTCGCTGTTGCCGCGGCTGGCACCCGGCGGTTCGCTGCCGACGTGAAGCTCGTCGCGTTCTCGCTCTCCCCCGCCCTGCCTCCGGTGCCCGGCCTGCTGATCGACCAGGGCCGCGCGGTGCTCGACCTCACGCACCCGGCGACCGGGCTGCCGAAGCCGACGCACGCGCTGTCGGTGTGCGACCTCGCCGACCCGTTCCATCGCGCCGTGCGCAGCCTGACGACGTGGGCCGCGGCGAACGAGCACCTCGCCCGCCTGCGCACCGCCGGCGCCGTGCACGCGCGCGACACGGTGACGCTGCACGCGCCGGTGCCGCGCCCCGGCAAGATCCTGTGCATCGGCCTGAACTACCGCGACCACGCCGCCGAGCAGAACGTCGCGCTGCCGACGCGGCCGCTGCTGTTCAGCAAGTTCGCGACCTGCGTGCAGCGCCCGGGCGGCCCGATCCGCATCCCGCGCGGCAGCACGCAGACCGACTTCGAGGCCGAGCTCGGCGTCGTCATCGGCAAGCGCGCCAGTGGCGTGCGCGAAGCGGACGCGATGCATCACGTGCTCGGCTACTGCAACTTCCACGACGTGTCGGCGCGCGACTTCCAGTTCGCCGACGGCCAATGGCAACGCGGCAAGTCGTGCGACACGTTCGCGCCGTTCGGCGAGTTCGTGGCGACCACCGACGAGGTTCCGAACCCGCACGCGCTGCGCATCCGGCTGCGGCTGAACGGCACGACGATGCAGGACTCGAGCACCAGCCAGCTGGTGTTCGACATCCCGCAGCTGATCGCCGCGATCAGCGCCGACATCACGCTCGAGCCCGGCGACGTCATCGCCACCGGCACGCCGCCCGGCGTCGGCTTCGCGCGCAAGCCGCCGGTCTACCTGCAGCCGGGCGACGTCTGCGAAGTGGAGATCGACGGCCTCGGCGTGCTGCGCAACCCGGTCGTGGCCGCGGTCTGAAGCATGGACCTCGAGCTGCGCCGCAAAGTCGTACTGGTCACCGGCGGCTGCAGTGGCATCGGAGCCGCCATCGTCGCTCGCTTCCTCGCCGAAGGTGCGCGGCTCGTCGTGGTCGATCGCGACGCCGAGACCGGTCGGCGGCATGCCGCAGCGGCGGAGGCGGCGGGCCACGCCCTGGCCTTCGTCGCCGGCGAGCTCGCCGACGAACGGACATGCCGGCGCGCCGTGGCGACCGCCGAGCAGCAGTTCGGCGCCCTCGACGTCGTCGTGCACAACGCCGGGCGCAACGATGGTGTCGGCCTCGATGCCGGTGTCGACGCGTTCGTGAGTTCGCTGCGCAACAACCTGGTGCCGGCCTACGCGCTGGTGCACCACGGCCTGCCGCTGCTGCAGCGCGCCCGCGGCAACATCGTCGCCATCGGCAGCAAGGTCGCCGTCACCGGCCAGGGCGGCACGTCGGGCTACGCGGCGGCGAAGGGCGCGCTGCTGGCGTTGGTGCGCGAGTGGGCGGTCGAACTGGCGCCGCAAGGGATCCGCGCCAACGCCGTCGTGCCGGCCGAGGTCTGGACGCCGATGTACGAACAATGGCTGAAGTCGCAGCCCGATCCGGCCGGCCAGCGCGCGGCGATCGAACGCATGGTGCCGCTGGGCCGGCGCTTCACGACCGCCGACGAGATCGCCGACGCGGTCGCCTTCGTCGCCTCACCACGGAGCAGCCACACGACCGGGCAGTTCCTGTTCGTCGACGGCGGCTACACCCATTTGGACCGCCGGGCGACCCCGCCCGGGCCCGCCAGCTGACGGCGAAGCGGTCGACGGGCCAGGGTGGAAGCCCGACGCCGCCCAGGCCCAAACCCCGTCGACCGGGCCCCACGATCGGCCGCAAACTGTTTCTTCTTCGTTCCTTGTGACCCCCTTAACATGGGGCGTCCACAGCCTTCGGGAAAGTTCTGCAGAGGCATGGCCACCGCGGGAACGGGCCGGTCGAATGGTGCGCCGATATCCGGCGAGGCCAGCAATGACCGAGTTCCCCGAGTTCCAGCCCGCGCGCATGAACGACGACAGCAGCCTCGGCCGCCAGCACCGCCTGCCCGACCCGGCGCAGCCGGTGCCGCTCGCGGGCGGGTCGGCACCAGCGCCGGCGCCGGCATTGGCGCCGATGCCCGTCGCCGCGGCGGCACCGGGAGAATCAGCGGCCACGCCCTCTGCGAGCAACGCTCCGGCGGGTGCTGCGGCCGGCGGCCCCGGCAACCCGAGCGCGCCGACCGGCCCGGCGGCGGCGCAGCAGCTGCAGGTCAACCCGACCACCCCGCTGTCGCAGCTCGAGCGCACGACCCTGTTCGTCAACCGCGAGCAGTCGTGGCTGGCGTTCAACCGCCGTGTGCTCGAGGAGGCGCAGGACCAGAGCAACCCGCTGCTCGAGCGCGTCAAGTTCCTGGCGATCGCCAGCACCAACCTCGACGAGTTCTTCGAGATCCGCGTCGCCGGCGTCATGGAACTGGTCGACGCCGGCCTGCAGGGCGAGAACCCGGACGGCATCAAGCCGATCGAGGAGCTCGAACGAGTGCGCGCCGACGCGCGGGCCTTCACCACCGTCATGCACCGCACGTGGCGCGAGCAGCTGGTGCCGGAGCTGGCGAAGGCCGGCGTCGAGTTCCGCGAGACGCGGCAGCTCGGGCCGGGCCACCAGCGCTGGATCGAGAGCTACTTCCAGAAGCAGATCTACCCGATCCTGACGCCGCTCGCGGTCGACCCGGCGCACCCGTTCCCGGTGCTGCTGAACAAGTCGCTGAACCTGGTCGTGCTGCTGCTGGATCCGCGGCAGTCGCGCCGCACCTACCGCATGGCCGTCGTGCAGGTGCCGCGCACGCTGCCCCGCATCCTGCGCCTGCCGGAGGTCGACGGCCAGCGCGGCTACGTGTTCACCGCCGACATCGTGCTGGCGAACCTGCGCGAACTGTTCCCCGGGCTTGAGATCGTGCACGCGAGCACGTTCCGCGTCACCCGCGACAGCAACCTCGAAGTCGACGAGATCCACGGCACCGACCTGATGAGCTCGATCGAGAAGGAGCTGGTCAAGCGCCGCCGCGGCGAACCGGTCCGCCTCGAGATCGACACCGGTGCGCACCCGGACGTCGTCGACCGCTTCCTCAAGGCCTTCGGCCTCGAGATGGACGACGTGTACTTCTGCGACGGCCCGGTCAACATGGGCCGCATCCTCGAGCTGCACTCGATCGTCGAGCAGCCCGAGCTCAAGGACACGCCGGCGGCGCCGCGCCGGCAGTGGAGCTGGGCCACGGCCGACGACATGTTCGCCGACCTGCGCGACGGCGACATCCTGCTGCACCACCCCTACGAGTCGTTCGCGACCGTCGAGGACTTCGTGCGTTTCGCCGCGCGCGACCCGAAGGTGCAGGCGATCAAGCAGACGATCTACCGCGCCGGCAGCAAGAACCTGATGGTCGAGGCGCTGATCGAGGCAGCACAGCAGAAGAAGCAGGTCACCGCGATCATCGAGCTGAAGGCGCGCTTCGACGAGGAAGCGAACATCCAGTGGGCGCGCCGCATGGAGCAGGCCGGCGTGCACGTCGTCTACGGCATCGTCGGCATGAAGACGCACGCCAAGTGCACGCTGGTCGTGCGCCGCGAGGACGACGGCAGCCTGCGCCGCTACTGCCACCTCGGCACCGGCAACTACAACCCGTCGACCGCGCGCCTCTACACCGACATCGGTCTGCTGACCGGCCGCGCCGACCTCGGCGAGGAGGTGTCGGAGACGTTCAACATGATCACCGGCTACACGCGCGTGCCGCAGATGGAGCACCTGATGGTCGCTCCGTTCACGCTGCGCGACAAACTGCTGCTGCTGATCAAGACCGAGATCGACAACAAGAAGGCGGGCAAGGCGGCGGGCATCCGCGCCAAGCTGAACAACCTCGCCGACCCGCAGATCATCGGCGCGCTCTACGAGGCGTCGCGCGCCGGCGTGCGCGTGCAGCTGTGCGTGCGCAGCGTCTGCTGCCTGCGCCCGGGTGTGCCCGGCCTGTCGGACAACATCAGCGTCGTCGCCATCGTCGATCGCTACCTCGAGCACAGCCGCGTCTACTACTTCGAGAACGGCGGCGCGCCGCTGGTCTACCTGTCGTCGGCCGACTGGATGGTGCGCAACCTCGACCGCCGCGTCGAAGTCGCCGCGCCGATCCTCGATCCCGAGCTGAAGAAGCGCGTGGTCGACGAAGTGCTCGGCATGGCGCTCGCCGACAACGTCAAGGCGCGGCGCGTGCTGCCGTCGGGCCAGAGCGAGCGCATCGTGCGCGCCGACGGCGAACCGGCCGTTCGCAGCCAGCAGGCGCTGCTCGAGATGACGCTGAAGCAGCCGGAGTCGACGCCGGAGGGCGGCGTGTCGGATCCGCAGAAGCGCCGCAAGAAGCGCAAGCGCGCCTGATCGAGGCGCGGTTCCGGCGAACCCGGCGGCCAGAGCACCTTGGTGGCAGCGACGCCGCCGCGTTACGGTGTGGCCTGCGGGCATCCTGCCCCACGGAGAGAACCATGCGCATTCCCACGATCGTCTGCTCGTTCCTGCTCGCCACCGTCGTCGCCGGCTGCACCGCCAAGATGGAGACCACCGGCAACGCCGCCGCCCAGTCCGCGGTCGAAGCCACGGCCAAGATGCACGCGGACGTCGTGCGCCTGACGGTGCACATGGCGCCCGCCGGCGGCGGCGCCAGCACCGCGGTCGCCAGCACGGCCGCCGACAAGATCGGCAAGCCGTCGGACAAGGAGGACCTGCAGGCGATGGAGACCGGCCAGACGGTCGTCATGGACGAGAAGGACGCGGTCGACGTGACCGTTCCGGCCATGCAGAAGGACGGCAAGTGGACGGCCGCCATCGGCGTGACGCTGAAGGCCGCCGCCGGCGCCGACAAGGAAGCGCTGAAGAAGAAGGCGACCGAGATCGCCTCGGCGGTCGAGAAGGCCATCGGCACGGCGAAGTGAGCCGGTAGGGCTCGCCGGCCGGGACGAGTCGCCACCTGTTCCGCCACCATCAGGCGAGAGGCCCCTGCGGGGGCCCCGGGCGAGCCGCTTGCGAGGCAGACCTCCCCGGAAGGGTCGGCGGGAAACCCGGCCGGAAACGAAGAACCCCGCCGAACTGCCCTTTTGGAGCGGTTCTGCGGGGTTCTTTCTGGCGAGGACGACGGGAATCGAACCCGCAACCACCGGATCGACAGTCCGGTACTCTAACCAATTGAGCTACGTCCCCACGCCTTGGGGGCGCGACATGCTAGCGAGCCGCGACTGGTTTGCAAGCAGCTGGCCTCGGGCTTTGGCGAGCGGGGCGCCGGCCCGGTCGCAGCGGGTGGGCCGGACCGCGGCGCTGGCGAACGGCGAGCGCGGGCACCAAAAAAATCGGCCGCCGGGCTCACACCCCGGCGGCCGAAGCCACTCTTCGCTCTCTCGTGTCGATTCGGCCGCCGTCCGACACCTTGCGGCACCGGGCCAGCGACCGTCTCGCTTGCACGGATCTGTAGGATGCTCGGCCCAAGGCCCCAAGGGTTCGCGCATGTTCTTCCCGGCTCCCCCTCGACTGCAGCTCGGTTTCGCCGGTCCGAAGGGCTGCTCGACGCCGCACCTGTCGGTCGACGGCATGACTCCGGTCGGCCCTAACTTGTCGCACTGGCCGGGGAACCGCACGCCCGGCAAGTGGAAGGCGGACCTGAGCACCGGGATCGCGCTGCGCTACAGCCGCGCCAAGGCCGCCGAGCAGGACGCCTTCCTCGGCGACGCCGAGGTGGTGCTGAACGACCACTACGACACCGACGGCTTCGGTTCCCTGCTGGCCGTGCTGCGGCCGGACCTCGCCCAGGCGAAGGAAGAACTGCTGCTCGCCGCGGCGGCCACCGGCGACTACGGCACCTGGCAGACCTGGCGCGGCTTCGCCATCGACCGCATCGTCGCCCGCATCGCCGCGCCGGCATCGCCGATGCAAGCGGTGTTCGCCGGCATCGCCGACCAGGGCCAGCTGTCGCTGGCGCGCTACCAGTGGCTGCTCGACCACGCCGAAGCGGTGCTCGACGGCCCCGGCCAATTTGCAGCGCTCTACGCCGACGAGATGGCGACCGTGCAGCAGCAGATCACCGACGGGCAGTGCGGTGGCGTCGACCGGCGACACCACGACGCGATCGGCCTCGCCGTCGTGCACAGCCGCGGCC
>ERZ1066127.1015-NODE-1015-length-12016-cov-11.953850_pt1 | contig 12016 bp, 10 predicted proteins | sample MGYA00382774_ERZ1066127 | MGnify/ENA primary metagenome ERZ1066127 (study PRJEB33369, sample SAMEA5778357) | biofilm metagenome | biome: Industrial cooling water; feature: Water cooling tower basin; material: Biofilm | place: United Arab Emirates | collected... | reverse complement strand
CTTCTACCCGGTTGATGTACCAGTTGCGGTCGTAAGTACGGTTCATGCGCTTGAGCACCTCGGTATTGCCCGACTGCACTGGCAAATGGATGTTTTTGCAAATATTGTCGTAGGCGGCCATGGTATGCAGCACCTCGTCGGTAATGTCTTTGGGATGCGAAGTGCTGAATCGCACACGCAATTGGGGATCGATTTGGGCCACCAAGGCGAGCAATTGGGCGAAATTCACCGATTCGGAGCCGTCTTCGGCCGTCCAATGGTATGAATCTACGTTTTGGCCCAGCAGGGTGACCTCTTTGTAGCCGTTTTCCCACAAATCGCGGCACTCTTGCACAATGCTGTGGGCGTCGCGGCTGCGTTCACGACCGCGGGTAAATGGCACCACGCAGAAAGAACACATATTGTCGCATCCCCGCATGATGGTTACAAAGGCCAAAATGCCATTGCCACCCAAGCGTACGGGCGTGATATCGGCATAGGTTTCTTCGCGCGAGAGCAGCACGTTAACGGCAGGTTGGCCCGATTCTACCTGGCTCAATAAACTGGGAAGGTCTTTGTAGGCATCGGGACCTACCACCAAATCGACCAATTTTTCTTGTTCGAGCAATTTTGATTTCAAACGTTCGGCCATGCAACCCAACACCCCGATGGTCATATCGGGTTTGTGCTTTTTGTGCTGGCGGAAAACCTGCAAACGGCCACGCACCTTTTGTTCGGCATTTTCGCGGATGGAGCAGGTATTGATGAATACCACATCGGCATCTTCGAGGGCGGTGGTGGGAATGTAATTGTTCTCGGCCATGATGGAGGCCACAATCTCACTGTCGCTGAAATTCATCTGGCAACCGTAGCTCTCGAGGTACATTTTCTTCTTCCCTGCAAACTCAGCGGTAGCGGCATACACCTCACCCTGACGCTGTTCGTCCTGCACCTTATCGAATACGTTGCCCGAAAACTGTTTGGCCATGTTGCTTTCAAATTTGTGCAAAGATAGCAGGAAACAGCGAAGTATGACAGAATGTCAGTTGCAATGAAGCTGTTAAAATGTTATAATGGCCAGATTTTATGCTTAATATCGTTTCTTCAAAACGCATGTATGAAAATCGGAGTCCTTACCTTTTTGTCTATCAGCTTGTTTACGGCAAGTCTTTCCACTGCCCAAACAAATCAGGTGGTTGACGATATTTTGGTATTAGAACATTTCACCAACGCCTCTTGCGGGCCATGTGCTGCTCAAAATCCGGCGATGGAAGCCATCATGAACGCCAATGGTAACAAAGCCACTTCGCTCAAATACCATGTAAGCTGGCCGGGTGTTGATCCGATGTACAGTTTTAACACGGTTGACCCCACGGCCAGGGTGAATTTTTACAACATCAACGGGGTTCCGGCGGTACGTTTGAGTACCCAGCCCAATATGGCCCCTTCGCAAATCACCCAGTCGGCCATCAACGACTGGTACAACACCATGTCGCCAGCCTTTCGCTACAACATACAGTCGCAAATTGTGGGCGATAGTTTGTTTATCAGCGGGCAAGTGGTTCGGTTTAGGCCCATCAATGCCACTACCACAGTTGGACCAGCCGCCCCGTTCAGCCTTTGGCCGGAACGGATGCGGGTCCATCGACCAACCATTATTACGAATTCATTCCAGGCACACAAGCAGCTGTAGGTGCAGTGATGGCCAACCTCAGCATGCAACCCTTTGTGTTCCTGAATGCCAACAACACCGTAAGTGGTCGTATTTTCAACACAGGTGCACAAGCCATCACTTCGGGCAGCTTGCACTACAGTGTGAACAACGGCACACCTAATACCAACAACCTAACTGGTTTGAATGTGGCTAGTGGCAGCATGTACACCTTTAGCCATACCGCTCCACTGGTGGTAACTACAGGCGGAACCTATGCCATTAGCGTTTGGATGACCAACAATGTGAGTTTAAATGCCACTACCCTCAGTGCAGGTAGAAGCAATTACGAATTCAAAATCCTGACCATGAATGGCCAACCCCATTTGAGTGCCGTACGCTCAACTGTTTCGGGTAGCTTGTTTTTAGGTGGGACCACAACCAACAACGTTACCAACAGTTTTCAAGGAAGTTTTCCGCCTACAGGATGGGCCATCAACAATGGCACCAGCACCAATGGTTGGGCCCTTAGCGCCATTGGAGGAAACGGAACAACCCGCAGTGCACGCATCAACTTCTACGATATCGGGTCTGGTGAAACTGATGATATGTATTTGCCCCGCATGGACTTCAGTCAAGCAGGAGCTAATACCGAACTCACCTTTTACCTGGCACACGCACAATACAATGCAGGTACGGCCGACAAGCTGCTGGTGCAGGCTTCAACGGATTGCGGAGCCACTTGGACCACGCTTTTCGACAAATCGGGAGCAGCGCTTTCTACCCGAGCACCCTTGACGGGTGCCTATACCAATCCGGTTGCAGCCGATTGGCGCATGGAAACGGTGCAAGTTGGTTCACTGGCCGGTCAAAGCTCGGTAGTGCTGCGTTTCCGCGGGGTGAGCGATTATGGCAACAACCTGTTTGTTGACGAAATCAGCTTGCCTGCCACTGTGAGTGTACTTGAAACAACTGCTTTGCCATTGAAGGTGTATCCGAACCCGGTAAACAATCAGTTGATGGTGGTTTTACCTGAGGACCAGCAAAAGGGCAACTTCCAATTGCGGAACCAGCTCGGTCAAGTGGTATTGAATATCGAAATACAAGGTGAAGCAAGCCAAACACACACCATTGAAGTAGGTGGTATTGCTCCAGGCATTTACATGGCTGAGCTCGTTAGCGGCGGTAAATTGTATGGCCAAAAAGTCGTAAAACAATAAACCAACTCAAAGAATGAAAAACCTCGCTTCGGCGGGGTTTTTTATTGCTTTGCTAATTCGCGCTTTCTTCACGAAATTGAGCCACCTAAAGCCGTTTATCATGACCATCGAGAGACTTTTTGACATTCCTTACTATCAGAAACAACATCATCCCTTGCAAACAGCCTTAGCTGCCAAAGAAAATGGGAAATGGATTTCTTACAGTACCGATGATTTAATAGCCGAAGCCAATGCCATCAGTTTGGGTTTGTTGGCCATGGGTGTAGAGCCCGGGGATAAAATTGCCAATATCGCCAACAACCGTCCCGAGTGGAATTTCCTCGACTACGGCATGTTGCAAATTGGTGCCGTACACGTACCTATATATCCCACCATTACCGATGAGGACTACAATTACATCCTCAACCACGCCGAAGTCAAGTACATCTTTGTGTCGAGCAAAGAATTGTATGACCGCATTTCTAAAATTGCGGCAGAGGTGCCAACCGTGAAAGGTGTTTTTACTTTCGACAAGGTAGCAGGTGCCAAACATTGGACCGAAGTGAAAGCAGCAGGCAAGGGTGGCGATTTGAAAAAGGTAGAAGCCATCAAAAAAGACATCAAAGCCGATGACCTGTTTACCATCATTTATACTTCGGGAACTACCGGTTTTCCGAAAGGCGTGATGCTGAGTCACCGCAATGTTGCTTCAAATGTGGTGGCTTCCGACAAGCGGGTACCCATTCAGCCGGGGGACAAAAGCCTCAGTTTTTTGCCACTCTGCCACATCTACGAGCGCATGCTTACTTACATGATGATGTACCGCTCTATCAGCATCCACTATGCCGAAAGCATGGAAACCATCGGCGACAACCTCAAGGAGATAAAGCCTGAGGTTTTCTCAGCTGTGCCACGCTTGTTAGAGAAGGTGTATGACAAAATTGTATCGAAGGGCCACGAACTTACCGGCGTTAAAAAAGGCCTCTTCTTTTGGGCACTCAACCTGGGCTTGCGCTACGAGCTCCGTGGCAAAAACGGTTGGTGGTACGAAACCCAACTCAAACTGGCCAACAAAATCATCTTTAGCAAATGGCGCGAAGCCCTGGGTGGCAATGTAAAAGCCATTGTGAGCGGAGCCGCTGCCTTGCAACCCCGTTTGGCACGTGTATTTTGGTCGGCCAACATTCCGGTGCTCGAAGGTTATGGCCTCACCGAAACCTCACCTGTAATCTCGGTAAACTACCTCGAAACCTTGCAAGTTGAATTTGGCTCGGTAGGTCCGGTTTTGGAGGGCGTGGAAGTGAAAATTGCCGACGACGGTGAAATTTTGTGCAAGGGTCCGAATGTGATGATGGGCTATTACAAGCGCCCAGAACTGACGGCAGAGGTGATTAATGCTGATGGTTGGTTCCATACGGGCGACATAGGTACCTTTACTGCCGAGGGCAACCTCAAAATCACCGACCGCAAGAAAGAAATCTTCAAAACTTCAGGTGGTAAGTACATTGCGCCACAAGTGATGGAAAACAAGTTCAAAGAATCGCTACTCATTGAGCAACTGATGGTATGTGGCGAAGGCCGAAACTTCCCTTCAGCCCTCATTTCACCGGCTTGGGACAATGTGAAATACTGGTGCGAGCATCATGGCATTGCTTTTACCACCCCCGCCGAAGTAATTAAAAATCCGCAAGTAATTGAGAAATTCCAACATGAAATTGACCATTACAATGCAGGTTTTGGACAGTGGGAAAAAATCAAAAAGTTCAAATTACTGCCTGTAACCTGGGGGGTTGACACCGGTGAACTCACCGCTACCATGAAGCTCCGCCGCAAGGTCATCATGGACAAGTACAAAAGCGAATACGAAAGCATGTACGCCGAATAAAACAGGCGTTTTAATGGGTCCCCATGTCTTATACGGCATGGGGATTTTTTGTTGCGTCAACTTTATTTTTTAGGTTGCTTAAACTTATAGCTTCCAATGAAATCGGAGCATTGAAATACCCACCTATGAAAAAGTCGCTCTTCATCCCTTTTGCTTTTGCCTTGCTGGTATTGGCAACCGCCAGCACCATCGATTTAGCCAATCTGTACCCCTATAGCACACAGTCCATACCTGCCTATATCACCAAAAATAACACCCCAGGAAACAACGCCATTACCGACCGGGGTGCTACTTTGGGCAGGGTGCTATTTTACGACAAGCAGCTTTCGCTGAATAACCAAACCGCTTGTGCCAGTTGCCATTTGCAAGCCTTTGGCTTTTCCGACACTGCCGTACAAAGCCGCGGTTTCGACAATGGTCTCACAGGCCGCCATTCGATGCGCTTGGTGAACGCCCGTTTTGGTACCAATCCCCGCTTTTTCTGGGACGAACGTGCGCTCACGCTTGAAGCCCAAACTACCCAACCCATTCAAGACCACTTGGAGATGGGCTTCAGTGGCAGCAACGGTCAGCCCGGAATCGATTCACTTTTGCGCAAATTGACAGCTTTGCCGCGCTACCAAACCCTGTTTCCCTTTGTATTTGGCGATCCGCAAATCACCGAAGCCCGTTTGCAGTTGGCCCTGGCCCAATTTGTACGCAGCATCCAATCGTTCGATAGTAAATACGACATCGGACGGGCGCAAGTAAATAACGATGCAACCCCATTCCCCAATTTTACGGCCGACGAAAATGCCGGCAAGGCCTTGTACCTGGCTCCACCCCCTGCAGGCGGCGCTGGTTGCCAGGGATGTCACCGCGCGCCTGAATTTGATATTGACCCGAACACCCTCAACAACGGTGTTGTTACAAAAGCCGGAGGTGTAGCCGGCCTCGACTTGTCGAACACGCGCGCACCAAGTCTTCGGAATTTATTCAATCCCGCTGGGCAACTCAACGGCCCGATGATGCACAATGGTCAATTTTCGAGCATCGAACAAGTCATCAACCATTACAACCAAGTGGTCATTCAGCCTGGCAATACGAATATCGATCCGCGCCTCAGTGGTCCCGGCGGTAACCTCCAGCTCACCACCGTCGAACGTGCCCAGTTGGCGGCCTTTTTGCGCACCCTTACCGGCAATGATGTGTTCACCAATCCCCGTTGGTCCGATCCTTTCGATGCCAACGGCAACATCACGATTGTTGGGGCCAGCAGCAGTTTGTTCAGTCCGGCACCCGAAAAAATGAGGGTATATCCCAATCCCGCCAGCACCTTCGTCAAGCTCGACCTGCCCGCAGGCAGCTATACCGTACAAATGCACGATTTGCAGGGTCGTTTGGTATTCAGTCAATCGGCCGAAGCACACGAAAGTTTGTGGCTACCCTCCTTTGCCCAAGGCATGTTGCTGGTAAAAGCTGTGTCGCAAACCAACGGAAAGGTGTTTCAGGCCCGGTTGGTGGTAACAGATTGAGCATTTTCGTTCTTCTGCCTTTCAATTCCTTGCGGTACGTATTTAAGAATACTTGCTGTTAAAAATGGTGTATCTTTGTGGCCGTTTTCATGGTCCCGTAGCTCAATGGATAGAGCAACTGCCTTCTAAGCAGTAGGTTACTGGTTCGACCCCAGTCGGGATCGCAAGGCAAGCGAAAAGGACGCCCAAAAGAATCCCCGAAAATTCTTTCGGTTTTTTTTAGGCAAGCATACAAGCATGGTTTGAAATGCTATATTTGCAGTCCCAATTGGCCAAGCCAACCGGTGAGATGGGTGAGTGGCTGAAACCAACAGTTTGCTAAACTGTCGTACGGGCAACCGTACCCCGGGTTCGAATCCCGGTCTCACCGCAAAACAGATAACCACCTCGGGGTGTAGCGTAGCCCGGTTATCGCGCCTGCTTTGGGAGCAGGAGGTCGCAAGTTCGAATCTTGCCACCCCGACAAAAAGGTTCATCAGAACCCAAAAGCCTGCAAATCTTACGATTTGCGGGCTTTTTTATTTTTTATGTATCAGTTCGATTTAGACAATTTCAGCAAAAATGAGACCTATCCGGTGAACCAAATGAATGGTTTATTTTAGTTCACCAGATTGATGCAAATAGCTGTAAAACAGATAGTTGCATCGCATAATTTGAACTGTTTTAGGTCTGTTTGAGTGACCTTGTGGAAGCAGTTCACCACGAGAGGAATCATTTTAACACAAACACTCAAAAGCTGAATTGTCATGAGAACTACAAACACCTTCGGAGTTCAGTTCATCACAAGAACGAACAAGGCCAAAGATGGCCTACTCCCAATCTATGCCAGGGTCACCGTTGATGGCCGCAGGGTAGAAATATCATTGAAGCGCTGGATCAAACCATGCGACTGGAACAGCTCAAAAGGCATGGCCAAGGGCAGCCGGGAAGAAATCAAATCGCTCAATCACTACCTGGATGAAGTCCGGGCAAGGATTATGGAGTGCTACCAGGAGATGCAGGTCCAAAAAAGACTGATCACTGCTGATGCCATCAAGAGTATGTTCCTGGGTACAGACCAAAAGGACTTCACCTTATGCAAGCTGGTGGATTATCACAACCAGACAATGCGGGATACACTGGCGTGGGGCACGATGAAAAACTACTTCACCACTCAGAAGTATATCCATCGATTTTTGAAAGAGCGCTTTGGTACTACCGACATGTTCCTTTCGGAACTGTCTTATAAATTCATCACCGATTTTGAATTCTACCTCCGAAACTATAAACCCAAAGACCACCAGAAGCCGCTTGGCAACAATGGAGTGATGAAGCATCTGGAGAGGTTCCGGAAGATGGTGACAATGGCCGTGAAAATGGAATGGGTAAGCAGGGATCCATTTGACAAGTACCAGCTCAAATTCCATCGGGTGGATCGGGATTTCCTCAATGATGAAGAGCTGGAGGCCGTAGAGAACAAGGACTTCAAATTTGTCCGCCTGCAGTGGGTAAGAGATTTGTTTGTGTTCAGTTGCTATACCGGACTGGCCTACATCGATGCTATGAACCTTACCCCATCCAATATTACCATTGGCATTGATGGGGAATACTGGTTATCTACCTGCCGCCAGAAGACCGACCAGCCGGTAAGGGTTCCTATCCTTCCCAAAGCTTGGGAAATCATCGAGAAATACAAAACCCATCCAAGAGCTGTGCAGAGGGGGGCAATATTCCCAATGATTTCTAACCAAAAGCTGAACTCTTACCTGAAAGAAATTGCTGATCTGTGCGGAATTGAAAAGAACCTCACATTTCACCTAGCCAGGCATACTTTTGCTACTACAGTTACGCTTTGTAATGGTGTGCCACTGGAAACGGTTAGCAAGATGTTGGGTCACTCCAAAATTACAACCACGCAGGTTTACGCCAAAGTGGTAGAGAAAAAAGTGAGTGAGGATATGCAGAATCTAAGAGAGAAACTAGCAGCACCAAAATTGATGAGAAGGGCGAAATAGCCCTTTGTATTTAAGTACTTGCTTAAATAACTATCATCCCCTACCTTTGTTTAAGCAATTGCTTAAATACTATGAATACATGTATCCGTGTCTTTGCAGATAGCATCCAGATCAGTCGCTGCAGAGAAGACTTGAAAAACAAAGAAGAAAGCTTTTTAGAACTGGCCGATGTACTGAATCTGGCAGGTAATGCGGTTCGCCTCAAAATCCTGTACCTCTTGAAACAGGAAAATGAACTTTGCCCATGTGACTTGTCAGACATCCTGGGCATGACCGTGCCGGCCGTCTCCCAACATCTAAAAAAACTGAAGGATGCGGGAATCGTGACGACCAAAAAATCCGGTCAAACCATCTTCTATTCAGTAGAAGAGCAAAGTCAGCGAATCATTTCATCAGTGCTCGATTTGTTTAATCTCCCAAATACAATTCCTGCCTTATGAAAAATTCTCTTTTAATTAGCGGTATTATGGCTGCACTCTTAAGTTCACTTTGCTGCATCACCCCAGTGCTTGCACTAGTGGCCGGTGCAAGCGGGATTGCCTCCACTTTCTCCTGGCTGGATCCTGCACGGCCCATTTTTGTCGGTATTACAGTTATAGTGTTGGGGTTTGCTTGGTACCAAAAACTCCTGCCTGCCGGCAGGCATGGTAGACCAAAGGCCAAAGATGAAATAGAATGTGCGTGTGAGCCTGGCGGAGAATATGCATATCCTAGCTTTTGGCAGACCCAGAAGTTTTTGGGGATAGTCACCGTTTTTGCTACCCTGATGCTCACATTCCCGCTGTATGCTCACATTTTCTACCCGAAAGCCGAAAAGCAAGTGATCATCGTTGATAAGTCAGACATTCAGACCGTAAATTTTCAAATCAAAGGCATGACTTGTCAGGGGTGCGCAGCGCATGTAGTGCATGAAGTAAATAAGCTCAGCGGCATCCTGAATGTAACCGCCTCCTACGACCAGGGCAATGCCATCGTAGAATTTGATAAATCCAAAACGGACGTCCTTGAAATTGAACAAGCCATCAACTCAACCGGATATTCAATGACCAATAAAACAGAGAAATAAATGGAAATCATCTTAGAATCTACCATCACTTGCCCCAACTGCGGACATCAGAAAGAAGAAACTATGCCGACTGACGCCTGTCAGTATTTCTATGAATGTGAAAACTGCCACCAGGTGCTAAAACCAAAGGAAGGGGATTGCTGCGTGTATTGCAGCTATGGTTCAGCACCTTGTCCACCAGTACAATTGGATTCTGATCAAGCATGTTGCTAGGGTAGACAATGCTTTATGTGACATACATCATGTTTTGACATGAGCAATGTCATAGCGCGCTCAATATGGAACTCCTACATTTGACCGGACACCAAGTTAAGGGTAATTTCAAAAACCTTTAATACCTTAACAAAATGGCAGAGACTAGAAGAGTTTTCAGTAAAGAATTCAAGCAAAAGGCGGTTGAGCTCAGTAATGTGCGCGGCAATACCTAGGAGATTGCTCGTGAATTGGGAGTCAGTCCAGAGCTGATCTACCGCTGGCGAGCGGAGTTTAGGTCAAGTCCAGAACTGGCATTCAGCGGCAATGGCAATAAACAGCTTACCGAAGAACAGCGCGAACTGGCGCGTTTAAAGCGGGAACTGGATGACGTCAAAATGGAACGCGATATCTTAAAAAAGGCCGTGAGCATTTTCTCCGCGAGCGACAGGAAATCTACCAATTCATGAAGGACCACCGGAAAGAATTTCCTGTTGAGAAGATGTGTAAGGTCTTTAAAATCAGTAAAAGTGCATTTTATGAGGGTTTTCATTACATGCCCTCTAATCGTGATCATGAAAATCGCGCGCTGCTCTTTGAGATTAAGCGGATTCACCAAGAGAGTAGAGCCTCCTATGGTAGTCCACGGATAACCAAAGAACTCATTGCGAGGGATTTTAAGACATCTGAGCCTCGAGTAGCACGCTTGATGCGTCAGGCGGGGATCAAGTCGGTACATGCCAAAAAGTATGTAGTGACAACGGATTCGAAACACGAGCATAAGCCAGCGGAGAATGTGCTAAACCGGAGCTTTGCGGCAACTGGCCCTGGTGAGGCCTGGGTAGCTGATCTGACCTATATTCGCACGGGTGCTGGCTGGCTTTATTTTACTGCCATTGTTGATTTGTACGATCGCAAGGTAGTAGGATGGTCGTACAGCAACGACATGACGGCTTCAAAGACATCGGTGGCCGCCTTCAAGATGGCGGTACGCAATCGGCCCATAACCAAATCACTAATCTTTCATTCAGACCGAGGAGTTCAGTTTGCATGCAACGAGTTTACAAGCTTACTCAAGAGCTATGACAAGGTAACTCCAAGCATGAGCCGAAAGGGAAACTGTTGGGATAATGCAGTGGTGGAAAGCTTTTTCAAGAGCCTCAAGGTAGAATGCACTTATCAAAGGCGCTATACAAATCGCCGTGAAGCGGAACTGGATATTTTTCAGTGGATTGAAACCTGGTACAACAAAAAAAGAAGGCATTCGGCCCTTGGCAATTTAACCATCGACGAGTTCAATCGAGTAAACCAAAATAAATGTGCCGCTTAACTTTTTGTACGGAATTTATTAGGAAGTCCAATAACCGTTGCGTACTTTTGAGTCATATTGAAGGGGATAACAAATAGATACCCGCTTCAATGGATGGCATTTTACATCAAAAGGCTCATGAAGCGCAACTTATATATCGTCCTAATAATTGCAATGCTTCTCCCTGGCAAAGGGATGGCAGTGTTTCAGCACTTTTGTGGGGGCGAACTGATCAGCTTCGAGCTTTTTCTAAAACATTACGAACCATGCTGTGACGACCACAGCAACCCTTGTGATGGCTGTGAGGATCAGGAAACCATCTTCTCTCTCGATGATTTCAGGACACCTCATTCAGACATTCTGGTCATTGATTTTTCACATGCGGCAATGGCTCAGCCATCTTTCCATTTGCCTTCTACACAATTTTTCGAGTCAAGAAACTACACAACTCCTAAAAAGGCTCCCCCCGGCTGGTCAGGGCGGTATCGCTCTATCCTGTTCCAGTCATTTCTTCTTTAGCTAACATCTGATTATCAGTTAGTTGCCTGGGTTACGAAACCTTTGGGCAATGTCGGAAATAGTTCTGTATAGTATAGCTGCTCCGGGATATTCGAACAGCATTAGACACGATCTATCCGACAAAACTATCATCAAGTTTCTTTAATCAGACTTTCAACAAAATGTTAAAATCATGAAAACGTTTCATAAAATTCAATTGGTATTCATTGCCGTGACACTGATGGTGATCAATACCACATACGCCCAACAACCAGGCTTGCAGTATTTCAGGCCAAACGATAAAAACGGCCTGAATGTATTCGAGCCCTCAAAAGTGGATACAGTTATCTTTGATGGCCTCAAAGTAAGAGTAGGCGGTGATTTCGCCATGCAATTTCAGGGCCTTAACCAAAGTAATGATGCTAGTACCTTGGTTGAGCTTGGTTCCGATTTCAATTTACCTTCAGCTAACCTCAACCTTGACGTTCAGGTAATGGAAGGTGTTCGGATGCACCTCAGGACCTATCTTTCTTCCAGAGCACACAACGAAGCATGGATTAAGGGTGGATACATGAGAGTTGATAATCTTGACTTTGTTAAACCCGGGTTTCTGGAGGGAGTCATGAAATATACAAGCATCACCATAGGGTTAGATGAGTTCAACTATGGAGACGCACATTTCAGGAGAACGGACAATGCGAGAGGTATTTTCAACCCTTTTGTGGGGAA
>ERZ1066127.1011-NODE-1011-length-12046-cov-11.278959_pt1 | contig 12046 bp, 12 predicted proteins | sample MGYA00382774_ERZ1066127 | MGnify/ENA primary metagenome ERZ1066127 (study PRJEB33369, sample SAMEA5778357) | biofilm metagenome | biome: Industrial cooling water; feature: Water cooling tower basin; material: Biofilm | place: United Arab Emirates | collected... | reverse complement strand
TCCATGGGCTTGCGCAGCATGTCGAAGAGGGCGTCCTGCCGCTCCTGGGTTGCTCCACATATGGTGTCAAACATCACAAAGCGCTCCGCGTTGCCATCGCGCTGGGTGATGGCCTCGCGAATGCGGCGCTGGATTTCCTCCGTCTCGCTCTTGAGCATGGTGGTCTGATTGGCCACGCCGACGTGGGCCAGGTGCAGATCAGGGTCGAAGCCCGGCGAGATGGCATCGGCGAATTTTTCGAGAAATTCACCGCGCTGGCCCTGGCCGTTGATGTAGCGGCAGACGTAGTCGGTGTCATCGAGCGTGAGGATGATGAGGTAGTGGCCCGTGCCGTCCTCGCCCATGGCGCGGGAGGCGGTGGCGCGGGTTTCCTCGTGGCCGGCTTTGCCGTGAATGATGCTGGTGATGCCGTCCTTGGCATAGCTGCGCACGCGGCGCCAGACTTTCATCACATCGCCGCAGGTGGTATCGACGATGTTGCAGCCTTTTTCATCGATTTTATCCATGAAGTGGGTGGGGGCGCCGAAGGCCGGCACGATCACGACGTCATCGGCGGTGAGATTTTCATAATCCGCGCTGAGTTCCTGCCACGGGAGGGAGACGATGTTCATGTCCACCAGTTGGCGGTTGACCTCCGGGTTGTGGATGATTTCGCCGATAAGGAAAATGCGCTGCTCGGGAAACACCTTGCGCGAGGCGTAGGCCAGATCGATGGCCCGCTCCACGCCGTAGCAGAAGCCGAATTGCTCGGCGAGGCGGATCGTGGTGTGGCCGATGATCAATTCGCCATGAAGGTCGCGCAGACGTTCCACGATGGAGGATTTGTAGTGTTTGGCGACCTCGGCGGTGACCAGTTCCATCACATCAGGACGGCGGACATTGACACGGCTGCGTTTGACATTCGAGCTGGCGGAGTGAGGCATGGCGGGGGACTTGTAGCCCAGAATCAGCGGATTGACCAAGAAAGAAAACGTCCAACTTTATCCTGCCGGATGCTGGGAAGGGGCGGGGCAGACGCATAAAATCAGAAAAATGCAATTTTTTGCAGCTCATGCTTGTCATCGCTAGATACTTTGCTACACCCATGCCCGCGATGGCCACCATTGGAACTCTCTCCCTTCCGAAACACCAGTTCTCCGCCGTGATCTTTGATTGTGATGGAACCTTGGTGGACTCTATGCCGGCTCACTTCGATGCGTGGTGCGAGGCACTAGCCCAGTACGGCGCGGCCAATGTGCTGGCCGAGGACGTGTTCTATGCGATGGGCGGTCGCCCGACCAAGGACATCGTCATCGATCTGAATGCGGAATACGGCCTCAAGCTGGATCCGGTGCGTGTGGCTCTGGCCAAACGCGAGGCGTTTTTGCGCAAGCTCGACCAAGTGGAGCTGATCGAGGAGGTGGCGGACTTCGCCCGCAGTCTGCGCGGCAAGGTGCCCATGGGCATCGCCACCGGCGGCTCGCGTTTTGTCATTGAAAAAACACTGCAAATCGTCGGCGTTTCGGATTGGTTTGATGAGGTCATCACTGCTGATGATGTGCCGAACGGCAAACCCGCGCCTGACATTTACCTCGAAGCCGCGCGGCGCTTGGGGGTTTCTCCGCTGAAATGTCTGGCCATGGAAGACGCCCCGGCGGGTGTGGATGCAGCGCGTGCCGCAGGCATGACCGTTGTGGAAATTCCTTGCCCGATGCGCGTCTGAGCATCACAGTGCGCGCGTCACGACGTCTGCCTGCGTTCGGGTGTTTCCTGAACGATTCGCAGGTTCTAACCCGTATCACTTCGTCATGCGCCCGCTGCTACTTGTTTCTCTATCGCTTTTGCTCGGTTCATTCGTGAATGCCGCGGAAAAGCCGCTCAATGTGGTCTTTTTCCTCGTCGATGACCTGGGGCAGCGCGATCTCGGTTGCTACGGCAGCACCTTTTACGAAACGCCGAATATCGACAAACTGGCCCAACAGGGCGCGCGTTTCATGGATGCGTATGCCGCCTGCCCGGTGTGCTCGCCCACCCGTGCCAGCATCCTCAGTGGGCAATGGCCGCAGCGCACCGGCGTCACGGACTACATCGGCGCACCGTTGCAACCGGAGCAGTGGAAGCGCAACACGAAGCTGCTGCCCGCACCGTATGGCGACCGCTTGCCGCCGGGCACGCCCACCATGGCATCGCGCTTGAAAGCGGCGGGATATGCCACTCTGTTTGCGGGAAAATGGCATCTGGGACCGGAGGGCAATTGGCCGGAAAACTTCGGTTTTGATGTCAATCTCGGCGGTCACTCCGGTGGCGGACCCTATGGCGGCAAAGGCTATTTTTCTCCCTACAACAATCCTCGTTTGACCGATGGTCCTGCAGGCGAGCACCTGGCGGATCGCTTGGCCACGGAGACCGCAAAGTTCATCGAACAGCACAAGGACAAGCCGTTCTTCGCTTATTTTTCCTTTTATGATGTCCACACGCCGCTGATGGCGCGCGAGGATTTGCGCAAAAAATATGAGGCAAAACGCCAGAAACTCGGCTTGCAAGACAAGTGGGGGCGTGAAGAGCCGCGCGATGTCAGGTTGACCCAGGATCATGTGGTGTATGCGGCGATGGTCGAGGCCATGGATCAGGCCGTGGGCAAGGTCATCGCGAAGCTCGACGAACTGAACCTCCGCGAGCGTACGCTGATTATTTTCACCAGCGACAACGGCGGTCTCTCGACCAGCGAGGGCTGGCCCACCTCCAATCTCCCACTGCGCGGTGGCAAGGGCTGGATGTATGAGGGCGGGATTCGTGAACCTCTGATTGTGGATTGGCCGGGTGTGACGCAAGCTGGCAGTGTCATCGCCACGCCTGTGAGCAGTCCGGATTTCATGCCCAGCGTGCTGGAAGCGGCTCGCATGGAAATCAAAAGCACCGAGCCGGTGGACGGCATCTCTTTGCGCGAGTCGCTGGAGAAAAAGCCTGCCACCGATCGTGCTTTGTTTTGGCACTATCCTCACTACGGCAACCAAGGTGGGGCTCCCGCTGCGGCCATACGACGGGGTGACTGGAAGCTGATCTACTGGTATGAAGACGAGCGCGTGGAGCTTTTTGATGTGGTGCATGATCTCAGCGAATCCAACAATCGCGCCGCCGCCGAACCGGAACGCGCCAAAGCCTTGCTCGCGGAATTGCAGCAATGGCAGAAAAACGTGGGTGCCAAGTATCCTCAGAAAAATCCCAACTTTGATCCGAAAAAAACGAACGGCCGTGCGGCCAAAAGAAAATAATCAATCATGAAAAAATCTCTGTTTTCCGCCCCTTGCGCCTTGCTTTGGAGTCTGGCACTGATGGTTTCCGCTGCCGCGGCCCCAAAGCCGAACATCGTTTTTATCATCACCGATGACCAGGCTGCCGATGCCGTGGCGGCATCGAAGTTGTGGGGCGCGGATAGCTCAGGCTTGCGCACACCGAATCTCGATCGCCTCTATCAAAACGGCACCGTGTTCCAACAGGCCTACAACATGGGTGCCTGGCACGGCGCGGTATGCGTGGCGAGTCGCTCCATGCTTTTGACAGGACGTTTCGTCTGGAAAACACGGGAGGAGGAGAAAGGGCGATTTGCCGGGACCGTGTCGCAGGAAAGAACCTGGTCGCAGCGCATGAAACGCGCGGGTTACAGCACCTACATGAGCGGCAAGTGGCACGTGGAAACGGATGCCAAAAAGATTTTCGATCATACCTTCAACATCCGCCCCGGCATGGCTCCTACCGTGCCGGAATCCTACAACCGCCCGGTGGAAGGAAAAAAGGACAAGTGGAATCCCGCCGATCCGAAAACACGAGGTTTATGGACCGGAGGCAAGCACTGGTCCGAGGTTCTGGCCGATGATGCGGAAACCTTCGTGAAACAAGCCGCAGGGGAGAAAAAACCGTTTTTCATGTATCTGGCCTTCAATGCCCCGCATGACCCGCGCCAGGCACCGCAGTCGTGGCTGGACCAGTATCCTATGGAAAAAATACCGATGCCGGAAAACTTCCTGCCCGTGAACCCCCACCGCGTCATCATGGGCATGGAAAATGCCAGTGGCAGCAGTGTGCTACGCGATGAAAAACTCGCGCCATTTCCGCGCACGGAGTTCGCCATCCGCACCCACCGCAAGGAATACTACGCCCTCGTTTCCCACACCGATGAGCAGATCGGACGCATCCTCCAGGCTCTGGAAAAAGCCGGTGTCGCGGATGACACGATCATCGTTTTCACCTCTGATCACGGATTGGCGGTAGGGCGTCACGGACTCATGGGCAAGCAGAGCATGTTCGAGCACTCCATGCGTGTGCCCTTTGTCATTGCGGGGCCCAGCGTGCCCAAGGGCAAGGTGGTGCAAGAGCGCATCTACCTGCAAGACGCGGTGGCGACCGCACTCGACTTCGCCGATGCCGATCGCGATGGTGTGGAATTCAAGAGCTTGCGCCCCCTGATGGAAGGGAAAACGACTACGCACTACGATGCCATTTACGGTGCCTACGAAGTGGGCTCGCAGCGGGCGGTCATCCACGGCAAAGACAAACTCATCCTCTATCCCAAGGGCAATGTGGCACTGCTCTACGATCTGGAACGCGATCCGTTGGAAAAAGAACCGATTGCCGATTCTCCCGCCAGTGATGCCGTGAAAAAACGCCTCTTTGCGAAACTGCTGGAGTTGCAGAAACAAAACGGTGATCCCCTCGATCTCACCGCTGTCTATCCGCAGTGGAAGCCATGATTTCCCGTTTGAACAATCGCTGAATTGCGCTTCATTAGCGCCATGGCAAAAAATGTGTGGGGGCGGGACTTGCAGCCTTGCTCGATGAATCCGAAAACCGGTTTTTATCGCGATGGCTGCTGTCATACCGGCAAGGAGGATCGCGGCATGCACACGGTCTGTGCGGTGATGACTGAGGAATTTCTGCGTTTCAGCCGCGCGATGGGAAATGATTTGGTGTCGCCGCGCCCTGAGTATGATTTCCCTGGTCTGCTCGCCGGGAACCGCTGGTGCTTGTGCATGGGGCGCTGGCTCGAGGCTCTGGAGGCAGGCTGCGCGCCGCCCGTCGTGCTGGATGCCACCCATGCCTCGGTGGTGGAGTTTGTGGATCGCGAGGTTCTCCTGGCTCATGCGTGGGAGGAAAATAACGACGGAAACTCATGATTCGTCTCATTCAGAAAACCATAGGCAAGCGTTTTCGTGCGTTGCTGTGTGGTGATCCCAGCGGCGAACCGCCGTGGTTGGGGGCGGTGGCAGCAGGGCAGGGGCCAGGATTTTTTCTGCCCGAGGATGCACCATGGATCGTTCATGGCGACATGGCCACGCTGGTGGGGGGAGTGCGAGCTCTGTTGTTGCAGGCGCTGCATCCGGGCAGTCTCGCCGGGGTGCGCAATCATTCGCGCTATCAAAGCGACCCGCTCGGTCGCTTGGCGGGCACGATCCAGTGGCTGACGGTGACCACCTTCGCCGCACAGGAATCCATCATGCGCGAGGCGGCGCGAGTGCGCGGGATGCATGGCAAGGTGCGCGGCAGCTATCGCGATGCGCAGGGGAACACCCGCGCCTACGATGCCTCGGACCCGCACTTGTTGATGTGGGTTCACATCGCCTTCATGGATTCCTTCTTGCGTTGTCATCAGACGTATTCCGCAACGCCCGTTCCCGGCGGAGCGGACGAATACATCCGCCTGTGGGCGAAATCGGTGGAGCCGCTGGGACTCAGCGGGGCACCAGCAAACGAGGCCGAGATGATGACGATGATCGCTGCATTTGATCCGGAACTGGTCGTTTCCGAGGAGACTCGTGAGGTGCTCGAGTGGCTGCGCAAGCCGCCCTTGCCCTGGGTGGCTGGTCTTTCCTATCGCTTGCTCTACCAGGCGGCTTACCTGACCCTGCCGGAGAGTTATCAGCGGATGATAGGCATGCGGGTATGGCCGCGCGGCCTGGTGGTGCCGGTGACACGCTGTTTCCTGAAGTTGCTGCGCTTGGTGATTGGCGAGGAAAACCCCATTCAGGATGCGGCATTGGCACGATTGGCGCGGGGATGATCGTCGGAGCCGCTGAGCCATGACGGGCACATTTTTTCTTGGCAAGCTCTTGTCGCGCTGCTAACACCTCGCCAGCAATGCGCAACCTGAAAGAACATCCCGCTTGGAGCGAAGAGGACCTGGGCATTGCAATACCGGACTCGCTGCATGCGGTGTCCGTCTGCTTGCCGAACTGGAAGGCTGTATTGGACTACGAGGAGGGTCGCGACCGAGTGGTGCGCAAGATGCGCGCCGGATACCCGAGATTTTTCCGCCATCCTGCGGTGGAGCGTTTGTTTGAGGTGGCGAAAAAAGAACTCGCAGGCGACGGGCAGTCGGTATTGCTGTTTCCCTCCCGGGTATCCGCCCAGCGCGCGCAGCGTTTTGTCGAGCGGCGTGCCGAGGTGGCCGCGCGCGTGGCCAGTTTTCATGGCTTGCAGGCACTCATCATGCCGGAAAAGGCCGCTCCGGTGGCAGTGGACTATTGGCGTTTCTCGGGCGAGGTGGTGAGCAGCCGCCAAGCCATGGACATTCTCGATGGCAATCCCGTGCCCTCGGGCCGATCGAAAATCCTGCGCGCGAAAATCGGCAAAATTGTCGGCGTGGGGAAAGACCAGATTTTTGTGTTTGCCAGCGGCATGGCGGCCTGCACCTCGGTGCTGCGCAGTCTGCCGGGTCTGCGCATGGGAAAAAAAACCCTCCAGATCGAGTTTCCGTATGTGGACTGTCTGAAAGTGCAGGAAATGTTCGGCAATGGTGTGGTGTTTCTGAACCAAGGACATGGCGAATCTCTCGATGAGGCATTGCATCGCGTAAGGCAGGGGGAGTTTGCCGGGGTGTTCCTCGAAGTCCCCAGCAATCCCTTGCTGCGCACGGTGAATCTGCCGGCGATTGCCGAAGCCTGCCGTCTGAGCGGCACGCCTTTGATCGTCGATGATTCCACCGCCTGCCCCGGCAACGTCGAGGTGCTGCGTTACGCGGACGTCGTCACCACCAGTCTCACGAAGTGGATTTCCGGCGCGGGTGATGTCATGGCCGGCATGGCTTGTGTGCGGGAAGACAGTCCCTTCAGCGCGGACTTCTCTGTTTCCCTGGCGGGAGAGGTCAGCGAGTGCGCACCGCTCTACGCTGGCGATAGCCTCGCGCTGTTGGCAAACCTACGTCACAGCGAACCGCTGTGGAAAGCGTCGAACGAAAGCGCGCTCGCACTGGTGGGCTTGTTGCAATCGCATCCGCTGGTGGACCAGGTGTGGCACCCTTCGGTCACTTGCCGAGCCGAATATGACGCCCTGCGCAAACCCGAGGGCGGTTATGGCGGATTGTTGTCTTTCACTTTCAAGTCGCCGAAAAAAGCCATCAAGTTTTACGATGCGATCAAGTTCAGCAAGGGGCCGTCCTTCGGCACGCCTTTCACTCTGCTCTGCCCCTACACCCTTCTGGCGCACTACCGCGAGCTGCCATGGGCGGAAGGTTGCGGCGTGCCCAGCCATTTGCTGCGAGTGAGCGTGGGCAGCGAGGGCACACAGGTCATCTGTGACGCGTTTCAAGAGGCGCTCGACGTGCTCTAACCGTTTTTGTGCTGCTTGCGCAAAAACACATTTTTTTTGCGCGTAGTCACATGGACGAATCGGGTCCCGGCGGTTACTGTCTTACCGTAACCCTATGAAAACGACCAGTTCATCCCGCGAATTCACCAAGCTCTCCCTGCGTGTCAATGATGCCAATGAAAACCATCACCTGTGGAACAACCGCGGTGTTTGGTGGTGTCACCTCACGATTCACCAGTCCGATGGCACGGCCAAGCGCATGCGCTTCTCGCTCAAAACCCGCGACCTGGAAAAAGCCCGCACACGCCGTGATCGTATTTTCCAACAGTTAAGTGACATGCAACATCGCGCAGCTTGAGGAAGGGGGCGTCCCGGTGGTTCTGTACCACTTTCTGCATTTTTTTGTTGCAGATGTCATACAGGTGCATCATTATTTTTCATGCGTGAAGAAAACCTCAAAAATCGTCATGAAAATCAACGATGGCAACGAGAACCATCATCTCTGGAACAATCGCGGCATTTGGTGGTGCCACGTGACGATTCATAAGCCCGATGCCACCTCGGAGCGGATGCGTTTCTCACTCAAAACCAAGGACTTGGAGAAGGCGCGCGAACGACGCGACAGGATCTTCAAGAAAATCGCCGAGGTTTACGAGATCGCTGCGTGACGGCATGTTTCTCCGATAAAAAATCTGCACGTGTTTTCACACAAGGAATTCAAGCGCTTGTTTGATAATCTTTTCTTGCCAGGGTAGGGGCCGCTGCCTAGGCTGAGCGCGTGCGACTCCGTTCCGGTGAGCGGAGTTGTGATGTGAACTTTAGTCACTGCTGTTGTGGGATTTTGGGATGCGTTCAAGCGATGGAAGTTGGCTCAGCAAGGGCTTTCCTCGGGTAAAAAACGTCGGGTTTACGACGTGGACGGTCGATTCGTATCCCAGCTCGGCAACGCTGTCTGGATGCAGTGGTTGTTGATCATTGCGTTTGTGGTAGCGGTCGTTGCTTTGGTGGTGGAGCAGCCCCATGATGCGGTAGGGAAATGGTCCGCGCAACCATGGCAGCAGGTCCTGAGCGCGGCGGTAGTGGCGGTGACGGGCATTATCATGTTGCGCTTGAACCATCGGGATTTGCTTCGTAAAAATGGCGTGGTGCTGCTCTTGTTAGGAGGCCTGTTGCTGCATCTGGGAGTGGTTTGTGCGATTTCGCATTGGGTCGCGGCCTACCAGTGGCGCAAGGAATACCAGTTGCTGTTGATTCCGTTCGCGTTGGCGCCGATGGTCCACGCGGTGCTATTGGGTCGGCGTGCCGGGACTTTCAGTGCGGTATTTGTCAGCATCGCGGGGACTTTGCTGGTGCCGTCCAGTGAAATGGTGATTTATCTGATCATGAGCCTGGCCTGCTGCATCGCGGTGGTGATGTTGGCCAGCCGCGTGCGCAAGCGGGCTCAATTGCTGCGGGCCGGGATCTACGCGGGCGGCCTGTCACTGCTTTTCGCCGTCATTTATGGGCAGATTCTCCATGGCTCCGATGGCTTTTCGATGGACCGCTGGGCCACGAGCGGATGGATGTTTGCCGTGGCTTTTGGAGTGGGCTTCATCACCGCTCTCATCGTGAGCGGCTTGCTGCCCATGCTGGAAGGAGCCTTTTCTCTTACCACCAACATCAGTTGGCTGGAGCTGTGCGATCTCAATCATCCGCTGCTCAAGCAAATGCAATTGGACGCGCCCGGTACGTTTCATCACAGCCTGGTGGTGGCGTCGTTGGCGGAATCCGCGGCGGAAGCCATCGGTGCCAATGCCGCGTTGTGCCGTGCCAGCGCGTATTTCCACGATGTGGGTAAATTGAAAAAGCCGGAATATTTCATCGAGAACCAGTCCGACGGCATGGAAAACCCTCACGATGCCCTGACTCCCACCATGAGTGCCTTGGTGATCATCGCGCACGTGAAAGACGGGGCTGACCTCGCACTCAAGCATAAGCTCAACCCTCGCATCATTGACGCCATTCTCGAACATCATGGCGACTCGATGGTGTATTATTTTTATCGGAAATGCCAGGAGCTGAAAGCGCTGGAGGAAGACAAAGTCGGCAAGGGGCTGGAAAATGCGGAAGACCTGCCGCAGATCGACGATAAAAATTTCCGCTATCCCGGTCCTCGCCCGAGATCCAAGGAGAGCGGCATTCTCAGTTTGGCGGACGCGATCGAAAGCGCTTCCCGCACGTTGAAAAAGCCCAATCCCATCAAAATCCGCGGCTTGGTGGAAGACATCGTGCGTGCCCGCCTCACGGATGGGCAGCTCGATGACTGTACGCTGACCTTGCGTGAGTTGAGCAAAGTGCGCGACAGTTTTGCCAACACCTTGCGCAGCATGATGCACAGTCGCATCAGCTACACCAAGACGGAAGACGGCGAGGAGCGCAAAACGCAAGGAGGGAAGACCACGGCTACGAAAACGGAATCCGCCGAGCAGGGCGCAGGAGCATGAGTCAGGCCATGGTGATAGAGATCATCGACCACCAGCAGGAAGTGGTCATTTCCGCTGCCATGCTGGCGGCGCTGCGGATGGCATCTGAGCAAATTTGGCCTCTCTTGGCCTCCTACGCATGCGAGCCACACCATCTTGGGGAGCTGGATGCCCTGGACATCGCCATGGTCAGTGCGGCGGAGTCGGATCGTTCCCACCGCGAGTTCATGGATGTGCCCGGTGCCACGGATGTGATCACCTTCCTTCATGGAGAATTGGTGATTTGTCCGCAGGTGGCGGCGGATCAGGCTCGCGAACACGGGGAGCCTCTGCTGCGTGAAATACTCCGCTACATCATTCACGGCATGCTGCATTTGGCCGGTCACCGTGATGATACGGATCTGATGAGACGGCGCATGGAGGCGGCGCAGGAAGAATTGGTCGCCCGCGCTTGGCAGGGCTGGTATTTTGAGGATTTCCGGCAAGAAGACCATCAAAACGAAAAAAATCGTCTCTGATCGCAGAAAATTTCACTTTTTTTTCATTTCATACTTGCCACTCCGTCAATCTCTGTTATCAACGCCGCCCCGCATCGCTTCATCGACACTGTCGCATGCGTCCCAACGCGAATCTACGCAAACATCATGGCCCGCATTTTCGGTATAGAAATTCCAAATGAGAAGCGCATCGAAGCTTCTCTTCCGTTCATTTATGGCATCGGTCGCCCGACAGCCACGAAGATCCTCGAACAAGCGGGTATTGATCCCGACATTCGTACTGGTCAGCTTTCCGAGGAGCAACTGGTGAAAATCGCCCAGGCGATCCAGAGCAACGGCATTGCGATCGAGGGTGACCTTCGTCGTGAGCGTCAAGTGGCCCTCAAGCGCCTCACCTCCATCAACTGCTATCGCGGTATCCGTCACAAGCGCGGTTTGCCCGTTCGCGGTCAGCGCACCCGCACCAATGCCCGCACCCGCAAGGGCAAGAAGAAGACCGTGGGTGTGAAGAAATAATTAGATCTCCATTACTATGTCTGAGGAAAACAATACTGCTACCGAGCCACAAGTGGCCGCACCCGTGGAAGCGCCTGCTGCAGAAGTGGTGGCTCCCAAGAAAGATGAGCGTCGCGATATTTTCGCGGAAATCGCCGGCGGCGAAGAGCCCGTCATCAAGATTCACAAAGCCAAGGGTTCGAAAAACATCACGAAGGGCATTGTGCACGTCACATCGACCTTCAACAATACTCTCGTTTCTGTCACGGATGCTCTGGGCAATGCGCTCGGCTGGTCCAGTGCTGGCAAGATGGGATTCAAAGGTTCCCGTAAGAGCACGGCTTACGCCGCTCAAGTGGTCTGCCAGGACGCCTGCCGTCAAGCCATGGGCCACGGTCTTCGCGAAGCGGAAGTGCGCGTGAAGGGTCCCGGTTCCGGCCGTGAGTCCGCTGTGCGTGCCGTGCAAACCATCGGCATCGAAATCATCTCTATCGACGATGTGACTCCCGTTCCTCACAACGGCTGCCGTCCTAAAAAAGCTCGTCGCGTCTAATCTCACCTTTTACTACTCAAGATCATGGCACGTTACACAGGTCCCCGCACAAGAATCAGCCGCCGCTTCGGTGTGCCGTTGTTTGGTTCCAACAAGTCGTTGGAGCGTCGCAATTTCCCGCCCGGCCAGCACGGCATCCGCGCAGGACGCAAGAAGAAGAGCGAGTATTCCGTCGCTCTCGGTGAAAAGCAAAAACTCCGTTTCCAATACGGCGTTCTGGAAAAGCAATTCCGCGGTTACTACGAGGAAGCCGCACGCCGTCGTGGTGTGACAGGTGAAATCATCCTGCAACTTCTGGAATTGCGCCTCGACAACGTTTGCTACCGTCTTGGTTTCGGTAACACCCGTCAAGCCGCCCGCCAGTTGGTTAATCACGGCCACGTGCTGGTGAATGGCAAGGTGGTCGATGTGGCCAGCTACGAGTGCAAAGCCGGTGATGTTATCAAACTCGCTGCCAAGCCCTCTTCTCAGCAAATGGG